>Ga0105240_10001173_pt1 | contig 45933 bp, 47 predicted proteins | sample KBSC54metaG_FD_80426 | JGI IMG/M metagenome (GOLD analysis project Ga0105240, IMG submission 80426) | Corn rhizosphere microbial communities from Kellogg Biological Station, Michigan, USA - KBS C5-4 metaG | ecosystem: Host-associated > Plants > Roots > Rhizosphere > Soil | place: Michigan, USA... | reverse complement strand
CTCATCGAGAACCTGCGGCGCGCGGCGTAAGGCCAATCTGACGACAAACAAGACTATGGCTGATAAAAACCTTCAATTTCTCGACATCCCGCGCACCGATCCCACCAAGACGGCGGTAGAGACGCGCGTTGCCAACTTCAACGAGATCTATGCACAGTTCGAGCCGCAAAACGCGGCACAACAGGCCGGCCGCTGTCTCGCCTGCGGCAATCCGTTCTGCGAGTGGAAATGCCCGGTTCATAATTACATTCCCAACTGGCTGAAGCTCATTCAGGAAGGCAACCTGTTCGAGGCGGCGGAGTTGTCCCACAAGACCAACTCCCTGCCGGAGGTCTGTGGGCGGATCTGTCCACAGGATCGCCTTTGCGAAGGCGCCTGCACGCTCAACGACGGGTTGGGCGCCGTGACCATAGGTGCAATCGAAAAGTACATCACCGACGAGGCCTTCAAGCGCGGTTGGAAGCCCGACATGGCGAACGTGCAGCCCAACGGGAAGCGCGTCGCGATCGTGGGGGCCGGTCCGGCCGGGCTCGGGTGCGCGGACATTCTCGTGCGCAGTGGCGTGACGCCGGTCGTGTTCGATCGGTATACGCGCATCGGCGGCCTGCTGACCTTCGGCATTCCTCCTTTCAAGCTCGAGAAGGAAGTCGTCGAGAAGCGCCGCGAGATCATGGAAGGCATGGGTGTGCAGTTCCGCCTCGGCGTCGACGTCGGCACAGACGTCACTTTCGAGAGCCTCCTCGATGAGTACGACGCTGTGTTTCTCGGCATGGGTACCTACCGTTACGTGAAGGGCGGTTTCCCCGGTGAGGATTTGCCAGGCGTATACGAAGCGCTGCCGTACTTGATTTCCAACATCAATCACGAGCTCGGGTTGCCCGGCAGCGCGGAGTCGCTCGTCAGCATGCGCGGTAAGCGGGTGGTTGTGTTGGGTGGCGGCGACACCGGGATGGACTGCAACCGCACTGCGATTCGCCAGGGCGCGAAGTCCGTGACCTGCACGTACCGCCGCGACGAGCGCAACATGCCGGGCTCGCGCCGCGACTACAAGAACAGCAAGGAAGAGGGCGTCGAATTCCTCTTCAACCGCCAGCCGATCGAGATCGTGGGTTCCGAGCAGGTCGAGGGCGTGAAGCTCATCGAGACGCGCCTGGGCGCGCCCGATGCGCGCGGCCGCCGCGTGCCCGAGCCCATTCCGGGCTCGGAGCACATCGTCCCCGCGGACACCGTGATCATCGCGTTCGGCTTTCTGCCGAGCCCGCCGAGTTGGTTCGACCGCCACGGCATCCGCCTGCATCCGAACGGCCGGGTGCGCGTGGCGGCCGCGCGCGAGACGCCGTTCCAGACAACCAACGGCAAAGTGTTTGCCGGCGGCGACATGGTGCGCGGCTCGGACCTGGTGGTGACCGCCGTGTTTGAAGGGCGGGAAGCGGCGAAAGGAATTCTCAGCTACCTGAACGTTGGTTGAGAACGGTTGGCTCGGGATTGGCCGGGCTCGATCCCGGCAGCGACTTTCGTCCAGGCCAAAAAAAACCCGCCGTGAGGCGGGTTTTGAGTTTTCTTCATCCCATCGAACGTCCCAGTGGACCGCTGTCAGCTCACGCCGCGTGAAGTCGCCAATTTGACGCCTCAACTTCGGCGGGTCGCGCCATCACGAGCATCTATGTCTTTCCGGCTGAAACGTTGGAGCTGTCAGCTCCGGCCCAATCAGAAGGCCCGCGTGTCACTACACGCGCCGACCCGTTCCTGACAGTCACAGTAAGTTAGTGGCTGCCGTTACCCGTGCCCGCGTCGATCACCCGAGTTTCTTGTGCTATTCCGCTCCCTCCCAAACCACAACCAGCGCCGGCGATCATCCAACGAGGCCTCGCGACTGTTGGCTTGCACGCATCACATCGTGAGCGCAATCTGTCGCCGGGCCCAGCAAGTCAAGTGCCAGTGCTTGGGATACCCAAGCGGAACATTGACTTGCGATCATCCGCCGGAACCCGATGCTCAGGATTCTATCGCTTCGCGGCGGAAATGCCATGTAGTATTTTGACGACATTGCAACACCGGGTCGCCGTCCATGACCGGCGCGCTCAGTGGCGGGCGAGCCGAACCGTGAAGCGTGCGCCCGTGTCGTCCGGCAGGTTGGCAGCTGCGGCGCTGCCGCCGTGAAATTCGGCGATCAGGCGGACAATGTACAGCCCCAGGCCAAAGTGCGGCCGGCTGTCGCTCTCTGTGCCGCCAGCGCGGGACTGCCACAACGACTCAAAAAGACGCCCCAATATGTCAGGTGCGATCACGGGGCCCGGGTTGTCCACTTCCAGTACAGCTGTGTGCGAGGATTCGAGGCGGAGCCGGATCACGATGTTCGCTCCCGCCGGGCTGAAGTCGACTGCGTTGTCGATGAGCTTGTCGAGCATTTGCACGATCAGGTCGGGAGCCCCGCCGATCATGACGGGTTCGGAAGGCAACTCGGCCACGAAGTTGCGCTCTGGAAAGGCGATCCGATAGGCATCGGCTGCCGAGGCAATGACTGCTATGAGATCGAAATGTGAGCGCTCGGCATTACTGATTGCTTCTTCGACACGGGTCGCCGCTCCCATGGCGATCAGAATGGCGTTGAGGCGCTCGCTGCCCTGACGGGCGCGATCCAGATAGATGCGCGCGGCAGTGGGTACTTGTTCGGATTCGAGGTTGTCCAGCGAGGAGCGCACGATGGTGAGCGGCGTGCGGATCTCGTGGGCCAGCTTCCCGGCCAGGGTTCTCAGATAGCCCGTATATTCGTTGAGCCGGCCCAGCAGGGTCGAAAATCCGCGCGCTACATCACCCAACTCATCGGGCGACTCAGTTTCCGGGAAAGTCGTCACCAGACCCTCGCGGGTCAAAGCGGACTCGCTGGCCCGCCGCAGGCGCGAGAGGCGCAACGCGAGCCACGCCGCGAAGGCGAACATCGCGATCACCGCGACGGCGCTCGTGATGAGAGTGAAATTCAGCATCTGTGTCAGCGCGCGGTCACGCAGCAGGAACCAGCGGTCACCGGTCTCGGTTGCCTGCAAGTAGCCGATGATCTCGCGGTGGTCGCGATCGTAGATGGGGGCCGTGGATTCGATGTGGGTCCGATCTCCAGGGCGATCCACGAAGCGTCTGTAGAAGCGGGCGAGAATCCCTCGTTGCTGCCGACTGAGCTCGGTGACCTGCGCAAGCGCGTCCGCGCGAGCCAACTGGCGCCCGGAAGCCGTCGTGACCGCCAGGCGCAGTCCCGGCTGCATGAATTGGGCGAGGTAGCCCGTGAGCTCGGGAGCGGACACGATCAGGCGACCAACGGTATGCAAGTCGTCGCTTCGGAGCGTGCCGTAGCTGACGGGTTGCGCGCCGCGCATTTCGCGATCATCGACCAACACGCCGAAAGATCGTCCGATCATCGACAATGGAACCCGTATCTCGACGCGGTAGCCTAGGGTGGTTGGCTGCAGCGCACCCACAATGCGCGGCTCGTCGACGGCCGATTGCTGGCCATATTCGCCAATCTCGATGCGGCGCGCCGTTACAGACCCCGGTCCGGTCGGAGCAAGGAAAACCTGGCGCTCGTGCCCTTGCGGGTCCTGCATTCCGACCCAGATGCGATCGCCCATCGCAGTCGGATCGAGAGGATTCGCGCCCGGGGTGTCATAGACCAGGTGCGCGTCTTCCACTTCTAGCAGTGTGTACAGACTGCGCTCGTACACGCCTGTAAGAATTCCAAACCGATGCTTGTCCTTGACGTAGTACCGCCATGAGCCGGGTGCTCGCGGCCACTCATCTCCGTAGCCGTCGAGAAATGGCGGCGCGCTCAGCATCACGGGCTGGAGGTCATAAGGGGTGGATTGCGATTCGGGGGGAGCGGCCTGGGCCGTTTGGCCCTCAGCGGATCTGGCGGGCTGGCTCCCGCCAGATGTGCGCTCCCCCTCGCCGGAGGTTGCCGGCGGGCCATTCACCGGCGCGCCTGGGTCACCCGAAGCGGGGATTTGGCTCTCGGCTGTTTCCTGAGCCGGTTGTGACTGCGCCGCATCCTCCCGCTCCCGGTACAAAAGATCGGTGCGTCCCTGCAGCGAAGCCGCGATCGTCTGCGCGACCGCTTGCAGCGAGTTCCGCTCGCCTTCGCGAAGCGCCGCCTCCATCTGGCGCGCGTAGCGGCAACCGCCCCAGGGCAGCACCAAGGTCAGCAGGCCGAGCAGCAATAGCTTTAAACGCAGGGACATGGAGCGGGGCGCTCGCGTGGATCTTTATTCGACCCAGCGATAGCCCATGCCATAGACGGTCTGGACCCCGTCGAACGTTGGATCGATGCTTTGAAATTTGCGGCGGATGCGTTTGATGTGGGATGTGATCGTATTGTCATCCAGCACGACATTGGCGGCGTCCATCAGCTGCTGCCGGTTTTTCACGTGTCCCGGATTGCGTGCCAGGGCGTGAACGATCCAGAACTCGGTCAGCGACAGCAGCACCACCTTGCCTTCCCATTCCACCTGCATGCGCTCGCCGTCGATCATGAGCGGTCCCCGCCGAATCACTTGCGAGGTCTCATGCGGCCTGCGCAGGGCATCGACGCGGCGGAAGAGTGCGTTCACGCGTGCGATGAGGTGCGGGAGACTCAGATCCTTCGTCAGAAAGTCGTCCGCGCCGAGGCGCAGTCCCGATACCGCATCCAGCTCGCTGTCGCGCGCGGTGAGAAAGATGATCGGCAACTCCGGCGAGAGCGAACGGAGCTGACGGCAGAGCTCGAAGCCTCCCTCCGGCTCCTCCTCCAAGGAGATGTCGATAACGGCGAGATCCGGCAAACGGGTGCTGAACGCGGCCATAGCCTGCTTTCGATTTCCGTACGTCCGTACGAGATAGCCTTCGCGCGTGAAGGCCGCTGCGTAGTTGTCACGGATTGCGGGCTCGTCTTCGACAATGGCGACTTGGCGTTTCATGGTGCGAAGGCTACAGCCAGACCACTCCCACCGCCAACAGCGCCAGCACGCCCAGCCAGTTGATGATCTGCTCCTGATGCTCGAGGGCCGCGGCCTTCAGCGCGCTTGCGGTTCTCGTTGTCCATTTCAGTTGCACCGATTTCAGTTGCATGAGCGTGCTCCGATACCTGCGTACCTGAGCATTTCGCCTGCGCCGGATCGCTTCCGGGGGCAGGCAAACGGGCAATCCGCCGATCAATTGTGGCAAAAGATGGCGGCGGCTGTTGGTGTTGATTGTCTCGCGGCTGCTGCGGGCGCGGAGTACGCTTGGTTTACATGCGCGTCCTTCGGCTCGATCACGTTCAATTGGCGATGCCTCCGGGAGGCGAGGCACGCGCTCGTGCGTTCTACGGCGATGCCCTCGGAATTCCTGAAGTTCCCAAGCCTGCCGCGCTCGCAGCGCGCGGTGGCTGCTGGTTTGAGCACGGCGAGCTGAAGATCCATCTCGGTGTCGAGCCCGACTTTCGCCCGGCCCGCAAAGCGCATCCCGCACTGCATGTCATGGACCTGCCAGGGCTCGCGGAAAAACTGCGCGGGCTCGGCTATGCCGTGAAGGATGACGATTCGCTGCCCGGCTACTACCGGATCTACGTGGACGATCCGTTTGGTAACCGGATCGAAATGCTGGAGCCGGTCTCGTCCTGAGCTGTGCCGGCTGTCGTATTCTACGGTGCTGTTTTCGACACCCAGGACACTTCGCTCCTCATGAAGATTCCGGAGATTCTCATTGTCGAGACCGTTCATCAGCCTGGCAGTCTTGCGAAAGTGCTGCAGGTAATCGCCGACGCGGGACTCACCATCGAGCATTTGACTGCACTGAGGCGTGATCAGGGCAGGACCGTCTGGGAAATCACGCTCGAGATGGACGAGGAGGCCGACCGTAGCCTCTACGATCGGATTGGCCAACTGCCCACCGCGCGCTTTCTCGGCAAGTCCGACCGCGTGTTCAATCGGCATCGTGGCGGAAAGATACGCACCGTAGCCAGCATTCCCATCAACACCTTGCAGGTGCTGCGCGACGTTTATACCCCGGGCGTCGCGCGAGTCTGTCTCGCGATCAAAGACGACCCGCAATCGGTGCATGACTTCACGAGCATCGACAACACAGTTGCGATCGTCACCAATGGCACGGCTGTGCTGGGGCTGGGGAACATCGGCGCGCTCGCCGGCCTTCCGGTGATGGAAGGGAAGGCGGCACTGTTTGCCGACCTGGTGGGCATCAGTGGCGTGCCGATTCTGTTGAAAGAGACGCGCCCGGACCGCGTGGTCGAGGCGATCGCAGCGATCGAAATGTCTTTCGGAGCGATTCAGCTCGAGGATTTTGCGGCGCCTGAATGTTTCGAGATCGAGGAGCAGTTGCGGGCGCGGTTACAGAAGCCCGTTCTGCATGATGATCAACATGGCACGGCGGTGGTCGCGCTTGCTGCGCTCACCAACGCCGCGCGACACGCGGGACGGAGTTTGCGTGACAGTGTTGTTGGTCAGATAGGTTTGGGTGCGGCTGGCACCGGTATCGTGAGACTGCTGCGTGCCTACGGCGTAGAGAAGGTTCTGGGTGCGGATCGTAGTCCGAATGCCATCGAGCGGCTGAAGTCACTCGGTGGCGAAGCCGCTTCGCTCGAAACCATCATGCAGCGCGCGGACATCGTGCTCGCTACCACGGGTGTGAAGGGTTTGATCAAGCCCGAGTGGGTGCGGCCGGGCCAGGTAATACTCGCTTTGTCGAATCCCGATCCAGAGATCGATCCGCTGGTCGCGCGCGAGCGTGGCGCCGCTTTTGCGGCGGATGGCAAGGGCATCAACAACGTGCTCGCATTCCCCGGTTTGTTCAAGGGCGCTCTGGCCGCCCGCGTGACCCTGTTCTCCGACCGCATGCTGATGGCCGCGGCCGATGCCATCGCGCAACTAGCTCGGCCCGATGAGTTGGTTCCAGACCCTCTGGACAAGAGCGTCCACGAGCGGGTCGCAACCGCCGTTCGCGCCGCCTGCGGCGTGCCCGTGGCGCCTGCACCGTCGGACCAAGGTAGGGCCCAGGGTATCGCGTAGCGGCGCCGCCCTGCCTCGGCTCAGTACGGCAAACTCAGCTTTCGGTAGGCTGCGGCGAGCAGCCACAGCGGGCCGATCAGCAGGAATTGCACGTCCTTGAAGAAGGACGGCCGTTTACCTTCGACCGCATGGCCGATGAACTGCCCAATCCAGGCGATGCCGAAAATAATCAGCGACGTGACCCACAACGGCCACGGCAAACCTGTCAACCACTGCGTGATCCAAAGCAACACGAGGAATGACAGCGCCGCTCCGAGGGCCAATGCCGGTGACAGTGCGAAGTAATAAACCACCGCCGCCGCCGCTGCGAGCGTCGCCCAATTCAACCAGGGCGAGCGCTGCGCAAACACTTCCGGCACGGGAAGCGACCACAGCAGCCCCATCACCGACAACACAATGGGCGGCACACACAGCCAGTGGAGCAGCTTGTTGGTGCGATGGGTATGACTGGCGCCGTAATCGCCCAGCCAATCAGTGACGGTTCGCATGTGCTGAGCCCTCCGGCCCGTGCCATCCGACTTCTGAGCCTTCGGCCCCCCGCCGTCCGACTCTCGGGTCCGTGCCCCGCACTGAGGATACGCTTTGCGCGGCTGGCTGGCGCCAGCTGCGCGCGAGGCGTTATGCGGCCTCGGGGCTCATCATCCCGCGCAGTTTCCCTAGCGCGTTGGACTCAATCTGCCGGATGCGTTCCGCCGAGACACCATACTTGTCAGCCAGATCGTGCAACGTCGCCTTGTCATCGGTCATCCAACGGCGCTGCAGGATGTCGCGGCTGCGGTCGTCGAGGCGAGCCATAGCTCCACGCAGACGCTCCGAGGAATCGTCTTCCCACTCCGCGTTTTCTACCTTCTCCGCCGGATCGGCATCCGACGCGGGCAGGTAGGCCGCGGGACTATAGATCTCCTCGTCATCTGACTCGGGCGCCGGGTCGAACGACATGTCACGTGCGGCGAGCCGCTTCTCCATCTCTGTGACTTCGCTCTCGCTCACACCCAGGTCGCGAGCAACCGCGGCCGTCTCCTCGGCCGACAGCCAAGTGAGGTTCTTCTTCATCCGACGCAGGTTGAAGAACAATTTGCGCTGCGCCTTGGTCGTGGCGATTTTTACTAAGCGCCAGTTACGCAACACATACTCGTGAATCTCGGCACGGATCCAATGCACCGCGAACGAAACCAGACGGACGTTCTGCGACGGGTCGAAGCGCTTCACGGCCTTCATCAGACCGACGTTGCCTTCCTGGATCAGATCTCCGATCGGCAAACCGTAACCGGTGTAGCCACGAGCGATATGCACGACAAACCGAAGATGTGACAACACCAGCTGCCGGGCAGCGTTGAGATCCGCGCTGAAACGGAATTTCTCAGCGAGGTCTCGCTCTTCTTCGCGGGTCAGCACTGGAATTCTGCCGACTCGGTCCAAGTAAGCATCCAGGCTTCCCATCGGACCGGCGAGCGCGAAGTCGCCGTTACGGGCGATCAAAGCGGTACTTGCGGTCATGAGCTCTCCTATTCTTTGAGCGGTCATTTTAGCACTCGGAACCTTAGAGTGCTAAGGGGTGCGGAAGTTCCCGGGATGCTCCCGGCAAGCGAGGCAATTCGCCTTATAGGACAACAGCTTAGATCGAACCAAGTGCGGTGGGAATCTCTCTTCCGAGAGGGGCAACGGCCTGTCTCATCGGATGTTCCGCCGCCCCTCGTCGGCGACGTCCGCGGCAGCGCTAGATGGGGGCGGACCCTATGAGCCGCAAGGATAGAGCTCCTACCTTAAGACTCCCTTAGGTCCAGCCCGGCCAGGACACAGGAACCTGAGCTGGGCAGCTAGACCCGCACCAAGCGCCCGTCGTCTTCGCGGGCCTCTGGCGGGCCGCCTGCGCTAAGACGCTCCCTGCTGTTCAGTCCGCGCTCTAGCGCCCTCGCCGGCCACAGAGCCGTCATGACCACCGGCCCCCGGGTGGACATAAAGTCCAGCAGCCCGGTTCCCGTACCTTTGTAGAATGCCCCGCCCAGCGGATTTCCCAAACTGCGGGAGCTATCAAGTGGACCCACACGCGCTGCTGCTTGCCAGACTCCAGTTCGCGTTCACGATCAGCTTCCACATCATCTTTCCGGCCTTCTCCATTGGCCTATCCGCCTATGTCGCCACCCTTCTGGTGCTCTGGAAGAGAACCGGGCACGACCACTTCCACCGTCTCGCCCGCTTCTGGACGAAAATCTTCGCCGTGTCCTTCGCGATGGGCGTGGTCTCAGGAATTCCCCTCTCATACGAGTTCGGTACCAATTGGGCACGCTTCTCCCTTGTGGCCGGCAACGTCATTGGGCCGCTGATCGGCTATGAGGTGATGACGGCCTTCTTCCTCGAGGCCACGTTCCTGGGAGTGATGCTCTTCGGCTGGCAGCGTGTGCCTGCCTGGCTCCACGTCACCGCGGCAATTCTGGTCGCCCTGGGCACCGCCATCTCGGGCTTCTGGATATTGTCCGCCAACAGTTGGATGCATACGCCCGATGGCTACGAGCTCCACGCCGGCATTGCCTATCCGGTGAGTTGGTTCCGGGTGATCTTCAACCCGAGCTTCCCTTATCGTTTCGCTCACATGATGACCGCCGCGTACCTCACGACCTCGGTCGTCGTTCTCGCGGCCGGCGCCCGCTATCTGCTCCGGCGCGAGTTCGAGACAGAAGGGCGCGTCATGATGCGCATGGGAGTTGGCATGCTGGCCCTGCTCGGGCCGTTGCAGTTGCTGTTGGGAGACCAGCACGGGCTCAACACCTTGCAGCACCAGCCGGCGAAGATTGCCGCGATCGAGGCACATTGGGACGACGATGGCCCGGCCGATCTGGTGCTCTTCGCGCTCCCGGACGAAGCGGCGGCCAGAAATCGTGCGGAAATCGCAATTCCGCATCTGGGCAGCTTGATTCTGACTCACTCCTGGGAGGGACGCTTCGCAGGGATAAAAGACTTCCCGCGCGACCAGCGACCGCCCGTGACGTCGATTTTCTTTGCCTTTCGCCTCATGGTTGCGATCGGCATGGCGCTGATCGCGATCGGCCTTGCCGGGGCGGTGTTGTGGTGGCGCGGGAAGCTCTGCACCACTGGCTGGTATCTGCACATCGTCGCTCGCGCCTGGTGGTTGGGGTTCGTCGCCATTCTGGCGGGTTGGCTGACGACCGAGAGCGGCCGCCAGCCTTACGTGGCGTACGGGATCCTCCGCACCGATCAAGCGATCTCTCCGGTGAGCGCGGCGACCGTCGCGGTCTCGCTGGCCCTGTTTGTGTTGATCTACGGCGTATTGTTCTCGATCGGCATCTACTACATCCATCGTCTGATCTGGAACGGCCCGAAGGGCGCGGCCGTCAAGCCAGTCACCTTTCCCGAGGGCTTGCCCAACCGCCCCCTGGCGACCGCCGATGCGCCCACCCGCGAATCGCGCGGCCAGACGCCCCATCCCCCCGGCCTGGCCACGGCGCCCCCAGCCCCCTCGACGGACCCAACCAAGGACCGCCAGCCATGAACCCAACAGGGCTGACCGGCGCCGAGTACTGGCTCCCCATCATCATGGCCGGCGTGATCGGCCTGGCCGTGGCGATGTACGTTGTCCTGGACGGCTTCGATCTCGGCGTCGGAATCCTCTTCCCCTGCTTCCCGGAGGAACCGCAGCGCGACCAGACGATGAACTCGGTCGCGCCCTTCTGGGACGGTAACGAGACCTGGCTCGTTCTCGGCGGCACCGGCCTGCTGGTGGGTTTCCCGTTCGCGTATGCCGTGATCATGCCGGCGTTCTACGTCCCCCTCATCGCAATGTTGTTGGCACTCGTGTTCCGGGGTGTTGCCTTCGAGTTTCGCTGGGTTGCGAAACCTGACCACCACCAGTGGGATGTGGCTTTCGCCGCGGGCTCGACCGTCGCTGCCTTCTGTCAGGGTTTGATGTTGGGCGGGCTGCTCGAGGGGATCCATGTCACCGGCGATCATTTCGGCGGCGGGGTGTTCGATTGGCTGAGTCCGTTCAGCCTGATGTGCGGGGTGGGCCTGGTGGTGGGCTACGCATTTCTCGGCGCTTGCTGGCTGGTAATGAAAACATCCGGTGGCGTGGAGCAGATCGCCCGGCGGTTGGCTCGCCCGCTGTGCATCACTTTTCTCGCGTTCATAGTCCTCGTGAGTGTTTGGACGCCGCTCGCCTTCGAGCGAATCGCCGCCCGCTGGTTCACCCTCCCGAATATGCTCTATTTCTCTCCCGTTCCGATATTGACGGTGCTGCTAGCGGTGCACTGTTGGCGCGGCCTCCAGGGTAAACACCCGACGACGGCGTTCTATAGCGCGGTGGGTTTGTTCGTCGTCGCGTACATCGGCCTCGTGCTTTCAACCGTTCCCTATCTCGTGCCGCCGACTATCACCGTATGGCAAGCGGCCGCCGCCCCCAAGTCGCAAATTTTCATTCTGGCGGGCATGTCGGTGATGATTCCAATCATCCTGGGTTACACCGTTTTCGTGTACCACACGTTTCGAGGCAAGGTCCGCCCCGGTGAGGGCTATCACTAGCGCTACCCGATTTCGAGCACCACCTTGCCGTGCGCGTGCTCTCGCTCGAGCCGTCGTTGAGCCTCCGCTACATGATCTAACGGGTAACTTGCGATGACACAGGGCCTCACCTTGCCCTCGTCGATCAGACGGCCGATCTCCGCGAGCTCGGCGCCGTCGGGATGAGCAACGTAGTTCGTCGCGACTGCGTGATGCTCGCGCGCCTTGCTCTCGGACGGTTTGGCGAGCGTGGAAATCATGGTGCCGCCATCTTTCAGGACCGCCCAGGAGCGCTCCTGGGTGTCACCCGCCACGAGGTCGAATACCAGATCGACATCGTGCAGCTTCTCCTCGAAGCGCTCGGTTTTGTAGTCAACAACCTCGTCGGCCCCGAGGGAGCGTACAAACTCTACGTCTTCTGAAGATACCGTCGTACAGACGGTAGCGCCCTTGACCTTTGCGAACTGAATGGCAAGGTGCCCGACTCCTCCGGCGCCACCGTGAATCAACACACGCTGCCCGGCGTGAAGATTGCCTTGATCAAAGAGCCCTTGCCAGGCCGTGAGTCCTGCCAGTGGTATCGCTGCAGCTGACGGATAGTCGAGCCGCTCGGGTTTCCGCGAGCACATGTCAGCTTTGATCGTGGCGTACTCCGCGTAGCCGCCGGAGCCGGCATCGAGCATCGCGTACACCGGGTCACCTTGGCTGAAGTTGCGAACGGCCCGGCCGCACCGCTCGATGGTGCCGGAGACATCGCGTCCGAGTACCTTCGGGAGTTGTTGTTGCTTCACCGGCGGGTATTGGCCGGCACGGATCTTGTAGTCGACAGGATTGACACTGGCGGCGTGAACCTTGACCAGTACCTCGTCATCCTTGGGCTCGGGAATCTCAACGCTTTCCAGCTTGAGGACTTCCGGGCCGCCGAAGGAGTGGATACAGACCGCTTTCATCTTGCCCATGGTGAAGCTCCGGTTCGACCTGGTTACCGATTCCGACCCACATCCGATTAGCAACTGCGGTTCCCCCCTTCGCGCATCGCGCATATCTACACATTCGCACCAGATATTCCCCCTATCGCCGTTCAGCCCCTCCCGCCAAACTGTCCATCGGGCCTATCGAGATCGCGAGCATGGATGGACAAGAAGTTATTCCGGGAAACGATGTGGCGGGACAGGTGCTTTCGACCAGCGAGGCACGGAAGCCCGGTAAACGAGTAAGTCATACCAAGCGTGGTGCCAGTACCAAGGGCACACCCACCAAGGGCACACCTCGTAAGAGCGCACGCCCCATACCAAAGCTGCCCATTTGCGAATGGCCGGAGAGCGAGCGTCCGCGCGAGAAGCTCCTCGCCCGAGGAGCACGCGCTCTCTCCGACGCCGAGTTGCTTGCGGTATTGCTAAGGTGTGGTACCGGAGGGCTGAACGCCATCGAGCTCGCACAAGCTCACATTGTCGGGTTCGGCTCCTTGCGCGAACTGCTGACGGCGGATTGGCGGAGCTGGGAGGGCAAGGCGGGTGTGGGCCTTGCCCGGTACGCCGCCCTTCAGGCTGCGCTAGAGCTTGCCAAGCGGCACCTGCGCGAATCACTGAAGACGGGCTGCGCCATCACAGCACCTGAGACCACGCAGCGTCTGCTCCTTGCTGAGCTACAGCATCGCCCCTACGAGATCTTCTGCTGCCTCTATCTCGATAGCCACCATCGGCTGATTGCTTTCGAGGAGCTCTTCCGGGGCACAACCGAGATTGCGCACGTCCACGTCAAAGAGGTCGTGCGGCAAACGTTGTTCCACAACGCCTCCGCGGTGATTTTTGCCCATAATCACCCCTCCGGCATCAGGGATCCAAGCCGCGCGGACGAGGACATCACCAGGCGCCTGCGTCACGTCCTGGCGCTCATGGAGGTCCGAGTGCTCGATCACCTGATCGTGGGAAACGGGGGCTGCTACTCTTTCGCCGAGCATGGTCTCCTGTAAGCGGAGGGGGCACACTCTTGAGGTCGCCAGCAAACGCTGGTATAAAGGCCGGCCCGGCGAGGGGACTCTCATCCCTTGTCTCTAAGTTACTGAATTTCAAGGTTATTCGTATGTCCCGCGTCTGCGAAATCACCGGCAAGAAGCCGGGCGTTGGTAACCGTGTCTCGCACGCCAACAACAAAAAGCGCCGCCGCTTTTTGCCGAACCTGCGTACGCAGCGGTTCTGGGTTGAGACCGAGAAGCGGTGGGTATCGCTGCGCATTTCCGCGAACGGACTGCGCACGATCGAGAAGAAGGGCATCGACAAGGTCGTTGCCGAGTTGCGCACGCAGGGCGTGAAGATCTAAGCCGGCGAGCGTTTGAAGAGGACGAATCCATGCGCGAGAAGATCAAGTTGCTCTCGACGGCCGGAACCGGCCATTTCTACGTGACGACAAAGAACAAGCGTCTGCACCCGGATAAGATGGAAGTGCGCAAGTTCGACCCCGTCGCGCGTAAGCACGTCGGGTACAAAGAGACCAAGATCAAGTAAGCCGCACTCGAGGCCAGCTCGCCCCCAGCGCTTCAGGCAGGTGGCGGCCAAAGTGCGCAGTTCGATCGCCAGGCCCCGGCATTGTCCGGGGCCTTTGCGTTTTGTAGCCTTCCCATCCCATGCCAGAGCTTCCGGAAGTAGAAACTACGCGCCGAGGTGTCGAGCCGCACGCAGTGGGGCGGCGCATCGTGGCTCTCGAGATTCATGAGCCCCGACTGCGCTGGCCGATACAAGCCGACCTGCCAGAGCTGGTAGCGCGCCAGCGGATTCTGCACGCGAAGCGGCGCGCGAAGTACCTGCTGCTCGAGCTCGAGTCCGGCACGTTGCTATTGCATCTGGGCATGTCGGGCAGTCTGCGCGTGTTGCCCGCAGAGACTCCGCGGCTGACGCACGATCATTTCGACCTGGTGCTCGATTCCGGCGCAACATTGCGCTTCAACGATCCGCGCCGCTTCGGCAGCCTCCACTTCACAACGGGTGATCCGAACCAGCATCCGCTGTTGGCGGACCTGGCGCCGGAGCCGCTGGACCCCGGTTTCAACGCGGATTATCTCTGGCAAACCACGCGCGGTCGGCGGGTGACGATCAAACAGCTGCTCATGAACAGCAAGCTGGTCGTCGGGGTGGGTAACATCTACGCGAGCGAAGCACTGTTCAGAGCGAAAGTCCGTCCTCGGCGCAAAGCCGGAAGCCTTTCGCGGGCTGAGGTTGCACGGCTCACGCGGGCAGTGCGCACAGTGCTCAGCATGGCAATCCGCGTCGGCGGGACAACTTTGCGGGACTACGTCGGCGCTGACGGTGCTCCCGGCTACTTCAAGCAGAAACTGTTCGTCTACGAACGGGCCAAACAGCCGTGCCGCAAATGCGGCACGCCCGTGCGCCAGCTCACCCAGGGGCAGCGCTCGACGTATTATTGCCCTGCCTGTCAGAAGTGATCGACATGAGCGCGCGCATTCTGACCCATTTGTCGGCTATCGATCCAAACATGGGCGGTCTCATCCGCGCCGTGGGGCCCTATGCGCTCGTGTTGGAGAGCGAGTCCCATCCTTTCGAGGCGCTCGCGCAAGCCATTGCGCACCAACAGCTGCATGGCGCGGCGGCGCGGACCATTCTGGCGCGCTTCGTGACGAACATCGGCCAGGGGGCATTTCCAACGCCGCAGGCCGTAATCGCCGCGCCCGAAACTATGCTGCGCCAGGTGGGTTTTTCCGGCTCGAAGATAGCGGCGCTCAGGGATCTCGCGAACAAAACATTGGCGGGTATCGTTCCGGATCGCGAGACGCTCGATCGTCTGGAGGATGCCGAAATCATCACGCGCCTGACCGAAGTTCGCGGCATCGGCCGCTGGACTGTCGAGATGCTACTCATGTTTCATCTCGGGCGGCCGGACATCTTGCCCGTGGACGATTTTGGCGTGCGCGCGGGTTTTCAGTTCACTTATGGCTTGCGTAAGATGCCGGCGCCGAAGGCGCTCGCCCTTTATGGCGAGCGCTGGGGACCGTACCGATCGGCGGCGGCGTGGTATTTGTGGCGCGCGGTGGAGTTGAAACGCGCCGGCAAGCTGCCGGAGCCGTTGGAGAAGATTCGCATGCCGCGGTTGCTGAAGGCGCGGAGGAAAAAGGCCGCAACGGCAGCGAGCAAGAAGCGCACGAGTAATGCAGCCGGCGCGTCGCGAACGAGGGTGGGTGCCGGCGCGCTGCCCAGGTCCACCGGCCGCAAGACTCCCGGCAGCGCCGTCCCAAACCGGTCGCGCCCCGATCGCCCTACGAAAGCGAAGTCAAAGCGCGCGTATAGGTGATACTGAGTAACAGCTGATCATCACTCGACTGCATGTCGAGCGGCCGATCCGCGCCCTCGATGTCATAACAGACCGTCAGGCGATCGGCTTCCAACTGATAGATGGCGAGCATGGTGCGTCCGGCATTTGCCCCCTCGCGCCCCACGATATCGATGGTTTGCGGTGAGCCCGCTTCGTCGGCCAGGTATTCCCCGGCATCAACAACCTGGTTGGTGCGATCGATGATGCTGTAACCGCCGCTGTCGAGGACGAGATACTTCACGCGCAGCTCGCCTATCACCAGGGAGTGCCCGCCAACGGTGGCGGCCACCGGTACCCAAGCACCTTCCAGTCCACGCTGTGTCACAGCACTAATAGGCTCGCCCTCGTTGCAGCATTCATGCACGCCGGTGCTTTTTCAGCTCAACCTCCACGATCGGATCGACGAACTCACTGACATCCCCACCCAGGATCGCGATCTCACGCACCAGGCTCGAGGAGATGAACGTGAACTGCTCCTGCGGCGTCAGGAACACCGTTTCGATCTCTCGTGCCAGGTGGCGGCTCATATTCGCCAACTGAAACTCAAACTCGAAGTCCGACACCGCGCGCAGGCCTCGAACGATAACGGCAGCCTTGTGCTGCTTGGCGCAGTCCACGGTGAGGCCGGAGTATCCCAAGACTTCGACGTTCGGCAGGTCCTTCAGCACGCGACGTGCCAGGTCCACCCGCGCCTCCAGGGAAAACAGCGGCGCCTTGTTGGGATTAGCCGCAATGGCGACGATAACCCGATCGAACAGGGTGGCCGCGCGACGAACCAGGTCGTGGTGGCCATTCGTAATCGGGTCAAAAGTGCCGGGATAAAGTGCACGGCGGTTCATTCGCCTCAAGTCCCCCTCAAAGCTCGCGTCAGCAAATGATACCCGACCTCGCCCGCCTCCTTGGCCTTCGCGACAGACCAGCCGGCCGGGAGTGGCGGCAGGCCGTTCCGAGCCGCGCACTCTATGTAAATCAGGGCCTCTGGTGCCAGCCAGTGCCCCTGCTCCAGCCGCACCGAAGCTTCCGCCAGCAGATCGGACCCGAACGGCGGGTCAAGGAACGCGATGTCGAAGGGTCCTTCGGCACCAGCCCCCCCGCCCGCAGCGCCGTGCGCCAGGAAGCGCACAGCGTCCATCTGCTCCACATTCCCGCCTGTAGCACCCCACTCGGTGAGCCGCGCGCGCAGCTCTCGGACCGCGGCAGCGTCACGCTCGACAAAAGTGACGTGCGCGGCACCCCGCGAAAGCGATTCCAAGCCGAGCGCGCCGCTCCCGGCAAATAGGTCCAAGCAGCGTGCCCCCGGAAGCCGGGGGCCGAGCCAGTTGAAAAGCGTTTCCCGCACCCGATCTGGCGTGGGACGAATCTCAGGTGATGGCGGAAAGCGCAATTTTCGTCCGCGCCAGCTGCCACCGATGATTCGCAGCACGCGCGCATCACGGCCGGGCCGCGCATTCGTGGCACTGGCCCCGGGACCGCCGCGACGATTTTTTCCCGTGTGATTCAATGAGCTGTCATGCCCTGGCGCACGCCTTGCGACGCGAGGCCGCTACAATACCCCGGACCACCGGAATACCTATGTTTTTCAGACGAACACCAAAAAAGTCCCAGGAGCCCGGGATGGGCCAGCCCAAAGCACCGCCCCAGGACTCCAAGCGGCAGGCCGAGGAGCGCGAGGCCGGGAGGGCCCAAGGCTTTTTCAAGCGCCTCCGCACCCGCCTCAATCGCGGCAACTCCTGGCTCACCTACGATCTCGCCAACCTGTTTCGCGGTCGGAAAATCGACGCGCAGGTGCTGGAAGAGCTCGAGACACGCCTGCTGAGCGCCGATGTCGGAGTAGAGGCTACCGAGCACATTCTGTCCGGCCTGCAAAAGCGCGTGGCGCGCAATGAGTTGGCGGACGTCGAGGCACTCATCAATGCTCTCCAGGCCGCGATCGTCGAAATTCTCGCGCCCTGCGCGCGTCCGTTGGAGATCGACGAGCGGAACAAGCCCTTCGTCATTCTCGTAGTCGGGGTCAACGGCTCCGGCAAAACAACCACCATCGGTAAGTTGGCGCGGCGCCTCACCGACGGCAACTTTGATGTCATGCTCGCGGCGGGTGATACCTTCCGCGCGGCCGCGATAGAGCAGCTCAATGTTTGGGCCGAACGAACGGGTGCCGCCTTTGCCGCGCAACAGGCAGGTGCGGACCCCGGCGCAGTCGTGTTCGATGCGCTACAGTCGGCGCGTTCGCGAGGCACAGATGTCCTGTTGGCGGATACCGCTGGCCGCCTGCACAGTCAGTCGCACCTGATGGAAGAGCTCAAGAAGGTAAAGCGCGTCATCCAGCGGGTGGACCCGACCGCCCCCCATGAGGTGCTGCTCGTCCTGGATGCCAACCAGGGTCAGAACGCCCTCTCACAGGCGGTACAGTTTCATGAAGCCGTGGGGGTTACGGGGCTGGTGTTGACCAAACTCGATGGCACCGCCAAGGGCGGCATCGTAGTGGCCATCGCGCGCAAGCTCGGGTTGCCGATCCGCTTCATCGGAATCGGCGAGCAGCTGGAGGATTTTGGCGAATTCGACGCCCAGGCTTTCACCGCTGCCCTGGTCCAGGGACCGCGTGAAGGTACCGCCGAGGCAACAGAGGCATAATGCCGCGATGATCGTCTTCGACCGCGTGAGCAAGCGCTACCCGAACGGTCGGGAAGCGCTCTCCAACGTAACTTTCAACATCCATACCGGCGAGATGGTGTTTCTCACCGGGCGGTCGGGCGCCGGCAAGAGCACCGTGCTCAAGCTCATCGCCCTGCTGGAGCGGCCCACACGCGGCACGGTCATCGTGAATGGCAAGAACACGACAACGCTGCGAGCCCGTCACATACCGGCGTTCCGCCGCGGCATCGGCGTGGTCTTTCAGGACCACAAGCTTCTGGCGGACCGGCCGGTGTACGACAATGTGGCTTTGCCGCTCGTTGTCGCGGCCACTGCGTTGAAGGAAATCGATAAACGCGTGCGCGCGGCGCTCGATCAGGTTGGCCTGCTCGGGAAGGAGCGCATGCTGCCGTACGAGCTGTCGGTCGGCGAACAGCAACGGGTTGGTATCGCGCGTGCCGTCATCAGCAAGCCGCCGTTGCTCATCGCCGACGAGCCGACGGGCAACCTCGATCCGGACCTGGCGCTCGAAGTCATGCGTTTGTTCCGGCGCTTCCAGGACGTTGGGGTGACAGTGGTCGTTGCCACTCACGACGTGCACATCGTGCGCGAATTCGGACAACGCGAGATCGTGCTGGAAGATGGGCAGGTGCATGGTGGCGTCCTCGATTCGCTGCCGAGCGTGGTGGCTACCAGATGAGTCTGGGCGTCGCCGGCACCCGCCACACGCAGGCGCTTCTGGGATCGATAGGGCGCCTGGCGCGTAACCCCTTTGCAACCACGTTGACGCTGTTGGTCATCGGGCTCGCATTGGCGTTACCCATGGCGCTGGGTCTATTTGTCCGCAACGCGCAGGCGGCCACGGGTGATTTCGCCAATGCCGTGGATATGTCCGTCTACTTCAAAACCAACGTGCCGCTCGCGAAGGCGCAGCAGCTTGCCGCGGACGCGCGCCAGAAGGCTGGCGTTGCCGCCGTGACACTCATCTCCGCGGACAAGGCGCTGGAGGAATTTCGAACCTACTCCGGGTTCGGCGCTGCGCTGCAGGCACTGAAGGACAACCCATTGCCGCACGTGTTGCACGTCAGCCCGCGGCCCGATGCAAGCTCCCCCGCCGAGCTGGAAACCCTGCGCAACTATTTCACGGCGTGGCCCGAAGTGGACGTGGTCCAGATCGACTCGGAGTGGGTCATGCGCTTCAACGCCATCCTGGAAGTTTTGCGCAGACTCCTGGTGATTACCGCAGCCCTTCTGGCCGCCGGCGTCGTCGCCGTCATCGGCAACACCATCCGGCTCGAAATCCTCAACCGCCGCGCCGAAATCGAAGTGACCAAGCTCGTTGGCGGTTCCAATGCCTTCGTGCGCCGGCCGTTTCTGTACACCGGCGCGCTCTACGGCCTGGGGGGCGCCGTGTTGGCCTGGCTCATCGTCGAGGCGACGGTGGCCATACTCGGTCCGCCGGTGGGCACACTGGCGCAGCTCTATGGCAGCCGCTATTCGCTGTTGGGCCCCACCGGGGATGACATAGGCACCGTTCTGGCCTCCGGAGTGCTGCTGGGTTGGCTGGGCGCCTGGATCTCAGCGGCGCGCCATCTGCGTGCCATCGAGCCGCGAGCCTGAATATGGAAGAGGCCGAGCCCGTGGTCGTTCCCTACACCGAGCTGTCGGAGGACGCTCTGCGAGGGTTGCTCGAGTCGTTCGTACTGCGTGAAGGGACGGAGTACGGGGCGCGGGACTTTTCTCTCGATGAGAAGGTCGCGCACGTGCTCAAACAGCTACGCCGGGGCGAGGCTCAGATCGTTTTCGACCCCGAGAGCGAGACGGTCGACGTTGTTGTGGTCCGCAACCGAGGGTCTGCGGCGTAAGCGGCGATCAGGTCTTGTTCGCTACCGCGGCAGCGCTCTCAACCAGCTTCGATTCCACCCATCTTCGGATGCGGGCGGCGTCCGCCACGCGCGTCTGCTTGCCAAAGGAATTCAGCAGCACGATCACGATGGTGCGGCCCTCGATGACGGTCTGCATCACCAGGCAGCGTCCGGCTTCTTCGATATAGCCCGTCTTCTGAACGACGATGTCCCAGGACGGGTTCGACACCAGTGAATCGGTATTGTGGAAACCGATCATGCGTCGCCCGATGCGCACTTCATAACCGGGATCGGTGGAATACTGGCCGATGGTGGGGTTCTTGGCCGCCGCCATCACCAGCTTCGAGAGGTCCTCGGGGGTGGCGACGTTCTCGCTCGACAACCCGGTGGGCTCGACGAATCGCGAGCTGGTCATGCCGAGCGCTTGCGCTTTCGCGTTCATGGCGTGCATGAATGCCGCCAGGCCGCCCGGATAGTTACGCGCCAACGCGTGGGCGGCACGATTCTCCGAGGCCATCAAAGCCAGATGAAACAGGTCGCCCCGCGTCAGGCGGGTGCCGACCGCGAGTCGTGAAAAGGCACCTTTGCCAATCGCCCGATCGTCCTCGGTGATCTCGATCACCTCGTCCATCGGCTGCCGGGCGTCCGCGACGGTGAGGGCTGTCAGGAGTTTCGAGATCGAGGCAATGGGCATGGCCACGTCCGCATTGCGCGCGTACAGGACTGATGAGTGCGTCTCATCGAAGACCAGTGCTGCCGCTGAGCGCAATCCGGGCCCGTCCAAGGCGAGCGCCGCTCGATGGGCGTGCGCGTGTGCATGATGATGATGGGTCGAGTGCGACGAGGTCGTGGCTCGAGCGGCCAAGCTGGTGAACAGCAGGCAGCAGCTTACCGCCAGCATTGATGTTTTGCCCCGAATCATCGAATCCCCGCCCCTTCCCAAACAACATTGTCTGCAGTTGTGAGACGAGTCTAGCAAAGCACGGCATGTCACGGAATGTCGTGATGAAATCCTCACCGGCGCCAACTTCTGTCAAAGGCTGGGACGTACGCCCGTTAACATATGGCTATGGTCTTATGTATAGCCTTATTCCTATCTATGGTTTGCGTGTTCCGGGACCGCCGCACGATAATCCGCTGAATGCGGCACGAGATCCTCAATGCAAGGTAAACGCATCCTGCTGGGCGTGACGGGTGGCATCGCGGCCTACAAGAGTCCGGAGCTGGTCCGGCGCCTGCGTGAGCGCGGAGCGGAAGTCCAGGTCGTGATGACCGAGGCGGCACGGGAATTCGTGACCGCCACTACCTTTCAAGCGGTTTCCGGGCGTCCGGTGCGGACGGACCTTTGGGATGCGGCCGCCGAGGCCGCCATGGGGCATATCGAGCTGGCGCGCTGGGCCGATGCGGTCCTCATTGCGCCGGCGACCGCCGATTTTCTGTCACGCCTGGCTACCGGCCAAGCGAATGACCTGCTCACGACCCTCTGTCTGGCGACCGAGGCTCCCGTAGCGGTGGCTCCCGCAATGAATCACGTCATGTGGTCGAACGCTGCAACCCGAGCGAACGTGGCCACGTTGCAGCAGCGAGGGATCCATATCTTCGGCCCCGGCGCGGGTGACCAGGCTTGCGGCGAAGTCGGAGAAGGCCGCATGTTGGAGCCGGTGGATCTCGCCGACCGGGTCGCTTCATTGCATCAGGGTGATGGTCCGCTGCGCGGGTGCCGAGTGCTGATCACCGCTGGCCCGACCCGCGAGCGGATCGACCCCGTTCGGTTCATCAGCAATCGCAGCTCTGGAAAAATGGGTTTTGCGGTTGCGCAAGCCGCATGCGAGGCGGGAGCGGACGTTGTGCTCATTACAGGCCCGGTGAGCCTGCCCACGCCTGCAGGGGTGCGTCGAGTCGACGTCGAGAGCGCCGCGGACATGCTCACCGCGGTTTTGCGCGAGGTGTCGGGCATCGATATTTTCATTTCCACCGCAGCCGTCGCCGACTACAGGCCGGCGCGGCCCGCCGATCAAAAGATCAAGAAGACAACCGATACTCTGGATCTATGCATGGAGCGGACGTCCGACGTCCTTGCGACCATTGCGGCCCGTCCCGATCGTCCTTTTGTCGTGGGGTTCGCCGCCGAAACCGAGTCGGTCGAGCAGAACGCCAGACTCAAGCTGCTCAAGAAGAACCTCGACATGATCGCCGCCAACGAAGTGGGACACGACAAGGCTTTCGACTGCGAGGACAATCAACTCATCGTGCTCTGGCGCAATGGTCGCCATGATCTGGGGAAAGCTTCGAAGCAGGCCTTGGCTCGCGAGCTCATCGCCCTGATTGCGCAATCGTTCGCGGCTGCGAAAGCGGCCCAGCGCGGCTCCGCGCTGGCGTAGACTTCACCGATGGACCAGAGCACTCGCCGCCCTTTGAAAGTGCGGATTCTCGATCCCCGTATAGGTAAAGACTTTCCGCTGCCGGCCTATGCAACGGCCGGCTCGGCGGGAATGGACCTGCGGGCCTGCCTTCCCGCGGCCCTGGTGCTGGAAGCCGGGCGCGCCGAGCTCATTCCCACGGGACTGGCGATTTACGTCGAGGATCCGGGCCTGGCCGCAGTGATCCTGCCGCGCTCGGGTCTGGGCCACAAACATGGCATCGTGCTGGGCAACCTGGTTGGATTGATCGATTCCGACTACCAGGGACAACTCATGGTGTCGGTCTGGAACAGAGGGTCGGCCGCCTTCACCATCCAGCCCGGCGAGCGGATCGCGCAGCTCGTCGTCGTCCCGGTGGTCCAAGTTGATCTTCAAGTCGTCGAGGATTTCACCAGCACCACCCGTGGCGCGGGCGGTTTCGGACACTCGGGCCGGCAGTGAAGTCACGGCGCGCTTTTTGAGCAGGCGGCCCGTCGCTCAGCGTTTGAGGCGGGAATCGCGCAGCTCGCGATAGCGCTCAATGTCCGTATCGAATTGCGACCGGACTGCTGACACTTCCTCACTCTTCGCCATCAGCGCCGTGTTCTGAGTCCGGAGCTCGTTGAGCGTCCGCACCAGATCTTCCGCGAGATCGTCGGGCATGCGGCGCGCGTCCGAGCGCGCGTCGTATGGCCTGAAATGCCGGGCGCGGCTCTGCAATGCGACCAAGCGCGATTGGAGGTTGTCGACATACTGCTCGGCGGCGATACGTTGACCCTGGAGCTGATCCAGCCGCTGGTCGCGGAGCGTCTCGATGTCCTTCACTGAGGTATAGGTCGTGATCAGGAAGTTGTCGTGCTGCTTCTTTTGGATCACATCCTGGCGCTCCCGCTCCTCGGCAGCCAACTGCTCAGCGGTCTTTTGCCCCTCGGAGTGCCCAACCTCGACACCCAGCCGATTGAGCTGCTGGTGCGCTTTTTCCGCGTATTGCGGCGGAATGCTATCGCCGTAGTGCACGACACCCTGCTCATCGACCCAGCGGTAGGCGATCGCTTTGTTGTCCGCGCTCGCGCCCGATGGCAGCAGAGCAGCCAATGCGAGCATGAGACCTAAGGCTGTATTTGCCCCAGGTGTTGACATCCGACCCCTCATTTTCATCCGTCTATTCTGACGAAGTTGGAGCGGCTGGCATAGCGTCAGGTCACACCATAACGCTCTCTGTAGGCGCGCAGCGATGTGAGCTGCTCGGCAGAAATGCGCACTCGTCCATCCGCGCGCTGCGACAGCGTTTCAATGAGGTCAGCAAGTGTGACGATGCTCACACACTTCAGTCCATGCTCCTGTTCAACCTCCTGCACGGCGGTGAGCGCTCCTTGGCCGCGCTCCTGCCGATCGAGTGACAGCGCGACGCCGACCGGCTGCGCTCCCGCCCCCCGGATGATTTCGAGCGATTCACGAATGGCCGTACCTGCGGTGATCACATCGTCGATGATCAAGACGCGCCCACTCAGCGGGGTTCCGACTACCTGCCCGCCTTCACCGTGGTCCTTCGACTCCTTGCGGTTGAAGGCATACGGAACGTTGTGCGCATGATGCTCTGACAGCGCGATCGCAGTCGCCGTTACCAGCGGAATGCCTTTGTAGGCCGGTCCAAAGAGCATGTCGAACGCGAGGCCGGAGCGGATGATCGCTGCTGCGTAGCACCGCCCGAGAGTGGCAGCCGAGGCGCCATCGCTGAACAGTCCTGCGTTGAAAAAGTAAGGGCTCTCACGCCCGGACTTGAGCTTGAAGTGACCAAAACGGAGTGCCTCGCGCGCCAGAGCGAGATCTACGAACGTGAGCTGGTATTCCTGCATGTCATATGATTGCCAGATGCCTACTCTCAACGTCAATGGCCCCAGCGTCGCGAGCGGCGACCGAGCGGCTAGCGATGACCGAGCGGTCAGCGAGGAAATCCCCAACGGGGAGGAAATCCCCAACGGGGAGGGAATCCCCAGCGGGGACGAACGCAAGAGCTCCGGCGGCTGGCTGGAGGCGCTCCGTGTTTACGCGCAGCCGCGCGTATTGGCCATGTTTGCTCTGGGGTTCTCTTCGGGTCTGCCATTCTTCCTGGTGTTCTCGACCTTGTCCGCCTGGTTGCGGCAGGCGGGCGTGCAACGCTCGACCATCGGCATGCTGGCGTGGGTCGGCATTCTCTACTCGATCAAGTTCATCTGGGCCCCCGTCGTCGACCGGGTCGCCTTGCCGATTTTGCATCGTCTCCTGGGCCGCCGGCGTGGGTGGATGCTGCTGGCGCAGCTGGGTGTGGCAGCGGGTCTGTTCTATATCAGCCGCGGCGATCCGGCGACCGGAGTACGCTCCATCGCTCTGGGTGCGCTGTTTGTTGCCTTTTGCGCGGCGACCCAGGATATCGCTCTGGATGCATGGCGCATCGAGTCGATGCCGCCGCAACAGCAAGGCGCGATGTTGGCGGTGTATCAAGTTGGCTACCGGATCGCACTGATCACCGGTAGCGCGGGAGTGTTTCTCCTCGCCAGTGCTGCCGGCTGGCATGTCAGCTACGCCACCATGGCCGCGCTCGTCGGAGTCGGTATGATCACGACCTTGCTGGTCTCCGAGCCACAGCCGGGAGCAGCGCGTGAGTCGGTGGTCCGCGAGGCGCACGTGATCGCCTGGGTGGATAGCCGGGCGCACTGGCCCGGGCCTTTGCTGCGGGCCGGAGAGTGGTTCGTCGCCGCGGTGGTCTGTCCACTGTTGGATTTCTTCGGACGTTTCGGCGCCGGTCTCGCTCTGCTGGTCCTGATGTTCATCGGTACCTATCGATTGACCGAGTTCACCATGGGCTCCATGGCGAATCCGCTCTATATCGATCTGGGCTACACCCTGGATCAGATCGGTACGGTCGTGAAGATCTATGGGCTCCTGATGTCGGTGCTCGGGGTGTTCATCGCGGGTGTGCTCATCGCGAAGATCGGTTTGCTGCGGATGTTGGTGCTCGGCAACGTGTTGTTGCTGCTCTCGAACCTGGGGTTCGCGTGGCTCGCTACCCAACACACCGTGTCGCCGTCACTGCTCGCGCTCGGGCTGGTCAACGGATTCGATAATCTCGCGATCGCGGTGCAGGGCACCTCATTGCTCACGTTTCTCTCGGGATTGACGAGCCCGAAATATACGGCGACCCAGTACGCCTTGTTCTCTTCCCTCTACGCACTGCCGGGGAAGGTCCTCGAGGGCACCTCGGGCTTCGTCGTCGAGCACATTGGCTACCCCGCATTCTTCGTCTACACCGCCTCGCTCAGCCTGCCCGGGCTGCTCCTGTTATATTTTCTGGCGCGCGGCCGCGGGCTGCCTGGTGCGCGCGCGGCGGAGGGTGAGCCGGTCGCGGCTCGGTGAGGCTCGCTGCAGGGTGCCACTGTGCAGGACTTCGATCTGGAGAGAGTTATCTGCCGTGTCTCGGACCTGGAGGAGCACGGCGCGCGCGCGTTCACGATCGGCTCGGGCGACTGGCCACTACGCGGATTCGTGGTGCGCGCGGGTAATGAAGTGCGTGGCTACGTCAACCACTGCCCGCATGCGGGACATCCGCTCAACTTGCGGCCCCACAAGTTCCTGACACCCGATGGCACACTCATCTTGTGCTCTTCTCATGGGGCACTGTTTGAAAAGCTGACAGGCTACTGCGTGGCCGGGCCCTGCGCCGGCCGGAGTCTACGCCCGGTACCGCTCACGGTGGCGGACGGGTTTGTGATGCTCGGTTGACGGGTTGCGCAACTGTTCGCGCGACTATTCAAACAGATCGATGCCGTCCAGGCCGCTCGCGCGCAGATCGCGATCCTCGCCGAAAGGCTCCGAGCCACGGCCCTCCACATCGCCGTTCTCGATGTCTACCGAGCCGCTCCAGTCCTCCGGCGCTTCGGCAGTCTCCAGCGCCCCCTCGGACCAGTGAGCTTCCCAGTCCTCGAGATCCATCTCTTCGAGAGTGCCGTCGAAGTACTGGATATCGATGGTACCGTCGTCATCGTCGACAGCGACGATCTCGAACGAATCGCCGCTATTCAACCGATACCAATCGCCGATACTCGGATGAGGAGTCGTCATCTTGCATCTCCTTCCAGCGCGAGTTCGATGTTGCGCCTCGGATGTGATGCTTTCAAGGCTTTCTTGTGATTCCGCAGGGCATCAATACTTCACATCGCAAGCCAGACAGTATGTTTGTTCTAACCGCTCAAGTGCGAGCGAAGGCTAGATCCCACACCCCGTGACCCAGGCGTGTCCCGCGCTTCTCGAATCGGGTGGCCAGCCGTTCGTCCGGCCGCGGAATATAGCCGCCGCCGGGGGCGAGATTGCGCAAGCGCGGGTTGGCATTGGCCACTGCGAGCATCTCCTCGGCGTAGGGTTGCCAGTCGGTTGCCATGCGCAAAGTCCCGCCCGCAGTGAGTCGCTCAGCAACCAACTCGAGGAAGGGGCCCTGCACCAGACGGCGCTTGTGGTGTCGCTTCTTCGGCCAGGGATCCGGGAACAGGATCAAGACTTCGTCCAGACTGCCCGGCGCAATGTGCTGGGCCAACACTTCGACCGCGTCGTGGCAGACTGCTCGTACGTTGGTGAGGCGCAGCTCCTCGAGCGCCAAAAGAAGACGCCCCACTCCGGGCCGATGGACCTCTATGCCCAGATAGTCGCGCTCGGGATGCTCGGCGGCCATGTGCGCCAGGTTTTCCCCATTGCCAAAGCCGATTTCGAGCGTTATGGGTGCTTTGCGCCCGAAGACACCCGGACTGGTCATGTCCGCGTGCATCGAGAGCTCCACCCCGTACTTCGGCCACAGATCTTCCAACGCCCGCTCTTGTGCGGCCGTGATCCGACCGGTACGGATGACAAAAGAGCGGATGGAGCGCGGATGTTCGGTGTCGGCCATGAGCTCGATGGGCTGCCAGCAGGCGTGGTTTCGGGGGTGCGCATGCTACGCGAACCCCCGCGCGGCTGCCTGGCTCTGGAGCTTGTCTAACTGATGCTCGCCTACTGGCTCCAGCTCTGCCTTCACCGGATCAAGATCAGCCGGGCTTGCGCGCTCTGACTTGCAGTCGGACACAGTCGACGTGCACGCGACCCTGATCGTCAGGCGGATGGGTCTCCAGATAGCGCTGTGCCGTCTCCTCCAAAAAGGAGTCGCGCATCTCCAGGGGGACTCCCGACGTATAGGGATGCCATGCCGTGCGCAGCCATCCGATGAAGCTCGTGTAGTTGGCGTGCACCATGTCCTTGGGGATCAGGCGGCACTCCTGGATCTCCAGGCCGGCTTCCTGCAGCCAGGTGCTGTACGTGGTTGCCGTATGGAACCGATAGCTCAGTTCACCCCGCTGTATGCTTCGCACAGAGCGCGCGTTTTCCAGAACATGCTCGAAGGCGGCAATCACTTCCGCTACGTTGCCGTACCCACCAAACTGCGCGACGAAACGGCCCGCCGGCCGCAGGGCTCGCGCGATACCTTGAACCGCGCTCCGTTGGTCTTGCACCCAGTGCAGCACCGCGTTGGAGAACACGACAGAGAATTCAGACTCGAACGTCAACGCGGCGGCATCTGCTTGCTCAAAGCGGAGATTGTGGACGGGAGGCCGGCAGTGTTGGGCTATTGCATGCGCGACCATTTCCGCCGAGAGATCCACGCCCACCACGCGCCCGTGCGGGACGCTTTTGGCGATCGAGACGGTAGTCCTGCCATCGCCGCAGCCGATGTCGAGCACGACATCGTCCGGGCGAAGGTCGAGAAGTGTCAGGAGCTCGCGTGCCCAGGCTTCCTGGCCGCGGGAATGTTGCGCGTAGTCTTCCGCATTCCAGGTGTACATAGTTCGGAAGTGTCGTAATTGCCTGGAAACGAGCATGGCACCTCGGTACCGGCCCGGTGGTGACCGTTGGCGATGCAGGCATCGTGGCTCGTGACGACCGAGCGGCCAGCGACGACCGAGCGGTTAGCGAGGGAATCCCCAGCGGGGAGGGAATCCCCAGCGGGGATGCCCCCGGAGGTCCCGGGATCTATGGTTGCGCGAGCAGGTGATCCAACAGCCGCCGTGCCGCGCCGGGCAGCGCTTCCTGCGACCGGGTGCAGATGAACAGTTGCCGTTTCGACCAGGAGTCGCTCAGCGCAATGGCGCGCAAGCGAAGTTGGGTGATGTACGGCACCGAGGCGGCTCTGGGAATGACACTGATCCCCAGTCCAGCGGCCACCATCGCGCACACGGCGTCGAAACTCGTTACCCGGATGCGGATGTTCAACGGCCTGCCGCGATCGACGGCAGCACGCACGAGCAGATGATGGAGCGCGCTGTTGGCATGTAAGCCAACGAGGGGCAGGTCTGCGATGTCGCCAAACGCGAGGCTGTTGCTCTTGGCAAGAGGATGTTCCGGTTTGACTACGACCACCAGCTCGTCGTTTCGAAACGGTGTCAGGGTCAGGCCGTCGATGGCCGCCAGGCTGCTCACGATCCCGAAGTCGGCCAGGTTTTCGGCTACACCGGCCGCAACCGCCGTGCTGACATGCTCCTCGAGGTCGACATGGATCTCAGGAAACTTCTCCAGAAAGGAGGCCAGTGCCGCGGGCAGGAATTCAACAATGGAGGAGATGTTGGCGAAGACCCTGACATGCCCGCGCGCACCGGAGGCGTGTCGTCGCAGTTCCTCCGTCAATTGCTCCGCCTGGTGCAGCATTCCCCGTGCGCGCGCTAAAAATGCGTGTCCCGCGGGCGTGAGCTCCACGCCTTTGGCGCCTCGGACGAGGAGGGCCGTCCCGAAGGATTCCTCCAGATCGGATACGCGCTTACTTACCGCGGAAGCGACCGTGTGGCAGCGTTCCGCCGCCCGCGCGATGCTGCCGGTGTCGGCCACCGCAACAAAATGTTCGAGATCGCGAAAGTCAAAGTGCAAGTGACGGTTTTATTTCAGGCCGGTCGTCCCGTGCGCGGGTCGATGCGGACGACAGGAAGACCATCGGCTTTCCATTGGCTGATGCCGCCTGCCATGTGAGCGGCCGGCTGGCCGAGGGCGAGGCGCTGGCGTGCGGCGGTGAGCGAGCGGCCGCCCGCCGCGCAGGAGAAAACGACTTGCCGCGGTCCCTCGGGTGGCAGCTGGGATGCATCAAACGTCGAAAGCGGATAGAGCAGCGCCCCGGGAATGCGCTCCGCGGCGTACTCCATCGGCTCACGGACGTCGACGAGCAGAATCTTGCCTTCCGCGAGCAGGTCCCGGACCTCCTCGGGCTCGTATTCGACGACATTATCGGGCGTAGTGTGGCTCATAGACGGTGTCCTCACGGATGCGGTGCGATTCTACGCTTGTCTGGGCTTTCAGGGGGAGGGTAGCCTTGTCCGTTCTTTCAGGGGCGGCACTCCATGACAGCCCAGGACCTCATTTCCGCCGTTACGGTGTTGTTCATAGTCGGCATGATCTGGCTGCGGACCCGGATGCAGTATTCGCGACAGGCGCGCGGCGGCCTGCTGCTGCAGCCCGCCGGACGGCTTTACTTCGCGGCGGCCGTCATGACGTTGGTGTTGGGTTGGCTATTGGCGCCCTGGATCGGGCGACTGGCGTGGCCCGCTACGCCTGTAACGCTCGCAAATCCGATGCTGATGCGGGTGATCTGGTTTCTCGCGACGTATTACATCTTTATTATCGTCCATCGCGTCCTGAAAGTGCGCGGTGTCGAGGTCTATAAGCCCGTCCAGCCGCCCGTCTAGTGTCTGCAGGAAGGGACGCTCGAGCTGGGAACAGCAGCTCGAGCACAGCTGCGTGCACCTGCACCGTGCCCTTTCTGTGTTGCCCCGACTCAGCCCTCCACAATCCATCCTCGTCGCTGCGCCGCCTCGAGGAAGGCACGTACATCGTCGGCCAAGCTGCCACCCCGATCGCGCACGATCCGCGCGACGATCTCTTCCCGGGTGTGGGTGCCATCGCAGAGTCCCAGGATCAGCGCTGCACTCTCATTCAACTGGATCGGTCCCTTAGGGGAGAGCAGCGTGTGTCCGCTCCCGGAGGGGTGCGCTTGCAACACATACCCCGATGCCAGCCGAATTGTGCGCCGGAGGGGCGCTGTCTTGCCCATCATGCCCTGGCTCCGACGCAGCAGCTGCAACGCGGGTGCGTGCGGTAAATGACTTGGGGTCACCGGAAGTGACACTGCAAGCGCTGGGCCAAAAAGGGACCCTCCCGCGGCTGTGCGCGCGGGAGGAGAGGAGGATTCGCGTCGGCGCTCGTTAAGCGCTATGGGCCAACGGGATGCCGTGACGCTTGATGCGCCGATACAGCGTGTTGCGGCTCATGCCGAGTTGCATCGCCACCCGGGTCATGTTGCCATGACAATCCTCGATGACGCTCAACAAGGCAGCCCGCTCCGCTACCTGCAACGGATTCGCTGCGCTGGGCGCCTTGGAAGCTATCCCGCGCAGGTCCGGTGGCGACAGTGTTGTCGAGATCGTTTCGGCTTCGCGTATTTCACGCGGCAGGTCTATGCGTCTGACCACTCCGCCCTCACAGATCGCCAAGGCGGTGCGGATGACATTGCGCAGTTCCCTGATGTTTCCTGGCCAGGGATAAGCCAACAGACGCTGCAGTGCGTCGCGCTCGATGGCTGCCGGTCTGCCGTTGCCGGTCTCCGCCGCAAGCGCATTCCGGATCACGCGCTCTTTGTCCGCCCGCTCCCGCAGCGCGGGCAACTCCAGCGTAATGCCATTGAGACGATAGTACAGATCGTCGCGGAAAGTGCCGCGGGCGATCATCTCCCGCAGGTTCCTGTGCGAGGCCGCGAGCACGTGGAGGTCTACCTTGATCGGTGTCTCGCTTCCCAGCGGCACGATCTCCTGCTGTTCCAGCACCCTCAAGAGGCGAGTCTGTAGCATCAGAGGCATGTCGCCGATCTCGTCGAGGAACAGAGTCCCGCCCGAGGACTGCAGTATCTTGCCGCGCATGCCGTCCTTGCGCGCGCCGGTGAAGGCGCCGGCCTTGTAGCCGAACAACTCGCTCTCGATCAGGGTCTCCGGAATGGCCGCGCAGTTCACCGCGACGAAAGGCCGGTTGGCTCGGCCGCTCGCCAGGTGCATAGCGTGGGCAAACGCTTCCTTGCCCGAGCCTGTAGGACCTTGAATCAATACCGACACGTTGGAATCGGCGATGCGATAGGCGCTACGCACGTTGCGCAACATTTGCGGATCCTCGCCCGCGAGGTCCTCCAATGTCAGTGTCTCCTGCGCGGCCTTGCCCGTGGCCGGCTGGGTGATAGGTCTGGCGGGCAGCACCGTGAGCGGCGCGTCGGTGCTCTTGTCGCGCGCCGTGCTAACGGGGCACAGCCGCACTGCCTCCTTCAACAGCGGATCGGAACGCTCATAAAGTACTAGTCCGTTTGCATCCATCAGCAGCAATGCGTAACCGAAGCTTTTGATGGTTTCATACACCCGGTCCAGCTCCGGTGTCGCCAGCGCGATCATAGAAGCGTGCCGCTGACTATCGGGCATCCCATCCCAATCCTTGCCGACTGACTGTGATCCGATCTCCTGCGACAGCTCGCGTAAGGCGCGCTCCTGCTCGCCCGCGGGGCGATCCGCAGAGTGTCGGATTCCCGTTGCGTTTGCCATACGATTCCCCCCTCATAGGATCACCGTCTGCACCACGTATGCCACGGCGATGCGTGACAGTGTCCCTGTAGGGAAACACGTTGGCTCGTTGACTGCAAGCCCCGTGGCGACGACTTTATGCTGCTTCCTACGCGTCGGAATGTTGTGTGGGATCGCACCTGCAGCATTACGCGTTCCATTGGCGTGACAACTCTGTATCAAACATCGATACAAATGGAACAGGAGGAGCGCCCAAGGTCGCGATTGTGGTGCGTGCGCGACATGGACCGTCTCTTTGCCCCGATGTTGGCATGGCCGTTGCACTCTCGACCTCGCCGTCGTCGCGCGGAAAGAAACCGTCAGCGCGTAACGCGACGCGGATCTCGGTGAGCGCGCACCGCGGACTACTCAAGGAACGCTCCCATGAAACATCAACGTATACGTCTACTGACAGCAGTTGCCGCCGCCGTGGGTGGCGCGGCATTCGTGCCGCTCGCTCACGCGATCGACATCGAAGCCGGCGACTGGAAGGTTTCCATAACCGGCAACGTCAACGCCCACTATGTTTATTCGAGGTGTGACACCACCCCCGGTGCTGGCAGTAGGATCGCGGGTGGACTTGCTTGCACCGACGATAATTCGTCCTCCTCATCCGTCAGCAACGGCCTGTTGCCTGCCGCGCTGGCGATCAGTGGAGCTACAACACAGGGCGCCTATGACCTGGGCTTCACGTTTGGTCTATATCCGGGCATCAGCACGAACGATGGCGGCAGTCCCAACCTGCAGAGCCAGAACGCGCCCACTCAAGCGCTTACGCACACGGCGCTGGGCACTGCCGGCCTCGACGTCCGCCAGGTCTTTTTGACCTTCGGCAACAAGGAGATGGGGACGGTGATGGCCGGCAGGAATATCGGCCTGTTTGGTGCCGATGCGATCCTCAACGACATGACGTTGCTTGGCGTGGGCGCGGGCAACGGTAACTATGCCGCGCCGGCGAACACGTCACTCGGCTCCATCGGCCTGGGCTACATCTATACCGACTGGCTCTCGCAGATCGACTACACCACTCCGAGCATCGCGGGGGCCAAAGTCACCGTCGGCATCTTCGACCCTCTGAATACCCTGAGCCAGATCCCGGCCTCCAAGAAAGCCCCCGGCTTCCACGCCAAAGTGGCATACACACTGGGCTCGTTGTACCTGTCGGCCAGCGGTCTGGTGCAACAGCAACGCCACACCACGACTGCGTTGGGCACTAGTCCGGACTACAACAGCTGGGCGATCGATTTCGGCGGTAAGTACGATCTCGCGGGCCTGGAGGTGGGAGGCTGGTACTACACCGGCAAAGGTGTCGGCACCACCGGTCTGTTCGTCGCCTCCGATGACGGGTTCGGCCATCCGCGCAACTCGGACGGCTACCTCGTGCAGGCAACCTACAAGATCCTGCAAACCAAGTTCGGCATCAACTACGGACAAAGCAACCTGCACACTGCCAGCGGCGATATCGATCCGGCGCGTGCGCTACTGGTCAACAAGAACGACAAGGTCACGGTCGGGGTCTACCAGGACCTGACGACCAATCTGTTGTTGCTGTTGGAATTCAGTCGGCTGGAATCGCAGAACCAGGCGGGTCAGAAAAATACCAGCCGCAACCTCAACGTTGGAGCCTTTCTGAAGTTCTGACAGGTTCGAGCCTGAGGTTGCCGGAGGAGTCGGATTCTTCGAGAGGAAGCGGCCGACCGGGGAGCGGATCGGCCGCTTGGCGGGCGCGGCACACGGGCGGTGCAAGTGCCGCGCCCGCTCATATGAGTTGCAGGTCGAGTGGCGCGCCGCCCGGAAAGACGCGCTGCAGCTGCTCGGACGAAAGTCCCCAGAGCGAAGCGAACAACCCACCCAGGATCGCGCGGTACTCGTTGAGTACCGGGTAGTCCCTGTCCTGGAACAGGCTTGCCCGCTCGATCCGGGTCTGCTCGCCGGCGATGCGGCCGCCATTGATGCTGCCGCCCAGGAGCCAGTAGACCGAGCCGTGGCCGTGATCGGTTCCCTTGTTGCCGTTCTCACGGAAAGTACGGCCGAATTCGGATACGACGGCGACCACTGTGTTACGCCATTCCCCGCCCAACTCCTGCGCGAGGGCGGCCAGCCCTTTGCCCAGGCTGTCCATGTTGTTGGCCAACGCGCCGCGTGCCGCTCCTTCGTTGACATGAGTGTCCCAGCCGCCAATATCGATGAACCCGATGTGGTACTGCTCCCTCATCAGCCGCCCCACGCGGCGCGCCTCGAGCTCGAATCCCTTCGGAGTGATGGCGTCGCGGTTGGCCTCCTTCATCTCCTGCTCCATCACGCGGCCCACTTCCTGGCGTAGCTCGAGGCCGTCCTCGATCTCGCGCTGCAGGTGGTGGCCGGCGTACATCTCGGACAGGATCGCGGCCTGACGCGAGTCAAACACCGGTTTGCCGACACCCTTCAGGGAGATGTTGGGAATATCGGAGTCGCCGCGGAAGCAGACCGGCAGGGCGTCGGTGAATGCGATGGGGGTGGCGCCATTGACGACGCCGGCGAGACGGGCCAGGAATCCGGAGCGCAGATCGTGCGAGCCTTGCAGCGGCTGCCCCAGCTCGATGCTGTCCTGGGTCTCGAAATGACTGCGCGACAGGTCATCGGTTCCGGCGAACGGGATGAAGAGGGCTTGGCGCTCGGCATATAACGGAGCGATGGAAGCCCGCAACACGGGCGCCAGCGCCCAGTCCGAATCCAATGAAATGGCGCCGTCGGGTTCCTGGCTGCCGGGCTTGGGAACGGCAATGCTCGGTCGAGCCTCGTAGTAGTAGGAGCTCGAATACGGAATGACCACATTGGCGCAGTCGTACCCGCCGCGCAGGAAAACCAGCAGAAAGCGCGGCGAGCCTGGCGGTGCGGCAAACAGCTGGCCGCTGACGGTCAAAGCGGGCACGGTGCTGCCGAGTAGTTGGAGAAAGACTCGTCGTTTCATGGCGGTGTCAACGGTAGTTGAGGTCTGGCGAGGCCAGCAGAAAGGTATTCCATTCGAGCTGCGAGCTGGCGCGATCCAGTGCGGTGCGGGCATTTGCCGATAGGAACGGCTCGACCGCGGTGAAGTAGAGTTTGGTAGAGAGTTGTGGGAACCCGGTGCTCGTTGCCGGCGTGCCATCCTCAGGGTCAAACAACCCGCCGTTGCCGGCCGCAATCGCTCTTGCGATCTCGAAGCGGCGACTGATCTGTCCCGAGCTTGCCCAGCCGCTCTCGCCTAGGGGGTAGCCGTCCGGGGTCTGGCGTCCGAAGAGCGGCTCGCCCAGAGCATTCAACCAGTTCACGATCGGGTGGGTGTTGGCGATCGTCTTGCCGTCATAGGCGAGACGTACCGTGGAGATCACGAAGTGCATGGGATCCTTGAACTTCGTCCCCAGGGAGTTGGTGAGCTCCCGGGAGTTGAACAGGGTTGCCAGGACCGCCGCGATGTCGCCATGGGTTTTCTGGAAGGTCTTCGCCATGCTGTCGGTCAACGATCGCGGCGGATTGTCCGCTACGAAATACATGGCGAGCTTGCGCGAGACGAATTGCGCGCACGCCGGCTGCGACACGAGCAGATCTACCGCCTGCTCGACCTCCTCGAAGCCACCCCCGGCGATGGGCTTTCCCAGCAGCGTCTTGGTGCCGAAGTCATGCCGGGCGGGATTGAATTCGAAAGCGCCCTGGTGCCGATAGAGCTGCTGCCATTGCGGTTTGAGCTTCGGCTCGATGCCGGAGGCGTTGATTCCAACGCCCGTCAACACTCGCGCCAGCTCCTGGATATCCTGTTGGGTGTAACCTGATCCGATACCGAGTGTGTGGAGCTCCAGCAGCTCGCGGGCGTAGTTCTCGTTGATATGCCCGTTGGCGTTTTGCGCGTTGTCGAGATACTGCAGCATCGCGGGGTGTGTGAGGGTCGCCATGACGAGGTCACGGAAATGGCCCAGCGCGTGCGGCCGGATTGCTTGGCTTGCATAGTCGGCGACCAGCCAGGGATCGTTGGCTTTGGATTGGAACACGCTGAAATGATTCAGCCACAGCCAGGTCAACTGCTCCTGCAGTTGGGCGGGGGAATACAGGGCGCGCAGGATTTCCCGCCGAGCTGCCTCGTAAGCGAGCTTGTTGCCCTTGTCATTGAGCGCTTTGCGCTCGGTTGATTTGAGCGCATCGTCGGTGAGGGCGTTGATACGTTGGTTTTCCCGGCTGACGTACGCGAGCAGCTCCGCACCGTCCTGGTGGGAAATGTCGAGGGCGGCAATCTCGTCGGCCACCGGTTGCGGCAACTTCAGTGCACCGGGATGTAGCTGCTCATCGAGAAAGCGTCGTCTGCCGAGCTTGCGATACTCGTCGACGGTGGCAGTGGTTGGGCCATAAGTCACCCGCTCCAGCCATTGAACATCCTGGCGCGCAAGCTCTCCGGCGAATGCGCTGCTTGCAAGCAGCGCGAAGGCGGCGGCGAGGCAGACCTGGGGGATGTAGACGGTGGGGTTGGGATGCCGCTTGCCGTCCGCGGCTTCCGGGTCGCAGGTGCTCATGACAATCGTCCCTGGAGTGGCCTTGCGTTCCTCATATACGCCGGAAACGCGCTTGGGTTTATCCGGCTGACACGGGGATAATCGCCAGTACTTTATGGGATCAGGGAGTGCGCATGCATCGTTTCAGCCTCGGATGTGGGGTTTTGCTGGCCTTGGCTACTGTCTTGGCGACTGCGGCGGTCGCCGCCCCGCGGGAGGCGCCTTCGCACGTTTTCGAGGGCCGGGACATCTTCGACCTGCAATGGGTCGAGGATCCGCAAATACGCCCCGACGGCCGGGCAGTCGCCTATGTCCGGATGTCCTACGACATCATGTCCGATCGGCCGCGATCGACTCTCTGGCTGGTAGATGTCGACACCGGGGCACAAACACCGATCGCGGCGGGTAGCGGCTCGCACGTATCTCCGCGTTGGTCACCTGACGGCAAGCGTCTTGCATATGTGTCGAGCGCCGAAGGCGGGCACGCTCAGCTCTTTGTGCGGTGGATGCAGACCGGCGAGACGGCACGGATCACCGATCTGACGCAGGCGCCGAGCGCTCTCGCCTGGTCCCCGGACGGGCACTCGATCGCCTTCGTCATGCTGGTACCCGACGAGAAACCCAAGCTCGGTACCGCGCCTGAGAAGCCGGAGGGTGCCACGTGGGCGGAGCCGCTCACGGTCATTACAGATGTCACGTATCGAGCGGACGGGGGAGGCTATCTGACTCCTGGCTACACGCATGCGTTTGTGGTGTCCGCCGATGGCGGGCCGCCGCGCCAACTCACGTTCGGGGCGTATAACGAGCAGGGACCGATCTCCTGGGCCGCCGACGGTCGCTCCCTGTTCGTCAGCGGCAATCACAATGACGACTGGCGGCTCGACTCGATCAGCTCACAGATCTATCGCGTCTCGGTGGCGGACGCCGTGAGCACTGCGCTGGTCAACCGCGCCGGCCCTTTTCATGCGCCCAAGGTGGCCCCCGACGGTTCGAAAATCGCCTATCTGGGCTTCGATGACCGACAGCTCGGCTATCAGAACGTGCGCTTGTATGTCATGGACCGTGACGGCAACAACTCGCGCTCGCTCACGGACGACCTGGATCGTACTGTTGAATCGATGGAGTGGGCGGCCGACAGTCGCAGCCTTTACATCCGCTACACGGACAAGGCGGTTACGAAGGTCGCGCGCCTTTCGTTGCAGGGTCATCTCGAGCCGGTGGTCAGTGGCTTGGCCGGTGATGAGCTCGATCGACCGTATACGACCGGCGGACAGTTCAGCGTCGCGACCAACGGCACTGTCGCTTTTACCAGCGGCGATCCGACCCATCCTGCCGATCTGGCTGTCGCTCGTGGCGGTCATGTAACACGGCTCACCCGGCTGAATGATGATCTCTTCACGCAGAAAAAACTGGCGCAAGTGCAGCCACTCGCGGTGACTTCTTCTTTCGACAAGCGACCCATCGATGCGTGGCTGGTGTCGCCGCCAACTCGCGTGGCTGGCGGGAAGTATCCCCTGATATTGGAGATTCACGGTGGCCCGTTCGCCAGTTATGGTCCGCTGTTTTCCACCGATGACCAGCTATACGCAGCCGCCGGATATGTCGTGGTCTATGCCAATCCGCGCGGCTCGACCTCCTATGGCGAGGAGTTCGCGAATCTCATCCATCACGATTATCCCGACCACGATTACGACGATCTGATGAGTGTCGTGGATGCGGCGATCGCCACCGGATCGGTGGATCCCGAGCAGTTGTTCGTGACCGGGGGCTCCGGAGGCGGCGTGTTGACCGCGTGGATCGTCGGTAAAACGCACCGCTTCCGCGCAGCGGCGACGCAGAAACCGGTTATCAACTGGGCGAGCTTCTCCCTCACGACCGACATCGCGACCTTCGTGCCCAGATATTGGTTTGGCAAACAGCCGTGGGAGGATCCACAGGGGTATTGGCAGCGCTCGCCGCTGTCTCTGGTCGGTAACGTCACGACGCCGACGTTGGTTGTCGTAGGTGACCAGGATTACCGCACGCCGGTCAGCGATTCGGAGCAGTACTACGAGGCGCTGAAATTGCGCGGCATCCCGACGGCTCTGGTGAAAGTGCCCGGTGCCTCGCATGGAGGATTGGCGGCCCGGCCGTCACAGTCTGCCGCGAAGGCGAGCGCTATTCTCGCCTGGTACCAACGCTATCGGACACCGAAGTCGGCGCGCGAATGACTCGTTGCGCGCGTACTCTCCCTTACGGGAGATGGCGTACCCTGGGTCAATTGGAAAGACTGGTTGGTGGCCCAGATGGCCAGCCCCAAAGGGGCCAGCCCCAACGGGCCGGCCTTTCGCACAGCGGTTCCGTTGCCGGCCGGAAGACAGCATGTTTTCTCGACCTTTGCAGCGGCGCAAGTCCACTGCTTACCGGAGACGTCTCCTATGTCCGTCAAGCTGACTGTCAACAATCTGCAGCATGAGCTCGACATCGACCCGAACATGCCTTTGCTTTGGGCGATCCGGGATCATCTGCAGCTCACTGGAACGAAATTTGGCTGCGGCATGGCACTTTGTGGGGCTTGCACCGTGCATATCGATGGGCAGGCGGTGCGCTCCTGTGTCACGCCCGTCTCAGCCGTCGAGGGGAAGAAGGTCACGACCATAGAAGGCCTCGATACTCCGGCGGGCAAGGCGGTTCAAAGTGCCTGGGTGGGCCTCGATGTCCCGCAGTGTGGCTACTGCCAGAGCGGGCAGGTGATGTCAGCAGCGGCGCTGCTGACTACGAATTCGAAGCCGTCGGACGCGGATATCGATGCAGCGATGGCCGGCAATATCTGCCGCTGCGCCACCTACGCGCGGATCCGCAACGCCATCCACCAGGCAGCCAACGAGCTGCCCGCTACTTCGACCCGCGGCGGTTGATAAGGATCCCACTATGTACTTCCGCAATCTGAAAGGTTCCTCGTTGTGGCCTGGCGTGTCCGCAGCGGAGTTGACTCGCCGGGACTTCCTCAAGTTCACCACTCTCGCTGGCGCCGGACTGACACTCGCGGCTGCATTGCCGGAGGGTGCGGCGGCCGCTGCGGGTGGCTCGGCGCTTGCGTCACCATTCGTGCGCATCGATCCGGACAACACGGTGACTGTGATTTGCAAGCACGTGGAAGCCGGGCAAGGTGTGTGGACCGGTCTACCTACAATCGTCGCCGAGGAGTTGGACGCCTCGTGGGCCCAGATGCGTGTGGAGAGTGCGCCGGCGAAAGTGCCGTTGTACGGAAATTTTGCGTTCGATCCGAAGGGCAGTGTGCAGGGTACCGGCGGCTCGACGGCGGTCGCCAACTCCTGGGCGCAGTTGCGTCAGGCAGGAGCGACGGCCCGAGCGATGTTGGTGCAGGCCGCCGCAGCACAGTGGCATGTGCCCGCCGCGGAGATCACGGTAAATGAAGGGGTGGTTGCCCACTCGAAGTCCGGTAAGCGGGCGAGTTTCGGCGAGCTCGCGGCACGCGCCGCGAAGCTTCCCGTGCCCACCGAGGTGAAACTCAAGGATCCGAGTCAGTTCAAGCTCATTGGACGCGACAAGCTGCCGCGGTTGGATAGCCACGCGAAGTCCTTCGGTCAACAGCAGTTCGCAATCGATGTCATGTTGCCTGGCATGATGACTGCTGTGGTGCTACGCCCGCCGCGCTTCGGCGGCAAAGTGGCCTCGTTTGATGCCACGCAGGCGAAAGCCGTTCCGGGCGTAGTCGATGTGGTGCAGATCCCGCGCGGCGTCGCCGTGATCGGGCGCGACATGTGGTCGGCAAAGAAAGGCCGTGACGTGTTGCAAGTCACGTGGGATGAGTCAGGCGCGGAAAAGCGCGGCACCCCCGAGATGATGGCGGATTACAAAAAGCTGAGTCAGGCTGCCGATGCCGCGAAGGTAGCGCGTGAGGGTGATTTCGAGTCCGCCCTGAAGAATGCGGCCCACACTATCGATGCGGAGTTCGAATTTCCGTATCTCGCCCACGCTCCCATGGAGCCGCTGACCGCGGTGGCTCGTTTGAGTCCCGATAAATGCGAGATCTGGGCAGGATGTCAGTTTCAAACAGTCGACCAGCTGAATGCTGCGATGGCGACCGGACTGAAGCCGGACCAGGTGAGCATCATAACGCTGGCGGCCGGGGGCACATTCGGGCGGCGTGCGAACCCGGAATCGGACTACATCTCCGAAGTCGCGTCCATCGCGAAGGCGGTTGGCGGTAAGTATCCCGTGCGGCTCATCTGGACGCGCGAGGACGATATTACTGGCGGCCGCTACCGGCCTCTGAATTACCACCGTGTCACGGCGGCCGTGGACCGCAATGGCAAGGTCGTCGCGTACAAGCAGCGCATTGTTGGGCAGTCGCTCGTCGCGGGCACTCCTTTCGCCGCTATGATCAAGGACGGGGTCGACCCGACCGCGGTCGAGGGGACAGCCCCGGAGCAGTACGAGATCCCCAACGTGGACGTGGGCTGGAAACAAGCGAACAGCCCGATTCCAGTGCTCTGGTGGCGCTCTGTCGGTCATACGCACACCGCGGTCTCCAAGGAGGTTATTTTCGATGAGCTCGCCGAGGCCGCGGGGGTCGACCCGGTGGCTTTCCGGTTGGCGCATCTGGAAAAACATCCCAGGCACGCGGCGGTGTTGCGACTGGTTGCGGAGAAGGCGGGTTGGGATAAGCCGTTCTCGAAGGACAAAGGTCGCGGCCGCGGCGTGGCCATCCAGGAGTCCTTCGGCAGCGTGGTAGCCCAGGTTGCCGAAGTGACCGTGACCGGCGATACCATCAAGGTGGATCGCGTGGTCTGCGCGGTGGACTGTGGCATTGCTGTCAATCCGGACGTCGTCAGGGCGCAGATGCAAGGCGCCATCGGTTACGGTCTGGCGGCGGCACTGCACGGCAAGATCACTTTGACCGACGGGCACGTCGATCAAACCAACTTCCATCAGTACACCGTGTTGCGCATCAACGAGATGCCGAGGGAGATCGAGGTGCACATCGTGCCTTCGACCAATGCACCTTCAGGCGTTGGCGAGCCTGGCACTCCGCCCATCGTCCCCGCGGTCGCCAATGCCGTGCGCAATGCGACTGGGATCAAGCTGCGCAAGTTGCCGTTTGATCTCGCGGAGGCACGCGCCAGCGCTAAGGTCTAACGGAGGCGCGGGCGCCAGGGCCTAACGGAGGCGCGAGCGCTATCGTCCGCTCCGGCGCTGAGGGGACGCGGCGCTGTTGCCACTTCGGCCCGAAGGACTGCTCAAACGCGGCAGAACCGCGAGCGTTCGCGGTTCTGCCACTTCGGTATGAATTTCTCAATGACCATACGAAGCAACTCCTCCGTCTCGCGGTAAACCGCTCCTGCCTCCGCCGGTGCGATACGGATGTCCCCGAACGGAGCCGTAACTTCGTAGGTTTGACCTTTGAAGGTGAAGCGATTGGGCGCGAGCGACCAGAATGAGCTGCGGGTCCCCTCGAACTGGATCCCCGGTAGACGCTCGAGAGCACTACAAAGGCTTCCTCGCGTAGTGAAGCGTTGATTCAGCTCGAACGCGCCAAGCCCACCATCCGCATCCCTGAACTCACTGAGCATGCTCGTTCGCACGCTGAGACGGAAGCGCCTGTCTAGCGCGGTAACGTCAAATGGACGCTGCGGCGACGACACCTGGATTTCCCTTGCACTTACGGTGTTGACGGCGGCGACGATACCAATTCGTCGCGCTGCCGAAGCGATTCAAGCAAAAATGCCCCGCATCGCGGGGGCGAATTTCACAGAAAACGGCAGCGGATTGTTAAGTTGTGATGCGGCGCTGATCTGGGTTTCGCGCCGACCAGCGAGGTGCGGTCACAATACCTGGTAAACCCACAGATTGATCGCCGTGGCGTAGCGGGCGCCGGTGCAGAGGAAGAGACTCTTGTTCAGCCAGTCGTACTTTCCTGCTGGCGCGCTGAGCGAGGGAGCCGCACGAAAGTAGTATTCGCGGGGATCCACGTGCTCACCCGCCGCCAAGCGCCGCATGGTTTCCTCGGGACCGTGACGCAGCCCACGGTTGTGCACTTCGATGAGCACGTCATCATCGGTCCGTAGGAGATAGCGAGCCTCGACCACGGTGACACCGTCACTGCGTACGTACTGCCAGTCCGCCCCACCGGACACAAGCGTCCCACGCATTCTTGGACCTTCGAAAGTCCCGCCGAGGATCGGGACCACGCGTTTCAGACCTTCTGGTGTCTGCCCCACCACCATGGAGGCGTCGAGTACGCCGCGAGCTTCGAACAGCAGTTGCAGGTCTGGCTGCATGCGAGAGATGTTCTATGCTCTGGACTTCAACTTCGCGACCAACGCGTCTGCTTGTTCGGTGAAGCGCTTGTAAGCGGGCCGCTCCGAAACGCGCTCCACGTAGGACTGAAACGCCGGGCGAGGCTCGAGACCTTTGGTCATCAGCCCATATCCAACCTGCGAGGCGACGAAAACATCTGCCGCGCTGAAGCGGTCACCCAGAATGTACGGGCCTGGGGTGAGCGCCTTCTCAAGGGCATCCAAGGTGTTAGCGTACGTGCCATACCCTAAGGAAGTCGTACGCTCCGGTTGCGGCCTATTCAGCAGCCGATCGACCATTGCGGGTTCCAGGCACCCTGAGCCGAAGAACATCCACCGCAGATACGTCCCGCGCGCCGGCTCCTCATTGCGCGGCGCGAGCCTCGCTGCAGGAAACGCATCCGCTAGATATGCACATATCGCTCCGCACTCCGTAACGACCGTGCTACGGTGGATGATTGCGGGCAACTTCCCCATCGGATTCACGGCCAGGAATGACGGTTGTTTGTGCTCGAGTTTCTCGAAGCTCAGCAACTCAATCCGATAGGGTGCGCCGACCTCCTCGAGCATCCAATGTGCGATCCGTGCACGCGATACGGGGTTGTAGTAGAGAACGATCTCTTCGCTCATGGCGTCTTCCTTCCTTCTGAGCCCTGAGTGCGAAGGATACTGCTAAACAGGTGTGACGGCACCGCTCTACGGCGGAAGAGTTCCGGCTTCGGCGCTTGAGCTCGTAGGGGCGGGAAGATCGCGAGATTTGCCGGCTCGAAACACATAGCGGAATGCGCGGCCGACGATACGCAGGATGGACCGTGCACCGGGCATGGGGTCGCGCAAGCTCAGGTACGCGAAGCTTCGGCAGCTCGCAACCGAGAACAGCCAGGACAGAGGCCCAATGCGTCGCGCTGTCGGCCGCAGCATCCGGTAGGTGTCGATGTCTTTGGTGATATAGACCCAGCGCTTGCGCTTCACCGGCGGCCGCGGGTTGACATCGAAAAGCGACTCTCCAATCAGGTCGCGATAGGCGAGCAGCGGCAGATTGACCCCGCAGTCGCGCAGGTGCCCGATGGTCAAGAAGGGCCGCGCGTTGAAATCGATGAGATAGAAGGCCCCCGTCTTCTCATCGCGCAGCCATTCGATACCGAAGATGCCGTGGAATCTGATCCCGTTGAAGAGCCGCTCGGTCGCAGCAAACAGGAACCGCTCGGCGGCGCTCGGCAGAGGCGCTGGAATCTCGCCCAGGGACGTCGCGCCGAAGTCGGGAGGGTATTGGCGTATACGGTGATGCGAGGTGAGACTTACTACTCGCCCGTTGCGGTCACATAGCCCGTAGCAGTCGAAAATATTGCCGTCACCACCGCGGATCATCCGTTGGATCACGAGCGATTCCGCGCCGTGATTCCTGACATAGCTCAAGAGCTGCTCGCGCCCCTCGAGCACCAGATTCTTGCCTTGCAGTTTGCAGCTACCGACGCCTTCGTAGCTCGGCTTGAGAATGTAGGGACCTTCGTTGTGACGGGTCCACTCGCTGACCTCCGCCAGAGTCGGTGTCGAGATACCGGGAATGATCGGCACGCCGGCTGCTTGCGCCGCCTGATACAGGCTGGTCTTGTTGACCACCCGGGCGAGCTGCGCATGCGGGAGCTGCCAGACCCGGCAGTGGGGCTCGAGGTCATCGGCGTATCGCGCCAACATCAACGCGTGCACATCGCCGGTCGGCAGCACGACAGGCCGGTTACCGAGACTCTTTGCGTATTGGAGCAGCAGGCGGATCAGCCCGGGCTCGTCATTCAGCAGGTGATGGCAGCGGACTTTGGTCGCATACTTGGAGTCATGCAGAGGGTCTTCCTGGCGGAATACGAATGCATGGACTTCCACACCGCACTCTGCAAGCGCTCTGACCGTGGCGATGCCGGTAACCGTATTACAGAGAACGATTGCGGCAACCGGGGCCTGACTCGCACCGACGTCTCCGGTCGTTGGAAAAGGAAGAGCGGAAATTGCAGCGTTCTCTGTGTCGATCTTTGGCCGGGACGGTAGCAGAACGCAGCCTGCATACCTAGTGCATCATCACAGCTTTGACTGAATCCATCAGCCGTCCGCAGCGCGGGTGTTGGCTGTCAGTCGCAGCGAGCTTTCAGTCACCTTTCAGCATTCTTTCGCGATTGGAGGGCGTCTTCAAACGCATACAACTCAGTTGTTTGAGACTGTTGGTTCACTCAGATACCCCCGCAGGGTGCATCCTAGCCGGGTTGGGACAGGCAAACTGTGAACTGCGTCTCTCGACTTAGGTCTTGAATGGGACCGGGGCCTCAGCGGCCGCACGCGGCATTCACATTGGATCGCAGGAGTTGCGGCAGCCGCCTAGCAATCGTGCACATCACGCAGGCTCGCTATCCGGCCTCGTTATGCGACCGCGCAGCGGGCGCGGTCGCACTCACGCGCTGTCGTACTCACGGCACGGTCGCCCTGATGCCGAGTCGCACTTACGGGCGCGGTCTCCCACGTGGGTCGTACTCACGGCGCGATCGCCCTCGCCCCGGGTAGCATTCACGGCGCGCTCGCTCTGCCCCCGCTGCTCCCTATCCGGCGCCGTTGCGCCCAGAAGTTGCTGCGTAACACGCACGATGCGCATTGCCCGCCGTGTCCGGCGGAAGACATGGACGTCGGGCTGGGATGGCGCCCCTCTACGGGAAGGGAGCGGCATGGCGCGCCTGATGGCGGCAATGGATGGGTATACCT
>Ga0105240_10001172_pt1 | contig 45943 bp, 41 predicted proteins | sample KBSC54metaG_FD_80426 | JGI IMG/M metagenome (GOLD analysis project Ga0105240, IMG submission 80426) | Corn rhizosphere microbial communities from Kellogg Biological Station, Michigan, USA - KBS C5-4 metaG | ecosystem: Host-associated > Plants > Roots > Rhizosphere > Soil | place: Michigan, USA... | reverse complement strand
ATCGTCCGGGTCCACGGTGAGGTCGCGGACGAACGACTGGTCGATCTTCACGGTATCGATGGGCAGGCGCTTCAGGTAGGCGAGCCCCGAGTAGCCGGTCCCGAAGTCGTCGATCGCGATGCCCACGCCCAAGGCGGCGACCTGGTCGATCGCTTCGCGCGCCTCGCCCGCGCCCTCGACGATCACGCCCTCGGTCACCTCGAGCTCGAGGAGCGAGGGCTCGACGCCGGTCTCCTCGAGGAGGCCCTTCAGCCGCGCGGCGAAGTTGGGCCGCGCGAGCTGGTTCGCGGACACGTTCACGGCGATCGTGAGGGGATGGCCCGCCGACTGCCACGCCTTCGCCTGCCCCAGCGCCTCTCGCAGGGCCCACTCGCCGATCGGGACGATGAGCCCGGACTCCTCCGCCACCGCGATGAACTGTCCCGGCGAGGCCACCTCGCCGCCGGGCGCGTTCCAGCGCAGGAGCGCCTCGAAGCCGGTGATCGCCCGCGTCGCGAGGTCGAAGAGCGGCTGGTAGTGGAGCTCGAACTCGCGGGCCTCCAGCGCCCGGCGAAGCGCGTTCTCCAGCGTGAGCCGCTGCTGCGCCGCGACGTTCATGTGCTGCGTGAAGAACTGGAAATTCCCGCGCCCCGAATCCTTCGCGTGGTACATCGCGGTGTCGGCGTTGCGCATGAGCGTCTCCGCGTCCGCTCCGTCCGAGGGGTAGAGGCTGATGCCGATCGAGGCCGAGACGTGGAGGTCGTTGCCGTTGAGGTGGAAGGCGCTCGCGAGCACCTCCAGGATCTTCGAGGCGACGGACGAGGCGTCCGCCGCGGACTCGATCCCCGGGATCACGATCACGAACTCGTCGCCGCCCACGCGCGCCACCGTGTCGCCCTCGCGCACGCACACGAGGATGCGGCTCGCCACCGATTGCAGGAGCCGGTCGCCCAGCTGGTGGCCCAGCGAGTCGTTGATCGTCTTGAAGCGGTCCAGGTCCAGGAAGAGGACCGCCAGCTCCTTCGCGTTCCGGTGCGCCTGCGCGATCGCCTGCTGGATGCGGTCGCGCAGCAGCACGCGGTTGGGGAGCCCGGTGAGCGCGTCGTGGTGCGCCATGTGCGCGATCCGCTGCTCGGCCAGCTTCCGGTCCGTGATGTCCATCGCGACGCCGATCACGCGCCTGGCCCGCCCCTTCTCGTCGCGGTGGATCTGCCCGCGATTGGTGAGCCAGTGGGTCGAGCCGTCCGAGGGCCACACCACGCGGTAGTCCACCTGGAAGTCGACGCCACGGCGAACGGCGTGGCGCATCGTCGCGTCGAGGAGGTCGCGGTCCTCCGGGTGCAGTCGCTGCTGGAACACGCGATAGTGCGACATGGGATCGGAGGCCTTGCCGCCGAAGAGCACGCTCAGGCCCTCCGAGTGCACGAAGCGGTCGCTCTCGCACTCCCAGTACCAGATGCCCATCTGCGCGGCCTCCATCGCGAGGCGCAGCTGCTCTTCGCTCTCGCGCAGCGCCTGCTCGGCGAGCTTCCTCCTCGAGATGTCCGCGAGGGTCACCATGGTCCCGATCGCCGCGTTTCCCTCGCCGTAGATGGGCGCGATCGAGAGCGACACGTCGCATTCGGTGCCGTCGCGGCGCATGCGCCGCGTCTCCTCAATCCAGATGGTCTCGCCCGCCTGCGCACGCTGCCGGAGGTCCTTCGCCTGCGGGCGCAGCCTCGGCGGCACGATCGAGGTGTTGGTCTCGAGGACCTCCTCCTCCTTCCATCCGAACATGCGCTCGGCGGCCGGGTTCCACATGCGGATGATGCCGTCCACGTCGCGCGCGATGATGGCGAGCGGAGACGCGTGGATCACCGCGCGCAGCCGCTCATGGCTCTCGCGGGTCTCGGCCTCGAGCACCTTGCGCTCCGTGATGTCCACCAGCACGCCCACGAGCCCCGCCACCTCCCCGGAAGGGCTGTAGAACGTCGCCTTGTTCACGAGCACGTCGTGGCGCGTGCCGTCGCGGGCGTAGAGGAGGCTCGTCTCGTAGCTCTGCGTGCCGCTCCGCTCGAGGAGCGCCTGGTCCGCGCGCATCGAGAGGTCCGCGAAATCCTGCGCGGCGACGTCGTCCACGGTCTTCCCGATGAGGAGCTCGCGCGAGACGCCGATGTAGTCCTCGAACGCGCGGTTGCAGCCCAGGTAGCGGCCGTCGCCGTCCTTGAAGAAGACCGGGTTCGGCATCGCCTCGATCAGCTGCTGCGTGAACGAGAGCTGGCGGCGCAATTCCGCGGTCGCCCGGTCCGCGACCCGCAGGGCGGCGCTGCGGGCGCGGGCGACGGTCCTGAGCGCCATGAAGATGAGGAGCGTCATGCCGAGCCCGGCGCAGAGGACCAGCAAGGGGAATCGGTTGAGCCAGGGATGGAGCTCCGGCGGGGACTCGAACTCGAGCTGCCACGAGCGCCCGGCGACCGAAAGGACCTGTTGCACGCCGTGCCGCCACTCCGCCAACGGGAAGGGCCCCGAGGCCTCGCGCGGCTCCGGGCTGCGGTAGAAGACCGTGTCCTGCAGGCCCGATTCCGGCGAGCCCACGTTTCCCGTGTCGCGGATCTGGAGCCGGAGGCCCCCCACCAGCGGCTCCGCGAGGACGTCCGCGAGCATGTCGTCCACGCGGAGCGCCACGTCCACGAAGCCGCGGAGCGTCCGGCGCCGCGGATCGGCCGCGGGCGCCGCCTCCGCCGCGTACACCGGAAGGTAGATCACGATGCCGTAGCTCGCGGCGACGTCCTGTCCCAGGCGGTAGCGGCCGGTGGCCGTCGGCTCGTCGCTCGCGCGCGAGCGCTCCGCGGCCGCCGCGGCGCCGATCCGCGTGCGCATGTCGAGGCCGAGGACCGACTCGTTCCCCTCGTGCGGCTCGACGAAGTCGACGACCCAGTACTCGTCGCGCCGTCCGGACGGCCGGATATCGAAGGCGGGGTATCCCGCCGGCACGAGCGAGCGGTCCGCCCGCACGCGCTGCACGTAGTCGTCGCGCTCGTCGTCCGCCACGCGCCGGATCAGCTCGATCGCGTGCACTCCGGGGAAGCGGCGGCCCAGCTCCAGCGCCGAGACGTAGCGCGCGAACTCCGCGCGGCTCAAGGTGGGATCGTGGTACGCGAGCGCGGCCACGCCGTAGAGGAGATCCGTGTATCGCTGGATGCGCCGCTCGAGGAGGCTCGCCGCGAGGCTTGCCTGGGCGGCGAAGCGGGCGCGGGACTCGCGCTCGACCAGGCGCCCGGCGGCGAACCACCCGAGGAGGCTTCCGGCGAGGCCGAAGGCGAGGGCGATGACGGCGAGGGTGCGGGGCCGCAGGGGGCTCTTCATGGGAGGGGGGCGCCGGCGGGTTCGACTCCACTATAGACGAATTGGCAGGCTAAAATGCCCCCTTTTGCCTGCCGGTTTCCCCTGTGTCCCTGATCGTCCAGAAGTATGGCGGCACCTCCATGGGCAGCCCGGAGCGCATTCGCGAGGTGGCGCGGCGCGTCCAGCGGTTCGTGAAGGAAGGCCACCGGATCGTCGTCGTCCCTTCCGCCATGGCGGGCGAGACCAACCGCCTGCTGGGGCTCGCGAAGGAGCTGAATCCCGAGGCCGATCCGCGCGAGCTGGACGTGATCGCCTCCACGGGTGAACAGGTCTCGATCGGGCTTTTATCCATCGCGCTCCACAGGATGGGGCTCAAGGCCCGGAGCTACACCGGCTTCCAGGTGCCGATCCGCACCGACGACGCCTATTCGAAGGCGCGCATCCTCGCGATCGAGGAGCAGAATATCCGGCGCGACCTCGCAGCGGGAAACGTGGTCGTGGTCGCGGGCTTCCAGGGCATCGACGCCGGAGGGAACATCACGACGCTCGGCCGCGGCGGGTCGGACACCACGGGTGTCGCGCTCGCGGCGGCGTTGAAGGCCGACGAGTGCCAGATCTACACCGACGTGGACGGCGTCTACACGACGGATCCGCGCATCGTGCCGGAGGCGCGGCGCCTGGATACGGTCACCTTCGAGGAGATGCTCGAGCTCGCCTCGCTGGGGTCGAAGGTGCTGCAGATCCGCTCCGTGGAGTTCGCGGGCAAGTACAAGGTGAAGCTGCGGGTGCTCTCCTCGTTCACCGACGTGAATTCGACCGACATGGGCACCCTCATCACGTTCGAGGAAGACGAGAACATGGAACAGGCCATCATTTCCGGCATCGCTTTCAACCGCGACGAGGCGAAGATCACGGTGCTGGGCGTCCCGGACCGGCCCGGCATCGCCTTCGCGATCCTGGGCCCGGTCGCCGACGCCAACATCGACGTCGACATGATCATCCAGAACGCCTCGACCGAGGGCATGACGGACTTCTCGTTTACCGTGCACCGGAACGAGTACAGGCGCGCGATGCAGATCCTCGAGAAGGTGAAGGCGGAGATCAAGGCGCGCGGCGTCGTGGGCGACGACCGGATCGCGAAGGTCTCGCTCGTGGGCATCGGCATGCGCACCCACGCGGGCATCGCTTCGCGCATGTTCGGGACGCTCGCGCGCGAGGGCATCAACATCCAGATGATCTCCACCTCGGAGATCAAGACCTCCGTCGTCGTGGACGAGAAGTACATGGAGCTCGCGGTGCGCGTGCTGCACAAGGAGTTCCAGCTCGACAAGGCCCCGGACGAGGAGAAGATGCGGCCGTGAGGCGAGTCCTCGCCTTCGCGATCGCCGCCGCCGCGATGACCGCCCACCTGGCCCACGCCGCGCCGGATGCCGCCGCGGAGGACCCGTACCTGTGGCTGGAAGACGTCGAGGGCGCCGAGGCCCTCGCGTGGGTCGAGGCGCGCAATGCCGAGAGCCGCCCGCTCCTCGAATCGAAGCCGGAGTTCAAGTCGATCCACGACCGGCTCCTCCAGATCTACAACTCGCGCGACCGGATCCCCTACGCCCAGAAGCGCGGGAAATGGCTCTACAACTTCTGGCAGGACGAGAAGGCCCCGCGCGGCGTCTGGCGGCGGACCCCGCTCGAGGAGTACCGGAAGCCCGCGCCCGCGTGGGAAGTGGTCCTCGATCTCGACCGGCTCTCGGCGGACGAGCACGAGAAGTGGGTGTGGAAAGGCGCGACGTGCCTCTATCCGGAGTACCGCCGGTGCCTCGTCATGCTCTCGCGCGGCGGCGCGGACGCGATCGAGGTGCGCGAATTCGATACGGTGGCGAAATCCTGGGTGAAGGGCGGCTTCTTTTCGCCGCAGTCGAAGCAGGACGTCGCATGGCGCGACGCGGACACGATCTACCTCGGCCGCGACTTCGGGCCGGGGACGATGACGACCTCCGGCTATCCGCGGGTCGTGAAGGAATGGAAGCGCGGCACGCCGCTCTCGGCGGCGAAGACGGTCTTCGAGGGCGAGGCGACCGATGTGAGCGCGCAGGCGACGGTGATCCATGAGCCGGGGCGCACGTACGAGCGGATCCGCCGCGGCATCACGTTCTACGAAGGCGAGGAGTACCTGCGCGAGGGCGACCACTGGATCCGCCTGCAGGTGCCGCTCGACGCGGACGTGGGCACGGCGCATGGCTGGCTGCTCCTCACGCTTCGCACCGACTGGAAGCCGGCCGACGTGACGTACAGGGCGGGCTCGCTCATCGCGGCGCGGCTGGACGCCTTCCTCTCCGGCGATCGGACGTTCGACGTGCTCTTCGAGCCTTCGGAGCGCGTGGCGCTGCAGGGCTTCGCCCCCACCCGCCATGCCTTCCTGCTGGACTTGCTGGACAACGTGAAGGGCAGGGTCGTGCGGTTGGCTCCTCCGTCCGGGAAAGGCCAGTGGAGTCACGAGGAAATCCCCGTCCCCTCGGCCTCGACCGTCGGCGTCTCGCCCTTCGACGCGGATACGAGCGACGACTACTGGCTCACGGTCACGAGCTTCGTCGAGCCTACGACGCTCTACCTCGCGCACGCGGACGGCGCGCCGCGCGAGAAGATGAAGTCCCTGCCCGCGTTCTTCGACGCGAAGGGCCTCGCGGTCACCCAGTACGAGGCGATGTCGAAGGACGGCACCAGGGTCCCGTACTTCCTCGTGATGCGCGAAGGGGCGAAGCGCGACGGCACGGCGCCCACGATCCTCTACGGGTATGGCGGCTTCGAGATCCCGATGACGCCCGCGTACAGCGGCACGCTGGGTTCCGGATGGCTCGAGCGCGGCGGCGCGTACCTCCTCGCGAACCTGCGGGGCGGAGGCGAGTTCGGCCCGGCCTGGCACCACGCGGCGCAGCGCGAAGGGCACCAGCGCTCGTTCGACGACTTCATCGCGGTGGCGGAGGACGCGATCCGGCGCGGCATCACGTCGCCGCGGCACCTCGGCATCATGGGGGGCAGCAACGGCGGGCTCCTCGTGGGTGCCACCTTCATCCAGCGCCCGGAGCTCTTCCGCGCGGTGGTCTGCCAGGTCCCGCTCCTCGACATGAAGCGCTACAGCCACCTCCTCGCCGGCGCCTCCTGGATCGGCGAGTACGGCGACCCGGACGTGCCGGGCGACTGGGCCTTCATCTCGAAGTACTCGCCGTACCAGAACGTGAAGGCGGGCGTGAAATACCCGCGCGTCCTCTTCACCACCACCACGCGCGACGATCGCGTGCACCCCGGCCACGCGCGGAAGATGGTCGCGAAGATGAAGGCGCAGGGGCACGACGTCCTCTACTTCGAGAACACCGAGGGCGGCCACGGCGCGGGCTCCACGCCCGCGCAGCAGGCCTACATGTGGGCGATCACGTACACGTTCCTGCTGGACGAGCTGCGCTGAAACCGGGTCTGGAGCCGATTCCGGGCGGCTGATCACGTGGTTCCGCGCGATGATGCCGGCGTCCGCCGCGCCAGCCACGGTTCGGCGAGGCGCACGAGCCACGGCATCATCAGGTAGGTCATTGCGAGTACCAGCAGCGCGCTGTTGAGCGCCGTCCGGAGCAGAAAAGGCAGGCGCGCGAGATGCGGCGCGACCAGCCAAAGCGACAAGCTCACCAGCGGCCAGATTCCGAGCCAGGTGAGCAGCGCCATTCGCCAACGAGCCGGAGGCGGCCGGCCGCGCGGCAGGTCGAACCAGGCCTCCATTCCGGTCAGCTCCCGACGCCCCGCTTCCTCGAACAGCGGCATGATGCGTGCGAGCAGCGCTTGCCGCTCCGGCGAACGTTCCCAGGCGTGCAAGCTCGCCTCGTCGACGAACCGGTATACGACGTGATACTCCTGTCCGGCGGGCCCGGCCGCTCCACGCAACACATCGGCGGAGATGCGCCCGGGCTGCGCGGCGGCGGCGCGCATCAGATCGCGCAGGCCTTCCTCGAACGCGGCGGCCTGAGCTGCCCGCACGCGGCAGCTGACGACGACGCCGATGGACGCTTCAGTGCGCGGTGGGCTCGTCATTCCCACTGCGATTGGCCCGACTCGCCGACCTCCAGTCGCACGAGCTTCGCTTCCTGCACCTCACCGCGGTAGGGAGCCCACAAGCCGCCGTTCGTGGTGACGTACAAAGCATTCTCGTCGCCGGCGGCGCGCCCGAACGCACAGGCGGTGCTGCCGACTACGCCCTCGGCCGGGCCCGCAATGGTGGTGCGCGATCCGTCTTGCGCGAGCCGCAACACCGTTTGCGCGGGATGCGTGGCGATGTAGAGCGCGCCCGACTTCCCGAAGGCAAAATCATCCGCGCGCAGCTTTTCCGCTGCCACTTCGAGCGGACCCGCCGTGCCGTCCTCGCCTACAGGGGTGCGCAGGATGAGATCGCTATCGGTGACGGAAATCCACGCGGTTCGATTCCGCACCTTGATGCCGTTCGCTCCGGGCATCTGGGGATTGTGGGGGCGCAACCGGTCATCGGCGATCCATGTTCGCCATTCCGGCCGATCCAGGCGTACCTGCAAGAGACGTCCGGTGACGCTTTCGCAGGCGAGCAGGGTCCCTCCGTCGGGATGGAGCGCGCATCCGTTCATGAACACCGCGTCCGGGATCTCCACCCAGGTCTCGGCTCTGCCGCTGCGATCGACGCGCCAGATGTAGCCGGAGGGCTTGCCGACCGCCCCGCCGGTCACCCACAGCGCTCCGTCCGCTCCGAATGCGATACCGGTTGCCGGCGCGGGGAGGCGGGCAAAGATTTCGGCCTTGCCGGTGCCCGGATCGTACCGCTCCACCCGATCGTGCGAATGCAGGGTGATGAACACGGCCCCTCCGGCATCCACCGCCAGGTTCTCCGCAAAGGATCCCGCTGGCCAGGACGCGACCACCGTGGCGGGGACCGGCGCCCATGGGCCCCCATCGTGGCCAGGAAACGGTTCGGGACCCTCGGAGGGGCGCTGTGTCTTTTGGTGCGAGGAAGCGCTCATGGCAATGACCCCTTGTCGTGCGGAAACTGCAAAGGCGTTGGAGCGGAACGCAGCGAAAGGATTCCATCCCCCGATCCTCGCAAGAATTCCGGCTGCATTTCCGCCACCCCGCGGAATGGGCGGAACCCTCCTGGATTCCCGCGTAGGCGGTGATGCGATAAGAGCTGGAGTCCCGCCTAAGCGGGGACGACGGTCGCGTTCAATTCCCCGCGGCGTTGCCGCCGCGCCGTGGATCGGCGGCGCCGATCCAGCCGCCGCCAGCACGCTCGATGTAGCCCGCGCCGGAGAGGAGCGGCGCGATCGCCACGTCGTGGCCGCGAACCCGCAATCCGTCGGCGAGCCGCGCCGCGAGGGTGCCCTTCTCGACCACGACCTTGCCCACCGTCGCAGTCGAGACGTGCCCGCGTCCCACGACGCCCGCGGGCGCCACGCCGTGCGCGAGGATCTCGATCCATCCCTGCACCAGGTAGTCGGGAATGGGTCCTCCGCCCGCCGAGCCGCCCGCGGCGACAACGTTGCCGTCCTTGTCGAGCACGATCGCCGGCGCCATCGACGTGAACGGCCGCTTTCCCGGCGCCATCGCGTTCGCGCGGGACTGGCCGGGCCTGGGCGCCGCGGAGAAGTTGGTGAGCGCGTCGTTCAGCACGTAGCCGTCCACCATCAGGCGCGCGCCGAAGCCGATGTTGATCGTGGTCGTCATGGCGACCACGTTTCCTTCGGCGTCCGCGACCGTGAGCTGGCTCGTGCCGCCCATGGTGAGCTCGGGGTTCGGGTCGCGCACGCCGACGCTCCCCGGAGGCTTCCCGGCGCGCGGCGCCGGATTCGCATGCTCCGCATCGATCGCCGCCGCCCGCTCACGAACGTACGCGGACGAGATCAGCCCCGCGACGGGCACCGGCCCGAACGCCGGATCGCCCACCCACGCCGCACGGTCCGCCCGCGCGAGCTTTCCGGTCTCGATGAAGAGATGCACGAACGACGCGTCGCCGAAATCGTAGCGGCCGTCCGAGCGCGCTTCCAGCATCTGCAGCGCCTGCAGCAGGTACACGCCGCCGTAGGAAGGGGGCGGCACGGTGCAGATGCGATAGGCGAGGAAGGGCCCGCAGATCGGCTCGCGCTCGACCGGGCGGTAGTCGCGCAGGTCCTGCGGCGTCATGAGCGTGGGATGCGCCCCGCGCCGGGCCGCCGCGACGATGCGCTCGGCGCCACCGTCGCCCAGCCAGCCGTCGATGCCGCGCGCGGCGATGCGGCGGAGCGTCTGCGCGTACTCGGGGTTGCGCACGATCGTCCCGATCGCGAGCGGCGCGCCCGACGCGTCGAAGAATATGCGCAGGTCGGGATACTTCTCGAGCGTGATGTCGTCCAGCGCGATGATGCGGTGCAGATACTCGGGAATCGGGAATCCGCGCTCGGCGAGCGCGATCGCCGGGTCGAAGAGCGCGGCCCACGGAAGCTTCCCGTGGCGGCGATGGATCTCGGAGAGCACCGGGAGCGTCCCCGGCACCGCGACCGAGCGCCCGCCATGGCGCACCGCCTCGGCCGGGAGGAGGGTGCCGTCCACGTCCGTCCGCAGGCTCGCCGTCGTGCGGGCGGGGGCCGCGGCGAGTCCGTCGAACGCCTCGAGCTTCGCGGTGGCGGCGTCGCGGTAGACGATGAGCGTCCCGCCGCCGATCCCGGACATCTGCGGCTCGACGAGGCCCAGCACCATTTGCGCGGCGACGATCGCATCGACCGCGTTTCCGCCGCGGTCGAGCATGTCGAGCGCCGCCCGCGTGGCCATCGGATTCGCGGTCTGCGCGATGCGGGGCGTCGCGCCGGGGGCCTCGGCCAGGGGCGGCCCGTGCCGGGTGACGGAGGTGCACGCTGCCGACAGCGCAAGGAGGACGATCGCAAGGAAGCGGAACTTCATGCGAGGAAACCTCGTCGTAGCGAAGCCGCCATCATCGCACCGATGGGTCGGCTATAATTCCGCTTCGCCGGAGAGATGCCCGAGAGGCCGAAGGGGGCGCCCTGCTAAGGCGTTATATGGGCTTAAACCCGTATCGAGGGTTCGAATCCCTCTCTCTCCGCCAGTTTCCCGCCGAGAAGCAGCCCTCGTGCCGCCTGCCCCCGAGAGGGGCTCAGCCCGGCTCCATTCCGTGCTTCCTGATCGCGGATGCGGCGTCCGGTCCGGTGAGGAACTCGACCAATTCCTTCGCCGCTTTCGGCTGCTTCGCGCCGCTGTGGATGCCCGCCGAGAAAACCGTGATGTTTTGCAGATCCGACGGCAGTGGGCCGAGGTAATCGACGCCCGGGTCGTCGATGAGCTCGCTGATCTGCTGGAACCCGATCTCGGCTTCGCCGTTGGTGATGAAGGTGCCGATTCGCGCGCCGGACGGGACTTGCTTCAGCTTCGGCCTGACCTGATCGGCGATGCCCATGCGCTCGAAGAGGCTCATGACGTAGTCCCCGCTGGGGCCGGTCGAGTAGCCGATGGACTTCGCCTCCAGCACGGCCTTTTTCAAGGCCTCGCTCGAGCCGATATCGGGCCGCGACGCGCCGGCGCGCACGCCTACGCCGACGCCTGACTTCATCAAGTCGACCCGGCTTCCGGCCACCACCTTGCCTTGCTGGGCGAAGGTGTCGATCACCGGAGCTCCGACGATCACCAGATCGTAGATTTCTCCCGCCGCTATCCGCTTCCTGATGTTTGCGCTGCCGGTCCAGGTTGTCACGACTGTATGCCCGGAGGCCTTCTCGAACTGCGGAACCACTTCGACGTAGGCATCTTTGGTGGCTCCCGATGCCAGCACTCTGATTTCCGCGGCGCTCGCCAAAGGGGGCAAAAGCAAGGCGGTTGCGGCGGCAACGATGGTTCCGAGTCTCATGATGGGTGCGTCCGGGGATATGAGGTGACGGGATGCCGGGAGGCGATCTCGGCGGGCGACCAACACGGTGCCGACGCTGGACAATGCCACAGATCGCCGGCTTCCGTGGGGTTCTCCCGGGCGAACCCGCTTACAGCACAACGTCGAACCGCCGCCGCCCCTCCGGCGTGATCCTCAATGCGCGCGACTGCGGCATGCGCACGAGCCAGCGGCGTTCCATGAAGTGATCGAGGAGCGTCGTCGCGAGCTTGCCGGCCATGTGGTCGCGCCGCTCGGACCAGTCGAGGCACGGATACGCGTAACGCTCGCCGCGGACCGGTCCCTTGGGATCGATGCCGAGCTCCGCCAGCCACGCGCCGCCCGCGGGCGTGATCTCGTAGCCCCGTTCGCCCGCGACCAGCCGGCGGCGGTCGAGCATCGAGCGCAAGAGCCGCACGCCCAGCTCGCCCGCGAGGTGCCGGTAGCAGGTGCGCGCGTGCTTCATCGACTGGTAAGGCTCCCGGCCCCATTTGCCGCCCGAGTCCGTGCGCTCGGCGACGAGCGAGAGCGCCTCCAGGGCCCGTGCCACGTCGGCGTCCGCCACGCGGAAATACCGGTGCCGGCCGCGTGCCTCGACGGCGACCAGGCCCTCGTGGACCAGCTTTCCCAGGTGCTCGCTCGCGGTCGAGGGATTGACGCCGGCGGCCTGCGCGATCTCGCCGGAGGGCAGCTGCTCGCCGGTCATCAGGAGGCCCAGCATCCTCGCGCGCGTGGGATCACCGATGGAGGCTGCGATGCGCGCGAACCGCGGCTCGATGCGGGGTGTCTTCGCCATTCGACCATCCTATACCCGCGAAAGTGACCGATGCTGCGGCGCGCGCCGAAGCCTCGGTGATGGCCCCGCCGCTACGATGGACCCATGGATACCGAGAAGAAAATGACCCCCGGCCCGGCGCGACGCCCCGGCCTCGTGCTCCTCGCGGCTTCGCTGGGCGTGCTGATCGCGCAGGTCGACACGTCGGTCGTGAGCCTCGCGGTGAAGCGCATCGGCGCGGACCTGGGCTCGACCGTGAGCGGCATGCAATGGATGATGGATGCGTACAACGTGACCTACGCGGCGCTCCTCCTCACGGGCGGCGCGCTGGGCGACCTCTACGGACGGCGTCGCATCTTCATCGTGGGCGTCGTGCTCTTCGCGCTGGGGAGCATCGCGTGCGCGGTGGCACCGAGCACCGCGGTGCTGCTCGCGGGGAGGGCGCTCAGCGGACTGGGGGCGGCGCTCGAGCTTCCGATGACGCTCGTGCTCCTCGCGATCGCCTATCCGGACTCGAACGCGCGCCAGCACGCCATGGGCATCTGGGCGGCCTGCAACGGCCTCGCGTTCATCGTGGGGCCCACGGTGGGCGGCCTCCTCGTGGACACCGCGGGCTGGCGGAGCATCTTCTATCTCATCCTTCCGCTCTGCGCCGCGGCGCTGGTACTCGCCCGCTCCTCGGTCCCGGAGAGCGCCAGCCCGGAAGGGCGCAAGCTCGATCTGCCGGGGCAGGCGGCGGCCATCGCCGCGCTGGGTGGCCTCTCGTTCGTGGCGATCGAGGGGACGCACCTCGGATGGACGTCCGTGCCGGTCTGCGCGGCCGGGGTCGTCGCGGCGATCGCCGCCATCGCGTTCGCATTCCTCGAGCGCGGCAACCCGCACGGTCTCGTCCCCTTCGGGGTGTTCCGCAGCCGGCCGTTCTCCGCCGCGCTCGCGATCGCGGGGCTCATGACGTTCGGGATGTACGCGCTCCTCTTCCTCATGCCGCTCTACTTCCAGACGCTCCTCGGCGATTCGCCGCTGATGGCGGGCGTGCGCCTCCTGCCGCTCTCCGTCGTCTTCGTCGCGGTCTCGCGCTGGAACGGCCGCATCGTGGAGGGAATCGGCATCCGTGCGGCGATGGCGGCGGGCATGGCCGCGATGGGCGTGGGCGAGCTCCTGCTCGCGTTCGTGTCGCACGGCGCGGGCCCGTGGCTCGTTTCCGGCGCGCTGGGCATCGTGGGCGTGGGCCTCGGCCTCAACACGGCGCCGGTGAACAGCGTCGCGGTCGCGAACGTCGCGCAGGACCGGGGCGGTACGGCCTCGGGGCTCGTGAACACCGCGCGGATCGTGGGCGCCACGCTCGGCATCGCGATCCTGGGGGCGGTCTTCGCCCATTTCGCCGGGCAATCGGGCGCGGCGGGGGCGTTCCTCGAGGGGCTTCGGCCCGCGCTGGGCGCGGGCGCGGCGGCCGAGCTTGCCGGCACCGTGGTCGCCCTCGCCTTCATCTCCCGCGACTCGGGCCACGCACGCGGGTGAGCCGGGGAACCGGTTCTTCGCGCCGCGAGTGTGAGAAAATTCCCGCATGCGGATCGAGACACTCATCACCGAGCGCCGGGGCGAGGAAGTCGGGAGATCGCTCGGACGCATCAAGGGGATCGTCGAGCACCAGGGGGAGAGCCGCGCGGCGCTCGCGGCGGTCCTCGCTGAAGTCCAGGCGCTCGCTGCGAGGCCCGAGCTCTGGAGCGGCGACGACTTCCCGCCGCCGGAGGAAGGCGAGCTCCAGGCGCGTTACCTCGTCGCCGAGGACGCGGACCATTCCAACGCGCTCTACCTCAACGTGATGCGGCCCGGCAAGAAGATCGTGCCGCACAACCACACGACCTGGGCCTGCATCGCCGCCGTCTCGGGCACCGAGGAGAACCGCCTCTACCGCCGGATCGATGACGGCGGGTGCCCCGGCCCGGCGCGGCTCGAGCACGCGGACACCGTGATGGTCGAGCCCGGCCGCGGCATCGCGCTCATGCCGGACGACATCCACTCCGTGCGCATCCCGGAGGGCCAGGTGATCCGGCACCTGCACCTGTACGGCCGCGCGCTGGAGACGCTCGATCGGCGCGTGGCCTTCAACCTCGAGCGCGGCACGTGCGCCTTCATGGACATCGGCGTGCGGACACGCCGATGAGCGCGTCAGGCCGGGCGCTTCCTCGCCGTCACCTCGATCTCGATCTTCATGCGCGGATCGGCGAGGCCCGCCGAGACCATCGTGGCGGCCGGTCGCACCTGGCCGAAGTACTTCCGCAGCACCGGCCAGCACGGCTCGAAGTCCGCGCTGTTCGGGAGCATGTAGGTCACTCGGACCGTGTCCGCGAGGCTCGATCCCGCCTCGCGCAGTGCCGCCTCGATGTTCTTCAGGCACTGCTCGGCCTGCGCGACCACGTCGTCGGCGATCGTCATCTTCGCGTAGTCGAATCCGGTCGTGCCGGAGACGAAGACCCAGTCGCCGTCCACCACCGCGCGTGAGTAGCCGATCTGCGCCTCGAAGGTCGAGCCCGAGCTGATGAGTTTCCTCGCCATCGCATCTCCCGAGAGTGGAGGTTCCATGGTAATCGAATCGCCGGACCGGGGCGTCCGATGAGCGCCGCGGTGGACGCGAAGACGCTCAAGTCGTGGCTGCACGACGGCCGCGAGATCGCGCTCCTCGACGTCCGCGAGTACGGGCAGTACGGCGAGTCGCACCCCTTCTTCGGCGTTCCGCTCCCCTTCAGCCGGCTGGAGGCCGACCTCCCACGGCTCGTGCCCCGGCGCGGCACGCGCGTCGTGGTGTACGACGATGGCGCGCTCGGCGTCGCCGAACGTGCCGCCGCGCGGATGGCCGAGGTGGGTTATACCGACGTCCACACGCTCGAAGGCGGCACGCGCGGGTGGCGGCACGCCGGCCACACGCTCTTCGCGGGGGTGAACGTGCCCAGCAAGGCGTTCGGCGAGCTGGTGGAGCACGAGCGCCACACGCCGCGCGTCAGCGCCGCGGAGCTGGCCGCGATGCAGCGCGCGGGCGACGACCTCGCCGTGATCGACGGGCGTCCGCTCGCGGAATTCCGGAAGATGAGCATCCCGGGCGCGGTGTGCTGCCCCAACGGCGAGCTCGCCTTCCGGATCCACGCCATGGTCCCCAGCCCCGCGACGCGAATCGTCGTGAACTGCGCGGGCCGCACCCGAAGCATCGTGGGCGCCCAGACGCTCATCGATCTCGGCATTCCCAATCCGGTCTTCGCGCTCGAGAACGGGACGCAGGGCTGGTACCTCTCCGATTTTCCGCTCGAGCACGACGCGCGAAGGGCGTATCCCGCGGTCGCCGCGGACACCGGGCTCGCGACGGCGCGCACGCGCGCCCGCGTGCTCGCCGAGCGTCACGGCGTGCGCTTCGCGACCGACGCCGAGATCGAGAAGGATCTCGCGGGGACTTCGCGCACGGTGTACCTCCTCGACGTCCGAACGCCCGAGGAATACGCGGCCGGAACGCTCCCCGGCGCCGTGCACGCGCCGGGCGGCCAGCTCCTGCAGGCGACCGACCAGTGGATCGCGGTCCGCAACGCGCGGGTCGTGGTCTTCGACGGGGAGGGCGTGCGGGCACCGGTGGTCGCGAGCTGGCTCGTGCGCATGGGGCACGACGCGTGCGTGCTCGAGCGCGGGATTTCGTCCGCGATCGGCGTCCCGCGCGACCCGATTGCGCTGCCGGACGTCCCCGCGATCGACGTCGACGCCGTGGTGACCGAGATCGGGACGGGTGAGGCCGCGGTGGTGGACGTTCGTCCGAGCATGGCGTATCGCAAAGGCCACGTGCCGGGGAGCACCTGGGCGATCCGGCCCCGCTTCGGCGACGTCATGCCCGTCATCTCGGGCAAGCGTGTCGTGCTCGTGGCGGACGAGCCCGCCATCGGCCGGATCGCCGCGCTCGAGCTCGCGCGTGCCGGCGTGGGATCGGTCACGGCGCTCGCGGGCGGCTTCGCCGCGTGGCGCGATGCCGGCCCTCCCGTGGATGCGACGCCGCACGTCCCGCCGGACGAGCGCTGCATCGACTATCTCTTCTTCGTGCACGACCGGCACGACGGCAACAAGGAGGCCGCGCGCCGCTACCTCGCGTGGGAGACGCAGCTTCTCGCACAGCTCGACCCGCTCGAGCGCGCCTCGTATCGCATCTGAGCCGTTTGCTACGATGGTCCTTCCGCTCGCCCTGGAGGCCCCGTGAGATTCCCAGCCTTCGCCGTCCGCCTCGTCGCCGCGCTTGCCCTCGCCGCGCCCGCCTTCGCGCAGGAGTGGCCCGCCGGCCCGGTCCACATCATCGTGCCTTTCGGGCCGGGATCGACGCCGGACCTCGTCGCGCGCGTGGTGGCCGACAAGCTCTCGCCGCGGATCGGCAAGCCCGTCATCGTCGAGAACAAGCCGGGCGCTGCGGGCAACATCGGCACGGACGCGGTCGCGAAGGCGGCGCCGGACGGCCAGACCATCGGCTTGAGCATCGCCGGGCCGCTCGGCGTGAACTCACTCCTCTTCCGCCACCTCGCCTACGATCCGCGGAAGGACCTGGCGCCCGTCACGATCGCCGCGACGCAGCCGAGCGTGCTCGTCGTCGCGCCCCGGTTGGGCGTGGACACCACGGAAGCTCTCCTCGCGCTCCTCCGGAAGAATCCGGGCAAGTACAACTTCGCCTCGATGGGCGGAGGCACGATCTCGCACCTCGCGATGGAGGCGCTCGCGGCGCGAAGCGGCACGCAGATCGTGCACGTTCCCTATTCCGGCTCGGGCCCCGCGGTGCTGGCGCTCCTCTCCGGCGACGCGCAGCTCGCGTGCCTTCCGGCCGCGGCGGTGATCCCGCAGATCAAGGCGGGGAAGCTCAAGGCCCTCGCGGTGGCGACGGCGAAGCGCTCGCCGATCCTTCCGGACCTGCCGACCCTCGCCGAGGCGGGCCTGCAGGACGTCTACGCGGATGCGTGGATGGGTTTCGTGGTTCCCGCGCGCACGCCGCGACCGATCGTGCAGCGGATCGAGCGCGAGCTCACCGCCGTCCTCAGGGAGCCGGACGTGCGCGAGAAACTGCGCGCCCAGACGATGGAGGTGGTCGCGGGGACGCCGGAGGAGTTCCGCGCGACGCTTGCGAGCGACCTCGCGCGCTGGAAGCCCGTGATCGAGAAGAACCACATCACGCTGGATTGATTCCTTGGCGAGCGTTTCGGAGCCGGCACGCGCCGTCCCCGTCATAGCGGAGCGGGATGTCGTCGTGCTGGGCGGCGGTCCCGCGGGCATCGCCGCCGCGGCCTCGGCGGCCGCGCACGGCGCGAGCGTGATCCTCGTCGAGCGCTACGGGTTCCTGGGCGGGATGGGGACGGCCGCGGGCGTGACCAATTTCTGCGGCCTGCACGCGAACGTGGCGGGCGAGATCCGCCAGGTTGTGCACGGCGTGGCGGACGAGCTCCTGGAGCGCATGCGCGCATTGGACGGCCTCTCGGAGCCGCACCTCATCTTCGGGCGGATCCATGCGCAGGCCTACGACATGTCGGCGTTCAAGTGCGCGGCGGATGCGCTCCTGGGCGCGCGGGGCGTGGCGATCCTGTTCCATGCGCTGGGCGTGGAGGCGCGGCGGCGCGAGTCCGGCGGGATCGAGGCACTCATCGTCGAGACCAAGTCGGGCCGCGGCGCGATCCGGGCCCGCGCGTTCATCGATTGCTCCGGAGACGCGGACCTCGCGCATCGCGCGGGCGTGGCGCTCGAGAAGGGGGACGAACGCGGCCATCTTCTCTATCCGACGCTCATGTTCCGCGTGGGGAACGTGGACGCCGGGCGGGCGGGCGAGGCGTGGGAATCCATTCCGCGGCGCATGGACGCGGCCGAGGCTGCGGGCGAATACCGCTTCCCGCGCCGCGGGGCGATCGTGCGTCCCCAAAAGCACGCGTACGAGTGGCGCGTGAACGTGACGCAACTGCGCGATGCCGAAGGAAGCGCCGTAGACGGCACCGACGCGGCGTCGCTTTCGGAGGCGGAGCTCGAGGGGCGCCGTCAGGTCGTCGAGTACCTGCGGTTCCTACGCGCGAAGGTCCCGGGATTCGAGGAGGCGTACGCGCTCGACATCGCGCCGCAGGTGGGCATCCGCGAGACCCGGCGGCTCGTGGGCGAATACATGCTCACGGCGGACGACGTTCTGCGGTGCGCCGATTTCGGCGACTCCATCGGTGTCAACGGCTGGCCGATCGAGAACCACGTGGCGGGCGACGTGAAGTGGGAGTGGCCCGCGGCCGGCTCGCGCGGCTACAACCAGCTTCCGTTCCGGATGCTCGTGCCGAAGCGCTCGGCCGCGGGGAGTGCCGCGAACCTCCTCGTGGCGGGCCGCTGCGCCTCGATGACCCACGAGGGACAATCGGCTGCGCGCGTGAGCGGCGCGTGCTTTGTGATGGGGCAGGCGGCCGGAACCGCCGCGGCGCTCGCGCTTCACGCGGGCCTCGCGCCGCGGGACTGCGACATGGCACGGCTCCAGGGAGCGCTCGCCGCCGATGGCGCGTTCCTCGGGTAGCACCGGCGCATCCTCCCTGCGGAACTTTCGTCGCCGGGCGATCCCCAACGGTTTCGGCGCGTTGCGCCGCCGATCCCGATCGAGGAGCTCCGCATGGAAGGAAACGTCCGACGCCAGGGCAAGGACCGCCTTGCCGGTGTCGCAAGCAAGGTGCCTGCCGTCGTGTTCATGTTCTGGGTGGTGAAGATCCTCGCGACCACCGTGGGAGAGACGGGCGGGGACGCGGCATCCATGACGCTTCACCTCGGTTACGCATTCGCGACGCTCATCTTCCTCGCGTTCTTCGCGGCGTCGCTCGCCGCCCAGGTCGCCGCGCGCCGCTACCACCCGCTCCTTTACTGGGCCGTCGTCGTGGCGACCACGACCGTGGGGACGACCACGTCCGATTATCTCGATCGCACGCTGGGACTGGGCTACGTCCGGTCGTCCGTGCTGCTCTTCCTGGGCGTGCTCGCCGTGCTCTATGCATGGCATCGCGCGGCCGGCCGGATCAAGTTCGAGAATATCGCGACGCGGCGCGAAGAGGTGTTCTACTGGCTCACGATCCTCGTCTCCAACACGCTGGGCACGGCGCTGGGAGACTTCGTCGCCACCTCGACGGGCCTGGGATTCGAGCGCGGCGCGCTTGTCTTCTCCGCGCTCCTCGCGGCCGTGGCCGCGGCGCATTTCTGGGTGAAGCGGATTCCGGCCGCGATCCTCTTCTGGGCGGCGTACGTCCTCACCCGGCCGCTCGGCGCGACGCTCGGCGACACGCTCACCAAGCCGCACGCCGACGGCGGGCTCGCGCTGGGCCGCATCGCCTCGTCGCTCGCGATCGCGCTCCTCATGGCGATCTGCGTGGTACTCATGTCCCGCGGCAACCGCGGCCAGGACGGGCCGCCGCTCCCCGCCTGAGCCCGCGGCGCCGGGGCATGCCGCGACAACAGGCTCGCGACAGCAACATTCGCTAGATTGCGCCCGGATGCCGGCAGGGGCCGGCACGGAGCCGCCACATCTCCAACCAACCACACCTGCTGGCCGCCGAATTTCGCATCGCGCGTGAGATGACGACGGTGGCATTGCCCCTGCCGGTCGCGACCGACGCCGATGGCGACTGGAAAAGACAAGGGTGGCTCGCGTTCGATGTTTCCGCGAAAGTGGCGGATACAGTCCCGCACGGCCCGATAACCGTTACGTACGGTGTCGGGCCCGGAGGGGCCGCCGCATGCGGCGAACGCATGGTCTGCCTGATGCGGCGCCGCTTGCGAAACGCGCGCGTGCGACTGTTCCTCCAAAAGGTCGTCTCGAGGTGATGAATCTTTCCTGGAGCTGTAGAGAAGCTTGCGCGTCGCTTTCATGATCCGGACTTGCATGTGCGAATCCCGAAATATCGCGACGCGATACAGTTCAGATTCGCGACAGCGTGCCGGAGTTACCCTGCGTCCGCGTTCTGCGAATATTGACTGCCGTCAATGCCGCCGAACAAGCCGACGAGCCAAATGCGCCGAACAACATTCACAACCGCCCAAGTATTCCCCGGAGGAAACAAGGCATGAAGAAGATCCGATCCATCGCGCAGGCGCTGGCCGTGGCGCTCGCAGCCGGAGCATTCGCTGGCACGGCGTCCGCCCAGACGGACAACGAGGCGCTAAAGCGGCAGATCGATTCGTTGCAGCGCCAGATCGACGACCTGAAGAGAGCGCTCGAGCGCGCCCCCGCTCCGGCTCCCGCCCCGGCGTCGGGCCCCGCGATCAAGCCCGGCAACAACCTCACGTTCCAGGTCGGCGGCGGCGAGGTCACGCTCTATGGCCACGTCGACCTCTCGGTCGATGACCAGATCAACGGCTTGTCAGGCTTCGTCAATAACGGGCAGCCGGTCACGGGCAAGAACGGCTGGGTCCCGGACGTCTCGAGCAACCTCTCCTACTTCGGCGTGCGTGGACTCCGCCCGGTCACCCAGGATCTCACTGCGCTCTTCCAGTTCGAGACGGAGGTCGCCTTCGCCGCGACGCCCGGCGCATCGGACCAGGCGCCCGACGGCACCGCGCAGAAGTTCAGCCTCGGCTCGCGCAACAGCTTCATCGGGCTGCGCAGCAAGGGAATGGGCACCGTGTACATCGGCAAGACGGACACGCCGTACAAGACGTCGTCCGGCAGGCTCGATCCCTTCGCTAGCACTCCCGGCGATTACAACGCGATCATCGGAAATAGCGGCGGCGACAACCGGGCCGAATTCGACGCGCGCCTGTCGCACTCGGTCTGGTATCAGTCGCCGCGCATGGGCGGCTTCAACTTCGGTTTCCTCGTCTCGCCGGGACAGAACCGCAGCACCAATACCGGTCTTTACGCGGAAGGCGAACCCGATTGCACGGGGGGCAACTCCACCGCCGGCCTCAACGGCAACAATGGCCAGCCCCTTCCGTGCGAGGACGGCTCGTTCGGCAACGCCTACAGCACCGCGCTCACCTACCAGAGCGGCCCGCTCTATGCCCTCGCCGGCTACGAGCTGCACAAGAGCGTAAATCGGCAAGGCGACGAGACCGTGCCCGGCACCATCGGCGTGCGAGACGAGATGGCCTACAAGGTGGGCGTGCAATACACGCTACCCACCCATACGACGCTCAACTTCCTGATCGAGCGATTGAAGCGTGACGCGATCACGCCGGCCCTGGACGAACGAACCCGCACGTCCACATGGGTTGCGGTCACGCAGCACATGACGCCCATGGACGACCTCAATTTCGGCTGGGCGCATGCGGGACGCACGCCGGGGCAGCCCGACCAGGGCATCCAGGATCGCAACGGCATCGCGGCCTCGCCAGGTCCGTCGGACAACTCCGCGAATCTCTTCTCGATCGGGTACAAGCACTTCTTCGACAAGAGCACCACCTGGTACGCCACATACTCGCGCCTGAAGAACGACCAGTGGGCACATTACTCGCTGGGCGCGGGCGGCCACGGACTGTCCACGCGCAACTTCGTGGGCGACAAGTTCATCGGCGGATGCCTCGACGGCGGGAACTGCGGGCCGCCCTTCGGCGGCAATACCGCCCAGGCCTTCTCGGTAGGAATGACCTACAACTATTGAGGCCGCAGGCAACTCAAACGGCGCCTTCGGGCGCCGTTTTTTTTGCCCCAGGGAAATGGCCCGGCCCGGAGGAGGCTCCCGCTGCTAGTCGCTCTTTGCCGACCCGAGCGAGAAGCCGGCGATCTTCTTGTAGTCCTCGGAGATCTTGCGCAGCTCCTCCTGGCTGATCACGTCGTCGATGTGGCGGAAGGGCTTCCCGCCCGTGAGCTGGTCCACCTTGATGTTGATGAAATCCGGCGGGTGCTCGCGGTTCGTGCGGACGATCTTCGCGGTGGTCTCGAGCCGCGCCGCTTCGTAGCCGCCCAGCGCGGCCACGGGATCGCGGGTCGTGCGCAGGAGCTCGGCGAGCGTCCGCGCGTCGATGATCGCCTGCGCGGCCCCGTTCGAGCCGCGCGGATACATCGGGTGCGCCGCGTCGCCCATCAGCGTCACGCGGCCGAAGGTCCAGCGCGCGACCGGATCCTTGTCGACCATCGGGTACTCGAGGACCATGTCCGCCTTCGCGATCATGTCGGCCACGTCCAGCCACTCGAAGCGCCAGCCGGCATAGATCGCGCGGAAGTCCGCGAGGTTGCCCGGCTTGTTCCAGTCGTTCATCGAGACGTTCGGCTGGCGGATCTCGGCCATCCAGTTGATGAGCTGGTTCCCGGCGCCGTCCACGTCGTTCACGATCGGATAGATCACCATCTTTCCCGTCTCGATCGATCCCACGCGCATGTAGGTGCGGCCGCCGAGGATGGGCGGGCGGCGCGTCACTCCGCGCCACGTGTTGATGCCGGCGAAGGCCACTCTCTCGTCCGGGTAGAACTGGCGGCGGACGGTGGAGTTGATCCCGTCGCAGGCGATCGCGATGTCGCCCTTCACCGGCGGGAGCGCGCGGCCGGTCGACGTCTCGACGAAATGGACGGTCACGCCGCGCTCGTCCTGGTCGATGCGCACGCACCGGTGGTTCGTGAGCACGCGGTCGGCGCCGGAGAGCGCGAGCGCCGCCTCGAAGAGGATGCGATGGAGCTTCCCGCGGTGGATGCCGTATTCGGCGAACGGGTAGCCGCCGAATTTCCCGCGCGGCTCCTTGTAGATGAACTGCCCGTGGCGGTTGAAGAAGGCGCTTTCCTCGTTCTCGATCGCCACCTCGCGGATGCGGGGCTCCAGGCCCAGGGCGGCCAGCTCGCGCGTGGCGTGCGGGAGGAGCGTGATGCCCACGCCCAGCTCCTTCACCTCCGGAACCGCCTCGTAGACGCGGCAGTCCAGGCCGCGCTCCCGCATCGCGAGCGAGAGCGCAAGCCCCGCGATGCCGCCACCGATCACGATCGCCTGCATGGGTCCTCCGAGCCTGCGATCCTCCGCGATTTCGGCCTTGAAACGCAAGCCCTTCCTGCACTATCCTGCGGGGCCACCCAGGAGGGATTCGCGATGAAGAGATTTGCGGCGATGGCGGCGGCATGCGTCGCGGTGGCAACGCTCGTTCCGGCGGCGCAGACGGAGGACGCCTATCCCAACCGCACGGTGAAGCTCATCGTGCCGTTCACGCCCGCGACCGGCATCGACATCCTCGCCCGGACGCTCGGGCAGAAGCTCGCGGACGAATGGAAGGTCCCGGTGGTGGTGGAGAACCGCCCCGGGGCGAGCGGCGCCATCGGCACGGAAGCGGTCGCGAAGTCGCCCGCGGACGGCTACACGCTCCTCATGCAGGCGAGCACGATCGTGATCGACCCCAGCCTCCACAGGAAGGCGCCGTACGATCCGGTGAAGGACTTCGCTCCGGTGGCACCTCTCGCACTCGGAAGCCTGGGGTTGGTCGTGCATCCGTCGGTGAAGGCCGAGAGCGTGAAGGAGTTGATCGCGCTCGCGAAGTCGGCGCCGGGCAAGCTCACGTACGCCTCGCCGGGGAGCGGCACCCCGCACCACCTCGCGATGGAACTCTTCAAGCAGCGCACCGGAATCGACGTGCTCCACGTTCCCTACAAGGGGACGGGCGGGGCGGTGCAGGACCTGCTGGGCGGGCAGGTGAACATGATGTTCCTCCCGATCCACGTGGCACTCGCGCAGGTGAAGGCCGGGAAGCTCAGGCTCCTCGCCGCGGGCGGCACGCGCCGCGCGGCAGTGACGCCGGAGACGCCGTCGCTCGCCGAGGCCTCGGGTGTAGCGGACATCGACGTGGACATCTGGTACGCGATGTACGCGCCGGCCGGAACACCGTCCGCGATCGTCGCAAAGTTGAACGCCGACGTGAACCGGCTCCTCAAATCGCCGGATGTCGCCGCGACGCTCAGCAAGCAGGGCCTCACGCCCACGGGCGGCAGCGCCGAGCAGTTGGGCGATCTCACGCGCAAGGATCTCGAGCGCTGGGCGAAGGTCGTGCACGACGCGAAGATCTCCGCCGACTAACCGGCGCCGACTAAACCGGGGACAGACCACATTTTTCTTTGGGCGAAACGAAGGAAGCCCCGCTCGATATCGTTTCGTCCAAAGAAAAATGTGGTCTGTCCCCGGTTTTCCGCGTAGGAGTAACGGGGTCTGTCCCCGGTTTTTAGCGGTCGGCGAACCAGTCGAGCAGCAGCCGGTTCGCTTCGTCCGCACGTTCGTACTGGGCCCAGTGGCCGGCGCCGGGAATGATCTGCCACGAGATGTCCGCGCGGCCTTCGGAGATCGCGCGGGCGGCGGCTTGCGGGTCGGTCGTCACGTCGTGCTCGCCCCACACCAGCAGCACGGGCGCGTCGACGCCTTCGAGGATGGGCTTGAGCAGCGAGGCCCGCGAGATGTTCCGGCTGCGGAAGCGGGTGGCCGTGCAGCATGCGCGGTGGACCTCGAGCGCGAGCGGATCGATCGCGCCGGGGTCGTGCAGCATCAGCGCCGCGAGGTTGTTCCGCAGCGCGGAGAGGAGCGCGGAGGTCTCGCGGGCGAGCCGCCAGTTGCGCATCTCGAGCGTGTAGCGCGATCCGAGGCCGTGTCCCGCCGTGCCGACCACCGCGAGCCGGCGGACGTGCCCGCGCTCCGCCGCGACGCGCGAGGCGACGAGCCCGCCGAACGAGAACCCGCAAAGATCCACGGCCGTGCCGGGGCCGATGAGCGTATCGAGCGAGCGGACGGTCGTGCGGACGATCTCGTCGATGTCGATCGATTCGATCGGATCCGAGTCGCCATAGCCGGGAAGGTCGGGGAGCCACACGGCATGGCGCGCCGCGAGCGCCTCGACGTTCCGGATCCAGTGGAGCCAGCTTCCATGGCCGCCGTGCACGAGCACGAGGGGCGGCCCTTCGCCGAAGCGCCGCCACATCATCGACGCGCCGCGTCCAACGGCGATGCGGTGGCGCGCGGCCAGGCGATCGAGCGACGCGATGCGCGCGCCGGCCGCTTCCAGCGCGGCCGCGGGGATGTCGTTCATGGCGCGTGCCATCATACCCGCCCATGAAACCGATCGATCGTTTCCTGGAAGTGCTCGAGGCCGGCCCCGGCAACCGCACGTGCATCTTCAATCCGTGGCGCGACGCGGACGATCGCGACCGCGCGCCGCGCCGCGAGATGCCGCGCCTGCGCCGCGAGAACATGGCCGCGTACCTCGAGGCCCGCGCCCGCCCCGCGCGCTTCCTCCTCCTGGGCGAGGCGCCCAGCCACCGCGGCTGCCGCTTTACCGGCATCGCCTTCTGCTCGGAGACGGAGATCCTGCGCAAGCCCGGCATGATCGCGCACCGTGCCCTCGCGGTCACCAGCCGCGAAGCACCGGAAAAGCCCCAGCGCGAGCGAAGCGCCGCGGTGATCTGGGGCGAGATCGAGCGCGCGGGCGCCGCCTTCGACGTGGTGCTCTGGAACGCGTTTCCGTGGCATCCGTACCGGGCGCCGCCGGAGGAGGGCCAGACGATCGCGGGACCGTGCGGGCCCACGAGCAACCGGAAGCCCCGGCTTTCGGAGGTGGCCGACGGACGCGTGGCCCTGGCGGCCCTCCTGCGGTGCTTTTCCCACGAGCTCCAGATCTTCGCCGTGGGAAAGGTCGCGGAGGAGGCGCTCACCCGGTGGCCGGAATTCGCCTGCGCGGGCTATATGCGCCATCCGGCCCAGGGGGGAGAGGCGCGGTTCCGCGAGGCATTTCGGCATTCCATCGCCAGTCGTTTATAGTTTCGAAGCCCCCTCCCGCCGCCCGCCGCCCGCCATGATCGAGACCGCCGACGCCCTCCGCACCCGCCCCGCGACCGACGCCCTGCAACACATCGAGACGCCCGCGCTTTTGCTCGACGGCGACAAGCTCGAGCGCAACTGCCGCGCGATGCGCGAGCGGCTGGGGCGCCACAGCGTCGCCATCCGCCCGCACGTGAAGACGGCGAAATGCGTCGAGGTGGCCCAGTGCGCGCTCGGGGCGCCCGACGGCCCCCTCACCGTCTCGACGCTGCGCGAGGCGGAGTACTTCGCGGACCACGGGTTCAAGGACATCCTCTACGCCGTCGGGATGGTGCCGCACAAGATGCCGCGCGTGGCGGCGCTCGCGAAGCGTGGAGTGGCGATGAGCGTGATCGTGGATAGCGTCGAGGCGGCACGCGCGCACGTCGCGGCGGCCTCGAAGGAAGGCGTCCCGATTCCGGCCCTGATCGAGATCGACAGCGACGGCCACCGCGCCGGCATCCGTCCGGACGAGCCGCGGCTCTTCGACGTCGCGCAGGCGCTGGGGCCATTGCTGGGCGGCGTCATGACCCACGCCGGAGCGTCCTACAACTGCGCCAATACCGAGGAAATCGCGGCGATGGCGACCCAGGAGCGCGAGGCCGCGGTGCTCGCCGCCCGGGTGCTCCGCCAGCGTGGACACCCGGCCGTGGCCGTGAGCGTGGGATCGACCCCCACCGCCACCTTCGGGCGTTCGTTCGACGGGGTGACGGAGGTGCGCGCCGGCGTCTATGTCTTCCAGGACCTGGTGATGGCGGGCCTCGGCGTCTGCGGCGTGGGCGACATCGCGCTCTCGGTGCTGGCGACGGTCATCGGCCACCAGCGCGAGAAGAATTGGCTCATCACGGATGGCGGCTGGATGGCCCTTTCCCGCGACCGCGGGACGGCGCGCCAGAAGGTCGACCAGGGGTACGGCATCGTCTGCGATGCCGCGGGAAAGCCGATCGACGGCCTCGTCGTCTCGGATGCGAACCAGGAGCACGGCATCGTGAGCCGCCGCGACGGGGGTGCCCTCGACTTCGCGCGGTTTCCCATCGGATCGCGGGTGCGCGTCCTGCCGAACCACGCGTGTGCCACCGCGGCCCAGTTTCCCGAGTACCACGTGCTGCGCGAGTCCCTCGCGCCGGCGGTGTGGGAGCGGTTCTCGGGCTGGTGAGGTGCGGCAAGATTTTCGCCGCGGCTGCATCTTTTTCCGCGAGGTGAGCCTTCCTGCAGGCGCTTCGCGAGTGCGAGCGCTTCCAAATGCTCCGGCACGCCTATTGCACGTTCCGGTTTCCTTTGTCCCGAGAGGGGAACCGAAATGGCAGCGAAAACCAGGTCGAACTCCAGCACCCGCAAGGGCAGGTCCAACGCCCGGCGCGGCCGCTCGGCCGAGAGCCGCTAGGCGAGGGAGACTCCAATGCCAGACAAATCCACGTTGAAGCGCGCGGCGCAGGACCGGCGGGCCGGAAAGTCCGCGAGCACCCAGGCCGGCGAGTTCGCCCGCCAGGAGATGCACCACATCCGCGAAGGGAAGCACGGCGCGAAGAACGCGAAGCAGGCGATCGCGATCGGGCTCTCGGAGGCGCGGCGGGCGGGCGTACCGCTCGCGGCCCCTGAGAAGGGTGAAGCGAAGGAAAGGACGCGCAAGGGCGCCCAGCGCGCGCTCCGTGCCGGGAAGAGGGGTAGCGCGAAGAAGAAGGCGTCGCCCCGGCGCTCCCGGGCGATCCAGCGGGTTCTCAAACGCGAGCCGCGGTCGGCGGCGTCCCACCGGGCGCTCTCGCGGCAGGCCCACAGCGCGGCGTCACGCCGCACGCGAAGCGGCCGCTCGGCAGCGGCGCGCAAGGCGGCGAGGACGAAAGGAGCCGCGGTCCGCTCGCGCGCCGCGAAGAAGGCGGCGCGGACCCGCGCGGCGCACCGCGCGTAAGGCCGGAGCGGCTCAGGCGGCGCGCGAAAGGCGCGCCCCGCCCAGGTCGCGGAGCTCCCGGCCCAGGTACGACGCGATCGCGCGCATCCCGTGCAGCCCGGCCTCCGCCTCGGCGGCCGGGTTGTAGTTCGTGTTCGTGTTGACGTCGTACGTGAAGATGTCGCCGCGATCGTTCTCGATGAACTCGATGCCGGCGATGCCGATGCCGTTCGAGGCGATGAAGCGGCGGTAGGCGTCGATGATGGGGTTGTCGAAGTTCTTCACGATCCGGAAGCGCGGTGCGGCCGCCGCGACGGGCGCCGCTTGCTCGCCCACCGGGCAGAACGCGTCGCCCACCTGGCAGACGTCCGCGGGGCAGAGCTCGAAGCCGAGCGAGGTGTCGACGCGCACGGCGTAGAGGAACTCGCCGCCCACGAACTCGACGCGCGTGATGTACGGCTCCGGCGCCCGGATGTACTCCTGGATCAGCGTGATGCCGTCCACCGAATCCTCGAACGCGGGACCGTTCACGTGCTCGGCGAGCGCGTCCACCGACTGGAAGAGCTTCACGCCGAGGCCTTTGCCCGCGCGATTGTGCTTGGTGATGAAAGGTCCCTTCATCTTCCGCGCGGCTTCGACGATGTGGGGCTTCCCCACCGCGGCGATCGTGCGCGGCGTGCGGATGCCGTACGCGCGAAGCGCCTCGTACTGCGCGATCTTGCTGATCTCCAGGCGCAGCGCCCGGCTGTCGTTCACCACGCGCCGGCCGTGCGACTCGAGCCAGGCGAGCACGCCGCCCGTGAGCTCGGGCGCGTAGCGGTGGTCGCGCGTGTGGGAAGACGCGCTCATGCGGTTGTAGAAGATGCCCTGCGGCGGCGCGGCGGAGAGGTCGAGCTCGCCCTCGGACAGGAACCACTCCGCGTATGGGAGCGCGAGCTCCTCGAACGCCGCGCGCAGCGGCTCGACCCAGGCGTCGTTCTCGTGGATGACGTGAATCTTCGGCGTTTCCCGGTCCATCGCGGATCTCCTCTATGGAACGAGGATAGCGAGGCGCCGCCCGCTTGAGAAAGAATTCCGGGTTAGGTGCTCATAACCGGCGGGCATGAGCGCCGCCCCGTCGCGATTCGAGCGAAAAGCCGTTATAATTCAACTCTTCGCGCCCGTAGCTCAGTTGGATAGAGTACCTGGCTACGAACCAGGGGGTCGTGGGTTCAAATCCTGCCGGGCGCGCCAGATACAATCACTTAGGGCCAGCATCACTGGCCCTATTTCTTTCTGCGGACTCTTTCGGGACCTGTTGTCCACAGGCCTCGCTACGATCCTCCTGCCGCACGGCCTGCAGGATTGTCTCCGTTAGCTCTACTAGGGCGCTGCCACGGCGCAATAGCGCTCCAGTTCACGACTTAGACGAAATGAAATTCCTTGGCGAGCCTTTTTCCGTGTTCCTCCACGGTTAGCTTTAGCTCCTTGGGTAGATGATGGGCAATCTTCGGCCAGGCTTCTCTGGCACGAAGAACTGTCTCATCGACGGCGCGGACGACGAATTCGGGAGACACGCCGATGCGCTTGGCCATCCTCGCAAAATGATCCCTCGAGAGCCTTGCAAATTCTCGTTCCCTCCGGATATTCAGGGCAACAGATCGCGTACCTGGCACATACTGAATCGTCGACACGAGGTCGTATGCAGGGCTTAGTTTTGGCGTGCGCCCGTCGCGGTAGATCACAGACCAGTTCTTAAGATGGGCGTCGGAATTTCCGATGAGGATCATGAAGACTAGCCTGCGAATGAATTCACTGAGCTGTTCGTAAGGTTCGGGGAAGACCCGAAAGATGAAGTTGCCCAACGTGTCGTAATTGGTTGCGCGATATTCGTCCTCGGGATCGGCGCTGAAGACCTGGGCGAAGTCTTCCGTGTGTATGCGGGTTCCGTCTTCCATGCGATCAAATCGCCTTATTGCGTAGGCGAGCTTCTCCCCACGTGCAATCGAGAGATTCGATTCGTCGCCTAGCTCCAACTCTTCGAGCTTCACGAGCTCGGCGTCAGGGGTGTCGATTCCGATGGCCCGCGCGAACGAAAGCATTGCGAATTCGTTTTCCGGTACGCGCGCGAAGGTCGGGTGAGGGGGCTTAATGATCCACTCGGTGGCGGGCTTCCGAGACAAGGAGCGCTTAACGGAAAACCGCGCGCCCTGCTTGAGCATTGTCAGCTTTAGCTGGGCTCCGCCAAGCGAGAAGAGTACTTGTGGCTTGCTTTCCTCGACGACAGCGACTCTTGTTCGCGCTTTCGCGTGGAGCTTGGCGGGCGTTTCCTCGCGCTCGGCGATCACCGCGCCGGGCAGGTTCCCGCCGAGGCCTTCCAACAGAGCCACCTCGTCGTCCGGAGTCGTTCCGAGCCTCCTCGCCATAAGCTCTCGCAATGCGCCTTCGGGAAGGAGATTCCTGAAGTAGGGCGGCAGCCGGATGTTGCGCGGGTAGGTTTCTTGGAGCTTTTCGAAAGTTCCTTCCTCGTTGCCAGGGTCGGTAAAAGAAAGGCTGAGAATGGGCCTTTCTGGCCCTAGCAGTTGATAGGTTTCGTCGAACATAAAAATGGACCGGCCATCGCTGTAGCGGGACAGGTGGCCAACGGGGACGTCCCCCAATCGAATACGCAAGGTACGAACGGTTCGAATCGCCACGGCTATTTCCTGCGGGGCCGCGGCTTCTTGCGTGCTCGAACATCCGCGGATTCGTCATCGTCAGGGATGGCAAATCGATCGAGAAGCGTTCCGATCTTTGGCCGAAAGCGCTGCGACGTGCCTGGAATGGGATAGCTATCACCGGTAGGGCGCTGGAATGGGACGTCGAAATGGGGCGGCTGGCTGGCGGTGCCGTGCATGTCAATGGTGGGCACGGGCAGGGTTGCGGGCATTTCGCCCACGTTTGACCCAGGGCGGGCGCGAGGAACTAGCTCGAGATCCAGATCGAGCGCCGTCAGCACCTTCATCAACGTCGACAGGCGAACGTCCAGATTTCGCTCGAGCTTCGAGATCTGGCTCTGTTCGATGCCCGCGCGCGACGCGAGCTCAGCCTGAGTTAGACCCAGTTCGAGCCGGCGTTGCTTAAGGTACCCAGAAGGCGGAAGAGACTTAGCCATATAGCGTCAGACTATTATTATTAATAAGACTTGTCAAGCATAATTAGAATACAAGCTAAGCGGGCGCGCCAAATACAAAGATCTAGGCTTGGAGATCAGGCTTATTCCGATCACATAGTTGACGGTTTATACCCGCTCAGATGCCTGACGCCGACGTTTTGTCCAGCGAACACAGTCCCATGGTAAGGGCGAGCCGAGGTTAGATAGACTTGACCTCGTCGGCAAGCGATGGGACGACCTTCCGCGTTCGCCTGCCCCGCGGCCCGACAAGCCAACCGGGCGGCCAGATCGTTGATCCGTAACCCGCTCGTCTTCACAGCTTGGCTTCAAGATCGCTGCGGAGAGGGTTGACTTTGACGATGGCTGCTCTCGACGTTGACAGCAGCCAACAATGCTCGCCGGTCGTTCAGTGAAATCGGGAAGCTGGCTTTTCCTTGCTTCCGACCTTGCCGCCAGACAGCGTCGCAATGATCGGGCACGACCGGGGACGCTTGCCTTTTTCGCATTCTGCAATGAGTCCCTTCAGCAGGCGGCGCATTCGATTCAAGTCGACAATCCGGGTTTCGATGACGGAGAGCTTTTGTTTGGCCAAGTCGTGCGTTTCGCGACAATTCTGTCCGTCTTCGAGTCGGAGCAGGTTCTTGACCTCCGCCAGGGTGAAGCCCAGCTCTTGGGCGCGCTTGATGAAGCCTACTCGGCTTGCGGCGGACGGGGGGTAGCGCCTATAACCCTTCAAGGGCTTCCTCGGCTCGTCGAGAAGACCCTGCCGCTGGTAGAAGCGAATCGTCTCGAGGTTGACTCCCGCGAAATCCGCCAGGCGGCCAATCGTCATTTCTTCGCGCATCGAATGCTCCTTGACTCCGTACAATAGTACGGGGTTCATAGTACGCTTTCTCGCAATGAATTTGCGGAGCGAACATGCAATCGAGCAGGGCGATGAGGACTTCCCTTGCCGGTGGTGCGTTGGCGGCTATTGTCGCCTCGGCGTGCTGCCTTGGCCCTCTTGTGCTGATTACCTTGGGAATCAGCGGTGCCTGGATCTCGAACTTGTCGGCGCTCGAGCCCTATCGTCCCGTGTCGATCGGCATAGCCTTGGGATTCATGGCATTCGCCTATCGAGAGATCTTCGTAAAGGCCGCGCGGCCCGAAGCGTGCGCGCCCGGGACCCTGTGTGCGGCGCCTCAGACCAACCGCACGTACCGGGTCGCTTTCTGGGTCGTATCGGCCCTGGTCCTGCTTGCGCTCGCCTTTCCCTATTTCGCTCCTCTCTTTTACTAGGAGAATCGCCATGCTGAAACGTTCGGAGACTGCGAAGTTCGGGCTGTTGTTGGGTGCGCTGGCATTCTCTGGTGTCGCGTTTTCCAGCCCCAGGACCGTCACCTTGAGCGTTCCGGGAATGAACTGCGAAGCCTGTCCCATCACCGTCAAGAAGGCGTTGCAAAGAGTCGAAGGCGTCGAGAAAGTCGCCGTTAGCTTCGAACCCAGGGAAGCAGTCGTTACGTTCGACGATGCCAGGACCACCGTTGGCGAGTTGACAGAGGCCACGGCCAAGGCGGGTTATCCGTCGGCGCCCAGGAAGAGCAAGTAGTCACGTCCGCTCGCGGGGTGCGCGTCACCGAATGACCTGCGATCACTGTCGAGCAACTGTCATACTGCGCAGGCTGGACGCCCGGGCTCCAATAAAGGAACACTCGAGATGACGAAGCAATACGATCTCGTCGTCATTGGAACCGGAACCGGGGCCTCTGGCGTCGCGTCGCGCTGCCGCACGGCCGGATGGAGCGTTGCAGTCATCGATTACCTGCCCTTCGGAGGTACGTGCGCGCTGCGGGGCTGCGATCCGAAAAAGGTGTTGGTCGGTGCAGCGGAAGCGCTCGACCATGCTCGCCGAATGCGGGGGAAGGGCATTGCGGGGGGTGAGCCCTTCATCGCGTGGGACGAGCTCATGAAGTTCAAGCGCACTTTCACGGACCCCGTGCCGGCGATGAGGGAGGCCGATTTCGCAAAACGCGGGATCGACATCTATCACGGCCGCGCCAAGTTCCGTGGGCCTCGCTCGGTCGAAGTGGGAGGCGAGGTGCTTGAGGGCCGGTTCATCGCGGTTGCGGCCGGCGCGGCGCCGATGCGGCTGGGAATTCCAGGCGAGGAGCATGTCGTCACGAGCACGCAGTTTCTCGATCTCGATCAGCTACCGAAGAGGATCGTGCTGCTGGGCGGCGGCTTCATCGCGGCAGAATTTGCCGACGTTGCGGCTCACGCGGGCGCGCAAGTCACCGTGCTCGAGCAGGCCGAGCGCATGCTCGCGCCGTTCGATCCGGACCTCGTCGGCTGGCTCATGGAGAAGTTCCGCGAGCTGGGGATCGACGTGAGGCTCAAGACGCGCGTGACCGCCATTGAAAGGAGCGCGGGCGGATTCTCGGTTCGCGCGTCCTCCAACGGAAAGGATGAGGTATTCGAGGCCGATCTTGTTGTCCATGCCGCCGGGCGCGTTCCCGACCTCGAGCCGCTCGACCTCGCCACGGCCGGAGTGGAGGTTGAGAAGGGGCGGCTCAAGCTAAACGAGTTTCTCCAGAGCGTGTCCAACCCGGCGATTTATGCGGTGGGTGACGCGGCGATGAACGGACCGCCGCTGACGCCCGTCTCAAGCCATGATGCGAAGGTCGCCGCTGCCAACATGCTGAAGGGCAATCATCGGAAGCCGAATTATCTCGGCGTGCCGAGCGTCGCTTTCACGATTCCGCCCATTGCTTCCGTCGGCCTGAGTGAAAGGCAAGCGCGGGAGAAAGGGCTCAAGTTCCGGATCCGCAGCGAGAAGGTTCCGGACTGGTACACGGCACGACGTATCGCGGAAACCGCCTACGGGTTCAAGGTCCTCATCGAAGAGGGAACCGATCACATCCTGGGAGCCCACGTGATCGGGCCGAGCGGCGACGAGGTGATCAATGTATTCGCGTTGGCCATCCGCAAGGGCCTCACGGCGGAGGACTTGAAGACGACGATCTTTGCGTACCCGACCGGCGCTTCGGACATCGGCTACATGCTGTGAAGCCCGCCAACATCGCACGACAAAATTCGCCGCGAGGCGAAATGAACGGGCGGGCCGAGGCGATTGGTGATGTCATGAGCTTTTTTGAAGTTCCCGTGGTATGTGCGGCTGCGCCGTGCATAGGTTGTGGGACGCTTGCGAAGCCCATCCTCTTGGAAATCGAGCGGGACGGGCCAGTGCGGGAGGCATGGCTCAACCGGAAGGCCACGGTACTCGCGGTGGTCTGGGCAGGGCGGTCGGAGACCCGAGCCGGTACCGAGCGCGTTGTGTCGATCTTGCGTCATCGCAGCCTGAACGCTACGAAGCTCGAAGGTAGCGGCCTGCGTCAGGCAATCGCGACTTTCGGCCCGCGTCATGATTGGTACCGGGCGACGGATCTCGACCGGCTGAGCGAGGAGGAAGCCGGTGTCATTGCGGCGCGACTGGTTCGCCGGCTTGGTGGGAAGGTCAGTCTGACGCGCGATCAAGAGAATCGCTTGATTGAAGCAATGAGCGAAGCGTGCGTACGAATTCTTACCAACGCCACTGCGACAACGTTATCAGAGCGCTCGGATGAGATTTCGTCGGCAGTGCGCATTGCCGGACGTGACCTGCTCGATGATTCCGGTCTTGCGGCGCTCGAGGAGGTCGTGGCACTTGGCCATCGGCCCCTGCCTGGTGAAGCATAGATCTGGAGGAGGACGCAACATGCAAATGGCCCAAAATCACGAACCATTTTGGAAACGGCACCTGGACCAGATCGGTGTCGGCGGCTCGCTCTTTGCCGCCCTCTGCTGTCTCGGCTTTCCCGCATTGCTTGCAATCCTTTCCGCCGTCGGGCTCGGCTTTCTGGTGAACGACGCTGTCCTTATCCCGCTTCTCGTACTGTTCTTGTTGATCACTCTGTGGGGTCTAAACCTCGGGAGGCGCCATCACGGCAGTTGGATGCCGTTTTTGATTGGTACGGCGGGAGCTGTGTTGACCTTCGCATCGATCTGGTTTGGCAGCGGATTGATGGCGGGCGTGGGAATCGCGGGACTAATCGTCGCGAGCCTCCTCAACGTTGCGCTCCGCATGAAGCAGCTCGAAAGACGTTAATACCGCTGCAGCAACCCCTCCTCAAGCTGTGAGCGTCGCTTGGCCCAATTCGAGTTCATCGAGACCTATCGGCGATTACCTGGAATGCGGAGAAGGAGTCGTCGCAGTGTCGCGTTTTTTTGGAATCGCGTTACCTTACCCTTGGTGAGGGCTTGCGTCCGTATTGTTGTACGGGCTTATGCATCGTCTCGCCCTCGAGCAGCTTGGCCACGAACCGCAGGCGCTCGTCCATCACCGAACACTCCTTCCACGGCATAGACACCTCCCCCCAGGAAGGGGGAAAGTGTTACCCATGTGTCCGGTACGTTCTGTAACCTATGTGTCGGGTCGCTCAGAAGGGCTTGTCGTCGCGACAGGCCCTTTTTGTTTTCGAAGGGGTCGCCGGCCGGAATGGATTGCCGCCGCTGGTGTTCACTGCCATCCGACGTTGAAGGAGCCACGCATGATGAAGCGCATCCTGGGGCTGGCGTTCCTCGCTTGTGTTGCGATATCCGCCGCCGCGGCCGCGAGCGATCCGTTCGTCGGGGACTGGAAGCTGAACCCGTCCAGGAGCCGGCTCACCGACAAGATGGTGGTGGAGAGTGCCGGTGGGAACAAATACACGTTCGACTTCGGCGGCGGGCCGGAGACCATCGTGGTCGACGGGACGGACCAGCCGACCAGCCTGTACGGGGGCGGAACGCTGGCCGTCGGCAAGGAAGGCGCTACCTGGAAGGTCGTGCGAAAGAGCGGCGGCCAGACCATCATCTCCGCGATCTGGAGCGTTTCCGCCGACGGCAACACGCTCACGGATCGCTACACGGGCTTCAATGCCGCCGGAAGGCCTTACAACCTGCTCTATACCTACAAGCGAACCACCCCGGGAGCGGGCTTCGCGGGAACGTGGGTGAGCACGAGCGAGAAGGCGGTGGACTTCGTTCTCGGGATACAGCTCCGGCCGTTCCAGGGAGACGGACTTTCGATCGTCGATCCCTCGTCGCAGCTCATGGGCGACATGGACTTCGCGGCGCCGCTGGTGCGGAGGCTCGACGCGCACACCGTCGAATTCCTGCGCAAGAAGGCCGGCGGCGAGCTCTCCGATTTCCTGCGGCTCGAGCTTTCGCCGGACCTCAAGTCCTTGACCATCACCCCGCACGCGGTCGCCGGAGTCGAGCAGCACGTCTTCGCATTCGACCGGGGATAGCGCCGCGGATGGGGCGTCTCAGGGGCCCTGAGCCGGCAGGCCCATGGTCCTCGCGGCCGCGTGTCATGAGCCGATGCAACGATGACGGGCCGCATTTTCCCCGCGAGCCTGTTCCATGCGCCTTTTCGCATCGCTCTTCGTCGCCCTTGCTTTCCCGCTCAGCGCGTTTGGATTCGATCTCTTCGGCGTGCCCCTCAACGTGCAGGGCCTGTGGTGGGCGAATCCGCCGGGATCGGAGTCCGGCTGGGGCGTGAACATCGCGCAGCAGGGCGATACCTTCATGGCGGCGTGGTTCACCTACGATGAGGCGGGGAACGCGGTGTGGTTCGTGATGCCGGACGGCCTTTCGAAGGGGCATTCGGAATTCCTGGGCCAGCTCTACCGCGTGACAGGACCGTCGTTCACCGGCGCCTTCGATCCCTCGAAGGTCTCCGCCACGCCGGTCGGGCAGCTCGATGTCGCCTTCGCGGATGCGACCCACGCGCGCTTCGAGGCCACCGTGAACGGCACGATCATCGTGAAGTTCATCGTTCCCCAGATCTTCGCGAACCCGCCTCCCACGTGCGTCACCGGCGGCACCTCGGGACCGCAGCCTAACTTCACGGACCTCTGGTGGAAGTCGCCCGCCGGCAGCGAGTCGGGGTGGGGCCTCTTCCTCACGCACCAGGGCGACAACATCTTCGCGGTCTGGTTTACGTACGACGTGGACGGCAAGCCGGTCTCGTTCGTGGGCTCCAACGTGGCGAAGACCGGAAACGCCACGTATTCCGGCCCGCTGTATCGCACCTTCGGGCCGGCGTTCTCGGCCTCGCCCTGGGATCCCTCGCGGGTCTCCGCGATGCCGGTCGGAAGCGCCACGCTCACCTTCGCCGATGGATCGAACGGGACGTTCACGCGCACGGTGCAGGGAATCAGCCGCAGCGATCCGATCACGCGGGAGGTCTTCGCGAGGCCGCCGACGGTTTGCAACTGATCGATACGGCGTAATCGATCGGAATCCGCGCGCCGTCCGTCCGGGATTGAATTCAGGGCAGTCCTGCCGCTACCGCTCCGTGCGGCAGCGTACAGACGATCCCGCGCCCGCGGCCCACAGTCTCGTCGCGAACACGAAAAGACGAGGGTGGAATGCGAATCGCTCATCACTGGCTCGCCGCTGCGATCCTTGGAATCCTGCTTTGCGGCTGTGCGCACGCTCCGGACGCAACCACGTCGGAAGCGCGACAGGCCCTCGCTCCCACCGGCAAGCTCCGCGTCGGGCTCCAGCTCGGCAGTCCCCACAACGTGATCCGCGACCCCGCGTCGGGCGAGATGAAAGGGGTTGGGTTCGACCTCGGGAAGGAACTGGCCCGGCGCCTGGACGTTCCCATCGAGCCGGTCATGTATCCATCGGTCGGCGCCCTTCTCGAGGGCGGCAAGGCCGGCGCGTGGGACGTCGCGTTTGTCGGCTTCAGCCCCGCGCGTGCGAAGGCGTGGGATTTCACCGCGCTCCACATGGAAATGGAATTCGGGTACCTCGTCCCCGCCGGCTCTTCGATCATGACGATGGCCGACGTGGACCGGCCTGGGGTCCGGGTCGCCGTGCAGGAGAAGTCGCAGCCCGAGGTCTTTCTGTCCCGCATCCTGAAGAACGCCACCGTGGTCCGGGGGCCCAGCCTCGCGGGCACCGTGGAGATGCTGAAATCGGGGACGGCCGACGCGATCTTCAGCATCAAGCCCAGCCTCTTCGAGGTATCGAATCGATTGCCCGGTTCGCGGGTCCTCGATGGCGCCGCGGGGATGGATCCGCACGCCATGGTGATGCCGAAGGGGCGGGGCCCCGGAGTGGCGTACGCGCGCCGGTTCATCGAGGAAGCGAAGGCGGGCGGGCTGGTGAAGGGCGCGATCGACAGGGCCGGGATCCGGGGAGCCGTCGTGGCTCCGCTCGAATGACACGCCGGGGATCCGGCCTCGACGGAGATGCGCCATGAAATGGGCAGGAATGTATTTTGCGGGGTTCGCCATCCTGATCGGCGGCATTCTCGCCGCGCTCTGGAAACTGGGCGTCCTGCAGCACATCGAGACGACCTGGATCCTGATCGGCGTCGCGATCCTGATGGGCATCGGGATCATGATCTCGGTCGCCAGCAGCGGGTCCAAGGAAAATATCCAGATCGACCGGAAATAGGCCGTCAAATCAAGCCCCTGTGGCGAGGCACCGCCGCTATCCGGAGCCCGTGTGAGCCGGCGCAGGACAAAAGACAGCTTTATCGGTTACGCTCGGCGCCCAGCACTCCGAAGCCCTGGCGTCCCGGGGCTTCTTTCTGTCCGCCGCGAGCCATGAAAGACCGCAACCTCCTGAAGGGCCTTTTCCTCGCCGCCGTGGCCGTGATCTTCGGCGTGGGGGCGACGCGCTACGACATCGGGCACGTCGAGCGCGCGGGACCGGGATTCTTCCCGCTGATGGTGAGCTCGTTCCTCTTCCTGCTGGGCGCGGGGATGGCGGTGCGCTCGCGGTTCATGAAGCCCGAGGCGATCTACTTCAACGTGAAGAACATCGCGATCATCATGGGGAGCCTCGCCGGCTTCGCCGCCTTCTCCCACTACGTGAACATGATCTCCGGCATCGTCTTCCTGGTCTTCGTCTCCACGCTCGCGGGCACCTCGTATTCGATACGGCGCAACGCCATCATCTCCGCCGTGCTGGTCGCGATCGCGTTCGTCTTCCAGAGAGGCCTCGGGCTGCAGCTGCCCCTCTACTGACGATGGAAATCATCCACAACCTGGCGTTCGGCTTCGGCCATGCGCTCACGCTGCACAACCTCATGTTCTGCGCGATCGGCTGCGTGGTCGGCACCTTCGTGGGCCTCCTGCCGGGGCTGGGGCCGCTCGCGACCATCAGCCTCCTCCTCCCGCTCACGTTCTCGATCGATACCGGCGGCGCGCTCATCATGCTGGCCGGCATCTACTACGGGGCGCAGTACGGCGACAGTGTCAGCGCCATCACGATGAAGATCCCCCATGCGAGCAGCATCGTCGCGTGCATCGACGGCTACCAGATGACGTTGAAGGGCAAGACCGGCCTCGCACTCTTCACGGCGGGGGTCTCGAGCTTCATCGGCGGGACCGTCGCGATCGTCGTCCTCGCGGCGCTCGCCCCCGCCCTGGGCGAGGTGGCGCTCAAGTTCGGCCCGGCGGACTACACGGCGCTCATGCTCTTCGGCTTCGTGTGCGTGAGCTTCGTCACGACCGGAAGCCTCCTCGACGGGCTGGCCATGTGCATGGTGGGCGTGCTCCTGGGGCAGATCGGCACCGACGTGAACAGCGGGGTCGCCCGGTACACGCTGGGCCTGCCGTTCCTGATGGACGGCGTGGGCCTCGTGAGCGTGGCGCTGGGCTGCTTCGGCATCGCCGAGATCACCAAGAACCTGGACAGCCGCGAGGAGCGCACGCCCTTCAGCGGCAAGATCAAGCTGATGCCGACGTGGCCGGAGTTCAAGCGCATCATTCCCAGCGCGCTTCGCGGGAGCGTCGTGGGCTCGTTCCTGGGCATCCTGCCCGGCGGAGGGCCGGTGATCGCCCAGTTCGCGGCCTACGCGATCGACCGCAAGGTGAGCAAGTACAAGGACGAGATCGGCACGGGCGCCATCGAGGGCGTGGCCGGGCAGGCGGCCGCGGACGAGGCGGCGGCGCGCACAAGCTTCATCCCGCTCATGAGCATCGGCATCCCGGAGAACGCGGTGATGGCGCTCATGATGGGCGCCTTCATCATCAAGGGCATCCAGCCGGGGCCGAACATGATCGCGCAGCACCCGGACCTCTTCTGGGGGCTGGTCGCGAGCATGTGGATCGGGAACTGCTTCCTCCTCATCCTCAACGTGCCGATGGTGCGGTACCTGCTTTCCATCTTCAAGATTCCGTACGTGGTCCTCTTTCCGGCGATCCTCTTCTTCTGCTGCGTCGGCACCTACAGCGTGAACAACAGCCTGGAGGACGTGTTCGTGACCGCCGCGTTCGGGTTGATGGGCTACGTGATGCTGCGCCTGTCGCTGGATCCCGCGCCGCTCATGCTGGGCTTCATCCTGGGGCCCATGCTGGAGGAGAACTTCCGGCGCTCGCTGCTCTTGAGCCGCGGGAGCTTCACGGTCTTCATGGCGCGCCCCATCAGCGGCACGTTGATGAGCCTCATCGCGCTCTTCGTGGTCTGGCAGATGACGGTATTCGTCCGGGACGTTCGCAAGGCGCGGCGGCTCGCTCCGGCGTGACGGCGAACTTCATCCTGGAGGACGTGGCGATCGTGGAGAACGATTTCTCCGCGGATTCGCGCGACAAGGACGGCTTGCGCGTCGTCACCTACGAGTCCCGGCGCGGCATCAAGCTCCATCTCGCCATCGACCACATCGTGCACATCGAGGTGGTGAAGGACAGCAAGCAGGGAGAGGGGCGCTCGATCGTGACCCTCACCTCCGGGCATCGCTACGTCACCCGGCGGAGCGCCCAGGACGTGTGCGCGGCGATCGCGGCCGCGCGCTCGGCGGCCTGAGCTTCGCCTACCGCAGCGCCTCCAGCGCATCCGTGCCGCCCGAGAGCACGCGCACGCGGGGATAGCCCGCGCGGATGAGGCGGTCCGCGAGGAGCGCCGCGCTCGCTTCGTTGGGACACGTGCAGAAGGTGACGAGGGTCCTGTCTCGCGCCCCCTCCGGCAGGAGATCGAAGACGTTCTCGTGGTCGACCGCGATCGAGCGCGGGAGCGATCGGGGATCGGCCTCGCGCGCGAGCGCGGAGCGCGCGTCGAGGACGAGCACGTCCTCCTCGGCGAGGAGCGCCTGCATCTCCCGCGGCGAGATGCGAACGAGCCGGTAGAGCTGGCGCAGCCGCCGCCGGTGGGCGATCTTCCAGGCGATGTAGAGCGCGAAGAGGGCGAGCAGCGCGACGAGCGACCATCCGCCGATGAGACCCATGCCGTCGATCGCGCGGCCCACCTCGCGGCTGAAGATCATGCCGCCGCCCACGTATGCGCCGGCCCATGCCAGGCAGCCGGCCGCATCGAAGAGGAAGAACCGGCGATACGAAAGCCCCATCGCGGCCACCGTCGGAACGGCGACCGCCGAGACGCCGGGAATGAACTTCGCGACGAGGAGGAGCGCCGCGCCGTGGCGGACGACGAGGTCGTCGGTCTTCCGGACGCACGTATCCGGCGAGAGCGAAAACCGGCAGACGCCCGCGAGGAGGCGGCGGCCGTAGCGGCGCCCCGTGAGGAACCACGCATGGTCCGCCGCCAGCGATGCGAGGAGCGCCGCGAGGAGCACACGCTCCGGCCGCATGGCGCCCGCGTCGGCGAGTGCCCCGGCCGCCACGAGGAACGGCGCGGCGGGAACCGGCAGGCCGCCGTGCTCGAGGAGCACGGCGCCGAACACGAGCAGGATCCCCCAGTGGGTGAGGAGCGCGACAGGTTCCATCGTCGGCGGTGCGCTACGCCGGGTCGTGGAACCCGACCTCCCAGTGCGATCCGTCGCAGAACGGCTTGTTCCGCGATGCTCCGCATCGGCACAGCGTGTAATGCTCCTGCGAGGCGCCATCCCCGAACGCGACACCCAGGAGCTCGATGCCGCCGCGCACCGCGTAGGGTCCGTTCTCGGTGACGACCACCTTCGCGTCGCGTCCTGCCGGGATTCCCATCCGACCGTCGATCTCGTAGCTCAGGGCGCCGGAGGGGCATCGGTCGATCGTCGCCATCACTTCGGCAGCGTCCGCGCCGTCCGGATCGATCCAGGGCTCGACCCCCATGCGGAAGACCGCCTTCAGGCGGTCGGTGCAGATGCCCGCGTGCGCGCAGATCCCCCGATTGTCGAAGATCGTGATGCTCCGGCCGCGATAGGCGACCCGGCGGTCCGGCGTGCGGTCTTCGCGCTTCGCGTCGGTGAACCCGTTCCTGCCATGGGTGCCGTCGCAGAACGGCTTGTTCGCCGAACCCCCGCATCGGCACAGCGCGACGCCGTGGACGGTGGCGCAGGCGGTGCCGTCAGGCCGGACGAGATTCGGCACGACGGACGGCTTTTCCTCGTGGAGAAGATAGTAGGGACCGTTGGGAAGGCAAGCGATCTTGGGCCTGGATGGGGTCATGGGGGCAGCCTGCAAGTCCGACGTGCCATTCTAGGCCGGTCGAGGACGCCTTTCGGGGAAGCCGGAATGCGCGGATCCCGGCGGAGCGGTATCCTGCGGCTTCTGCAAGGTCGCAAGCCGGTCCCTCAACCCGCGTCGCCCCCCACGGGAGAAAGCATGGACACGACCAGAGCCACCCCGGACATCCGGGAAATCCAGCGCGTCGCATTCGCGAGCGCCATCGGATGCGTGATCGAGTGGTACGACTTCTTCCTCTACGGCGTCGTCGCCGGCCTCGTCTTCAACAAGCTCTTCTTCCCCAACCAGGACCCCTTCGTCGGCATGCTGCTCGCCTACGCGACCTTCGCGGTCGGGTTCGTCGCGCGGCCGGTGGGCGGAATCCTCTTCGGCCACTTCGGCGATCGCCTTGGCAGGAAGGGCATGCTGGTCCTCACGCTCCTCATCATGGGCGTGGCGACGTTCCTCATCGGCGTCCTGCCCACCTATGCGACCGCGGGAATCTGGGCGCCGATCCTGCTCCTCCTCCTTCGCGTGCTGCAGGGCCTGGGCATCGGCGGGGAGTGGGGAGGCGCCGTGCTGATGGCGATCGAGTACGCGCCCAAGGAGCGGCGCGGCTTCTACGGGAGCTGGCCGCAGATCGGCGTGCCGGGCGGGCTCTTCCTCGCGACGATCGTGGTGGCCGCGCTCTCCACGGTGTCCGACCAGGCGTTCCTCGACTGGGGCTGGCGGATCGCGTTCCTCCTGAGCGGGCTCCTGGTCGCGGTGGGCCTCTACATCCGCCTGAAGATCCTCGAGACGCCGATGTTCGTGCGCCTCAAGCAGTCGCAGCAGCAGGCGAAGGTGCCCTTCTTCGAGCTCTGGCGCACCCACACCCGGAAGACCCTCCTCGGCATGGGCTGCCGCTTCATCGAAGGCGTCACGTTCAACATCTTCGGCGTGTACTCCATCGCGTACCTCACGACGGCGCTGAAGCTCCCGCGTACGACCGCCTTGATCGCGGTCTCGGCGGCGTCGCTCGTGATGGTGTTCCTGATCCCCGTGTTCGGCCGGATGTCCGACACGTTCGGGAGGCGGAAGACCTACGCCCTCGGCGTCTTCCTCACCGCGCTGCTGGCGTACCCCGCGTTCTGGATGATGAACACGCGCGAGGTGCCGCTCGTGATCCTCGCCATCGTCGTGCCTTTCGGGGTGGTCTACCCGATGGTGTACGGGCCGATCGCCGCCATGTTCGCCGAGGCGTTCAGCACGCGGGTGCGCTATACGGGCGTCTCGTTCGTCTACCAGTTCTCGGGAATCTTCGCGAGCGGGTTGACGCCCCTCATCGCGGCGACGCTCCTCCACGTGGGCGGCGGAAAGCCGTGGCTCATCGCGGGCTACATGGTCGCCGTGAGCATCGTGAGCCTGGTCTCGGTGTGGTTCCTGGGCGATCGAAGCGCGAAGGAGCTCGCGGAGATCGACCGGATGGGCGCGGAGGCCGCCGCGACGGCGGCCTGAACCGGGCGATCAGCGAAGCGAGAAATCGACGCGGCTGGCGGCCGCCTTCGACCCTGAGGGCGAAGGCGCCGCCTCGCTCGCCACGCTCACCCGTTCCGGCGGCAGCCGCCCACTGGCGATGAGATAGGCCTTCACCTGCTCCGCGCGCGCGGCCGAAAGCGCCGCGAGCTCCGCCGGGTCGATCTCGATCGGCTCCCGCGCGAGCTTCTCGCGGGCCTCCTTGGGGAGGTCCTTGGGCGCCTGCGCGAGCTTGCGCTCCAGCGCCGCCGCCTTCAACGCCTCCAGGTCCTTCACCGGATCGAGCCGCGCCGCGATCCCGAGCTTGAGTCCCGGGCGGTCCTGCAGGGCCTTCACCAGCGCCTCGAGCTTCTTCTGCGCGGCGGGCGTGAGCTGCGAGCTTCCCGGCGCGAACGCGACGAATGCGAGGTCGCCGTCCTTGCCGCCCGTCCCCGCCCCGAGGAGCGCGAAGGGCGATTCCGCCGCGGACTTGAAGAAGCCGCTGAACACCTGCCCGATGAGGGCCCCGATCTCGAACTTCGGGTCCTCGAGCGAGCCGCTGATCGGGAGCTCCACGTTGATGCGGCCCTTCGCGTCCTTCAGCAGGCTCACGAGGAAGAGGACCGGGAGCTTCGTCGCATCCGGGCTCTCGACCTTGTCGCCGAAGGTGAGGTGGTCGACGAGGATCCGGTTGCGGCCCTCGAGCTTTCCGTTGTCGATGTGGTACTTCACGTCGAGCGTGAGGCGCCCGTCCGTGATGCCGTAGCCCGCGTAGCGCTGCGAATAGGCCGTGAGCTTGCGAAGCTCGATGTCCTCGCCCTTCGCGGCGATGTCGAGGAAGAGGTCTCCGCGCAGCGGGTTGACCGTCCCCGCGATCACCACCGGCGAGGCCGCGTCCCATCGCCCTTCGAGCGCCACCGCCGCACGGCTCGCGGGGTCCGAAGAGAGACGCGTGACCGAGCCGTGCAGCTCGCCCACGTCCGCGGTGTAGTTGGGCTTGATGTAGTGGTCCGTGAAGTCGAGCCGGCTGTCCGCGAAGGTGATCCGGTCGATCCGCACGTTGCGCGGCCGGACGGGGGCGGCGGACGGCGCGGGCCGCGGATCCTCCGGCGTCGCGGTCCGCAGCTCCTGGACGTTCAGCTTTCCTTCCGGCGTCACGAAGATGCGGGAGTAGGCCCGGTCCACGGCGATGTCCGCCACCGCGAGCTCGAGCGGGGCGTCCGGCGCATAGGCGAGCTTGATACCCTGGGTCTTGAGCGATCGCCAGTCGAGGAGCTCCTCGTGGTTGATCGTGTCCAGGGTCGCGAGGCGGGCGATCTCCGCGGAGCCCGCATAGCCCACCCGCAGCGCGTCCGGCGCTCCTTCCAGGGTGAGGGTGCCCTTGGCGGATGCCAAGCCGCTCTTCAGCGCCACGGCGGGGAATTGCGCGACGTACGCGCGGAGCGGGACCAGGTCGATCGCGCGCGCATCCAGCGTCGCCTTCACCGACAACGGATCGAGCGCGAACGTGGACGAGGCATCGAGGGTGCCGTCCTTGCCGATGCGCGCCTTGGCGGTCGCGTTTCCCTTGAACCCGCTCTCGGTCGAGAGGCCGTCGGCCTCCAGGGACGTGAAGACGATGCGATGGGTGGCCGCGGGCTGCACCGTTCCATCGATCACCGTGACCGCGTAGCGCGAGAGGTCGAGCTTCGCCACCGCGAGCGTCCATTTCGCCGGGTGCTCGCTCGCGGGAATGTGCGGCATCTCGAGCGACCCGTCCGCGCCGCGCGTGAGCGTGAAGCGGCCATCCGCCGTCGTGAGCGCCGCCACGTCGACCGAGTGCTTCTCCAGGTCCGCGTCGATGCCGTGCGCCTGCGCCGAGGCGATGGTCCAGCCGTCCTGCATGGCGGAGGCCCCCGCGAGGCGCACCGAGGCGACCTTGACCGTGCCCGCGAAGGGGTCGAGGGAGGAGATATCGGCCTCGACCCGCTTCACGCGCGCGAGCGGGCCCTCCGCCGTGGAAAGCGCGAGGCCGTCGATCGCGGCGGTGCCCGCGACGTTCACCGCGGGCGGGCGGTTCGCCGCCTCGATGAAGCTGAAGGAGATGCGCGCATCGAGCTTGCCCGTGTCGAGCTTGTAGGCGAGATCCGCGGGCAGGTACGCGACGTAGCGCGCCAGGTCGAGGTCCCGGATGTCGAGGTCGAAGCGCGTGCGGATCGTGTCCTCGAACGGCAGAGCCTCCCCGGAGAGCGTCACGGGAGTGCCGTTCACCTCGGCCGAGAAGGAGGGCTGGACCTGGTCCT
>Ga0105240_10001170_pt1 | contig 45973 bp, 39 predicted proteins | sample KBSC54metaG_FD_80426 | JGI IMG/M metagenome (GOLD analysis project Ga0105240, IMG submission 80426) | Corn rhizosphere microbial communities from Kellogg Biological Station, Michigan, USA - KBS C5-4 metaG | ecosystem: Host-associated > Plants > Roots > Rhizosphere > Soil | place: Michigan, USA... | reverse complement strand
GAAACTCTTCCAGCACCTGGCCGGTCGGCGACTCGATCCGCTCCACGATCTGCGGCAGCCACAGCTTGCCGCCGTTCGCGATGGCCGCGTACAGCATCGCCATCTGCAGCACCGTCACGCGGGTCTCCTGGCCGATGGCCGCGTTCAGCGCGTGGCCCACCTGGAACCCCTCGTTCTTCGGGTTCAGGCGCTTCTGCTCGCGGTACCACTCCTCGGTGGCGATGAAGCCGGACTCCTCGCCGTTCATGCCCAGCCCCGACGGCGCCCCCAGCCCCATGTCGGTGCCGAAGCGCGCCAGCCGGTCCAGCATGCCGGGCCGCGCGCCCAGCTCGTAGAAGTAGACGTTGCAGCTCTGCACGATGGCGTCGTACAGCGCCACTACCCCGTGCGTCTTCGTGCACTTGAAGCGCCGGCGCCCGATCTCGAAGAAGCCGTGACACTTGGTGTGCTCCTCGGGCGAGATCAGCTTGTCCTCCAGCGCCGACAGCGCCGTCACCACCTTGAAGGTCGAGCCCGGGAAGTAGGTCTCGCTCAGCACCTTGTCCTTCAGCGGGTGAAAGCGGTCCGCCAGGATGCGCGCCTGCGCCTCGCTGGACAGGTGCCCCGACATCTCGTTGGGATCGAAGTCCGGCTTCGACACGGCGGCCAGGATGCGCCCTGTGTCGACGTCGACGACCACCGTGGCGCCCGCGTTCGCGTTGCGCATGGCCCGCTCGGCGATCTTCTGCAGGTCCATGTCCAGCGTCAGGAACACGTTGTTGCCGGGGATGGGGTCCTGCTTGATGGCGCCTTCGACCAGATCCCGGATGTTGGTCTTGGGCACGCCCCGGCGATCCACCACGGTCTTCTGGAACCCCGTGCGCCCGCGCAGGTACCCCTCCAGCTGCCGCTCGATGCCCACGCGCCCCACCAGATCGCCCGGGCGGTAGCTCTCCTGCTTCTTGGCGCGCAGCTCGTCGGACGAGATCTCGTTCATGTAGCCCAGCACGTGCGAGGCGTTCGGGCCGTACGGATAGTCGCGCCGGATCGTGTGCTCGAGCTTCACGCCCGGCAGGTCCTGACCGGCCTCCTCCAGCACCGCCTGGGCGGCGCGCGAGATGTCCTCCTGCACCACCAGCGGATGATCGCGGTCGCGCGGCGGTGAATCGTGGACCGCGGTCCGCTCGGTCTGGATACGGTCCCACAGGTCCGCCGCGTCCTCCGGGCCCAGCGCCAGCGCCGTGCGCAGCTTGTCGAAGGACTCGGGCGTCACCTCGCGCGGCAGCACCGACACGTTCGCCGCCGGCCGCATGCGGGCCAGCACCCGGTTCTTGCGATCGCGAATCTCGCCGCGCACCGCCGGCTTGACGATGGTGCGGATGATGCTGTCGGACGTCAGCTTGTAGAAGGCGTCGCCCTCGATCACCTGCAGGTAGAACAGCCGGCAGGCGATGACGACGAACACCACCACCGCGAACAGCGCGAACACCCGAGCCCGGCGGCGGATCTCGGGGAGCTCTGCGTCCTGTCCCGTTATCTCCATGGCGACTGCGCGCGACCGGCGTTGCGCGAGCGGGCCCCGCGGCCCAGCCCCACGCGCGCCCGCGTGGCCTCCAGCTTTCCGTCGATCCGGCGCAGCAGCCCCAGCACGAACGGCCCGGCCACACCGGTCAACAGCGCCTCCAGCGGGGCGTCCTTCAGGCCGCCGTAGCCGCCTTCCGGCGTGACCCGCGCCCGCACGATGATGACCAGCACCGACGCCAGCAGGCTGGCCACGAACGACACCGCCGCCGACAGCACGATGCCCTGCACCGCCACCCGCGTCGACAGCGCCCGCGCGAAGATGCAGATCAGGATGAAGACCAGGGCGTGCACGCCCTGCGGCGCGCCCGACACCAGATCCAGCAGATAGCCCGTGCACAGCGCCACGATCGAAGCCGACGAGATCGCCCACTTGGCGGACACGCCCACGTACAGGACCACCAGCAGGCCCAGGCTGGGCGCCGCCATCCGCACCGGCGCGAGCTCGAGCACCGTCGACTGCAGCACCAGCAGGATGTAGGCGACCAGCAATGTCAGCAGCGACCTCATGATGGGAACCTCGGGAGGGTCCCCATACCCTCCCGCGATGAGCTCGGCGCGCTGTCTCTTGTCATCATCATCGGTAAATCGACGGGCCGTGGCCGGGTAGCGGAGGGGGGCGGCGCGCGGGCGACCCGGCGTCGGGATCGGGCGTGGGCGGCGGCGCCACCACCACCAGCACCTCGGACAGGCGCGCGAAGTCGACGTCGGGCGCCACCTCGACCTCCTGATACAGGCCGGAGGGGTTCGGGGTCACGCGCGACACCTTGCCGACGGCCAGGTCGCGCGGGAACGTGCCGCCCAGGCCGCTGGTCACCACCAGGTCACCCTCGCGCGCCTGCTCGCCGCGGACCAGGTACTCGATGGTCGAGTGATAGCCGTTCTCGCCGGCCTTGCCACGCAGCACGCCGCGGCCGCCGGTGCGCGGGATGAACACGTCGATCGACGAGCGGGGATCGACCGCCAGCAGGATGTCGGACGAGCCACCGGCGACGCGGTTGATGCGCCCCACCACCCCTTCGGGCGTCAGCACCGGCATGCCCCGCTTGACCAGGCCCTCGCCGCGATCGATCTCGACGCGTGCCACGCGGAAGTACGGCGAGGCGTCGATGCTGATCACGCGCGCCGCCAGCGTCTCGGCCGGCGTGGTGTCGCGCAGTCCCAGCAGGCGCTGGTAGCGGCCGCTCTCGGCGGCCACCCGCTTCGTCTCCATCAGCTCGGCGCGCAGGCGGCTGTTCTCGCTGCGCAGCCGATCGTTCTCGGCGCGCACGTGCGTCAGCTCGGCGTACCGTCCCGCCACGTTGGCGATGGCGCGCGCCACGGTGGACATCGCCGCCTGGGCGGGCGCCACCACCCCCAGGATCCCGCGATCCAGCGTCGACAGCTCGCCGGGGTCCTTGGCGCTCATGCGCAGCGCGATCAACGACAGCAGCAGCGTCACCCCGACCACCGCGCCTTCCCGCAGGCGTTTGCCGTTCGGCAAGATCACCGGGGTCGCCTCACTGCAACGCGACTTCGCGGAGCAAGTTCAGCTCGTCCAGCGCGCGACCGGTGCCCAGCACGACGGCGCACTCGGGCGTGTCAGCCACCATCACGGGCAGCCCGGTCTCCTCGCGCAGCAACACGTCGAGGTTCTTGAGCTGCGACCCGCCACCCGTCAAGACGATTCCCCGATCGACGATGTCGGCGGCCAGCTCGGGCGGCGTTCGCTCGAGCACCGACCGGACGGCGTCGACGATCTGATTGACGGGCTCGGACAGGGCTTCGCGGACCTCGTCGCTGTTGACCACCAGCGTCTTCGGGATCCCGGCCACCAGATCACGTCCCTTGATCTCCATCGTCGACACCTCGTCGACGGCGTACGCGTTGCCGATCTGCTTCTTGATGATCTCGGCGGTGCGCTCGCCCACCAGCAAGTTGTACTTGCGCTTGATGAACGCGACGATCGCCTCGTCCAGCTTGTCGCCGGCCACGCGGATCGACTTCGATACGACGATGCCGGCCATCGAGATCACCGCCACCTCGGTGGTGCCGCCCCCGATGTCGACGATCATGTTGCCGCTCGGCTCGGTGACGGGCAGGCCCGCGCCGATGGCCGCCGCCATGGGCTCCTCGATCAGATAGACCTCGCGCGCGCCCGCGGCCAGCGCCGAGTCGCGCACGGCCCGCTTCTCGACCTCGGTGATGCCCGAGGGCACGCCGATGATGATGCGGGGCTTCACCAGCGTGCGGCGGTTGTGCACGCGCGTGATGAAGTAGCGCAGCATCGCCTCGGTGACCTCGAAGTCGGCGATGACGCCGTCCTTCATGGGGCGCACGGCCACGATGTTGCCCGGCGTCCGCCCCAGCATCTCCTTGGCTTCCTTGCCCACCGCCAGGACCTTCTTGGTCCCGTTACCGGCCCGCTGAACCGCCACCACCGAGGGCTCGTTCGAGACGATCCCCTTGCCGCGGACGAACGTCAGCGTATTCGCCGTCCCGAGGTCGATGGCGAGATCGTTCGAAAAGAGTCCATAGACCCAGTCGAGAAGCATGCGTGTTGTCGAAAGGTCGAAAGATTTTGGGGGGTTGTGATGCTGCGCGGGCCTGGCGCTTCTACCACAAGGATGCCCGACTCGCGACCTTCGTTATGGGTTATTGTCGCCGCCGTTCCCCTACATTGCCCCTTACATGGAGGTCTCGTGATGAACCGCGCTGTCGCTACCGGGCTGGTGTTCTCCTCTCTCGTTCTCTCGGCGGGTTTCTTCACGACGGCCGGCTGTGACTCGGCCAAGAGCACCGGCACGGGCGGCGCCGCGGGCTCGGCAGCGGGGGCGGGCGGAACGGTGACCGGCGGCGGCGGCTCCGGGGGCGTGGCGGGCGCAGGAGGATCCTCGACCGGCGCAGGCGGGGGCGACGCGGGTGGCGCGGGCGGCGCGGGCGGCGCCACCCAGATTCCCTTCATGGCGGTGAACCCGTGCAACAGCGAGGACGCCTACACGACGGCGGGCGACACCATCGCGTACGGCGGACCCAACCTGACCTTCACGCCGAAGTGCCTGAAGGTCGCCGCCGGCAGTCAGGTCACGTTCGTTCCCGCGACCAGCAGCGACAGCTTCTCGGGCCATCCGCTGATGCACTCGCTGCGGGGAACGCTGCCCAGCCCGATCACCGAGACGACGACCGGCGCCATGAAGACGTTCACCCTCGCCACGCCGGGCTTCTACGCCTACTACTGCGAGTTCCACGGGTCGGCGGACGACGGCAACTTCATGGCCGGCGTCATCTGGGTGCAGTAGCGCCCATCGCCCCCGCCCCGCTTCGCGAGACTTGGCATCGCCACCTTCGCGGATGGGGGGCCGAGGGTCGAGCGCGTCGAGAGTTTGAGAACCCTTTCAGGGTTCTCATTAAGTGGTAGATTCCGCGCCCACTTCAGTCCGACCAGTCCATCCCCAACCCGTCGAACGTTCATCCGGAGGCCTATTTCATGCTCGAGCAGATGCGCAAATCATCGCAATCGCTGCTCATCTACATCCTGTTCGGCATCGTCATCGCCGTCTTCATCATCAGCTTCGGCCCGCAGTCGCGGGGCGGCGGCGGATGCGAGGGTGCGATGGGCGGTGACGAATCGGCCGCCCACGTGGGCGGCCAGACGGTGTCGACCCAGGCGTACACCTACGCGTTCCGCCTGATGGGCGGGGGCAACCAGCCAGCGCAGTTCCTGAAGCTTCGCCGCTTCAAGGAGGCGGTCATGGACCGGCTGATCGAGCGCGAGCTGCTGGCCAACGAGGCCGAGCGCCTGGGCTTCGACGTGGGCGAGGAGGACGTCAACAAGATGCTGGTCGAGGCGAAGATCGTCGGTCTGGGCATCCAGCGCTCAGTGCCGCGCATCCAGAAGGACGGCGTCTTCAACTACGATCAGTTCAAGAACTTCGCGCTCTACGATCTCGGGTTGACGCCCGAGCGCTTCGTGCAGCAGCAGCGGCGCGAGCTGCTGGCATCCGCGGTGCGGGACTTCATGCGCGCCTCGGTGCGCGTCTCGCCCGACGAGATCAAGACGGCGTTCGAGGCCAAGAACCGCCAGGTGAACCTCGAGTACGTGCGTTTCCCCTCCCGCAAGTACGAGGGCGAGGCCGAGCCGACGGCGGACGAGCTGGCGGCGTACGTCAAGGCCAACGAGGCGAAGCTGAAGGAGACGTTCGAGCAGCGCAAGGCCATCTACGCCGACGTGCCCCAGGAGGCGCGGCTGCGCGAGCTGGTCCTGCACCCCACCACGCCGGCCGACGAGGCCAACACGCGCAAGCGCGCCGACATCATCATCGGTCGCGTCAACAAGGGCGAGTCCTTCGGCAAGCTGGCCCGGGAGCTGTCGGACGACGAGGAAGGCCGCAGCAAGGGCGGCGATCTCGGCTGGAAGCGCAAGGGCACGCTGGGGCTGTCCGACGCCGACGACGCGGCGGTCTTGGAGGCCAAGCCGGGCGTGGTCGTGGGTCCTTACAAGAAGGGCGACAACCTGGCCCTCTACCTGCTGTCGGGGACCCGCAAGGGCACGCTGGCGTTCGACGCCGTCAAGTCGGATCTGGCCGAGGAGCGCCTGCGCCAGGACAAGGCCGTCACCATCGCGAAGCAGCGCGCCGAGCAGGCCTTGGCGCTGGCGAAGGCCGCGCCCGACAAGACGCTGAAGCAGCTGTTCCCGGGCCCGGCGACGGAGTCGACCGACACGAAGCCGGCCGACGGGAAGCCCCCGGCCAAGCCAGCCGCCAAGCCGGCCGTCGACGCCCGCGCCGAGGAGACGGGGCTGTTCTCTCGCCGCGGCTCGATCGTCGAGCAGATCGGCGACTCGCCGGCGCTGGCCAAGGCGGTCTTCGACCTGAAGCCGGAGGCACCGCTGGCCGGCCCGGTCGAGGTCGCCGGCAGCTTCGTCGTGGTGCGCCTGAAAGAGCGCAAGGATCCCGACCCGAAGGAACTGGAGGCGAAGAAGGCCGACCTGCAGCGCGACGCCGAGCTGGTCAAGTGGAACGAGGTGATGACGAACTGGGTGAAGGCCCGCTGTCAGGAAGAGAAGGCCGCCGGCCGCATCACCGTCAACCGCAGCGTCCTGAAGTACGACGACGGGCAGGCGCCGGTCCCCTACGAGCCCTGCGTGGGTGACCAGGACGGCCAGCACCGGTCGCCGTCATAGCCTGGACCGCGTTGGTCGTAATCGATCGTCGTAGAACGAACGTGCGCGCCCAGCCGCCCGCCACGCGTCCCACCTGGGTGACCATCCTGGGCGCGATGATGTTGCTGGCGTGCGGCTCCTCGCTGGTGTCGGGGCTGCTGAAGCTGAGCGATCCCGGCGTGGTGTTGCCGGCGAAGACGCCGGAGCGGGGCGCGGCGCAGGACGCGGCCGCCCTGCCCGTGCTGGACGCGGATCTGCGCCTGAAGCTGGCTGCCGCCCAGTCGGCGACGTTGAGCGGCCATCGCACGGCCGTTCGCATCGAGGCCCTCATCGAGGTCGCGCTGGCGCTGTTCGGCCTGTACGCGACGGCGGCGGTGATGGCCGGCGATCGCCACGGCCGGCGACTGGCGCTGCTGACCGCCGCGCTGGTGATCGCGTACCTGCTCGGGTGCCTGCCCCTCTACCTGGCGCTGATGCGTGACTACGCCGACCACGCGGCGCTGTTGCTGGCCGCGGCGCTGCAGGGCGCCGGTCGAGGGACGGACCTTCCTGCGGCCGAGCTGGCGCAGGCGGTGCGCTCGGCGATGATCGGTCAGCCGATCATGGTGTCGGTCGTCGGTGTGGCGTGGGCGCTGGTGCTGATCGGGTTCTTCGGTGGGCGTCGGGGACGGCGGCTCTACGGCCTCGAGCCGGCGCCCGGTCCGGCCCGTCCCGATGTCAGCTAACATCGGAGCGCCACGCGGTGGCGTCCACCGCGTGGCCATTGCCATGGAACCGTTGCGATGGAGTTGAGTGATTCGCTCCCGTCGGCCCTCGCGCTGACGGTCGCCGAGACGGGCCGCCGCCTGTCGCTCGACCCGGCCCGGCCGGGGGCGGATGCGGCGTGGGCCCGGCTGGAAGCGCTGGAGCTCGACGTGCCGGCGCGCGCCCTTCCCGAGGGCGGCGGCGTCGACTCCTTGAAGACGCGGCGGCTGGCCCTGCGCGCGGCGATCCTGGCCACCGACCCCGGCCGCTTGCAGGCGGGCCTGCGCGCCTGTGTCTCGAGCGGCAGCGGGTTCTCGGACCTGCGGGTCTGGTCGGCCGCAGGGATGCCCTGGCTCGGCGGCCGCGTGACGATCGGCCACCGCACGGCGCCGTTCACGGTGCGCCTCGCGTTCCAGCCGGGCACGGCGGGCGAGCGGCGGCTGGCCGTGTTCCTGGGCGACGTGCGGCTGTACGCGCCCCTGCCCCTCCCCGCGCCGCTGATCGGCAGCGCGCTGGCGCGCGCGATCGTGGCGGGCTGCGGAGGGCCGTCCTCGCACCTGGCGGCGCGCGAGGGCGGGCTGGACGTGGCGCCCCTCGAACTGGCGCTGGTGCCGGCGCTGGTGGCCGCGGGGTGGCGCCTGCCCGACCTCAGGTCGGCGAAGCTGCAAGCGATCGCAGCGGAGGGCGCCGGCGCCGGAACGTTCCGCCTTCGGTTCGGGGATGCCGCTGCCGTCGGGGCTGCCCCGCCCCCGCCCCGCGGGTCGTGGCTGGAGGGCGAGCGCCTGCCCGCCGCGCTGGCGGGCGCGGAGCGCGCCCTGTTCGCCGGCGACGTCCGCGCCGCCGAGGAGGCCTACCGATCGCACCTGGCGGTGCGTCCCGAGGAGCTGGCCGCCCAGGCCCGGCTGGTGGCGCTGGCCGCGCCTGCCGGCACGGCGGTCCTGAACGCGGGGGCGCGCGCGCTGGCACATGCCTGGCCCGAGTTTCTGCCGGGCTGGCTGTACGCGGCGCTCGGCGCCTGGCAGTCCGGCGAGCGCGAAGCAGCGGCCGCCTGTTTCCTGCGCGCGGCCGCGCTGGCCGACGCGCGCGGCGAGCAGGAGGACGCGCGGCTGGCCGCCGAGGCAGCTGCCGCGGTCCGCGACGACGCGGCCCGCGACGCGCCCGCGGGCGGCGCGGCCCTGCTCGCCGGCGCGGCGTCCGCCGCGCCCGCCCCCTTCGTGGCGGCGGTGGCCCACGCGCTGATGGCCGGCGATCGGGCCTCGGCCGAGGCGGAGATCGACGAACATCTGCGCGCCCATGACGACCCGGCGCGCCGCGGGGCCCTGCACGCCGAGATCGCCGAGGCGTTGCTGGCGGCCGGCGGCGGCGACGCGCTGGCGCTGGCGACGCTGACCGAGGTCTCGCTGGCCGGCAGCACCGACGGCGGCCTCGAGCTGCGCGTCCACCTGGCCGAGCGTCAGGGAAACGCGGCCGAGGCGGCGCGAACGCTGGGCGAGCTGATCTCCCGCGCGCTGTCGGCGGGGGACAGCGCCCGCGCCCGCGCGCTGGCGGACCGCCAGACACGCCTGGCCTCCGCGGTCGAGGCCGCGATCCCCCGGCCCAGCGAGGCGGACGCCCCGGGAAGCTCCCCCCAGGAAGCCGACGCCGGCGCCCCTGGCCAGGTCGACGCGCGGCCCGACGCGCGCGCCGAGGACTTGATCGCGCACGCCCGGTCGCTGGTGTCTCGCGGCAACGATCGGGAAGCTGCCGCCCAGCTCGACGAGGCGCTGCGCCTCGCGCCCCAGGCGGTGCACGGCCTCGCGGTGCGCGCCGAGCTCGCGTTTCGCGCCCATGACTGGGCGCTCGCGCGCACGCTCTACCAGCGGCTGGAGGACGCCCCCGGCGCAGCCGCCGCCATCCCGCGCGAGACGCTGGTACACCGGCGCGCCGTGCTGGCGCGCGACGCCGGAGACGATCTGGTCGCCGAGGCCTGCTTCCGGGAGCTGGCGATCCTCGAGCCCCGTCAGATCGAGGCGCGCCGGGAGCTGGCCGAGCTGGCGGTCCGGCGCGGCGATCGCGCGGCGGGCGTGCAACGACTGGAGGAGGCGCTGCGCCTCCTGCCGCTCGACGCGCTGGACACCACGCTGGCGGTGCGGCAGCGGCTGGGGCAGCTGCACGCCGAGCTGCGGGACTGGGCCGCCGCCCGCTACTACGAGGAGCTGATCCTGGCGCAGGATCCCGGCCAGGCGCCGGCGCTGGAGCGCCTGATCGAGGCGCTGACCCAGCTGGGGCTGTTCGAGGAGGCCGCCGCTGCGTGCGAGCGCCTGTCGCGGCTGCACCCCGAGCCGGCGCGTCGCGCCGAGGCGCTGCACCGGCAAGGCGAGCTGCTGCTGGAACGGCTGCACGACGAGCCGCGCGCGTTCGACGCGTTCCTGAAGGCGTCCGATCTGGCGCCCGCGTTCTTGCCCACGGCGGCCCGGGTGATCAGCGGGTTCTGGGGGCGCGGGCGGTTCGGTGACGTGGCGGAGATCGCCAGCGAGCTGGCCCGCACCGGCGCGCTGGCCCGGGCGCCGCTGGTGGTCCGCGTGCGCGCGGCCCTGGCCGCCGCGATCGCAGGGCACGAGCCGGCGCCGATCACCGCGGCGGGCATCGACGATGGGCGCGAGCACCCGCGCGTCGTGGCGCAAGCGCTGGCCGAGGCGGCGCAGCACCTGGGCGCGGCCACGCCCGCTAGCCTGGAGCCGGCGGTGAAGGTGATCGTCGGCGGCGGTGGCAGCGAGGCCCGCGCCGCGCTGGCCGGCGTGACCGCCGCCGTGAAGGCGTTGCTGGCGGACGATCCTACGGCCGCCGGCGGCGGGGCAGCGCTGGCGCTGGGCTGGCTGGCGGAGCGACGGGACGAACCGGCGCTCGCCCGGCCCTTGTACGCGCTGGCGGCGTTCCTGGATGCCGGCGCCGGCGTCGCCGCCCGCCTGGACCAGCTGGGCCCCTGCCCGCCGGCCAGCGCGGCCAGCCTGGCCCTGGCCGGCGGCAACGATCACCCCGGCGTCGGGGGAACCGCGGCGCCGCTGCGGCGCGCGCTGGGCGCGCTGGCGCACGGGCTGGCGGGCTTCGGGCCGCTCGCCACGCCCCCGGCGGCGGGGAGCGAGCTCGCCCTGTCGAACGAGCGGCGCGAGGCGTGGCACGCGCTGGCGAGCACCATGACCGCGCCGCCGCTGGCGCTGTCGGTGGCGGAGCCTCCGGACGCCGAGGAAGCGGGCGACGTGACCGCGCTGGCGACCCGTCCCGGCCTGGTCACCATTCCCCGAAGCCTCCTCGCCCTGCCCGACGACGAGCTGACGTTCCTGGTGGCGCGGGCGCTCGATCGTCTGCGCGGCGGGCTGGCCCTCGTCGACGCGGTCACCGCGCGCGAGGCCAGCGAGGTCGAGGCGCTCCTGCGAGGCGCGGCCGCGGCGCTGGCCGGCCGCACGCCGCCCGACCTGCCCCTGGCGATCGCGGCCGCCGGAGAGCTGGGCAGCCCCGACCGGGCCGCGGCGCTGGTGGGCTCGGCACCGCGACCGCGCGTGGCCGGCGATCTGTTGCTGGCCGAGGAGGCGCTGGTGGGCTGGGAGGGATTTCGCGCCGCCGCCCTGCTGGCGTCGGACCGCTTCGCGCTGCTCGCCTGCCGTCGCCCCCTGGCGGCGCTGCGGGCCCTGTACCTGCGACACCCGGGGGACGACGGGCTGTCGTCCGAGCGAGAACGGCGCGCGGTGTTCCTGCGCTCGCCGCGCGCGCACGAGCTGGTGTCGTTCCTGACCTCGACCGCGTACGCCGATGCGACCCGGGACGCCGCGCGTGAGTGAGGCCGCCGCCGCGCGCCTGCTCCTCGCCACGCCGGGCTTCGAGGCGGCGCTCTGCGCCGAGCTGCCTCCGGAGTGGCAGGCGCAGGCGGCGCCGGCGTGGCCGGGGTTGGTCCAGGCTCGCGAGCCGGGCGCGGAGTCGCCGCCGAGGGATCCGGTGTTCGCCCGCCAGCAGCTTCCCGCCGCCGTCGCGCTCGGCGCGGCCAGCGTGGCGGCGCTGGCCGAGCAGGCGTACGCCGCGGTCGAGGCAGCCGTCGACGGGGCCGCGGGGCCGTTCACGCTGCACGCGTTCGCGCTGACGGGGGCGGATCCGCGCCTGCACGGGCGCGCCGCGCTGGTGGGCGAGCAGACCCTGGCGCTGCTGCGCCAGCGCCGGCGGCGCGCCAGCCGCGGCTACCGGGCGCCCGATCAGGCGGCCCGCGCCTTCGGAGCGCTGGCGGTGGTCGTGCAGGTGCTGCTGCTCGACCGCGAGCGCGGCTACGCGTCGGCGGCGCCGCCGCGCCCGCTGGCCAGCGGCGGGTGCCAGCTGGCCGCCTGGCCAGGGGGCGTCGCGCCCGTCGCGGAGGATCGCCGCCCGCCCTCGCGGGCCTACCGCAAGCTGGAGGAGGCCTTCTGCTGGATGAATGACGAGCCCAAGGCCGGCGAGCTGTGCGTCGACCTGGGCGGCGCGCCGGGTGGGTGGAGCTACACGGCGCTGAAGCGCGGCGCGAAGGTCCTCGCCGTCGATCGCTCGCCGCTGGCGCCCGAGCTGCTGCGCGCGCCGCACCTGACGATGATCGAGGGCAACGCCTTCACCTACGAGCCGCCCCGGCGCGTGGACTGGCTGCTTTCCGACGTGGTGTGCGAGCCGCCGCGCGCCCTCGACCTGATCCAGCGGTGGGTGGGGCGGCGCGCCTGCCGCAAGCTGGTGGTGACCGTCAAGTTCAAGGGCCGCGAAGGGTACGGCTTCCTCGACCAGGTTCGCGGGGCCATGGCCGCCGCGCCGCTGGCCCACGCCCGGATCAAGCATCTCGAGCACAACAAGAACGAGGTGACGGTGATGGCCGTTCTTGTCGCGTCCGAGGAAGGAAATTGGTAATTTCCGCGGCAAATGGGCACGCCCTCCTCGCCAGCCGCCATGGTCTCCAGGTTCGCTAGCGTACGCGATGGCTACTGGCTCGGCGGCGCGTTGCGGCGGGTTCGGCAGCGACCAGCGGAGCGCCAGGGGCTGATCCGCACCTACTACGACGCCGCGGTCGATCGCATCGCGATCGCCGATCGACTCAACGACGAGAGCGGGGCCGTGGCGGCGTTGATCCTCTACCGCGAAGCGATGCGTCCGTTGATGGCGGCGCTCGCGCTGTCCGTGGACCCCGAATATCCCACCGCTGGCGAGGTGCTACCCGCCGACGCCACGCCGTGGGACGTCCTGCTCGATCTCCACCGGCGGGGCCGCCTGCCGGCGCTTCCGCCGAAGCTCGAAGCGGCGCGGGCGGCGCTTTCCACGACGCAGATGCTCGAGCTGGATCGGCTGCCGCCACAGACGCGGCTGGATCGTCGTGCCGACGTTCACGCAACCGTCCGTTACCTCCGGCGCCTGGTCGAGCCGCGGACGCCGATCGAGCTGGTGTCCAGCCGCTCGCTGCACGTGCTGGCCACGCTCGCCGTGGTGGCGCTGGTGGCGTTCGCCGTCGCGACGGCGCTCGGGCATCCAAACCAGGCCCTGCACAAGCCCGCGGGCGCGAGCAGCCGGCATCCGAACAGCACCGCTCCCGCGGACAGCAGCGGCCTCACGAACGGCGTCATCGAGCCCACCTACGGCATCGAGACCGCGCCTGGTCCCGGTTGGGCCGGCGTCGACCTGCTCTCGGACACCGACGTCACCATGGTGAAGATATTCAATCGGCGCGACGAGCTGTTCGACGCCGGCTTGCCGCTGATCCTGGAGACCTCCAACGACGGCACGAACTTCACCCCCGTCGAGACCCGCACGAAGCCGTTCAGCGCCGTTCAGCCGTGGATCTATCACGCGCCCCCCGACACGCATTTCCGCTTCCTGAGGGTGCGTTCGAACAGCCTGGTGGCCCTGACCGAGATCGAGGTGTATTGAGCGCGCCCGGCCGCCCCACCCTCATCCCGCGCGGCTTCGGCTTCGCCGAGTGCTTCGCCTGCGGGCCCGACAACGCGCGTGGCCTGCGGCTGGTCTTCGAACGCGACGCCGACACCGTGATCAGCACGTACACGGCGGACGCGGCGCTGGGCGGCTACGGCACCATCCTGCACGGCGGTCTGACGTCGACGCTGCTCGACGAGGCGATGGCCTGGGCGGTCTACGGTCTGCTCCACAAGCTGCCGCTCACCACCGAGCTGCGCGTGCGCTTCCTCGGCCCCATCCACACCGGCGAGCCGCTGCGGATCATCGGACGCATCATCGGGTCGGACGTCCGGGGCGCCGACGCGCGCGCGGAGATTCGCAACGCCGCCGGCGAGCTGTGCGCGGACGGGGAAGGCCGCCTGCGCTTCATCTCGGCCGCGGCCGCCGCCCGGCTGTCGCGCGCGGGCGCCTGACGCGGGCGGCTGCCTCCCGGGCGCCTGGCGACGGCCGCTCCGCACCTCGTCGCCGGGCCCCGAAAATACGAAGGGCGCGGTGCCTCGCTACCGAGTCACCACGCCCTCTCGAATCAATCGCTCGCGCGAGGCGAAGCGTCGGCTACCAGCGGCCGCCGCGGCCACCGCCGCCGCCACCGCGACCACCACCGCCGCCACCGCCGCCACCCCGGCCACCAGAGCGCTCCTGGGCCTCGTTGACGGTCAGCGGACGGCCCATGAACTCACGACCGTTCAGGTTGCTGATCGCGGTCGCCGCCTCGGCGTCCGTCGACATCTCGACGAAACCGAACCCGCGGGGGCGGCCGGTGTCGCGGTCCATGACCAGCTTGGCCTCGGCCACCGTGCCCGAGTCCGCGAACAAGTCGCGCAGGTCCATTTCCGTGGCGTTGAACGAGAGATTTCCTACGTAGAGTCGCTTGCCCATCGAGACACCTGTCAGAGACCGCGCGAGTTTTCAGCTGACCACACTATCGCCGGATGATGCGCAGATCCCAGAGAGTCCCACCCGGCGAGTCCCCCTTCCCCTGCTTTCTTTCGAACATTTACCACGGCCGCAAGCGCAAAGCGCCCCACATTGGCCGATTTCTTCCTGGGGGAAGCCTTACACCCCCGAAGCGGACAATTTCGTCCACGCGGGGTGTCCGGGTCAGCCCCCCAGGCCGGCACTGTCTCGTAACTCGGCGATCTCGGATTTGCTGAGATCGCGCCAGCCGCCCATCTCCAGCCCCTCGAACGAGATGCGGCCCAGTCGAACGCGTGAGATCTTCAGCACGGAATGCCTCAGCAGATCGCCGGCCGCCTTCAGGGCGCGGGGGCGGATCTCGGGAACCACCATCTGGATCCAGGTGTTCTTGCCCGTGGTCGCCAGCGATTCGACCGCGGTCGGCTTGACCGGCACGTTCTCCCAGCGCCAGCCCTTCGCCAGCCGGGTCAACTCGTCCTCGCCCACGACCCCCTGCAACTTGAGGTGGTACGTCATGGGCACCTTCTGGCGCTTCTTCGAGATCGCGTCCGCCAGCTCGCCGTCGGTGGTCAGCAACACCACGCCCTCGGCCGGGAAGTCGAGCGGCGCGACCACCACCATCCCGGGCTCGGGATCGTGCAGGTACCGCCGCAGCGTGGGCCGATCGCCCGACTTGCCCAGCGTGGCCAGGCAGGCGCGCGGCTTCAGCAGCACGCGGTAAACCGGATCGACGCGCATCACGCGCTTGCCGTCGACCTCGACGCGATCGCGGTCGGCCACGACGATGCCGGGCTTGTCGACGACCTGGCCGTTGACCTTGACGGCGCCGGACGCGATCAGGTGCTCGGCGCGGCGGCGCGACGCCACGCCGGCCTGGGCCAGATATCTCTGCAGGCGAATGGCCATCAGCCCTCGCCCCCGCCCGAGGCGCTCGCCGGTTCACCTTCAGCCGCGGGCTCCGCCGGCGGCGCCGCCGCGTCGGAGGCGCGGGCGGCGGCCGCGGTGGCGCGATCCAGCTCGTCGAACAGCTCGTCGTCCTCCGCGGGATCCGCCTGGGGAAGATCGACGGTCGCCGGCCGCAGCGGCGTGTCGCCCGCCGCCCCGACGGCATCGCTGCCAACGTCCCCCTCGGGGCGCGGCATCTTCTTGTCCACCTGCGCCTTCTCGTCGGCGCCCAGCTCGTGGAACTCGCGCAAGGTGGGCAGCTCGGTCAGGTCCCGCAAGCTGAAGGTCTTCAGAAACTCCGGCGTGGTGCCGTACAGCATGGGACGCCCTACCTCTTCCTTCTTGCCGATGATGCGGATCAGGTTGCGATCGAGCAGCGTGCGCAGCACGGGCCCGCAATCGACGCCCCGGATCTCGTCGATCTCGGGGCGCGTGATCGGCTGGCGGTAGGCGACGATGGCCAGCGTCTCCATCATCGCCCGCGACAGGCGCTGCGGCCGCCCCGCCACCAGCTTGGCCACCCAGGCGCCGTTGGTCGGGTGGGTGCGCAGCTGCCACCCCCCGGCGACGGAGATCAGCTGGATGCCGCTGTCGGCCCGGCGATCGCGCAAGGCGCCCAGCGCGTCCGTGACGATCTTGGCGTCCTTGACGGCCAGCAGCCGCTTCAGATCGCTGACGCTCAGCGGGCGGTCCGTCGCGAACAGCAGGCTCTCCAGGATGCTCTCGACGCGCCACGTGTCGGTGGGCAGCGCCTCGCCGTCCTCCGGCCCCTCACCCTCGGGGGCTGCCTCGCCGTCGAGCGCGGCGTCGTCCGCCTCGGACTCGGCCTCGACGTTGGGCAACGTGTCGTGAGCGTCGGTCCACGTCGCCGCGAACTCCATGTTGCCGACGTCCAGCTCGCGCGTGGGCGCGTCCTCCCAGCCGCTGTCGTCGTCCTCGGGGGACGCACCGGCGGCGGCCGCCTGCCCGGGAGCGGAGGCGCCTGGCACTGAAGCCGGTGAATCCGGGGCCGCCTGGGCGTCGTCCTCGGTGCGCCACGTTTCATCGGCGGCCGTCATCTCGTCGGCGGGCGTGACCTCGTCGGTGCGCGTGTCCTCGCTGGCGGGCGTGCTGTGGTCGGAAGCCGCGGTCTCTCCGGCGGACGCGGTCTCTCCGGGCGCATCGCCGGTGGACGCGGTCTGGGCCGGCGCGTCGCCAGACGGCGTCGCCTCCGCGGGCGGGGCGGTCTCCTGGGTGGGCGGTTCGCCTTCCGGCTTGGGAGCTTTCGTTTCGGTCTCCGCCGCGGTCTGCGCGCCGGCGGTCGACGGGTCGCGCCGGGCCTCGGCCGGGGCGCGCTTACGCTTCTTCATGGGTCTCCTCGTGGGGCGAATCGGTCGCCGCGCTCGACGCTGCGGCGTGGGTCGGGGCGTCCGGGGCGGTGGGGATGACCTCTCCGGGCGGGATCACCTCGCCCTCCGAGACCGGTTCCCCCTCGGGAATGACCTCGCCGTCGGTCACCGGCTCGCCGGGTGGAACCACCTCGCTGCCGGGAAGACGCTCGTCCTCATCGGCTTGCTCCTCGGGAGGCTCGTTCTCGGGCAGCGTCTCGTCCTCGGGCGATGGCTCGTTCTCGGGCATCGCCCCGTCATCTTCGGCCGGCTCGTTCTCGGGGAAGGTCCCGTCCTGGCTCGCCAGTTCGTTCGGGGCCGACATCTCGTCCTGGCTCGCCAGTTCGTTCGGGGCCGACCTCTCGTCCCCGGCCGTCAGATCGTTGTCTGGCATCCGCTCGTCCTCTGCTGCCCCGGCCGCGAACGATGGCTCGCGCGCCGGCGGCAGATCGTCGGTCAACAGTTCGTTCTCGGGCGAAGCCAGCTCGTCGGCGGCCGCGTCGGCGTCCGCCGCCGCCTCGACCGCCGCCGCCGCTTCGGCGGCCGCGATCTCCTCCATCGTGACGCCGCCCCCGCCGGCCGTCGCCGCCTCGGACGGGGCCGCGTCGTCGGCCTCCTCCTCTTCCTCGTCCTGGCGTAGCGACTCGGCGTCCGAGCTGACCTTGGCGCGCCGGGCGGCCTGAAGCGCCGCGCCCTCGACCTGGGCGATGAACAGCGTCTCCGCGTCGTCCGACGCGAGCACCCGGATCACCTTCAGCCGCGCCAGTTCGAGGATGGCGAGCAGCGTGACCACCAGCTGGCTGCGCAGTTCGGGCTCGGGCAAGGTCAGGTCGAACAGCTCGTCGAAGCGGAACGCGCCGTCCTTCGCCTCCAGCTTGTCGATCATCTGGTTGATGCGCGCGCTGATCGAGACGCGATCGAACAGCACGTTGTGCGTGACCTTGGGCCCGGCCTTCTCGATCAGCCGGCCGAAGGCCTCGATCAGCTTCCAGACCGAGTGGTCCGCCAGCGGGGCCGGGCCGCCGTCGCCCTCGATCTCCATGCCGCGCCCGAAGATGTTCCGGCCCTCGATGGGACGCTCGCCCAGCTGCGCGGCCGCGTTCTTGTACTTCTGGTACTCCAGCAGGCGGCGGATCAGCTCTTCCCGCGGGTCGAGCGCGCTCTCCTCACCCTCCTCCTCGGCCACCTCCAGCGGCTCGGGCGCGGGCACCAGCTCGCGGGACTTCAGGTACGCCAGCGTGGCCGCCATCAGCAGGTAGTCCGCCGCGATATCGACCGGCAGCGACTGCATCACGTCCAGGTACTCGAGATACTTCTCGGTGATGAAGGCGATGGGGATGTTGACGATCTCGATCTCGTGGGTCTTGCACAGGTGCAACAGCAGATCGAGGGGACCCTCGAACTCGGGCAGCGCCACCCGGTACGACTCGTTCGCCTGGATGTCGGTCATACCGGAATGAATCCCGTCAGGAACCGGGCCCACGCCACCGCCAGCAGCTGGGCCGGTCGCATCAACAGCCCACCGACGCCGGTGGCGAACAGCAGCATGAGCACCAGCATCCCCCAGCGGCGCATTCCGTTCAATACGCCGTGAAAGCGCGGGGGCAGGATGACGGCCAGGATCGACGCGCCGTCGAGCGGCGGGATGGGCAGCAGGTTAAGAACATCAGGCTGATGTTCAGCACGACGACGAAACGGATGACGGCGCCCGCGACGGCCATGCTGACGTGCCCGGTCTTCGCGACGGCGATCAACCCGGCCGACACCAGCACGGCCACCACCAGGTTCATGAACGGGCCCGCCAGCGACACCAGCAGGTTCGCGGTGGCCCGGGGCAACCGGGTGGTCATGCCGCCGGGATTCGTCTGCACGGGCTTGCCCCAGGCGATGAAGGGCACCCCGGACACGAACACCGCCAGCAGCGGGATGACGATCGTCCCCAGCGGATCGATGTGGGCCAACGGCGACAGCGTGAGGCGGCCTTGCGCCCGCGGCAACCGGTCCCCCAGGCGATCCGCCACGAAGGCGTGCCCGAACTCGTGGAACGTCACCGAGAGCACGAACCCCACGAGCGACAGTAGCGCCAGGCGCACCTGCTCGTTCGAGATCACGACGAAGCTCGCCCCCTGGTGGGCGCCGCACCACACCCAAGCGCGGCGCGGCCCGGGCCAGACGAAGGCCAGCCCGACCGCGCCGGTGGCGCGCCGGGGCGCCGTGGCCGGGCGCGCAACGCCGCGCCGGCCGCCGAACTGGCGATGCGTAGGGACATCCTGTCGCGGGTATAGCCGACCAGGTCCGTGAGCGTCAACGCGCCCCGCCCCGCCCCGCCTGCTGCGGAGGCCACGGGGCACCCCGGGGCGGTAGAATGGTGGCCCGGCAATCCCCCGAGCCGTCACTACCAGTCATGCGACCCCCGGCGCTACCAAGGTTGGCGTTCCTGCTGGCAGGTCTGGCGGCCTGCTCGTCGTCGGGCGGCAAAGGCGCACAGGACGGCTCCGGCGGGGCGAGCGCGACCGGTGGCGCCCCGGCCAGCGGCGGCGCCGGCTCGGGTGGCGCCCCGGGAAGCGGCGGCCAGCGCGCGTCCGGCGGGACCGCCGGCCCGGGAAGCGGCGGCCAGCGCGCGTCCGGGGGAACGACCGGCAGCGGCGGGCGCGGCGCGAGTGGCGCCGCCACGGGAGGCGCCCCAGCCGGCGGTGCCGCGGGCCCGGGCAGCGGTGGCACTGCCGCCGGCGGCAGCCCGGGCCGCTGCACGGGCGCGCTCGCCGATCGCATCCGCGTGACCGAGATCGACGTCGGCGCGGCCTACGCTTACAACTAGGTCGACAACAACGGCGCCAACCTGGGTCTGACGCCGCTCGCCCTCTCGCCGATCCCGGGGGGCGGCGCGCGCCTCGCCTTCCTGGGCAAGGGCGACAGCACCGTTCACATCGTCACGCTCGATCCTGACGATCACGTGACCGGCACGGCGGTCACCCTGCCCGCCTACGACTTCCAGGATCTGTACGCCGACGCGAGCGGCGGCGTGGTCCTGGTCAGCCGCGACGCGATGGGCGCGACCGACAACCACAACTGCGGCAACATCGACAACCTGTGCGGCCTGGTGGCGAACTACCCGACCGGCGCCTCCTGCTACGACATGTACCTGGTCCGCTTCGACGCCGGCGGCGAGACCTGGGCCACCAAGTTGACCGAGACCTCGGCGACGAACCCCGCCTACGGCGCCGGGGCCACCACCGGCACCAACGTCATCTACATCTGGTCCGAGTACGCGCACAACGGCCGCATCGCCTTCGACGGCACGAACTACGCCGGCTACTTCGGCGCGGCCATCACCGTGCCCAACCAGGCCTGCGTCGGCTCCAGCACCTTGACGACCGGCGTGAACATCCACCAGGGCGACCGCATGAAGCTGGTGAACGGCAGCGGCGTCCTGCAGCCGGGCGGCTTCGACTGGGGCTGCAGCCACAGCGGCTACGAGCGGGTGGTCTGGGATCCCGCCGCCAAGGCGTTCATCCCCGTCTGCAAGAACGACGCGGCCGCGGGCAGCAAGTCGGGGCGCATCGCGTTCGCGCCCGGCGCGAAGACCATCGCTCCGGTCGACCTCAGCTACTCGCAGCTGGGCAGCGTGGCGCTGGCCCGCCAGGGCGGCTACTGGATCGCGACCAGCGACATCCGGGACGGACAGCCCGCGGGCATGAACGGCCTGGCCGACGTCCACCTGCTGCACGTGCCTGGAACCAGCACGCCGACACCGGATCAGGACCTCCTGCTGGTCAGCGACGGCGCGAACGACCGCGCGCCACACCTGGCGGCGTACGGCGCCGGGCAGCTGCTGGCGGCCTGGGAGTCCTCCCCCACGACCGGTGATTTCTCCCAGACGGACGCGAAGCGGCAGCTGTTCGTGCAGGTCCTGGACTCCGCCACCGGCGCGCCCCCTGCCGGCGCGACGGCCGACGCGGTGGGGCCGCTCAAGGTCACGCCCAACGTCCTGGGCAGCCGCTACCAGGACTTCCGCGCCTTTCCCGACGGCAGCGTCGCCTATCCGGCGCCGGGCACCGCCGCCACCAAGATCAAGATCCTGCGCGTCCTCGGCTGCCAGTAGCGCGAAAACCTGCGCCGAAAATTCGCCTCGTTACGTGGGTCCGCGCCGCTTGCGCCGCGCCTGCCACCCGTGATTTCGTACGCACCATCATGACGTCCAGACCCGGATCTCGATGGAACAGGTACCTGTTGATCCTCGCCGGCGCCGCGCCCCTGGCGTGCGCGTCGCCCCAGCAAGCGGGGCCGCCCCCCGCCGGTAGCCTGTCGGCGACGACCGGCAGCGAGGCCGGCACGCAGTCCGGCTGGAACGATCCGCCGGTGAACGGCTCGCCCGGCATGAACCCGCCGCCGCTGTCCGGCCACGACCTGATCTCGAAGCAGACCTTCAAGGACGGCAAGAGCCTGCCCTGGACCACGTCGTTCACGGAGCCCGCCGACGGACAGGCGGCGGTCGAGCACGGCGAGCTGTGCGTGAACGTCACGAACGTCGGGACGAACCGCTGGGACGCGCAGCTGCGCACCCGCGACTTCGCGCTGGTGAAGGGGCACACCTACTCGATCCAGTACACGCTGCACGCCACGCAGAAGACCCGCGCCTACGCCAAGATCGGCATGGCCGGTCCGCCCTACCGCGAGTACTGGTCGCAGCTGGTCGACCTGCAGCCGGGCCGCCAGATCTTCAAGGGCGTGTTCTCGATGCAGGCGCCGGACGACGGCTCGCCCGAGCTGGCGTTTCATCTCGGCGGCAACATGGCCCGCGACGCGAAGCCGCCGTTCAAGGTCTGCGTCGACGACGTCCACGTCGATGATCCGCAGTTCACGCCGAAGGCGGCCGCGACCGAGCTGCCGCTGGCGAACGTGCTGGTGAACCAGACCGGCTACTTCCCGCGCCTGGAGAAGGTCGCCACCGTGCGCGGCGGCACCCCCGCCAAGTGGGAGCTGCTGGAGGGCGGCAAGGTGGTCGCGTCGGGAACCACGGCCGACAGTCAGGCCGACGCCGCTTCGGGCGATCACGTGACGATCGCCGACTTCTCGGACTTCAAGAAGGACGGCACGGGCTACACGCTGAAGGTGGGCGCCGACGTCAGCCACCCGTTCGACATTCGCGGCGACATCTACGCGAAGCTGAAGTACCAGGCGCTGGCGTATTTTTATCACACGCGCAGCGGCATCGAGCTGAAGATGCCGTACGCGGGCGAGCCCCAGTACGCGCGCCCGGCCGGGCACGTGGACGTCGCCCCGAACAAGGGGGACAAGAAGGTCCCCTGCGCCCCGAACAGCGGCTGCAACTACGCGCTGGACGTCTCCGGCGGCTGGTACGACGCGGGCGATCACGGCAAGTACGTCGTCAACGCCGGCATCTCGGTGTGGACGCTGCTGAATCAGTGGGAGCGCGCCAAGCACCTGGGCAAGTCGGCGGCCGACTTCGGCGACGGGAAGATGAACATCCCCGAGAACGCGAACAAGGTGCCCGACCTGCTGGACGAGGTGCGCTGGGAGCTGGAGTGGGAGCTGAAGATGCAGGTCCCCGCGGGCGAGAAGCTGGCCGGCATGGTTCACCACAAGGTGCACGACAAGGTGTGGACGGCGCTGGGGCTGGCGCCGCACGAGGATCCCATCGAGCGGCTGCTGTACGCGCCCAGCACGGCGGCGACCCTGAACATGGCCGCCAACGCCGCGCAGGCGGCCCGCATCTGGCAAAGCTACGACAAGCCCTTCGCCGACAAGTGCCTGATCGCCGCGGAGAAGGCCTGGGAGGCCGCCGTCGCGAACCCGGCCATCTACGCGAAGGCGGGCGGCCAGGGCGGCGGTCCGTACGACGACGACAACGTCACCGACGAGTTCTACTGGGCGGCCTCCGAGCTGTTCATCACCACCAAGAAGCCGGTCTACAAGGAGTTCCTCACCAAGTCGCCGTTCTTCAAGAAGGTCCCCTCGCACGCCACGGCCAGCGGCGCGGACGCGGGCCTGCTGACGGCGATGACCTGGTCCAACACCCAGTCGCTGGGGTCGATCTCGCTGGCGGTGGTGCCGAACGCGCTGCCGGCGGCCGACGTGGACGCCATCCGCAAGGACGTCGAGGCGACGGCGAACGCGTTCCTGGATGCCCAGGCGAAGCAGGGATACCGGGTGCCGTTCCAGCCGGGCGCCAAGGGCTATCCGTGGGGCTCGAACTCGTTCGTGCTCAACAACCTGCTGGTCATCGGCCTGGCCGGCGACCTGAGCAAGGGCGACGCCAAGAGCAAGTACGTGAACGGCGTCGCCGAGGGCATGGACTACATCATGGGGCGCAACCCCATGGACCAGAGCTACGTCTCCGGCTACGGCGAGCGGCCGCTGACCTACCCACACCACCGCTTCTGGGCGCACCAGGCGAACGCGAAGTTCCCGCTCGCGCCGGCGGGCGTCGTGTCGGGCGGGCCCAACTCGGGCCTCGAGGACCCGTACGTCCAGGCGGCCGGCCTGAAGGGCTGCGCGCCCGAGAAGTGCTTCATCGACAACATCGAGGCCTGGTCGTCCAACGAGATCACCATCAACTGGAATGCCCCGCTGGCCTGGGTGACCGCCTACCTCGACGAGCAGGGGGGCGGCGGAAAGGCCACCGCCAAGGGCAAGTCCGGTACGGCCAAGGGCAAAAAAGCGGAGTGAATCGCGCCGGCGCAGGCTAGCCGGCGCCGGCTATCCCGAAACGCGAAAGAAACCGCCGCGATACCATATCCGGCGGTTTTTTCTTGGGAAATGAGCGGTGCAGAAAGTTTGCGCCAGTTTGGAAAAAGGTTTTCCCATCTGGCGGGGTGTCGCCGTCTATGGGGGCATGGATCGTCATCACGATCGCCAGCACGAGCACCCGAGCTGCCCGTCTCTCCTCGAGATCACACGCTACGAGGCGGGCGAGCTCGCGCCGCTGTCGTGCGCCAGCCTGCGCGCCCACGCCGCCGATTGTTCGCACTGTGGCGGCATCCTGACGCTGATCGAGTGCGCGCGCCTGACGCTGATGGGGACGACCCGGGGCGCCAGCATCGCCGAGGCCCACCGCGCCGCCGCGCTGCTGCTGGCGCTCGTCGAGCGTCGCCGCCTGTCCCGCTCGTAAATTCACGGCCGCCCTTCGGTTCGTGGGCTCGCGGCCCCGTCCGGTCACGTCGCTGACCCCGCTCGCCGGCGCGTGAAATGAAACGGCCCATCGCCGCGTGTTCTCCGCGAGGATGGGCCGTCTGTAAACGAGCGACTTCGGAAGAAGTCGCCCGATCCACTGCTGCTACTGCTGGACCAGCATCTTCAGGTTGCTGATGCAGAAGCTGTAGTCCGATGACGCCGTCGTGGTAGCCGGAACGTGGAACTGGATGGACTCGATGGCCGTCTGATCGAGGGGCATCCCGGGCGTCGTCCCCGGAACGACCACCGGCTCCGTCATCGGCATCGTGGGATCGACGTCCAGCCCCAGCAATCCCTTGGGATCCCAGTAGATGACGTTGGTTCCCGACTTCACGTACTTGCCGCTGGCCGAGCTGAAGCCTTTGTCCGCTCCCCAGTAGGCCGAGCCGTTCTGCGTCCCATCGGTACTCGGCGTCGGAAATTCCACCCGGAGCCCCGCAGAGGGAACGTTGTCGATGTCGAACTTGATCCCGACGACGTGCTTGTCCTTGGCGTTGAAGGTGCCCTTCGTGTCACAGGCGTCCGCGGCCATTTGCGCGGCGATGTCAAGGCCGATGCCAGCGCCCCACACGTTGCTGTAGTCCGGTGAAGTGCCGCCCACGAGATTGGGAATCTTGGCGATCGTGCCCGAGGTGCACATCTTCCCGCCCGTGTTCGGGAAGCTCATCATCGAGGGGTCCGGGGTGGTGATCACCGAGCACTGATCCGCCGGATGGTTGCCCGCGTTCGGATCGTTGCACTTCATACCGCTCAGCTTCGGATCGCTGCAGATCTTGCCATACTGATCACCGTACGGGTACCACGAGCCCTGGACCATCAGCGTGTTCCCGTCCGCCATGGCATCCACCCAACCGGTGTCATCCGGCATCAGGGTCACCTCAGTGAACGTCGGCGAGCCCGAACCGCCGCTGCCGCTCGACCCGCCACTGCCGCTGCCGGTCGAACCGCCGCTGGAACTCTGGTGGCTGACCGTGGACGAACCACAGCCGGCAAGCACCGCCGCGCCGCACAGAACGAGCAGCCACCTGTCACCGTATCTTTTCATGTCGAGGCCTCGCATCCTTCGTTTTTGGAAGTTCTGGGTGATAAACGGCCACCCAGACAGTAAGGGGAAATCGGGGCCGTGCCCAATGGGAGAATTTCGTAGTATCGATGTCGTTCGGGGGGTGTCAAGGCGGCGCCGTCAGTTGACGGCGGCGCAGAAACTCGTCGACTGCAGGCCCACTCCGCCCCGCCAGATCTCGAAACCGGCGAACACGTTCGTGAGGGCCCACCCGCTCTGGATCGTCTGAGGCCGGTTTTTGACGGCGTCTTGTATGAAAAGATTCAGATCGTAGGAGAGCGACTTGATGTCTTTCGTGCTGACGTACGAGATACACGGTTTGGTTCCGTTCAGTCCCACCCACACGTTCCAGGTGCCTGGAACTCCGCTGATCGAAACGCCGGGGTACTTATTCTGTCCGATGGGTTGGGCGTCGTTGGGTTTGTGGTACCAGACCATGAGATACCCGCCCGACGGCGCACTGGGAGAGTCGGTATCGCCAGACGGAGACGAACTGAACCACACGTCGTATGCGGCGTTGTAGCTGTTGCTCGACGTATCGCTCAGAGTCGAGCCGTCATCCCAGGTCCAGGACGTCGGTACCGTGGTCAACGCGCTGACGGCCTTGGGCAGGTTGCTGTGTGCGGTGGCGCGGCCCCCGTTGGAGCCGATGAAGTGCGAAGGATACCCGACCGGTCCCCCACCCGTCCCGACGGACCCTTGCTGGACGGTGACCTTGAAGAAGAAGTCGCCCCCGATCTCGATCTTCTGGGGCGCCATGTTCGCCATCGAGTTCCACTCGTTGACCTGCACGTAGTACTGGTGGCCGTCGGGCGCCGGTACGTTCAACGGCACCGAATCGAAGGGCATCGTCAGGGGATCGAGAGGCGCGACCTTTCCCGGGGTGCAGGTGGAAGACGCCCCGCTGGACCCGCCGGTCCCCGCGGCGCTCGCGCCGCCGCTTCCGCTCGCCGTCGACCCGCCGCTGCCGGAACCGGACTTGCCTCCGCTGCTCGCGGAGGTGCCACCGCTGCCACCGCTCGAGTCGGACGGACTGGCCGCGCACGCAGCCAGCGAGACGAGCGAGGAGAGGATGAGTGAGTTGAGGAGGCCGGTCCGCAGCGTCATGGTCGGGGGAGAACTACCAGGAAGATCGCTTCGCATATATCAGCGTTTACGTTCGAGGGCCCGAAAGCGGGAATGGCCCGCCGCCGGAGCGACGGGCCATCTCGCCGTGCGACAGTCTATCGATGCCGCACTTACCACCACATGGTGGCGGCGACGGCGAACAGGTTCGGGTCGGCCTTGGGGAGCCACTGGTTCGGATAGATGGCGTAGGCCTGCTGCCCCAGGATGTAGCGCTGGTACTGGAACGTGATCGCCTCGTGGGTCAGGAACGCGGTCTTGATCACGATGCGCGGCGTGAACACCTGGAAGTTCTCCTGGCTGCCCCCGAACGCGGCGTCCAGATCCGGCTCGACCATGTCGTACCGGAAGCCGAATCCCAGGTTCGCGAGCGGCGTGTAGGCGATGTCGCCGCCGAACTTCAGCTTCTTGGTGTTGATGTTCCAGCAGCCGTAGCCGCCGTAGGGCGCGGAACCCGGCAGCGAGTGGTCACACGGCAGGGGATTGCCGTTCTTGTCAGCACCGCCGCCCGACCCCAGCGGGGCCTCGAACGGCGCCGGCGAATCGACCATCGACAGCATACCGAACACCGTCACGGCGAGATCCGGCCCCTGGCCCCAGAACGCCGCGGGGTAACGCGCCAGCGCGCCGAAGCTGAAAGTGTACTGCGCCTCGACGGTCTTGACGGTACCGGTCTCGTTCTGCGGACCACGGTACTCGCCGGTCTGCGGGTTGAAGCCCACGCCGAAGAAGTTCTCCTTGAACTGCCAGCCGCCGAACGAGTGCAGGACCTCGACCGCATCCGCCAGCGCGTTGATGTTCTTCGCGTTGATGTAGGAAAAGCCGATGTAGCCATCTCCAAAAGCGCCCAGGCTGAGACGCAGGTCGGCGCCCGTGATCAGCATGCTGCCCTGGACGGGCTGGAAGTAACGCGGCACGTGATCCGAGACGTTGGCCTGCTGGGAATTGCCCGGAAACGCATTGGCCGGCAAAGCGCCTGAGGACGGGTCAGGCTTCACGCCGCTCCAGTTGTCGTCAGGCGTCCAGGTGTAGAGGAGGTGCGTCCCCAACGTGACCATCTTCCGCCACGAGGCGCCGAGATGGGCGTGCGCCAGGTACGTGGACCCCTGCGGCACGGGGCCGGAATAAGGCAGATACTCGGCATCGCGATCGGACAGGTAGTTCTGATAACCGAACCCCTGGTTCGTGGTGCACATGCCGGGGCCCGTGCAGTTGCCGCCCGCCTGGCCCTTGAAGACCTGGAACAGCTGGTTGTTCGTGAAGGGCACGACCTCGATCTTCGAACCGCCGCCCGCCTCGGCCGTGATGCCGATCTCCGGCGTGGCGTCGATGTTCGCCGTCGCGGTCAAGCCGGCGACGTGCGTGCGGCCGAACAGGTACGTCTCGTACATGCCGCCGTCGTACTTGCCGGCGGTGCCGTAGCGGTTCTGGAACGAACCGGCGTTGAGGACGATGCCGCCGCGGTCACCGAACGCCTCGGGGAAGTTCAGGGTCAGGAAGGCCTGGTCGATCCCCTGCTGCGCCTGCAGGTTGCGGTAGCCGGCCGACGTCTGCGAATAGCTGTCGACGATGATGGTCATCATCGCGCGCGAGTTGCCGTACGAGAAGTTCAGCTGAGCCCACGGCCCCGGGACCGTGTTCGTATAGTCCCAGGTGACGTAGTTGGCGCCCGGCACCCGCGGGAAGCCGTGCAGTTGCAGGCCGCTCGCGATGCTGTTCGTGCAGGCCGAGTCCATCTGGCAGCCGGGGCCGGCGTTGAGGGGCTGAGAGGTCGGCGTGGCGGGGCCCATCGACACCCGCAGCGGCGCGCGCATGTAGCCGTGGAAGTCGAACTTCCACTCGTCGGCGCTGGCCGAGGTGGTCGTCGGCGTCAGGGACTCCGCCTCTTTCGTGCTCAGGTTCGTACCGCCGGTCAGCTGCGGGGTGTTCGGGTTCAGGCCCAGACCGGCGCCGGAGCTGTGCGCCTTCGAGTCGGCCGTCGCAGGCGTCGTGGCCGGCGCGGTGGCGGTGGCCGCTCCACCGCCGGCGGCGGTCGTCGGGGTCAAAGACGCCCCCTCGTCAGCGCGCGCGACGTTGCCGCCCGTCAGAGCTCCCGCCGCGAACCAACCGAGAGCCAGACCGACCGTTACGAGAAGAGGACGTTTCATCCGTTCTTTTTCCTTCATTTAGGGAGTGAAAGGGAGCGGACCAGATAAGGAGCCGACGAGGCCGTGGTCACGTCGCAGGTCTGTCTCCAAGAGTCGCGACGTCACCGGGCCAGCCCGGAAAAAGCGAAAAACTTTCGAAAATCGTCACTGGACAGGCAACGAAAATGCGGCCGGAGTGTCGGCTTTTCCCTGGGGTGTGTCAAGGTCCGACCGGGACGCCTGTCCTTTTTGAAGGCAAGCGACGCAACGGCCGCCGACGCCTTTCCCATTCAGCGGGTCATGTTCGTTTTGCTTCGCGGTTCGTTGTGCCGTGGCGCCCCACCGGCGACTCCATGGATCGAACGCCACGGCGAGGCCTTCGTGTCGCACGAATACCTACATTGACTATGTCCTTCGGGACCGGATATCAACGCGCCGTGGTTTAACCGCCTGCCCCATTGGGAGAGATCCATGAAGAGAAACGCGCTTCTGTCCTTGCTCGTCTTCGCCGCGGGCGCCTCGAGCGCCGCCGGCTGTCTGGTTCCACCGCCCGAAGGTCCGAAGGGCGGCGGCATGAAAGAGTGCGGCCCCGCGGGACAGATCGACGACTTCGAGGACAACAACAACCAGAACAACGTCGTCGATAACCGCGGCGGCTACTGGTACACGTTCGTCGACAAGGTCGGCTCGACCGTCTGGCCGGAGGCCGGCGAGGCGGGCGGCACCTTCACCCCGTCCGAGGGTGGCTACAACTCGAAGTACGCCGCCAACTTCAAGGGCAAGATCGGCACGGCCGCCATCGTCTTCGGCGCGCTGGGCATGAACTTCCAGGACCCCAAGGCGGCCTACGACGCCTCGAAGTACGAAGGCGTGACCTTCTTCGCGAAGCGCGGCCCCAACTCGACGGGCAAGGTCCGCCTGAAGGTGCCGGACGCGAACACGGATCCCGAGGGCGGCGTCTGCAGCGAGTGCTTCAACGACTTCGGCACCGACCTGAACCTGACCGAGCAGTGGCAGCGCTTCGTCATCCCCTTCCGCGACATGAAGCAGATGGAGGGCTGGGGCGCCCCGCGCAAGGCCCACCTCGATCCGACCAAGATCTACGGCATGCAGTGGCAGGTGAACGTCCAGGGCGCCGACTACGACATGTGGATCGACAACGTGGGCTTCATCTGCAAGGGCTGAGGCGGCTGGAGACCGATCACCCCCTGAGCTAGAACCCTGAGCGCCGTTGGGCCACGCCCGGCGGCGCTCGTTTCATTCATGAAAGGCGGTAGCAGCATGCCGGGAACGACGATCGAAGCGCTCGCGGACGGTCCGCCGGTGACCCCCGCCGTGGTCAACCCGGTGAGCTACAAGAACCCCTTCCTGTGGGTGCCTTCGAGCTACCTGGCCATGGGCCTGGTGTACGTGACCGTGGGAAGCGTCGCGAACATCATGTTCAAGAACATGGGGATGCCCAACGACCAGGCCGCCTTCTGGTCGAGCCTGCTGGGGTTTCCCTACACGTTCAAGTTCCTGTGGGCGCCCGCGCTGGAGCTGTACAAGACGAAGAAGTTCTTCGTCATCCTGATGCAGTTCGCGATCGCCGCCGCGCTGGTGGGCGTCGCGCTGGCGTTGAAGCTGGGCGGCGCCAACTGGGTGGGCCCGGCGCTGACCCTGATCGCCATCACCGCCGTCCTGGGCGCGACCCAGGACATCGGCACCGACGGCGTGTACGTGACCACGCTGACGCCCAAGGACCAGGCGAAGTACCTGGGGTTCCAGAGCATGTGCTGGAACGGCGGAGCGCTGCTGGCCAAGGGCCCCTTCGTCAGCGTCAGCGGCGTCTTGAAGGAGAGCACGCACAGCTACGCGACCGCCTGGACGATCATCATGTTCGCGATGGGCGCGCTGGTCTTCCTGGCCGCGCTCTATCACAGCCGCATGTTGCCGGCGGGCGGCAAGTCGGTCGACGCGCCCAAGACCTTCGGCGACGCCATGCGGGGGTTCGGCGACGCCTTCGCCACGTTCTTCCAGAAGAAGGACGTGCTGCGCCTGGTGGCGTTCGCGTTCTTCTACCGGTTCGGCTACGGCCTGCTCGACAAGATGGGCCCGCTGTTCCTGATCGACAGCCGCGCCAACCACGGCCTGGGCCTGTCCAATCAGGAGATCGGGTTCATCTACGGCACGTTCGGCAGCGGCGCGTTCATCGTGGGCTCGCTGGTGGGCGGCTGGATCGTGTCGCGGGCCGGCCTGCGCAAGACGCTGTTGTTGCTCTGCCTGTGCATCAACGTCCCCAACGTGACGTTCCTGTTCCTCAGCCAGGCCCTGCCGACGAACACCTACCTGATCACGGTCATCGTGACGATCGAGCAACTGGGCTGGGGCATCGGCGCCGTGGGGCACATGATTTACATGATGCAGCAGATCGCGCCGGCCCTTACAAGACGGCGCACTACACCTTCGCCACCGCCCTGATGGGCGCCTGCATGATGAGCACCGGCGCCGTCAGCGGCTTCCTGCAGAAGGCTCTGGGGTACCAGTGGTTCTTCGTGGTGGTGCTGATCGCCGCCCTGCCCTCGCTGCTGGCGACGCTGTTCGCGCCGTTCCATCACGAGGACGTCGCCAAGCGCGACGCGACCGCGTAGCCGCGGGCGCCGGAAACGCAAAAACGCCGCCGGATCCTAGGATTCCGACGGCGCCCTAATTCTTCTATCCTTGGCTCGGGCTTGCCGAGCCGGCCCGCTGCTCAGGAGCGGGAGCCAGGCTGGTCGCCTGGTCTCCCTTCTCAGGTTACTCGAGTTCGTTGGTGACGATCGGGGTCTTGCTGCCCGAGACGTCGCCGTTCGCGTCGATCGCGCCCAGGCGCTTGAAGTTCGACTCGGTGCCGTTGCAGTCCAGGTCGCCGATCGCCTCGGCCGTGAACGTCGAGGCGGAGCCCACACCGGCGCTGGTGTACTTGGGCTTGTAGATGAACGGATCGGGCAGCGAGAAGGACAGCGCGACCCAGCTGGGGTCCTTCCACTCGGCGCCGCCACCGGGGCACTTGCCGCCGGCCTGGCACGAGCAGTCCGCGTTCGGAACGTTGTTGACGGAGGCCGGGAACTGCTTCGCCAGCGCCACGCCGGCCGCGTCCACGTGGTCCGTCTCGAAGTAGGCGACCGAGCCGGCCCACATCTTGTTCAGGTGACCGGCCGCCTCTGCGGTCTTGGATCGCTTGATGTACTTGCTGAACGCCGGGATGGCCACGGCGGCCAGGATGCCGATGATCGCCACGACGATCATGAGCTCGACGAGCGTGAAACCAGAGCCGCGTTTCCGAGAGCGAACCATGAGAATCCTCCGTTTGAATTGCTGAGCGTTGGGCTACGAACTGAAATCATCGGCAGAGATGCGCCGGCCTTTAGGGCGGTCGTCACGACGGCCCTCGCCGCCGCGCTCACTGCCCGTCGTTGAACGTGCGCAGGTTGGGCGACGTGCTGGAGATTCCCAGCACGGTGACGTTGCCCGGGAATCCCGACGGGCCGTTCAGGTTGCAGGCGGCCAGCCCGTAGAACCAGGGCGCCGCCACCCCCGAGACCAGCGCCGTGCCGTAGGTCGCCGCGGCGGGCACCGCCTGGGCGGCGCCCCCGGCGTTCGTCAGGTAGGTGCAATAGAGCACCGTGTCACGCGGGCTGACGCCGACCGCGCGCCAGGCGGTGGGCCAGGCGGCGCTGTTGGCGACGCTGGCCGGACTGCGGACCGAGTCGAACCCCGCCGCGTTCGGGTTGGTGGGGTAGAAGGCCGCGCCCGGCTCGTCCGGGCTGGGCTGGGCGGCGTTGCCGTCGGCGCGCAGGGGCATGAACGTCCCGAATTCCATGCGGTAGGACTGCTCCTTGCTGTTCATCTCGGCGAGCATGCTGACCCCTTCGGTCAGGCGCGCGCGGGCCACCCAGCGCCGGTAGCCGAAGCTGCCGATCGCGGCCAGGATGGAGATGATCGCGACGACGATCATCAGCTCGACCAGCGTGAATCCGGATCTTGGCGAACGCATCGCTGCGGTGCTTTCGGCAGAAATCGGCCAGCGCTCAAGGACTGCCGCCGAAGCCTGGGCTGGCCGAGGGCGCGAACCTGCGCCGGGTCATCCATGCTGCTTTCCTGGACCGCGCCGGCGCGCTGCCGACTCGATCCGGGCATGACAACCAAGCGGATGACCCAGCTCGCGTGCCATGCCGTTCTAGGTCTCACCCTGCCCTGCCTGTTCGGGGCGACCACCTCGGCCTGCGCCACCGCGCCCGCCGAAGCAACCAGCGGCGGCGCCTCGTTGACGGCCAGCACCGGCGCGACCGCGCCGGCGGAGCTGCCACCGTTGCCGCCCGCGGAGGGCAACCCCTTCGCTGGCGCGACGTTCTTCGTGAACCCGGAGTATCGCGCGCGGATCGAGGCGGCGGCGGTCAAGGCCGCCCCGGCGGACGCGGCGCTGATGGCGAAGGCGGCGGCCTATCCGACGGCGGTGTGGGCGTCCAGCATCGACGACATCAAGAAGAAGCTGCTGCCCGCCCTGCGCGACGCCGACGCCCAGCGAAAGAACGCGGGAGGCAAGCCGATCGTCTCGGTGTTCTCGCTCTACGACCTGCCGGGGCGCGACTGCAACGCGAAGGCGTCAGCCGGAGAGCTGGCGGCGGACGCGCGCGGCGCCGAGCGCTACCGGAAGGAGTTCATCGATCCCATCGCCAGCGCGTTCGCGGCGCACCCCGACCAGCGCATCGTCGTGGTGCTGGAGACTGACTCGCTGGCGAACCTGGCCACCAACCTGGGGACGCCCGCCTGCGCGACGGCCGATCCCATCTATCGGCGCTCGACGGCTTACGCCATCTCCAGGCTGGCGGCCGTTCCCAACGTCTCGATCTACCTCGACGCCGCCCACGCCGGCTGGCTGGGATGGAGCGGCAATCGCGCGAAGATCGCGGCCATCTACAAGGACGTGCTGCAGCTGGCGGGGGGCGACGACAAGATCCGGGGGTTCTTCGTCAACGTCTCGAACTACAACCCGCTGACGGGCGACTTCGGCAAGCAGCTGGAGCCGACGAACCCGTGCCCGAACGAGCTGACCTACGTCACCGAGCTGGCCGATTCGCTGCGCTGGGCGGGCATCACCCGCAAGGCGTTCCTGATCGACACGGGCCGCAACGGCCGCGGTGGTCTGCGCCAGAAGTGGGGCAGCTGGTGCAACGTCCACCATGCCGGCCTGGGCGAACGGCCGCGCGCCGCGCCGGCGCCGCTGGTCGACGCCTACTACTGGATCAAGCCACCCGGTGAGTCCGACGGCACGTCCGACAAGACGGCCGCCCGCTTCGACGAGATGTGCGCGGGCGGCGACGCCGCGCCGGGGGCGCCCGAAGCGGGCGAGTGGTTTCAGTCTTACTTCGTCGAGCTGGTGCGCAACGCGGAACCGCCGCTGTGACCGGACGCTGAACAGCGTTCGAACGTGGCGACGACCTCGACGTGGAACGTCTGCGGCATGAGGTCCAGGGCGACCACACGGGAGAGCTCGAACCCCAGCGCGCGCAGCTTCGCAGCGTCGCGCCCCAGCGTCTGGGGATCGCACGAGACGTAAACCAGGCGGCGGGCGCGCGCGGCAGCGGTGAAGTTCTCGCCGTCCAGTCCCTCGCGCGGAGGATCGCAGAGCACGGTGTCGGCGGCGGCGTCCGGTCCCGAGGGGACCCGCCCGGCGCGCCAGGAGGCGGCGGGCGCGTTGTGGCGACCGCGGTCGACGGCGCGCGCGTCGGCGTCGTGGGCCACGACCCGGGTGGCGCGCGCCAGCAGGTGGCGAGTGAAGTTTCCCGAGCCCGCGTATAGCTCCAGCACCTGGCCGGGGGCGTCGCCCAGCGCCTGTACGACCGCCGCCACCAGCGCCGCGTTCGCGACGCGGCCCACCTGGGCGAAGCCGCCAGCGGGGATGCGCAGAGGGGAACCGCCCGGCTCGGCCACGTCCACCGCCGGGGCGCCGCGCGTCCGTGGCGCGTCCGCGCCGGCCGCGATGGTGACCCCGGCCATCCCGGCGCCGGTCCAGGCCGCGGAGACGGACGCCGCGCGATCGTCCGTCATCGGCGCGCGGGAACGCACGGTCACGTGCACGCCCTCGGCGCCCGCCTGCAGATCGATCTCCGCGCCGGACGGCAACGCCGCGGCCTGCGCCCGCACCGCCGCCAGCGCGCGGCCCGCCGCTTCACCGAGCAACAGACAGCGCTGGACGTCGACGACGTCGTGACTGCGCCGGGCGCGAAAGCCGACCGCGCCGCCCTGCACGAGCAAGCGGGCCCGATCGCGGTATCCGTACCCGGCGTCCGAGGGCGCGACGAACTCGTCGACCTCGGCCCCCAGGGCGCGGGCGACGATCTCGCGCTTCGCCGCGCGCTGCGCCTCCAGCGTCACGTGCTGCCACTGACAGCCGCCGCACGCCCCGAAGTACGGGCACGGCGGCGTCACTCTCAGCGGCGACGCCGTCTTCACCTCCACCAGCTCGGCCCAGGCGACGCGGGCCTTCTCGCGCACCAGGGCGGCCCGCACCTCGTCGCCCGGCGCCGCCAGCGAGATGAAGGTGGCGCGGCCGTCGTGCGCCCCGCCCTGCTGCCGCCCCACGGCGTCGCCCCCCGGGGCCAGCCCGTGCACGCGGACATCTACCTCCGTGGACACGGCGCCACCATAGCGGTAGCCCCATCGAAATGGCGATTTTTCCAGGCACACGGTAGAAATGACGGTGGGCGCGCATGGACAAGACCGTCTCCTCCGCCGAAGAAGCCGTCGCTGACATCCAGGACGGGGTGACCTTGATGGCAGGTGGCTTCGGCCTGTGCGGCATCCCCGAGAACCTGATCGCGGCGCTGCACCGGCGTGGCGTGAAGGGGCTCTCGATCATCTCCAACAACTGCGGCATCGACGGCAAGGGGCTGGGCCTGCTGCTCGACGCCGGTCAGGTGAAGAAGATCACCGCCAGCTACGTGGGCGAGAACAAGACGTTCGAGCGCCAGTTCCTCGCCGGCACGCTGGACGTCGAGCTGTGTCCGCAGGGGACGCTGGCCGAGCGCATCCGCGCGGGCGGCGCCGGCATCCCCGCCTTCTACACGGCCACCGGCTACGGCACGAAGGTGGCCGAGGGCAAGGAGACGCGCGTGTGGAACGGCCGCAACACCATCCTGGAGACGGCGCTGACGGCCGACTTCGCCTTCGTGAAAGCCTGGAAGGGCGACCGCTTCGGCAACCTGGTCTACCGGAAGACCACGCGAAACTTCAACCCGATGATGGCGGCGGCGGCCCGGGTGACGATCGCGGAGGTCGAGCACCTGGTCGAGCCGGGCCAGCTCGAGCCCGATCACATCCACACCCCGGGCATCTACGTGAAGCGCATCGTGGTCGGGGCGCGCTACGAGAAGGCCATCGAGCAGCGCACCACGCGCAAGAGGCCAGCCTGACATGGCGCTGACGCGCGATCAGATCGCGATGCGGGCGGCGCGCGAGCTGCGCGACGGCATGTACGTGAACCTGGGCATCGGCATGCCCACGCTGGTGGCCAACTTCATCCCGGCCGGCATCGGCATCATGCTGCAGTCGGAGAACGGCCTGCTGGGCATCGGCCCGTTCCCTTACGAGGGCGACGAGGATCCCGATCTGATCAACGCCGGCAAGCAGACGGTCACCGAGATCGCCGGCAGCGCCTTCTTCTCGTCCGCCGAGTCCTTCGCCATGATCCGCGGCGGGCACATCGACTGCGCCATCCTGGGTGCGATGCAGGTCGCGGAGAACGGCGATCTGGCGAACTGGATGATCCCCGGCAAGATGATCAAGGGGATGGGCGGCGCGATGGACCTGGTGGCCGCGGCCAAGCGGGTCGTCGTCATGATGGAGCACGTGGCCAAGGGCGACGAGAAGAAGATCCTGAAGCGCTGCACGCTGCCGCTGACCGCGGTGGGGGCCGTGCATCGAATCATCACGGATCTGGCCGTCCTGGACGTCACGCCGGCCGGGCTGGTGCTGGTCGAGCGCGCGCCGGGCGTCTCGGTCGAGGAGCTGCAGCGCAAGACCGAGCCCACGCTGATCGCCGCCGGCCCGGTCCCCGAGATCTCGTTCGGGAGCTGACGTGGCCTCTCGTCGGCCGGAGGCGGCAACGTCCCAGTCCCCCCCGCCCCCCCTGGAGACCACCGCGGGCATTCCCCTGCCCGTCGTCGCCGACGCCGGCACGCTGGCGGCGCAGGTGCCGCCGTTCGAGCCGGCCCGCGACCTGGGCGCGCCGGGCGAGTTCCCCTTCACCCGCGGCGTCCACCCCACCATGTACCGCGGCCGCCCCTGGACGATGCGCCAGTACGCCGGCTTCGGCTCGGCAGCCGAGACGAACCAGCGCTTCAAGTTCCTGCTGGCGTCGGGCCAGACCGGCCTGTCGGTGGCGTTCGATCTGCCCACCCAGATGGGCCGCGACGCCGACGATCCGCTGGCCACCGGCGAGGTGGGCCGGACCGGCGTCGCCATCTGCACGCTCGACGACATGGAGGTGCTGCTGGCCGACCTGCCGCTCGACCAGGTCTCGACGTCGATGACCATCAACGCCACGGCCGCCATCCTGCTGTGCCTGTACGTGGCGGTGGCGGATCGGCGGGGCATCCCGCGCCGGTCGCTGGCGGGCACGATCCAGAACGACATCCTGAAGGAGTACATCGCGCGCGGCACGTACATCTATCCGCCCGCGCCGTCGATGCGCCTGACCGCCGACGTGTTCGCCTTCTGCCGCGACGAACTGCCGCGCTGGAACCCCATCAGCATCAGCGGCTACCACATGCGCGAGGCGGGCTGCGACGCCGTGCAAGAGGTGGCGTTCACGCTGGCGGACGGCATCGCCTATGTCGAGGCGGCGCTGGCGGCGGGCCTGGGCATCGACACGTTCGCGCCGCGCCTGTCGTTCTTCTTCAACGCGCACGCGCACCTGCTGGAGGAGGTGGCGAAGTTCCGCGCCGCCCGCCGGCTGTGGGCGCGCCTGATGCGCGAGCGCTTCGGGGCGCGCGATCCGCGCTCTCAGATGCTGCGCTTCCATGCGCAGACCGCCGGCTCGACGCTGACCGCCGAGCAGCCCTGGAACAACGTGGTGCGCACCACCGTCGAGGCGCTGGCCGCCGTCCTGGGGGGCGCGCAGTCGATCCACACCAACGGCTTCGACGAGGCGCTGGCGCTGCCCAGCGAGACCTCGGCCCAGCTGGCGCTGCGCACGCAGCAGATCCTCGCCTTCGAGAGCGGCGCCGCCGACGTCGTCGATCCGCTGGGCGGCGCGTACGCTATCGAGGCGCTGACGAACGAGATCGAGGCCAGGGCGCGGACGTTGATCGAAGGCATCGACGCGCGCGGCGGCATGATCGCCGCCATCGAGGCCGGCTATCCGCAGCGCGAGATCGAGCGGCAAGCCTTCGCCTACCAGCGCGCCGTGGAGGGCGGCGCGCGCGTGGTCGTGGGACAGAACCGCTTCCGCGACGCGGCCGGCGCGGCGTCGAGCGGCGCCGCGCTGCCCCTTCACCACCTGGACGCCGGCGCCGAGCAGGCGCAGCGGGCGCGGCTGGCGAGCGCGCGGGCCGCCCGCGACGCCACCCAGGTGGCCACCGCGCTGGCGGCCGTCGAGGAGACAGCCCGGGGGCCCGGGAACCTGGTCCCCGCCATCCTGCGGGCCGTGGTCAGCCGCGCCACCCTGGGCGAGATCTCCCACAGCCTGCGCCAGGTCTTCGGCAGCTACCGGCCGGCCCGCTGATCGGCCGGCCGGCGATCCACGGGTTGCCAGCACGCGCCAGGCCTATTTTCGCCTCATTTCGGCCATGTTTCATTTTGGACGGAGGCGGTAATTCGATTGCGCCGCCGCCCTTTTCGGAGTTACCGTTTACCGAGCACCTGGAGTGGCGGCGATGACGAAATCGGATCTGATCAACCACGTGAGCCAGCTGCGGAACATCCCGGCGGCCCGTGCCGAGTCGATAGTGAACGCGATCTTCGACTCCATCGAGATGACGTTGCAGCGCGGGGAGCGCATCGAGATCCGGGGCTTCGGCAGCTTCGAGATCCGGCGCTACCGCGCCTATGCCGGGCGTAACCCGCGCAACGGCGCGAAGGTCGAGGTGGCGGCGAAGAACCTGCCGTTCTTCAAGGTCGGCAAAGAGATGAAGGACCGCATCAACCAGCGGAACGCGGCGCCGCAACCCGCGGCCGCAGAGCCGTCCGGTCCGACGGTCGCGTCCCCGATGGCAAGCCAGTCCACGCCTCCGCCCTCGCTGCTGGGCGAGGCCGCGCAGCCCTGAGCCACGGCGCCGGCCGGTAGCGCCGGGGGCAGTCGTTCTGCTGCGCGAGCGCCTTCTACTGCGCGAGCGCGGTCTGCTGCGCGAGCGCGCGCGCTGCCCGCGACAGGCGGCGCAAGCGCAGCGGTGCCGCGATGGCGTGGCGGGCGAAGGCGGCGCCCAGCTGCATGGGCCGGTCCGCCAGCACCGTCGAGCCGCACACCCGCGCCGCGTACAGCTCGGTCATGCGGCGGTCGAACATCACCAGTGACAGCCAGAAGCGGTAGCTGTCATCGCCGCGGCCGTACAGCATGCGCGCCAGCCGCGTGTCGAGCGCCAGCTCGCGCCCCACCACGCCGCGCCGGATGGCGGCGCCGTAGTCGGCGAACGAGACGTCGCCCGTGTCGAGCGCGCCGCAGATGGCAGCGGCGGCGATGGGCCCCTCTTCCAGCCCCACGGCGATGCCCTCGCCGGTCAGCGCGTCGATCCCGGCCGCGTCGCCCACGCACAGGAGGTGCGGCGCCGCGACCCGACTGTTCGGCGCGTACGGCCAGGCCGGCCAACCGCGCGCGGTCGGTAAGGCCACGCCGTACCGGGCCAGCGTCCGCGACAGGATGCGGACGATCTCCGCGCCCCCCAGGCGGCGCGACGGCGTGTGCATCGCGCCGACGTTCAGGCGATTCCCGCTGACCGGGAACAGCCAGACGTAGCCGCGCATCCCCGCCTCCATGGGCGAGAAGTCGTAGATCATCTCCGCCGGAAAGGGCCGGGGCGCCGGGATCTCGGCCTTGAACAGTTGCAGGGGACGGGCCGGCGCCGCGGGGTCGCGGGCCGTCAGGGCGTCGCGCACGCGGCTCGACGCTCCGTCGGCCGCCACCAGGACGCGCGCGACGATCGTGCGGCCCGCCGACGTCCGCACCCGCACCCTGCCCCGCGCGGCGTCCACCTCGTAGCCTTCCACCCCCTCGCCCTCGATCACCGGCACGCCCCGCTCGCGCGCCTGCGCCACCAGATCGGCGTCGAAGTCGGCGCGCCGGATGACGTCGACGGGGCGGCCCAGCGTCACGCGCCGGTCCTGATCACCGTACACGATGCGGCCCGTCCCGCAGCTGATCGCCGGCACGCGCACCGCCAGGCCCAGCTCCTCGAGCGCCAGACGCGCCCGCCCCGTCAGCCCGCCCCCGCACGGCTTCTCACGCGGGAAGCGGGCCTTGTCCAGGCACAGGACGCGGCCGTCGCGGACCAGCCCGGGTCGATGCGCGGCCAGCGCCACCGCGACGGCGACGCCGGCCGGCCCGGCGCCCGCGATCACCACATCGACGTCGACGCCCGCCGCTTCGCTCACAGGTTCGGCTTCGCGGACAGCTGGCCCTTGATCGTCAGGGTCAACGCGCCCGAGGGCGGCGGGGTTCCGCCCGGGATCACGACGCGCGTCTGCGCCAGGAACACGAACGGCGTCCCCAGGTGCATGCCGATGTTCGAGAACACCGAGTTCGCGGCGGCATCGAGGGGAATGTTGCCGTTCGTCAGGGTCGTCGCGTGGGGGATGGACGGGACGGTCGCGAACTTCACGACGCCCGGATCGGACACCTTGGTCGACCCCTGCGGTCCGACATACAGGTCCACCGGCGGCAGGTCGACGTTCAGCGAGTTCTGATTGACGTCATAGGTCAGCTTGTTGACGCTGATGTCGATGGCGCTCTGATTGCTGAGCGAGCTGGGGATCTGCGCCTCGTTCTTCAGGTCGATCATCTGCGGCGGCGACTGCACGACGACCGCGAACGCGCACGCGGCGCTGGCGGGGTCGCAGATCAGCATCGAGCAGTCGATGCCCGCGGCGCTGATCGCCAGCGGGCAGCAATCGGCGTTCGTGCCGCAGGCGATGGTGGGCACCATCGCGAACGCGCTGGTCATCGACGCGTTCCAGTCGGCCTGGCCGGTGTCGAAGGTGTAGGTCTTCGGCGGCAGGTCGAAGGACACCTTCGCCAGGTCCGAGTTGATCAGGCCGCAGCCCGTCGCGAACGTCAGCGGAGCGGCGATGGCCAGGACCCCCAGGACGGAGGCGAGAGGCCAGGATGCGGCACGAACGCGACGCGGCGATTGATGGTTCATCATCATTAGTATCTCTCACGAAGCTGGTCCATCAAATCGCGCAGCGCTGATTTCGTGTCGCGCGTACCGGCGGCCACCTCGACGGCCAGCGCGGCAGCGGGGCCTCCCGGCGCCAGCGCCGCCCGCGCGTCGGCCGCCAGCCGTCCCAGCAACAGCTGCGTCACCCGGCGCACCGCCCGCCCCTCGCTGCGACCGTCTGGTTGCGCGTCGCGCGCCGTCTCGATGGCCGCCAGCAGCTCGCTCAGTCCTTCGCCGGTGGTGGCCACTGTGCGCACGATGGGCACATCCGCCGCCAGCGCACCGGTCAGGCGGCGCAGCTCCAGCATGCCGTTCAGATCGCGCAGCGCCTGCTCGGCGCCGGGACGATCGGCCTTGTTCACGACCAGGACGTCGGCGATCTCGAGCAGGCCGGCCTTCAGCGCCTGCACCTCGTCGCCCAGGCCCGGCACGGTGACGACGGCGGTCACGTCCGCCAGCACGGCCACGTCCACCTCGGCCTGGCCCACGCCCACCGTCTCGACCAGGATCGTGGAGAAGCCCGCGGCGCCCAGCGCCGCCACCACCTGGGCGGCCGAGGACGACAGCCCGCCGCCCGCGCCCCGCGTCCCCAGCGAGCGGATGAAGACCCCGGCGTCGGTGGCGTGCTCCTGCATCCGCACCCGATCGCCCAGCACCGCCCCACCGCCCACCGGGCTGGAGGGATCGACGGCGACGATGCCCACGCGCGCGCCGCGCCCGCGGAGCAGGCGGCACAGCCCGTCGACCAGCGTGGACTTCCCCGCGCCGGGGGGGCCGGTCACGCCGACGACGAACGGCGCCGGTACGCCGGCAGTCAGGTCTTGAAGCTCTCGCGCCGCGGCCGGCACACCGTCGTCGAGATCGCGAATCAGTCCCGCGAGGGCGCGGTGATCTCCCGCCCGGATCAGCTCGCGGCGGCCCATTCCTTCAGCAACTCGCGGGCGATCACCATCTTCTGCACCTCGTTCGTGCCCTCGCCGATCTCGCCCAGCTTGGCGTCCCGCAGGTAGCGCTCGACCTCGAACTCGCGCGAATAGCCGTAGCCGCCGTGGATCTGGATGGCGTTCGTGCAGGCGCGCATGGTGGCCCGCGCCGCGTAGTACTTGGCGAACGACGACTCCTTGGTCGTCCGTTGCTGCTTGTCCTGCATCAGCGCCGCCCGCCACACCAGCAGGCGGGCCGCGTCCAGCTCGGTGGCCATGTCGGCCAGCATGTGCTGGATGGCCTGGAACTCGGCGATGGGCTTCTCGAACTGCACGCGCTCCTTGGCGTACTTGCGCGCCGCCTCGAAGGCGGCCCGGCCGATGCCCACCGCCCACGACCCGATGCCGACGCGCCCCTTGTCCAGGATCTTCAGCGTGTCGAAGAAGCCCTGGTTGATGGCGCCCAGCCGCTGCGAGTCGGGGAGCTTCACGTCCTCGAAGATCAGCTCGGTGGTGTCGGAGGCGTGCAGGCCCATCTTCTCGATGCGCTTGCCGGTCCGGAACCCCGGCGTGCCACGTTCGACGATGAAGGCCGTCAAGCCCTTCTGCATCAACGCCGGCTCGGTGGAGGCGACGATGACGAAGATCTCGCCCACCGAGCCCTGGGTGATGAACGTCTTGGTGCCCGACAGGCGCCAGCCGTCGCCGTCACGCACGGCTCGCGAGCGCGCCGCCGCCGCGTCCGAGCCGGAGCCCGGCTCGGTCAGGCCCCACCCGCCCAGCGCCGTGCCCCGCGCCAGCCGCGGCAGGTACTTGCGGCGCTGCTCCTCGGTGCCGGCCAGGAAGATGTGCCCCGTGCACAGCGAGTTGTGCGAGGCCATCGTCAAGCCGACCGAGGCGTCGGCGCGGGCCACCTCCTCCAGCGCGACGACGTAGTCGGTGAACTTCATGCCGGCGCCCCCGTAGGTCTCGGGGATCTGCATGCCCAGCAGGCCCATCTCTCCCATGGTGGGGATGATCTCGTGGGGAAAGTGTTCCTCGCGATCCCAGCGGGCGGCGTTCGGGATGATCTCGCGCGCGCAGAACTCGCGCACCGACTGCTGCAGGATCCGTTGGTCTTCCGAGAGCTCGAAGTTCATGGGGGCTGGGTCGACGCCTTTCTGGAGGGGGGCTGGCAGGGTCAGCGGGAACCGATCACTTCTTGGAGGGGGGCATCTTGTACTTCTGTTCGGGGCCGGCGGGGGCGAAGATCTGCAGCGCGGTCGTCTTCTCGCCGCCCGTGAACCTGACGGCGTGGGGCTGCCCTTCGGGAATGTGGATGACCTGATCGGCGCCGAACGCGATCTTCTCGCTGCCGATCGTGACCTCGCCGCCGCCCGACAGGATGTAGATGATCTCGGCCGACCCGTCGTGGCTGTGGCGCGGGATCTCGGTGCCGGCCGCGAACTCGACCACCGAGGCCGAGGCGGCGTCGCTGCCCGTGTTCGCCGGATCGAACAGGGCGTGCACTTTTATCTTCCCGCCGGCCGCCGTGTGGACCGGCGCCTTGTCGAAGGACTCCGCCGTCAGGTGGGCCCCGCTGGGCACCGTCGCCTTCTTGGGATCGCGGATCACGTCGAACGCGGCGCGGCCCTTCTCGTCCTTGGGGTCGCGGTAGACGCGCTCGGGGCCGAGCGGCGCGAACACCTGCAGGATCTCCACGGGCGCCGAGCGCACCATGTTCTCGATCACGTGCGGCATCTCCGCGGGGATGAAGACGGCGCTGCCCTCGGGCAGCACCTCGGGGTTGACGCCCGTCGGGCCGAGGACGCGGGCCCGTCCCTTCCTGACGTACAGCAACTCGGCGCCGGGGTGCTTGTGCATGGCGATGCGGTTCGCCGGCTCGATGGTCAGCAACGACAGCGACGCTTGCCGGGCGCGCATGGTGGCTTCGTCGACCAGCACCTTGACCGTGAACGCGGGCGCCGGCCCCTTGGCCTTCGCCTTGCCCTTGCCTCCGGCGCCGGGACCATGCTCGGGCGCGTCGGCGGTCTTGATCGAGAACTGCGCCGCCTGCCCCTCGAAGGCCAGCGGCAGGATCACCGTCGTCCCGGGCGCCACCCCGGGGATGACCCAGGTGGCCGTGCTCGCCTCGAGGCAGGCCAGCAGCAGCGGCGTCGTGGCGCTGTGGTCCAGCGCGACGGCGCGGGTCACCTTGCCCTCGTCCCCCACGTCGACCGACAGCTCGACCTTGCCGGCCACGTCCAGCGTGTCGGCCAGGGCCTTCTCGAAGCAGCGGTTCACGTCGCCGCCGTGCTTCTCCAGCGCGCTCTGCAGCGCGCGCGAGACGTACTCCTCCTCCGTCTCGGCGTTCGCGAACGCCAGCGAACGCGCCGGCAAGGCCAGCAAGGCGAGCCCTGCCGCCACCATGCCGGCGGTGGTCATTCCGAACCTGTTGCGGGTTGTCTGTCCACTCAAGCGGCGGCTCCTTCCACGCGGGGGCGCAGTTCCTGTTCGATCCATTGGACGATCTCGGCGGTCGAGGCCCCGGGTGGGAAGATCGCGGCGACCCCCATCTTCTTCAACGCATCGACCTCGGCGGCGGGAACGATGCCGCCCCCGAATACCACGACGTCGCTCGCGCCGCGCGCGGCCAGCGCCGCCATCACGGCCGGGAACACGGTCATGTGGGCGCCCGACATCACCGACAGCCCCACCGCGTCGGCCGACTCCTGGACGGCGGTGGCGGCGATCATCTCGGGCGTCTGGTGCAGGCCCGTGTAGATCACCTCGTGCCCGGCGTCCGCCAGCGCCCGCACCACGATCTTGGCGCCGCGGTCGTGGCCATCGAGGCCCGCCTTGGCCACGACGATGCGGAGTTTGCGGGGAGGCGCGCCAGGCACGTCCAAATAGTACCTCGCCGAGGGCGGGAAGGCGCGCCGGCCGTCACCGGACGCCCTACCGCTGCCCGTGCCCCGGGGTCAAAACCGGCGGCCCGCATGAAATTGACGTAGAACTGGCGGCGTGACGGTCTCCGCGCCGGGCTCTGCTGCCGCTCCGACGACCCTGTCGATCGTCGCGCCCGCCACGGGCGCGCGGCTGGCCGAGGTGCCGGCCGCCAGCCCCGCAGACCTCGACGGCGCGCTGGAGCGGGCCCGGCGGGCCCAGCCGGCCTGGGAGGCGCTGGGACCGCGCGGTCGGGGCCAGGCGCTGCGGCGTCTGGCGCGCGCCATCCGCGACGACGACCAGCTGGTCGACACGCTGGTCGCCGAGACGGGCAAGCCCCGCTACGAGGCGGTGGGCATGGAGATCTTCTATGCGCTGGAGCTGACCCGGTATTACACGGGCCGCGCAGGGCGCCGCGCCCTGCGGGAGGAGCTGCGGCGCCCGTTCGTGTTCGCCATCAAGCGGGCCCGCGTGCTGCGGCTGCCCCACGGCGTGGTGGGCGTGATCGGCCCGTGGAACTGGCCGCTGCTGAACAACTACGCCGACTGCGTGGCGCCGCTGATGGCGGGCAACGCCGTGCTGCTGAAACCGTCGGAGCTGACGCCGCTGACGTCGCTGCGAGTGGCCGAGCTGTGGAAGAACCTGGGCCTTCCCGAGGGCGTGTTCCAGGTGTTATCCGGCCGGGGTGACGTGGGCCAGGCGCTGTGCGACCGCTGCGACATGATCTTCTTCACGGGCAGCGTGAAGACGGGGCGCCAGGTGGGCGCCCGGTGCGGCGAGCGCATGATCCCGGTCGTGCTGGAGCTGGGCGGAAAGTCGCCGATGATCGTGCTGGCCGACGCGGACCTGCCCCGGGCGGCGCGGGCCGCGGTGTGGAGCGGGTTCGCGAACAGCGGCCAGGTCTGCATCCGCACCGAGCGTGTCTTCGTCGAGGAGTCCGTGGCCGAGCGCTTCACCGCCCTGTGCGCCGCCCAGGTGAAGGCGCTGCGCCAGGGGACAGGCGAGGCAGCGCCGGCCGATCAGGGCATCGACGTCGGGGCCATCACCTTCTCGCCGCAGATCGACAACGCCGAGAAGCAGATCGGCGACGCGCTGGCGCGGGGGGCGCGTGTGGCCGCGGGGGGGGAAGGCCGCCGGCCGGGAGGCGGGCGGTTCTTCGCGCCCACGTTGCTGGCCGATGTCTCGCCCGACATGCTGGTGGCGCGCGAGGAGACCTTCGGTCCCGTGCTGCCCATCATCCGCGTGCGCGACGCGGAGGAGGCGCTGCGGCTGGTGAATGAATCCCCCACCGGCCTGTCCGGCAGCGTCTGGTCGGCCGACGCGGGGCGGGCCCGGGCGCTGGCGCGGCGGATGGTCGCCGGGTCGGTGTGCATCAACGACGTGCTGATGAACTACTTCGTCGTCGAGGCGCCCCTGGGAGGGGTCAAGGCGAGCGGTCTCGGGGTTCGCCATGGCCCCGAGGCGCTGCGGCAGTTCTGCAGGCTGGAGACCATCGTCGAGGACCAGCCGCTCACCGGCCGGCTGTCGCCGCTGATCCAGAAGCAGCTGATGTTCCCCTACCGGTCGCGCACGCTGCGCGCGCTGCGCTGGCTGATGCGGCGGGTG
>Ga0105240_10001166_pt1 | contig 46070 bp, 43 predicted proteins | sample KBSC54metaG_FD_80426 | JGI IMG/M metagenome (GOLD analysis project Ga0105240, IMG submission 80426) | Corn rhizosphere microbial communities from Kellogg Biological Station, Michigan, USA - KBS C5-4 metaG | ecosystem: Host-associated > Plants > Roots > Rhizosphere > Soil | place: Michigan, USA... | reverse complement strand
TCGATCACCAGGCGGGAGACGAAATAGGGGCATGAGAGGTCGTCGTAGCCGTGGGCGATCAGCACCTTCATCTTCGGGTCGGCGGCGATCGCCTGGCGCAGGTCCGTGGTGGCGTCGGTGAGCTCGACGCCCTTCTCCCAGCTCTCGCCCACGTCGTAGCTGAGCGCATTGAAGCGGCCCTCGGCCTTCCAGCCGACGATGCGGGTGTCGAAGTCGACCATGGCGCTGGTGGTGGGCGCGATGATGGCGTCGAGGATCGGGTCGTTGCGCCGGCCGTTGGGCGACCAGGGGAAGGGATCCTCCTGGGTGACGTTGCTGTCGTAGACGCTCGCGATGCGGCCCTTGTCGCGATAGAGCTCGCGCAGGAAGGCGCCGATCTCGATGCGGCCGCCGGACTTGCGCACGAAGTCGGCGGGAAGGCCGGTGTAGGCGGTGACCTTGCCGACCATGCGCTCGACCGCGGCCGGGTCGCGGCGGCCCTTCATCAGGTCGGTGACGAACTCGCCGCGGGTGTAGTCCTCGACCTCGCGCATCAGCGCCGGCGACAGGGTCTTGCCCTGGCGCTCATAGTTGGCGGCGGTCATCGACGGCAGGCTGGTGACCCAGTTCATCGGCGAGAACTCGGGGTCCTGGTTCATGCCGGGCTCGAGGTAGGGCGAGACCATCACCACGCCGTTCACCCCGACGCCGAGCTGGGTCTGCAGGTAGTAGGTGATCTTGGGCGCCCGGAAGCCGCCGTAGCTCTCGCCGGTCACATATTTCGGCGAGGCCATGCGGCCGTTCTTCAGGAGCCAGTCGTAGACGATCCGCGACAGGTACTCGATGTCCGGCTTGATCGAATAGAACCGCTTCTTGGTCTCGTCCTTGTCGACCAGGGAGCGCGAGAAGCCGGTGCCGACGGGATCGATGAACACCATGTCGGTGAAGTCGAGCCAGGTGCCCGGGTTGTCGACCAGGACGGCGGGGTCGGAGGGGCTGTCGCCCTGGGCCCCGAACTGCACGCGCTTGGGCCCGATGGCGCCCAGGTTCAGGTAGACCGAGGCCGCGCCCGGCCCGCCGTTGAAGGCGAAGGTCACCGGGCGCCCGACGTCCTTGGGGCCGTCCAGGACGTAGGCGGTGAACACCACCTCGGCGATCTTCTTGCCCTTCTCGTCGCGCACCGGCAGGGAGCCGACGGTGGCGGTGTAGCTGAGCGTCTTGCCCGCCACGTGGGTCACCTGCTTGACGGTGGCGTCGGCGGGGAACGGCGGCAGGTCGATGGCGTCCTTGCCCTTGTCGGCGTCCTTGGCCTTGCCGTCGGCCTTGGCGGGCGCGTCGTCGGCCCAGGCGGGCGCCGCGGCCGGAAGCGCCAGGGACAGCGCCGCTGCGGCCACGGCCGCGAACATCAGTCTTCGCATAAAGGAATCTCCCCGATCGGCGCAGGATGGCCAAGACCGGGACGTCTGCAAGTTAAACCCGCGAGAGGCTTGCGCGGACGGCGCAGGGATCGGCTAGGCGCGCCTCGACCGGGGCTTCACGCTGGACCGGCGACGGCGTGCGCCTGCCACCGGGCGACGTCGACGCCGCGGATGAGCAGCCACCAGGCGAGCGCGTTCTCCGCCAGGAACCCGGGCAGCAGCAGATAGATCGGCACGTTCAATTCCGGATAGACGAGGCCCGCGAAGCTGTTGGCGACATAGAGCGCGCCGGACACGGCCAGGAGCAGGCCGATGAGGCGGGGAATGTAGGTCGACCTGGCGATCAGCCAGCCGGCCAGCATGGCGTGGATGCCGAAGAACACCATGCAGACCTCGTATCCGAGTGCGTGGATCTTGGTGGATTCCAGCGCGAGCGCCTGCAGCTGCGCGACGGGCATGACGTTCAGGTAGCCCGCCCCGCCCAGGAAGAAGAGCGGCGCGAAATGGAAGAAGGTCGCCACGATCAGACAGGCGTCGGCCACCAGCCGGAAGGCTATGGCCGTCAGGGCGAGGCTGCGGCTTACCGGCCTGAGCAGGTCATAGAGGATGATCGACAGCGCCACGTCGCAGCCCAGATTGACCAGGTCGGCGGCGCCGCCCAGGCGGTAGAGACGCTGCGAGGCCATGATGTTGTGCGCCGTAGCCACGGCGTCGGTGGAGACGATCATCGACGATCGGACGAAGGCCTCGGCGAACAGGGCCGTGACGATGATCACCACATAGAGCAGGCCGCCAATCCGCGCCTCGCGCTGGATGGACGCCGGGTTCGTCGCTGTGGTCGCTGCCATGTCTGTCCCTTCGGGCGGTCGAGGTTCGCGGGCAGCCTATCGGCGGCGCGCCGGGCGGCCATGGCCGCAGGGACCAAGAACTTGCCTTCAGGTAACAGCGCGGCCGCCGCGCCGCGGTGTGGCGTCAGGACACCTGCCTCGCCGGCCAGGGCTCGCCCCGGGAGAAGACCAGGGCGTTGCGCGCCTCGCGCGGGCTGCAGCCGGTCCAGCGCTTGAAGGCGCGCGAAAAGGCGGCCGCGTCGGAGAAGCCGAGCAGATAGCCGGCCTCGTTCAGGGAGACCTTGCGGCCGCTCAGGTAGTCGAGCGCCAGCCGGTGGCGCAGTTCGTCCAGCACCTTCTCGAAGGTGGCGCCCTCGGCCCGCAGCTTGCGGAACAGGGTCTGGCGGCTGAAGCCCAGCTGGCCGGCCACCGCCTCCATGCTCGCCTCGCCCTTGTGCAACACCGGCATCAGCAGGCGCTCCACGCGACTGCGCACCGACTGGGCGGTCTGCAGGTCCTGCAGCAGGGCCGTGGCCCGCTCGCTCAGCACGCCGAACACATAGGCCGGGAACTGCGGCAGCGGCGCCTTCTGGGCCAGCAGCCGCTCATCCACCTGATAGGCGTTGCGGTCCGCTTCGAAGACCGGCGGGGCGCCGAGAATCCGCTCGTACTCGGCGCCATAGCCCGGATCGGCATGGGTGAGGCGCAGGGCCTTGACGAACGGCGGCGCGCCGGCCCGGCGCGGGCCGCAGATCTGCTGGGCGAAGGCGGACTCCGTGAGCTCGGGAAAGGCGTTGGCGGAGCGACGGTTGTCCACCACCCAAAGGCCGCCCTGTTCATGCCGCAGGCTGAAGCGTTCCCCCGGCTCGGGATTGTCGGTCTCGACGATCAGGGGCGCGAAGCGGTTCAGCATGGCGAAGGCGTCGACGATGCCGTTCGCCGAGCGCATGATCAGGCCGACGATCGAGACATCGGCGATATTGACCGCTTCGCCGTAGTGCAGACCCAGCGCCGGATCGCCGCTGAGCGCCTTGCCCGCGCGCATCAGGGCCACATAGCGCGCAAAGGCCACGCGGCCGTCCTGGTCCTGCAGATCGGCCTCGGCGAGGCCCGACTGTTCCAGGAGCGCCGCCCGGCCCGCGCCCTTGGACACGGCCAGCTCCAGCAGCCCGCGCGCATAGCCTGCGCCCACCGTGGGTTCAGCCATGGCCCGGCCGTCCGTCGCCACTTCGGAACATGCTCTCGACGCCCTCCGCCTTGGTGAGCGCGCACCCGCCTGCCCAAGCTACCCGCGAACCGGGGCGCGCCAAGTGACAAATCCGCAAGGCGCGGCCGCGGCGGCCCGGCGTCAGACCACCGCGCCCAGGCGGCCGAGCGCGGCCTCCAGCTTGGCCTTGGCGGCCTCGGCGTCGGCCAGGCGCTCGCGGTTCTCCTCGACCACCTCCTCGGGCGCGCGGGCCACGAAGTCGGCGTTGGCCAGCTTCTTGGCGGTGCGCTCGATGTCGGCGGCGAGATTGCCCACTTCCTTTCCCAGGCGCACACGTTCGGCGGCGACGTCGATGAACTCGGCGACCGGCAGGGCCAGCGTCGCGCCTTCCACGACATAGGGGATGGCGCCCGGCGGCGGGGCCTCGGCAACGCTGACCTCGCCCACCCGCAGCATCTGCATGATCAGCGGGGCGGCGTCCTGCAGCACCTTGCGCTGGGCGGGCGTGGCGTCCACCACCAGCAGCGGCGGGCGGGCCGAGTTGGGCACGTTGAGCTCGGCGCGCACCGAGCGACCCTCGGCGATGGTCTCGACGATCAGGCCGATCTCGGCGTCCGCGCGGGCGTCGACCAGGCTGTCGGGCAGCTTGGGCCAGGGCGCGGTCATCAGGAAGCCCTGGTGCTCGCGCGCCGCGCCCAGCGAGGCTGTCTGGCCCCACAGCTCCTCGGTGAGGAACGGCATGACCGGGTGCAGGAGCTTCAGGATCACGTCCAGCACCCAGGCGGCGGTGGCGCGGGTCTCGTCGCGGGCGGCTTCGTCGGCCGAGGGCTCGTCCGGCTTGCCCAGCACCGGCTTGGAGAGTTCGACGTACCAGTCGCAGTACTGGCGCCAGACGAAGCGGTAGAGGGCGTCGGCGGCGGCGTCGAAGCCGCAGGCGTCCAGCGCCGCGGTGACCGCTTTGGCGGTGCGGGTGGTCTCGCCGACGATCCAGCGGTTGAGCGGCAGCTTGACCTTCGCCGGATCGAAGCCTTCGGCGCGCTGGGCGCCGTTCATCTGGGTGAAGCGGGTGGCGTTCCACAGCTTGGTGCCGAAGTTGCGGTAGCCCTCGATCCGTTCGCGGCTGAGCTTGATGTCGCGGGCCTGCCCCGACATGGCGGTGAGGGTGAAGCGCAGCGCGTCGGCCCCATAGTCGTCGACCAGCTCCAGGGGGTCCATGACGTTGCCCTTGGACTTCGACATCTTCTTGCCCTCGGCGTCGCGGACCAGGGCGTTGATGAAGATGCGCTTGAACGGGACCTCGTCCATGAAGTGCAGCCCCTGCATCATCATCCGGGCGACCCAGAAGAAGATGATGTCGAAGCCGGTGACCAGGGTGTGGGTCGGGTAGAACCGCGCCAGGTCCTTGGTCTTTTCGGGCCAGCCCAGCGTCGAGAACGGCCACAGCGCCGAGGAGAACCAGGTGTCGAGCACGTCCTCGTCCTGGCGCAGCGGCTCCTCGCGGCCGTAGTGCTCCAGGGCCTGGGCCTTGGCCTCGGCCGCGGTCTCGGCGACGAAGATCCGGCCGTCCGGCCCGAACCAGGCCGGGATGCGGTGGCCCCACCAGAGCTGGCGCGAGATGCACCAGGGCTGGATGTTCCGCATCCATTCGAAATAGGTCTTCTCCCAGGCCTTGGGGACGAAGACCGTGTCGCCCTGCTCCACCGCCTTGATGGCGGGCTTCGCAAGCTCCTCGGCGTTCACGTACCACTGGTCGGTGAGATAGGGCTCGACCACCACGCCCGACCGGTCGCCGTGCGGCACCATGTGGCGGGTCTTCTCGACCCCCCGAAGAAGACCGAGGCGCTCGAATTCCTCGACCACCTTCTTGCGGGCCGCGAAGCGGTCGAGGCCGCGGTACTCGGGCGGGGCGTTGTCGTTCACCCGGGCGAAGTCGTCGAAGACGTTGATCATCGGCAGGTTGTTGCGCTTGCCGACCATGAAGTCGTTGAAGTCGTGGGCGGGCGTGATCTTCACCGCGCCGGAGCCTTTTTCCGGATCGGCGTAGTCGTCGGCGATGATTGGCACCGGCCGGTTGACGATGGGCAGGCGCACGGCGCGGCCGATCATGGCCTTGTAGCGCGCGTCGGAGGGGTGCACGGCGACGGCGGTGTCGCCCAGCATGGTCTCCGGGCGGGTGGTGGCCACGACGATCTCGCCGGAGCCGTCCTCCAGCGGGTAGGCGAAGTGCCAGTAGTGGCCGTCGACCTCGCGCTGCTCGACCTCCAGGTCGGAGATGGCGGTCTGGAAATGCGGGTCCCAGTTCACTAGCCGCTTGTCGCGGTAGATCAGCTTTTCCCGGTAGAGGGTGACGAACACCTTGCGCACGGCGGCCGAGAGGCCCTCGTCGAGGGTGAACCGCTCGCGGCTCCAGTCGCAGCTGGCGCCCAGGCGCTTCAGCTGGTTGGTGATGGTCCCGCCGGACTTGGCCTTCCACTCCCAGACCTTCTCGACGAAGGCGTCGCGGCCGAGGTCGCGGCGGCCCTGGTTGCCGGCCTCGGCGAGCTGGCGCTCGACCACCATCTGGGTGGCGATGCCGGCGTGGTCGGTGCCGGGCAGCCAGAGCGCGGCCTTGCCGCGCATGCGCTCGAAACGGATCAGCACGTCCTGCAGGGTGTTGTTGAGCGCGTGCCCGATGTGCAGCGAGCCGGTGACGTTGGGCGGCGGGATGACGATCGAGAACGGCTCGGCGCCCGGATCGTCGATGGGCGCAAAGCCCCCCGACGCCTCCCAGGCGGCATAGAGGCGCGGCTCGACGGATTTCGGATCGAAGGTCTTTTCAAGCATGGGTCAGGCAATCTGGGTTGCGGCGTGCATACACACCCGCTCATCCCCGCGAAAGCGGGGACCCAAGCCGAGCTGAAGGAAGGGCTTGAGAGGCCGTGCCGTCGCGAACGCCGCTTGGGTCCCCGCTTTCGCGGGGATGAGCGGAATTTGATGGACTAGCGTGCTCGCCCGCGGGCGATGCGTTCGACCTCGGCCTCGACCGACTGCTGGACGATGGCCGGCAGGTTGTCGTCCAGCCACTGCTGGAGCAGCGGGCGGAGAAGTTCGCGCACGACGTCCTCGAGCGTGCGGTCGCCGCGCGGCATGGCGATGGCCGCCGAAAGCTGGCCGAACGACGAGGCCGCCGCCGTCGCCGCCCGCTCGCTGACCAGGGCCTCGATCGGCTCGGGCGCGGGCGCGGGCTCGGCCGCGACGGCCGGAAGCACGTCCAGGTCGCCGTGGGTCTCCACCTTTTCGGTCAACTCGAGGGCCTCCTCCTCAACCGCGGGCTCGGGTTCGGGCTCCGCGGCGGCAATGGGTTCCGGCTCGAGGGCCGTGGTTTCGTGCTCAGGCGCCGGCTCGGGCTCCGCCTCGGCGGCGGCCGGCTCCTCGGCGGCGGGGGCGGCTTCGGCGCCGTCCGCGGGAGGCGCTTCGTCCTCGGAGATGATGCGCCGGATGGAGGCGAGGATCTCCTCCATCGTCGGTTCTTGGGACGTCTGTTCGGACATTGGGGGCCGGCCGCTAAGCGAGTGATTGAATCCGTTGCGGCCCAGCCTAGACCATTTTCAGCCGAAGGGGAGCAGGTTCGAACGTCTACTTCTTCGGTGCGACAACAGGCGCGGCCGGCGGCGGCGTCAGTCCGGGCGGAATCGGCGCCTCCGTCGGGCTGTCCTTCACCGAGGGGATCGGCGGCACGGAAAGCGCCCGGTCGACGATAGCGATGGGCTCCTCCCAGGGCACGTAGCCCAGGCTGAACCGCAGCTTCCGGAAGTTGCGCTTGGGATCGTACTGGGTGACCGCGGGGATCAGGTCCTTGGCCTCGAGACGGCCCATGGCCGAGAGCACGGTGGCCGCGGCCAGGTATTCGTCGTGCTTGGCCGCCACCGCGGTCAGCTCGTCGTTGCGCAGCTCCTGCTCGGCGTTGAGCGTGTCGAGCGTGGTGCGCAGGCCGACCTGCTGCTCCTGGCGCGTCCCCTCCGCGGCGATCTGGGCGGCGCGCACCGCCTCGTCGGTGGAGTCGATGTTGGCGCGCGCGGCGATCAGCTGGTTCCAGGCCTGGGTGACGGTCTGGAGCACCGAGCGGCGCTGGGTCTCGATATTGATGCGGTCGACGTTGTTGCGCTCCACCTGCTGGCGGATGCGCGAGCTGGTCAGGCCGCCGGTGAAGAGCGGCACGGTGACCACCGCCTGGCCAGTGAGCTCGCGGGAATAGCGGCCGGTGTCCAAGGGGTCGATCTGGCCACCGAAGCCGTAGGTGGCGCGGAACGAGATGTTGGGCATGCGATCGGCGCGGGCCTGGGCGACGCGCGCCTTGCTGGCCTGTTCGGCGAAGACCTGGCCGCGCAGCAGGGGATTGAACCTCTCGGCCACGGCGAAGGCGTCGTCGGCGTTGGGGGGCAGGAGGAAGGCCAGCGACGGCTCCGGCTGCAGCTCACCGGGGTTCTGGCCGACGATGGCGGCGTAGGCGGCGCGGCTGATCGCCAGCTGCGCCACGGCGCTGGACAGCAGGGCGCGCGCCCCGGCCAGGCGGGATTCGGATTGGGCGACGTCGGTGCGGGTGATCTCGCCCACGTCGAAGCGCGCCCGCGATTCCTTCAGCTGCTCGCCGAGGACGGTGACGTTCTCCTGACGGATCCGGACACCCTCCTGGTCGCGGCGGACGTCCACGAACGCCTGGATCACCGACAGCATCACCTGGGATTCCACGCGGCGCAGGGTCTCGCGGCCGGCCAGGATGTCGCCCTCGGCGGCGGAGACCGCCGCGGCGGTGCGCCCGCCCGTCCAGATGGGCTGGGAGAAGTTCAGGCCGATCTGGCCGGAGTTGGTCCGCTGGATGCCGTCGCCGGTCACCGGCAGGAAGACGTCGGGGATGCCGTCGCCGTTGGTGTCGACGCCCTGCCGCCGGGCGGCGGCCGGCGTGCGGAACTCGTCCCAGATGGCCACGGCCTGGAGGCTCAGCTGCGGGCGAAAGCCGGACCGCGCCTGCACGTAGTTCTCGTCCAGCGCCCGCTGGGTGGCGCGCTGCGCCTGCAGGTTGGGGTTGGTGTCGTAGGCCATGGCGATGGCGTCAGCCAGGGTCTCGGCGCAGGCCGGCGCGGCGTAGACGCCCGCAACACCGGCGCAGAGGATCGCGGTGAGCAGACGTCCGCGAAGGGTCTTCGACATTCCGTATCCCCGACTTTAGGCGAGCCCAACTCTAGGCGAGAGAGACTTGTTCTCGTTGCGCGAACCTCTGTAGCCAACACTTAGCCCGCGTCACCTTAAGCTTTTTTCACCCCGGATTTTGCATCCGATTGGCTTCAAACATCACTCTAAGGCGAATCCGTGTTGCGCGGCGAAGCCTGCCAGAACGGGGGGCGTGGCGTCGAACACCTCGCGCCGGCCGACCCCATCCTCGGCCCGCACATAGAGGCACGCCTTGCCCACCGGCCCGTCGCGCTCGATGACCGCGAGGCGCCCGCGCAGCGCCAAGGCCCGGGTCCAGGCGTCCGGCGCGCGCGCCACCGCGCCCTCGCAGACGATGACGTCGAACGCGCCCGCCGGGGGCTGCGACAGATCGCCGTCGTCGAGCCGCGCGACCGTCAGCCCCAGCCGTTCCAGCATCGCCGCGGCATAGGGCGCGGCGATCGCCAACGCCCGCTCGCCCGGCATCGGCCGCACCGCCTGCAGCAGCTTGGCCACGTCGCGCGGCTTCAGGAGGCTGCGCCCGGGCGCGTACTCCACCTCGATGTCGGCATAGGCCAGATGCGCCTTGGACGGCGGCAGGAAGGCTTCGCGCGACAGGGCGCGCATGGCGTCGTGCAGGCGCACGTCGGTGACGTCGGCGGGCCGCACCTGGCTTTCCACCATGTTCAGCCGGGCGGCGGCGAGGTCGGCCATTCGGAGGTCCTTGGGCGCGCGAGAATTCGTGCCCGGCTTATAGGTCTGCGCCGCGGGCCAAGGCAATCGCGCCCATCGTCCCCCCTGCCCGTTGCCCCGAAGCGAGCCTTCTGTTAGCGATCCGCGCCCGACGCGCGACGCCTGTCGCCGTGCGTATCCTGGTTGGTTAGAGTTCGAGCCCCGCAGGGGTTCGGGTGGCCTGATGGCGGAGTGGTGACGCAGCGGACTGCAAATCCGTGCACCCGAGTTCGATTCTCGGTCAGGCCTCCAACCTTCCCCCCGCGCTTCACCGGGGGATTTCGCCGGCTAGGTGTTTGCCCTCAATTGATCCCGACGCGTAGATGCGCTGTATGGGTTATGCTCGGCAGGCCGACGCAAATGCAGATTCATGATTAGATTGTGGTCGGCCTTCGAGGCGAGCCCCGCGGACAGCGCGAGTCCGCTGCGCGGCTTCTTCCTGGGGCAGTTCCTGGCCTTGCTGCTGGCGCTGGCCAGCCTCGCCGCGCACCTCTTCGCCGGACCGCTGCTCAGCCATTCCGTCTACCTCCTGTGCCTGCCCGCGGTGGTGGTCTGCGCGGCCCTGGGCGGTTTCCCCTCGGCGATGAGCGCCACGGTGATCATGGCCATCGGGGCCTATGTCGCCGACATCGACGCGGCCCTGCCGCCGCGCGAGCGGCTGGCGCGCGTCGCGGTCTTCCTGGTGGCCGGCGCGGTCCTGGCCTACGCCGGCGGGCGGGCGCGGCGGTGGGGGAACGCCCGGGGGCGGCGGGAGGCGCGGATCGAGGCCCGCGAGGCGATCCTGCGGGTCGGCCAGGACGCGGTTCCCGACGCTATCCTGGTGACCGACGACCAGGGCGAGATCCTCAGCTTCAGCCACGCCGCCGAGCTGCTGTTCGGCTGGAAGGCCGAGGACATCCTGGGCCGGCGGATCGAGGTCCTGATGCCGCAGGACGTCGCCGGGGCCCACGAGGCCTACGTCCACCGCTACCTGCAGACCGGGGAACGGCGGATCATGGGCAGCTCGCGCCAGCTCACCGGCCGCCGCCAGGACGGGGTGGAATTCCCCATGGAGTTGCGTCTGGGCGAGGCCCGCATCGGCCGCGACCGCTACTTCACCACCGTGATCCGCGACCTGTCGACCATGCGCGCGGCCGAACGCCGTTCCGACGAGCTCCACGCCCAACTCACCCAGATCTGGAGCCTCAACTCCATGGGCGAGATGGCCTCGGTGCTAGCCCACGAACTCAACCAGCCGTTGTCCGCCGTGGCGAACTACCTGCGCGCCGCCCGCACGCTGATCGCCAACCTGGAAGTCGACGACGACGACCTCATCGACGCCGTCTCCCGGGCCGGAGACCAGGCGGTCCGCGCAGGTGAAATCATCCGCACCATGCGCGACCTGGCGACCCGCGGCGGCACCGAGCAGAAGCCGGAAAGCCTGTCGGCAATCTTGGCGGAAATCGAATTCATCGTAGGCCTTATGGTCCGCGACGCCGGCGCCAGGGTAGTCTACGACCTGTATGGGGGACCCGACATAGTCCTCGCGGATCGCATCCAGATTCAACAGCTTGTCGTTAACTTAGTCCGCAACGCCATCGATGCAGTGGCCAAGTTCCCAGAACGTGAAATCAAAATCTCGACAAAGCCGGATGCTGACGGGAAGCTGTTAACCACAGTCGAGGATAGCGGACCGGGGGTCGATACCACCGTTATGGGCCGCGTCTTTCAGCCGCTCGCCAGCACCAAGCCCACTGGAATGGGGCTAGGCCTTTCGATTTGTCGCGCTATAGTCGAAAACCATGGCGGGCGGATTTGGGTCGAACCCAGCCCGTTGGGAGGCGCCGCTTTTCGGTTTGTACTGGCGCGAACGGGTGCGAATGGTGATGACGCCAGCGGCCGATCGGACCGTATTCGTCGTCGATGACGACGCCGCCGCTCTGGATTCGCTTGTCATGTTGCTGCGCTCGGATGGGCTCAACCCTAACGGGTTTTCCTCCGCGCAAGCTTTCCTGGACGCCCTGACGCCGGAGTCCCGCGGCTGCATCATCAGCGATGTCCGCATGCCGGGCATGGACGGGGTCCAGCTGATCCGGGCGCTGAAGGGCATGAACTGCATCCTGCCGGTGATCGTCATCACCGGCCACGCCGACGTGACGGTGGCGGTGCAGGCGATGAAGGCCGGGGCGGCCGAGTTCGTGCAGAAGCCCTTCGAGAGCGAGCTGATCCTGCGCCTGGTCCGCGCCTGCCTGGAGGACAACGACGACGCCGTCGACGCCAGCGCCAAGCGGACCCGGGTGCTGCGCCGCATCGAGAGCCTGACGGCCCGCGAGCGCCAGGTCCTGGACCTGATCATGGAGGGCGCCAGCAACAAGGCGATCGCCTCGGCCCTGGCCATCAGCCCACGGACGGTGGAGATCTACCGCGCCAACGTGATGTCGAAGATGCGCGCCGACAGCCTGTCGGACCTGATCCGCATGACGCTGTCCAGCGGCGCGGCCTGATTTTACGGGCTTCTACCTAGGTAGTGGCGCGCGGGTGAAATCGTGGCGGCATTGTGTTTGATTCGCCCTGTCATGCGCAGCCTATCGACAGCGACGAAGCCGCCCCTCCCCGCGATCGCGGCGAACGGCGCGGGCTCGAAGGACCAGCGCCTCGGCGCGCTGCATCGCATGTCCGGCGCGCTGACCCACGACTTCAACAACCTCCTGGGCGTGATCCTCAGCGCCAACGAGCGGCTCGCCGCCGAGCTTCCCGAGGGTGGCGAGCAGCAGAAGCTCGCCCTCCTGAGCCTGGAGGCGGCCGAGCGCGGCGCCGAGCTGCTCCGCCGCGCCCTGGCGCTGGCCCAGGGTCCCGAACCGGAACCGGAAACCCTGAGCGTCCCGGACGTGCTCGCGACACTCAAGCGCCTGGCGGCCCAGGCGATCGGGCCCGGCGTCAGGTTGACGGTCGACGGCCCCGCCAAGCCCCTGCAGTGCCTCGGCGACAGCACGGGGCTGGAGATGGCCCTGCTCAACCTGTGCCTCAACGCCAGCCAGGCCATGCCCGACGGCGGCCGCCTGGGCGTGCGGGCCCGCGAACTCCGCCTGGACGCGACCGACGCGGCGCGGCTGGGCGTCGCGCCCGGCGGCTATGTGGCCTTCACGGTGCGCGACAGCGGCGCCGGCATGTCGCCGCAGACCCTCGCCCGCGCCCGCGATCCCCTGTTCACCACCAAGGCCACCGGCACCGGCCTGGGCCTGAGCTCCGTCGCCGACGTCGCCGACGCCGCAGGCGGGGCCCTGTCGCTGCATTCCCGCGAGGGCCACGGCACGACCGCCACACTCTACATGCCGGTCGCCGCGACCAGCCCCAGCGCCGTCGCGGCCTAGGGTTCGGCTCCAACCCGCCTGGCCCGGCCAAGGCCGGCTTCCCCATCGACGCACGCGTTGGTCAGCCAGTTGCGGAACGCCTGCATGGCGGGAGAACGCGAGCGGGTCTTGACCCAGGTCAGCCAATAGCCGCCGACCTCGGCCTCAACCGGGAATGGCCGCACAAGCTGGCCGGCGTCGATTTCACGCCGAAACAGGCCGTATGGGGCGAGCGCGACGCCTTCGCCCCGAATCGCGGCCTGGACCATGATCAGCGAGGAATCGAACAGCGGGCCGTGCAGGTTCACGGCGTCCAATCCCGCCGCCTTGAACCAGGCGGGCCAGTCCTGCGGCCTGTACGACCGCAGCAGCGGCAGGCGCAGCAGGTCGGCCGGTTCGCGAAGCTGCGCCGCCAACTGCGGCGCGCAGAGTGGCGACATGGGCGCATCACAGATCAACTCGGCCTCGCAGCCGTGCCAGGCCCCGTCGCCGAAACGGATCGCATAGTCCAGGCCCTCGGCGACCAGGTCGACCTTGTTGTTGTTGGTCAAGATGCGCAGATCGACGAGGGGATGCGCGGCGCGGAAGGCGGGCAGGCGCTCAAGCAGCGCGCCGACGACGAAGGTGCCGACGGCGCTCACGGTCAGGACCTCGCGCACCCCGCCGGCTTCAAACTGCTCGAACAGCCGGTCGATGGCGCCGAAGGCCTCCAACAGGGTCGGCGCGAGCGCGACGCCTTCGTCGGTCAGCGTCAGCCCCCGGTTGGAGCGGCGGAACAGGGGCATGCCGAGTCTCTGTTCGAGGCCCTTCACCTGATGGCTGATCGCCGTCTGGGTCACGCACAACTCATCGGCCGCGCGGGTGAACGACAGGTGGCGCGCGGCGGCCTCGAAGGCCCGCAACGCGTTCAGGGGGATCGTGGCGCGCATCGACTGGGCCCCAACTTTTCCTCATGCCTTGCCTGCGTTCTTATCCTTTGCCGGGCGGGGCTGAAACAGTGACCGTCGCTCCAGCTTATCCTGGGGGGGGTCGTACATGAGAGAAGTTGAGGGACGTTCCCGGTGGGTGGGTCACCGGGAGCTGTTCGCGGCTTGTCTGATCGCGTTCGCGAGCTCCGCCGCCGAAACGGCGCCCGCCGCGCCGGCGGCTGTCTGGCAACCTTCGCCAGGGCATGTCCAGGTGGCGATCTGGCCCGGAGCGCCGCCAGACCTGGCCCCCGATCCAAAGCCGGAGTCGGGAGCGTCCACGCACGTCAGCCGGCCGACGATGACCGTGTACGCACCGAAGGGCCACAACACCGGCGTGGCCGTCGTGGTGTTCCCCGGCGGCGGCTACCAGGTTCTGGCCATGGACCTCGAAGGCGCGGAGATCTGCGACTGGCTGACCTCGCGCGGCGTCACCTGCGTACTGCTGAAGTATCGCGTGCCCAACTCCGGTCCCACCCTGGTCGACGGCCGCCGCAATTACCCGAAGGTGCAGACGGCGCTGCAGGACGCGCAGCGTACGCTGGGGCTCGTTCGCCAGCACGCGGCCGAGTGGCATGTCGATCCGCACAGGATCGGCGTGATCGGCTTTTCGGCCGGCGGGCACCTCGTCGCGGCCGCCAGCACGCACTTCGCGCAGCGGACCTATCGGCCCGTGGATGCGGCCGACGCGCTCAGCTGCCGGCCCGACTTCGCCATCGCCCTCTATCCCGGCCACCTTTGGGCGCATGAGGATGAAAGCCGCGCGACCCGCAACCAGGAGGACCTGAGCCTTCGTCCGGACATCCCCGTGCGCGCCGGCGCGCCGCCGACCTTTCTATTGCAGGCCGAGAACGACGACGTGGACACCGTCGAGCAGTCGCTCGCCTATTACGTCGCGCTGCAGAAGGCCGGCGTCCCGGCGGAAATGCACCTCTACGCCAAGGGCGGACATGCGTTCGGCCTTCGCGCGACAACCCTGCCGATCGGCCGCTGGCCGCAACTGGTGGAGCAGTGGCTGCACACGATCGGCATGCTCGACCGAGGGTCGCAGCGATGACGAAGCGTCCGCGGATCGCCGTCATATTGGATGAGAACACGAGTGGAGACGGCCGCCGCTACGAGGCTTCGAAGGCCTATTTCCAGGCGATCCGAGATGCCGGCGGCCTGCCCTTCGGCATTCCCTATTTTCCGGAAATCGTTGAGCCCGTGCTGGTGGACTTTGAAGGCGTGCTCTCGTGTGGCGGGCGTTTCGCCTATCCCGACAGCTGGTATCTTCCCGGGCGCAGGTCGAAGGCGCCGCCCAGCGAGCGTTTCGAGGTGGAGCGGGCCATCTTCACGGGATGTATCGAGCGCGGAAAGCCGATCCTGGGCATCTGCGCCGGCATGCAGATGATCGCCGGCCTGAACGGATCGCGGTTGACGCCTGACTTGCGAGCCGACAATCCCGACGCGTTGGACCACGACAACCGCGAGACGTTGCACTGGGTCACGCTGACAGACGGCTCTCGCCTACGGGCGGTCGTCGGCGAACCCACCCTCCTCGTGAACAGCCTCCACCGGGAGGCGATCGCCGAGCTTGGCGGCGGCGTCCAAGCCGCCGCATATGCGAGCGACGGCGCCATCGAGGCGATCGAAGTCCCTGGCCATCCCTTCGCCATTGGACTGCAGTGGCACCAGGAGCTCCTGTCGGGAGAAGGGCATCCTGGCGACGCAATCTTCCGCGGCCTCGTGCGCGCCTGTTGAGGTCCGCATCGCACCACAGCAAAAGGGCCGGACGCCTGGCTGGCGTCCGGCCCTTTGAGCCGTCGGAACTCCGGCGCGCGCGCTAGGCGGCGAGGGCCTGCGGCTGGTCGGGGGTGTCGCGCAGCATGTAGCCGCCGCCCCACACGGTCTCGATCTGGTTGCCGCCGTCGCTGGCCTGGGCGAGCTTCTTGCGCAGCTTGCAGATGAACACGTCGATGATCTTCACCTCCGGCTCGCGCAGGCCGTTGTAGAGGTGGTTGAGGCACATCTCCTTGGTCAGGACCGAGTTCTTCCTGAGCGAGAGCAGCTCGAGCACCTTGTACTCGCTGGGCGTCAGGTGGACCGGCACCCCGGAGACCTCGGTGGTGCGGGTGTCGAGGTTGAGCGAGATATTGCCGGTGCGGATGATCGACTCCGAATGCCCCCGCGAGCGGCGCACGACGGCGTTGATGCGGGCGGCCAGCTCGGCCTTGTGAAAGGGCTTGGAGATGAAGTCGTCGGCGCCGGCGGAGAGCGCCTTGACCTTGGTCTCCACGTCGCTGGACGCCGTCAGGATGATCACCGGCGTGCGCACCTTCTTGGCGCGCAGGGCCTTCAGGACCTCGAGGCCGGTCATGTCGGCCAGATCCAGGTCGAGCAGGATGACGTCGTAGTCGTAGACGCCGGCCAGTTCGATGGCGTCCTCGCCCAGGTCGGTCGTGAAGGCGTTGTGCCCCTCGGCCGTGAGCTTCAGCTCGATGCTCTTGGCCGCGACCGGATTATCTTCCACCAGCAGAATGTGCATTGTCAGCTCCCATGTCCTGTTAAGTAATTGGATTTGCGGTAGATCATGCGATTTGCGAGGGTCACGATCTGTGACATCCGAAAGGGCTTGGCGAGCACCTCGTCGGCGCCCAGGTGCTTGGCCCAGCTCAGGTAGTCGCGGCGGCCGCCCGGGCCCGCGCCGGAGATCGCGATGATCTTCGGGGGCTGCGGCTTGCGGCGGATCTGCAGGATGGCGCCGATGCCCTCCATCTCGGGCATGACGATGTCGGTGACCACCAGGTCGGGCTTGTAGGCGTCGAGCAGGCCCAGGCCCTTGCGGCCGTTCTCGGCGGTCAGGGTGGTGTAGCCGGCGGCCGAGAAGGCGTGCGCCATCAGGGCCAGCAGGGCCAGGTCGTCGTCGATCAGCAGGACCTTGCCACAGCTGTGGCTCTCAGGGCCTTGCGGGATGGGGCGACGGGTCGGCATCGGCGGGCGAACTCAGCGTTTGACATATGGTTAACCTCATTAACCACGCTGATTCGCATGCTTCACCCCGAGACGATTACCTACGTGGATTCCCGTATGGGTAGAGTGCGTAGAATTACCTAGCCCTCCAGGTTGACCTGGGGGAAGCTTTTTCCGTAGTTATTTCAATGACTTTCTCGCCAGATCGCGAGGGCGAGGCTTGGCCGCAGGAGGAACAGGACACTCCAGACCGCCAGCACCCCCAGGTAGCGCAGGCGCCGGCGGCGCGGACGGATCTCGGTCTCGTAGAGATGGGCGTAGTCGGCGATGACGCTCATGGCGGTCTCCTCGATGCGATGGGAGAAGGCCTTAGGTCCCGGCTACGTCAGTCCCGGTCGCATGGGTCCGCCGGGCGATCTCGATCTGCTCCACCAGCAGGGCCTTCAGCCGGGCCGGACCCAGCACCTGGACCTGGTCGCCCCAGGTGAACAGGTGCCAGGCCAGCTCACGCATGCCGCTGGCGCGGAAGCGGACGAGCACCGCGCCGTCCGCCTGCGGCTCGACCTTCTGGTTGGCGTGGAAGCGCCAGCGCAACGCACCCTCCGCCGAGGCCGGCGCGATCCGCAGGGTCACGTCCTCGGTGTCGTCCTGGTAGATGCCGAAGCTCTCGTCGGCGTAGTCCTGCAGGGAGAAGCCGGGCGGGCGGCTGGCCGGGCGGCCGGTCACCGTCACCTCATGCAGCCGGTCCAGGCGCCAGTTGCGCGGCGCCCCCTCGCCTTCCGCCGCCACCAGGTAGTTGGCGCGGCCGAACAGCACGCCATAGGGGGTCACCTCGCGGACCCGCCCCGGCGTCGATCCGCCCTCGTAGCGGAACCGCAGGGTGTGCAGCGACAAGAGCGCCTCGCGGATGGCCGCCAGCACCGCCTCGTCCTCGAACGGCCGGGGGCCGGCCTGCACGGCGATGGTCTCGGCCTGCAGCAGCGCCTCAAGGTCCGGCGCGAGGCGGCGGCGCGCCGCGGCCCGCGTCGCGGAGAGCACCTTGCGCTCCAGGGACTTCAGGCCGCCGGCGCGGGCCGCCGCGCCCTGCTGGGCGAACAGTTCCGCGGCGGCGGCCAGGGCCGCGAGCTCCTCGGCGGTCGGGGCCTGGAAGAGGCCGTCCAGTCCCGCGGGGATGCGGAACCGCCGGGTCGGCGGATCCTCCACCTCCTCCATCTGGGGGAACAGGTCGCGGACCGCGTCGCGCATCCGCTCGGCCGTGCGCCGGCCGACCCCCAGCCGCTCGGCCATCTCGTCGAGCGTCAGCCCCTCGGCCGTCGCCGCCAGCATCTGGGCCAGCTCCAGCAGCCGGCCGGCCTTTTCGTGTCGCATCCCGCCTACGTCCGATTCTGTCGCACCGGAGGAACAGAACCGAGCCACGGACATTCCGCAACCGGAGACTTGACCATGGCCTCGCAGTTTTCCCGCCGCCGCTTCGCCGCCAGCCCCGCCCCGCAGGTCGATGGCCTGGAGCGCGCCGCCCTCCCCGGCTCCGTCGTCGACGCGGTCCTGCGCTTCCACGACGAGGAACAGGACCAGGGCTACGGCCGCACCCTGCTGCGCCTCAGCGAAAAGCGGCTGCGCAACCGCGAGGTGAAGAAGGTGCTGGGCAAGCTCGCCTCGCGCGCCGCCAACGTCGCCATCCTCTGGAACGAGGACGAGAGCCAGATCATCACGGTGCTGGAGGCCGCCTAGCTTCCTTCATGCCGGTAGTTCGGCTGGTCGATGGCGAGCTGATCGAGCGCCATGATCCGCAGCGCCGGCAGCAGGCCCGGCGTCGCCGCGCTCAGCGCCCCGGACCTGATGCGGCCGCACAGTTCGGCGTTGAGGTCGGCGTAGGAGCCGTCATGGCCCAGCACGCCGGCCATGGCGGCCACCGCGGCGGCTTCGGCGGCCGGGCCCTTCGTCAGCTCGCGGCCGATGGTGGCCATGGCGTTGGCCGCGACGCGCGCCAGGAAGGCGTTGCGCGGGTCCAGCGCCGGGCGGATCTGGTCGATCCAGGCCGCCACGGCCTCGGCGAGCTCCTCGGTCTTGGGATGGGTGATCACAGGCCCTGCTCCAGGAGGACGACGAGGTCGGCTTCAGTCTCGGAAACCCGGCGGCCGATCATCGGCCGCTCCACCGACCGCTCGGTCCCGTTAGCCCAGCTCTTGTACATGGTCAGGCACATGACGCCCCAGCGCAGGGACCCCAGCATCTGCCAGAACCGCACGCGGGCGAGCTCCACCGGCCGCCCGCCGCCGGCGGCGTAGCCGGCCAGCAGATCCGCATAGTCGCCGAACCCGCCCACCGGCCGGTCCGGCCGGCCGAAGCGCCAGGAGTTGGTGCAGATCCAGCCCATGTCCTCGGCCGGATCGCCGATGTGGGAAAGCTCCCAGTCCAGGACGGCGACCAGGCCCTTCTGCGGATCGAACATCAGGTTGCCGTTGCGGAAGTCGCCGTGCAGCAGGGTGGGCTCGACCGGGTCGGGAACATGCCTGCGCAGGTACTGGAAGGCCAGTTCGAGGACCGGCCGTCCGGCGCCCACCGAGCGATAGACCTCCTCGTAGCGGTCGAGCTCGCCCGCGCCGTCGACGGTCTTCAGCGCCAGGCCGGGCGGCGGCGGAGTGGCGTGGATCTGAGCCAGGACCTCGCCGCACTGGCGCGCGAGAGCGCCGCGCACGGCGTCGAACCGGGGATCGGAGACGATCCGCTTGCCGAGCGTCTCGCCGCCGACCCGCCCCATGACATAGGCCTCGCCCAGGCCGTCGGCGTCGTCGCAGACGTGCCGCACCTGGGGTACGGGCGCGCCGCGGGCGCCGGTGGCGCGGATCAGGGCCGCTTCGGTGGCGAGGCTGATCGAGCGCGCGTTCTCGGGGTCGAACGGGGCGCTGCGCCGGCGAAGGATCAGGTCCTCGCGCTGACCCGCGCCCTCGATCGCGAAGGCCCAGGTCTCCATGCTCGCCCCGCCGGAGAGCCGTCCGGCCTCGGCCAGCCTGGCGCCGGCTCCGCCCAACCGCTGGGCCAGGCGCGAGAGGGCTTCGGGCACGTCCAAAGTCATGACCCCACGGAACCTCTTCTTGGTCTAGGCTGAGATCAGGCGGATGTTCCGGCGGCTTGTAAATGCCTCCGTGGCGTCAAGACCCGAGAACCGAGCATTGAGGACGCGACCATGGACTTCGACCTGCCCAAGGACCTCGTCGACTATCTGGCCGAGCTGGACGCCTTCATCGAGGCGAAGATCAAGCCCCTGCAGGCGAAGGACGACAACGAGCGCTTCTTCGACCACCGCCGCGAGCACGCGCGCACCGACTGGGACAACAACGGCCTGCCGCGCAAGGAGTGGGAGGACCTGCTCGCCCAGGCGCGCAAGCTGGCCGACGACGCCGGCCACCTGCGCTACGCCTGGCCCCCGGAGATGGGCGGCAAGGGCGGCACCCAACTCGCCATGGCGGTGATCCGCGAGCACCTGGCGGCCAAGGGGCTGGGCCTGTTCAACGACCTGCAGACCGAGCATTCGATCGTCGGCAACAACCCCTTCATCCTGATGTTCAAGGAGTTCGCCACCAACGCCCAGTACGAGCGCGACGGCGAGAAGCTCCTGGGCGGCAAGATGCGCACAGGCTTCGGCCTGACCGAGCCCAACCACGGTTCCGACGCCACCTTCATGGAGACCCGTGCGGTCCGGCAGGACAAGGACGGCCAGCCCGGCTGGCTGATCAACGGCGAGAAGATGTGGACCACGGGCATGCACGTGGCGACCCATGTGATGGTCTTCGCCCGCACCTCCGGCAAGGATGGCGACGCCACGGGCATCACCTGCTTCATCGTGCCGGCCGACACCCCCGGGGTGAAGGTCGAGGAATATATGTGGACCTTCAACATGCCCACGGACCACCCGCGGGTGAGCTTCACCGACGTATGGGTTCCGGAGGACAGTTACTGGGGCCAGATCGACCGGGGCCTGGGGCTGGGCCAGAGCTTCGTGCACCAGAACCGCATCCGCCAGGCCGCCTCGTCCCTGGGCGCGGCGCAGTTCTGCGTCGACGAGAGCGTCAAATATGCACGCCAGCGCAAGCCGTTCGGGAAGGCGCTGGCCGAGAACCAGGCCATCCAGTGGCCGCTGGTGGAGCTGCAGACCCAGTGCGAGATGCTCAGGCTCCTGATCCGCAAGACCGCCTGGCAGATGGACCGGATGGAGCACAAGGAGATCGAGCGCACCATCTCCGACAAGGTCTCGATGTGTAACTATTGGGCCAACCGCCTGGTCTGCGAGGCGGCAGACCGCGCCATGCAGGTGCACGGCGGCATGGGCTATTCCCGCCACAAGCCCTTCGAGCACATCTATCGCCACCACCGCCGCTACCGGATCACCGAGGGGTCGGAGGAGATCCAGATCCGCAAGGTGGCGGCCTACCTGTTCGGCTATGCGGGCCCGAAGCGGGCGCAATTCAAGGACGCGGCGGCCGCGGCCAAGGACGACTACGTCCAGCCGACGTCCGCGCGGCCTTGAGGGTCAGGCCGCGACGCCGGCCTCCGCGTAGAGCGCGTCGAAGACCGCGGGCAGGCTGTCGGGCAGGCCGAGCAACGGGCCTGAGGACAGGAGCAGGACCACCTCGTCGCCCTTGAGGGCGCCGAGCGCGTGCGTCGCCTCCTCGGCCGTACGCACGCCCTGCACGGGCACCCCAGCGGCGGATATGCGCGCGAGGATCTCCTCGAAGCTCGACTGGTGGTGGGTCTGCGCCCCGTGGGTCGGCGGCGGGACGATCAGCACGCGGGCGGCGCCCTCGAAGACGGTGTCGTACCAGCCGAGCGCATCGCGGCTGCGCCAGGAGAAGGTGTGCGGCTCGAAGACCACGGTCAGCGGCCGGTCCGGATAGTGCAGCAGCAGCGCCTCGATCGCCGAGCGCGCCTTTTCGTAGGACGAGCCGAAGCCCTCGATCACCGGCACGGCCGAGCGGGCGGTCAGCCGGTCGAGCCGGCGGCGGATGCCGGCGAAGCTGGCGACGCCGGCCTGCAGGGCCTGTTCGCCGACCAGGCCGCGCTCCAGGAGATAGGCCGCGACGCCCACGATGTTCTCGATGTTGTGCTCGCCGAGCAGGCTGGTGGAGAGCGCCAGCCGGCCGCCGTCCGGCCGCACCAGGGTGAAGCGCGAGGTCTCGCCATAGGCGACGTCCTGCGCCCACCAGCCGTCGCAGGGGGCGGTGTCGTACCAGACGATGCGGCTTCGCGCCTCGCTGGCGATGGCGCGGACCGCCGGGTGCTCGCGGGCCACGAGCAGGCCCTCGGCGGGCAGCAGGCGCAGCAGCTCGCGGAACGGCGCCTCGTAGTCGGCGAAGGTCGGGAAGACGTTGACGTGGTCGTGGACCAGGGAGGTCAGCAGCACGTCGCGCGGATGGTAGAGCAGGAACTTCGAGCGCCGGTCGTCGGGCCCGACGATATATTCGTCGCCCTCCAACACCACCTCGCGCGCCGCGCCCCAGTGGCCGGTGTCGGGCAGGGACGGCGAGATCGCGCCCACCATCCAGCCGGCGTCGTGGCCGGCCTGGCGCAGCACATGGGCCATCAGCGCCGTGCAGGTGGACTTGCCGAAGGAGCCCGCGACCACGGTGGTGTCGCGCGCCTGGGTCGCGCGCCCCACCAGCTCGGGGAAGGTGGTGATCGCCACCCCGCGCCGGCGCGCCTCGACGACCTCGGGATTGGCCTCGCCGCCCAGCTTGGCGCTGGCCCCCAGCACCAGCACGTCCAGGCCCGGCGGCAGGTTGGCGGCGTCGAACCGGCGGTGGAACGGAAAGCCCAGGCCCTCGACATAGGTCGACATGGGCGGGAAGACGTCTTCGTCGGAGCCCGAGACCTGATGCCCCGCCTCGCGCATCATCAGGGCCGCCGCGCTCATGCCGGCGCCGGCGACGCCGGTGAAGTGGATGCGCATGGCCCGCGCTTCCTTTCGACTCAAAAACTCCGCCCGACCCCGGAAACGACTAGCCGATCGGGCCGCCGGGTCCAATCGGCGCGGCGCGCCGCAGCCGCGGCGAAGCGTCCCGCCGAGCGCCAAATCGCCGGGACGACAGCGTTAACCCGGCCTTTACCATGTGAGTCCAACCTCGGAGCGTCTTCTTTGAGGACACCCCACCAACACCGACTTTTCCAGCCCGGCGCTCGCGCCGGGCTTTTTTTGCCTTGTGTGCGGGGGCCCGGCGCTCGCGCCGGGCTCTTTTTGGGTGCGACGCCGCGCTGCAACGGGCCGGCTTGCGCCCGGACGGCGGCCAACGTATACCCCCGGCCCTCGACGGCCTGATCCCGGATAGCTCAGCTGGTAGAGCAGTCGGCTGTTAACCGACTTGTCGCAGGTTCGAGTCCTGCTCCGGGAGCCATCGTCCTTTCCTAGAGACCCTGTTGCGGCCTCAGGCGCCCTTGGCGCAGAGCGCGAAGCCCCTGGCGACGAAGTCCTTGGCCAGGGCGTCGGTCTCGGCGCCCAGGTCGTTCTGGATCTCCGTCACAAATTCGCGCGTCGCGTCGTCGGACGGGTTGGCGTCGTTATAGGCCGTCTTGGCCGAGCCCCCGATCAGCAGGGTGGCCACGGCCGGATTGCCCATCCGGTCGACCCGCACATACATCGACGGCGGATCGCTGCGGAAGTTGAACGGTCCGCTGGTGGCCGGCGGCGCCGGGTGGGAGCCCTGGGCGGGCGCCAGATAGGGGAAGTCCGCGCGCAGGGGCACGTCGTTGCCAGACGGGTCCAGCGGCAGATTGGCCAGCGCGTGCGTCGAATGCTTGGTCAGGTCGATGAAACCGAAGGCGACCATGATGTCGACGACCGGGTCGCTCAGCGTGCGGCCGTTGGGGAAGCCGGAGGGCTTGGTGACGTCGAGTTTCAGGGTGTCGGGCACCAGGATGTTGGCCACCGTCTGGCCGGGCGCCGCCAGCTGGTCCAGGCAGGGCTGGACGTTGAAGTGGGTGGGCAGAGTCGTGGTGACGGTCGTCGTGGTGGTGGAGCCGCCGCCGCCCCCGCCGCCGCCGCATCCGGCGAGCGCGATCGGCAGGACCAGGGCCGCCAGGGCGATCAGCGCACGCATCAGATCTGCCCCCCGAAGCGCGCGGTCGTCGCCCAGACGTTCAGCACCGCCGTCCCGCGGATCATGTCCAGCGGGATCTGGATCACCATGGCGGTGTCGTTCATGCCGGCGAAGAAGTTGCGGTCGTTGCGAATGCTGAGGTTGCCGGTCGACTTGGAGTCCCGGAACCCCTGCAGGTCGAAGAAGAACGGATCGTCGTAGAGCCCGGCCCGCACCAGGATGCCGTTGCGCGACAGGGTCTGCTCCACCGGGCCCTGCAGGGCGGCGGTGGGGTTGTCCGGCAGGCCCAGCACCTGGACGCCGGCGTTGCCGTTGGCGTCGAAGCCGAAGCGCCAACGGATCTGGACCTCGGCGTCGGTGGGAAAGCCCGCGTTGGAGACGTTGATCGTGTAGAGCACGTCGCGATCGTAGGTGGCCGGCGAGTTCGCGGCCTGCGGCCCGGCGAAGGTCACCGCGATCACCAGGTCCGTCGCCGTGTTCCACATGTAGACGTCGGCGATGTCGGCGGCCTTGTCGGGCGTGGAATCGACCGCCGGATCCGTGCGCGCCGGCGGGTCCAGGTGGTCGGCGGCCAGCACCGTCCAGTCCGTGGCCCAGAACGCCGTGCTCACGGCCAGCAAGCCCGCCAAGGCCAGGCCTCGCTTCGAGGATCGCATGTGGAGCCCTCCCCAGCCCAGCGCACGCCGCGTCGAAGAACGCTAGTCACCCAAGGTACGAAGCGCAACGGCTCAGAGACGCGGGCTCTCGGCTGACACCGCGCGGCGGGCTGCTATCGTGGCCGCGGGCGCCGCTCGCCCGGAGCCCGAACGCCCTGGCCATGCCCACCGCCTTTCGCAATCCGCTGGTCGTCAGGGCCGTCCTGCTGGCGGCGGTCACCGCAGGCCTGATCTTCGCGGCCCATCTGCTCTTCCGCCCGTCGCCGCCGCCGGCCGGCGCCGATCCCCGGCCCAGCCACGGCGCGCCGCTCACCTACGCCGAGGCCCTGGCGCACGCCGACCAGGCCATCGCCGACGGACAGGCGCTGGCGCGCACGCGGGCCGGCGAATGGCTGGTGCAGGAGAAGATCGCCAACGCCTATATGTCGCGCGCCCGCCTGACCGGGTCGTTCGACGACTATGCCGCCGCCCAGGCCGCCCTGGACCGCGGCTTCGCCACAGCGCCCCCCGGCGGCGGCCCGCAGATCACCCAGGCGGTGCTGGCCTTCAGCCTGCATCGGCTCGGCCGCACGTCCCGGGCGCTCGACGTCATCGACCACTACGCCGTGCCGGCCGAGTTCGAGATCGCCGAGGAGGCGTCGGCGCTGCGCGGCGACGTGGCCTTCTACAGCGGCCGCTACGCCGAGGCGCTCGCGCGCTATCGCGGCCGCAAAGGCACGGACGAGAGCAACTTCCGCATGGCGGTCTACCAGGGCAAGACCGGCCAGACCGACGCGGCGCTGGCCACGCTGCGGCGCATGGCGCGCGAGATGCGCTTCCCCACCGCCCAGGGGCTGGCCAACCTGGACCTGCAGCGCGGCGGCCTCGAACTGCAGCGCGGCCGCTGGGACGCGGCGTCCCAGGACTTCGCCCGCGCCGACGCGATCTTCCCGGGCTACTGGCTGACGCAGGCCCATCGCGCCCAGATGCGCGCCCTGGCCGGCGACCGGGCCGGGGCGATCGCGGCGTTCGAAGCCATCGCGACCCGCATCGACAGCCCCGAGGTGATGGATGCGCTGGCCAGCCTCTATCGGGCGCAGGGCGACGGCCCCCGCTCGAGCCTCTGGGCCGGCCGCGCCGAGGCGGAATGGGAGCGGCGGCTGAAGCTGCTGCCGGAGGCCGCCTACGGCCATGCGGTGGAGCACTACCTGGCGTTCGGCGACCCCAGGCGCGCGCTGGAGCTGGCGCAGAAGGACGTGGCGGCGCGGCCCTATGGGACCTCGCAGGTGGCGCTGGGCTGGGCGTGGCTCGCCAACAACCGGCCGGCCGACGCGCTGAAGGCGCTTGCGCCCCTGCAGGGCTCGCCCTGGGTTTCGGCCGAACAACACCTTGTGGCCGCGCAGGCCCATGCCCTGCTGGGGGACAGCGACGCCGCCGACGCCGAGCAGCAGAAGGCGCTCGCCATCAACCCGCGCAGCCTGGACCGGGCCGGCGCGCTCATCTGGTTCGGCCACTCGTGAGCCGCGCCGCCGCCCGCGCCCTCCTGGCCGCCCTGGCGCTGTGGCTCGCCGCCGGCTGGAGCGGCCCCGCCCGCGCCCACCTGACCCCCAATTCGGAGATCAGCCTGGACTTCGGCCAGACCCTGGTGGTCGCCGAGATCGTCGTGCCGCTGGGCGAGCTCGGCTATGCGCTCGGCCGTCCGACCCTGGCCAGGCCGGGCCCCGATCGCCAGGCCGCCCTGCCCGGGCTCGGCGCCTATCTGCTGGGCCACCTGCGCGCCGCGACGCCGGACGGGCGGCCCTGGAGCCTGACCTTGCGCGACCTCGCCGTGGTCGACGACGGCTCCGGGCCGGACCTCAAGGCGCATGTGGAGATGCGGCCCCCGCCGCGCGGGCCGGTGCGGGTGTTCGACCTCACCTATTCGGGGGTGATCGAGACGGTGCGCAACCACTTCGTCCTGGTGATGAGCCGGATGGACTTCGACGCCGGCCGGCTCTCCGACCGCCCGCGGATGATCGGCGGCCTGCAGTCCGGCGCGGTCACCCTGCGCGTCGACCGCGGGCCGGGCAGCGCCTGGCGGGGCTTCGCCTCGGCGGTGCGGCTGGGCATGCGGCACATCGCCGAGGGGCACGACCACCTGCTGTTCCTGATGGCCCTGCTGCTGCCGGCGCCGCTGCTGGCGCAGGGCCGGCGCTGGACCCTCTACGGCGGCCTGAGGTCCACCGCGCGGCGGCTGGCCGCGGTGGTCACGGCCTTCACGATCGGCCACTCTGCGACCCTGATCGGCGGGGCCTTCCTGGGCTGGCGGCTGCCGACCCAGCCGGTGGAGGTGATGATCGCAGTGTCGATCCTGGTCTCCAGCCTGCACGCCTGGCGGCCGCTGTTCGCCGGGCGCGAGCCGTGGATCGCCGCGGGCTTCGGCCTGATCCACGGCCTGGCCTTCGCCACCCTGATCGGCCACTTCGGGCTGGAGCCGACCCAGAAGGCGCAGTCGATCCTGGGCTTCAACGTCGGCATCGAGCTGGTGCAGCTCTTCGTGGTGGCGATGGTCATGCCGGCCCTGGTCCTGCTGGCCAGGACGCCCTGGTACGCGCCGGTCCGGATCGGCGGGGCGGCCTTCGCGGGGCTGGCGGCGCTGGCCTGGATCGCCGAGCGCACCACCGGCGCGCCAAATCCGGTCGGCCGGCTGCTGGACGCCGGCCTGGCGCACGCCCCCTTGCTGGCCGCCGCGCTGACCGCCGCGGCTCTGGCCGCCACGATCGCGGCGCGGACCGCGGCGCCCTGGCCTGGCGATGCGCCGCCGGACTGAGGGTCACGGCCGGGACCGGCAGGGTTGGGCTCGACCTGCGCCGGTTCGCGAAACGGGCCCCTACCAGACCCCGACGTTGGGCATCGACGCCCAGGGCTCGGCCGGCGGCAGGGCGGCGCCGGCCTGCAGCAGTTCGATGGAGATGTTGTCGGGCGAGCGGACGAAGGCCATGCGCCCGTCGCGCGGCGGCCGGTTGATCACCACGCCCTTGTCCTTCAGCCGCTGGCAGAGCGCGTAGATGTCGTCCACCGCATAGGCCAGGTGGCCGAAGTTGCGACCGCCCTCGTAGGCCTCCGGGTCCCAGTTGTAGGTCAGCTCGACCATGGGCGCCTTCTCGGCCTTGGCCTGCGCCTCGTCGCCGGGCGCGCAGAGGAACACCAGGGTGAAGCGACCGCCGGGATTCTCGGTGCGCGAAGCCTCCACGAGGCCCAGCTTGTCGCAATAGAACGCCAGCGAAGCGTCGAGGTCCGCCACCCGGACCATGGTGTGGAGATATTTCACTTGCGATTTTCCTTTACGTAGTAAGCTCGTGCGACACGGGGTCACGCGGCGCAGACCGTCGCCCCGTGGTGCAATAGACTGCTGCAAACCGGCGATAAACCGCGCCTGGTGTTTATCGTGTCCGCGATTTCATTTGCACTCGCGTAACGGTGGCATCAAAAGCGCGCGAACCGCCGGGAACAGGGCCAGATGCAAGGGCCCAGGCGAATCGCGTGGAGCTGTAGGGGGCTCAGGGACGGCTTGATGCGGATGAAACCCCAGTACCTTTTCGTCATCGCCATGATCGGCGTGGTGGCGCTCTATTTCATCGTGCGCAGCCTGTTCAGCGCGGCCGCGCCCGCGACCGCCCAGGCCAAGACCACCGCTCCGGCCGGCCCGCCCAGCGTGCAGGCGAAGCTCGTCCCCGAGGTCCAGCGACCGTACGACGTGATCATCCGCGGCCGCACCCAGGCGACCCGCAGCGTGATCCTGCGCTCCGAGACCGCCGGGGTCGTGGCCGCCGCGCCCGTGCTGCAGGGCAGCTTCGTCAAGCAGGGCCAGGTGCTCTGCCGGCTGGCGGTCGACGCCCGCCAGGCCGCGCTCGACCAGACGCGCGCCGCGCAGAAGTCCGCCCTGCTCACCCAGCAGCAGAACGAGGAGCTGGCGAAGAAGGGCTTCCGCTCGCCGGCCCAGGTGCTGCAGAGCCAGGCCAGCTATGACGCCGCCACCGCCTCCGTCCGCGCCGCCGAGATCGCCATCGGCCAGGTGAACATCAAGGCGCCGTTCGCCGGGGTGTTCGACCACCGCGACGCCGAGGTGGGCGCCTATCTCGGCCCCGGGCAGCCCTGCGGCACGATGATCGAGATCGACCCCCTGCTGATCGTCGGCGACGTGCCGGAAACCCAGGCCGCGTCCCTGAAGGTCGGCGCGCCGGCCACCGCGCGCCTGGTCTCGGGCCAGGTGATCCACGGCCGCATCCGCTATGTCAGCCACGACGCGGACCCGCAGACGCGCACCTACCACCTGGAAGTCACCGCTGCGAACCCGAAGCTCGACGTCCGCTCGGGCCTGTCGGCGGAGATGCACATCGGCGCCGGCTCCGGTCCGGCCCACCTGGTGCCGGTCTCGACCCTGGTCCTCGATTCCGCCGGGCGGCAGGGCGTGCGCTACGTCCAGGCCGACGGCCGCGTGGCCTTCGCCCCGGTGACCATCCTGGAAGAGACCCACGAGGGCGTCTGGGTGACCGGCCTCTCGGGGCCCGTGCAATTGATCACCGTCGGCCAGTCCTACGTCGCCGAAGGTCAGAAGGTTCGCGTCGCCCAGGCGCGCTAGCGCCTCGGTGATCTGGAGACGAGAGCGATGATCGGTGCGCTGATCGACGGAGCCATCAAGCGGAAGAAGGTGGTGCTGGGCGTCACCCTGATCGCCTGCATCTTCGGCTTCTTCTCCTACCTCGCCATGCCGCGCGAGGCGCAGCCGGACATCGACCTGCCCTACATCAGCGTGATCGTGCCGTTCCCGGGGGTCAGCCCGGAGGACGCCGAGCGCCTGCTGATCAAGCCGCTGGAGGTCCAGCTGCAGACCATCCAGGGCATCAAGCACATGAACGCCGTGGCCCGGCAGGGCGCAGCGGTCGTCACCCTGGAGTTCGAACCCGACTTCTCCAAGCAGAAGGCGCTGGACGACGTCCGCTCCCAGGTCGACCTGGCCCGCGGGCGCTTCCCGCCGGACGCCGAGCCGCCGATCATCCAGGAGCAGAGCTTCTCCGACCAGCCGATCATCGGCATCGTGCTGCACGGCCAGGCGCCGGAGCGCGAGCTGGCGCGGATCTCCAAGGACCTGAAGGAGCGGCTGGAAAGCTCGCCGGGCGTGCAGGAGGCCTTCGAGAGCGGGGCCCGCGAGGAGCTGCTCGACGTCACCATCGATCCGCTGCGGATGGAGGCCTACAACGTCACGGCCAGCGACCTGGCGAGCGTGATCGCGCGCAACAACCAGCTGGTGCCCGCCGGCAACCTGCGCTCCGGCCCCGGCCAGTTCGCGGTGAAGGTGCCGGGCGTCGTCGCCAACCCCGCCGACATCCTGTCCCTGCCCGTCAAGAAGAGCGGCGACCGCATCGTCACCATCGGCGACATCGGCAATGTCCGCCGGACCTTCAAGGAGCCGGCCTTCATCACCCGCTTCAACGGCCAGCCGGCGGTGGCGCTGGACGTCTCCAAGCGCAACGGCGCCAACATCCTCGACACGGTGAAGACCATCCGCGCGGTGATCAGCGACGAGCAGAAGCACTGGCCTTCGACGGTCAAGGTCGACTTCACCTACGACAACTCCGACTTCATCGGCCGCACCCTCACCGTCCTGGAAAGCGGCATCATGACCGCCAGCCTGCTGGTGATGATGATCATCGTGGCCAGCCTGGGAATCCGGCAGGGGATCATCGTGGGCCTGGCGATCCCGGCCTGCTTCCTGATCGCCTTCCTGATGATCCACGCCAAGGGCGTGACCCTGAACCAGATGGTGATGTTCGGCATGGTGCTGGCGGTCGGCATCCTGGTCGACGGCGGCATCGTGGTGGTGGAATACGCCGACCGGAAGATGGCCGAGGGCATGCCCAAGGAGCAGGCCTTCGCGGCCGCCGGCAAGCGCATGTTCTGGCCGGTGGTCAACGGCACGCTGACCACGCTGTGCGCCTTCCTGCCGTTCATGTTCTGGAACTCGATCAGCGGGAAGTTCATGAGCTTCCTGCCGCTCACCCTGTTCTTCGTGCTGGGCGCCTCGATCTTCGTGGCGCTGGTCTTCACCCCGGCGGTGGGCTCGATCTTCGGGCGCCCGACGGCGGTGGACGCCGCGCACCTGGCGGAGATCGAGAAGTCCGAGCACGGCGACCCGCGCGAGATGACCGGTTTCATGGGCTGGTATGCGCGCACGATCTCCATGCTGGGCCGCCATCCCGGGCGCACGGTGCTGGCGACGCTGGCGATCATCGTGGGCGTCGCCATGTGGTTCGGGGCGACGCCGCACCGCACCGAGTTCTTCCTCGACCAGGATCCCGAAGAGGTCACGGTCTACGTCAAGGCGCGCGGCAACCTTTCACCCGACGCCCAGGACGGCCTGATGAAGCAGGTCGAGGCCCGCCTGGTGGGGATCAAGGGCATCGATTCGATGTACGTCCGCGCCGGCGGCGTGAACAGCAACGGCGGTCCCCAATCGCCGCCCAACGACACCATCGGCCGCATCGAGGTCGAGTTCGACAAGTACGAGCAGCGCAAGCTGCTCGGCGTCCAGGGCCGCGACGTCGCCAAGGCGATCCGCGACCGGGTCGCCGACCTGCCCGGCATGCAGGTCGAGGTGCGCGAGCCGCAGGGCGGGCCGCCGACCGGCAAGTCCGTCCAGGTGCAGATGACCAGCCACGACCCGGCCGCGCTCGATCGCGCCGCCAACCTGGTCAAGGCCAAGCTCGCCACCGACCCACAGCTCATCGACCTGGAAGACAACCGCACCTCGCCGGGCATCGAATACAACCTCGCCGTCGACCGGGTGGCCGCCGGCCGCTACGGCGTCGACGTGCTCTCGGTGGGCCAGGCGATCCAGTTCATGACCGACGGGGTCCTGGTGGGCCGCTTCCGCCCCGACGACGTGCAGGACGAGCTCGACATCCGCGTGCGCTTCCCGATCGACGCGCGCACGGTGGCGGCCTTCGACCAGCTGAAGATCACCACCCCCTCCGGCCCGGTGCCGGCCAGCTATTTCGTCAAGCGGGTGCCGCACCAGCAGGTCACCCAGATCCAGCGCCGCGAAGGCCAGCGGATGGTGCTGATCCAGGCCAACGCCATCAAGGGCGTGGCCGCCAACCTGAAGGTCGGCCAGATCAAGGACTGGGTCGCCAAGGCGGGCCTCGACCCTGAGGTGCACGTCAAGTTCACCGGGGCCGACGAAGAGGGCCAGAACGCGGCCAAGTTCTTCATGACCGCCATGGCCGTCTCGCTGTTCCTGATGGCGGTGATCCTGCTGTGGCAGTTCAACAGCTTCTACGGGGTGCTGGTGACGCTCTCGGCGGTGGCGCTCTCCACCATCGGGGTGCTGCTGGGCATCCAGGTGAACCTGTTCCACACCTTCGACTACATCTCGGTGATCATGCTGGGGACCGGCGTGGTGTCGCTGGCCGGCGTGGTCGTGGGCCACAACATCGTGCTGGTGGACACCTACTACCAGCTGCGCCGCCAGGGGTTCCCGGCGGACGAGGCCTCGGTGCGCGCCGCGACCCAGCGCTTCCGGCCGGTGATGCTGACCACCCTGGTGACCGTCGTGGGCCTCTTGCCACTGATGTTCCAGATCCACCCGAATTTCCACAACGGCCACATCGAGTACAAGGCGCCGGGGTCGGAGTGGTGGGTGCAGCTTTCGGGGGCGGTGGTCTGGGGCCTGTCCTTCGCGACCCTGCTCACCCTGGTGCTGACGCCGGTCCTGCTGGCCGCGCCGAAGGTGGCTTCGCGCCGTTTCGGCTGGCTGTGGCGCCAGGTCCGCGGCGCGCCGCCGGTCCAGCCGGTGAAGCCCTACGACATCCCGCGCGCCGCCGAGTAAGCCGATGACGGGGCTGACGTCCCGCCTGGCTGGGCTCGGGGACATCCCGGCGCTCAAGGCGGTGATGACCGTCGCGATCGCCGAGCTGCAGAAGGGCTTCCTCAGCGCGGCCCAGATCGAGTCCAGCCGCACGGTCATGGGTCTCGACAGCCAGCTGGTGAGCGACGGGACCTATTTCGTGGTCGAGGCGGCGGACCGCATCGCGGGCTGCGGCGGCTGGAGCCGGCGCGCGACGCTCTATGGCGGCGATCACACCCCGGGGCGCGAGCCGGCGCTGCTGGACCCCGCCGTCGACGCCGCCCGGGTGCGGGCCATGTACACCCACCCGGACTTCGCCCGGCGCGGGGTCGGGCGGCTGATCCTTGAGCTCTGCGAAGCGGCCGCCCGGGCCGAGGGCTTCAGGCGGCTGGAGCTGATGGCCACCCTCTCCGGCCGGCCGCTCTACGAGAGCTACGGCTTCGCGCCCATCGAGGAGATCCTCGACGCCCGCGGCGGCGCGCCGGTGCCCCTGGTGCGGATGGGCAAGGCCATCGGCTAGTTCCTCCCCTGAGGGGGCGCAGCCAGGGCCTCAGACTTCCCGGGTCTGCCGCCGCCACAGCGCGGCGTATTCGCCGGTCTTGGCCAACAGCTCGGCGTGGGTCCCACGCTCGACGATGCGGCCGCGCCGCAGCACCAGGATCTGGTCGGCGTCGACGATGGTCGACAGGCGGTGGGCGATCACCAGGGTGGTGCGCCCGGCCTTCACCCGGCGCAGGGTTTCCTGGATGGCCGCCTCGGTGGGGCCGTCCAGCGCGCTGGTGGCCTCGTCCAGGATCAGGACGCGCGGATTGGCCAGCAGGGCGCGGGCGATCCCCACCCGCTGGCGCTCGCCGCCGGACAGCTTCAGGCCCCGCTCGCCGACCATGGTCGACATGCCGTTGGGCAGGCTGTCGATGAAGGGGCCGAGTTCGGCGGCCTCCGCGGCCGCGCGGACCTCCTCGTTCGAGGCGCCCGGTCGGGCGAAGGCGATATTGGCGTAGAGGGTGTCGTTGAACAGGGCGACGTCCTGCGGGACCAGCGCCACCGCGCCGCGCAGAGCCGATTGCTTGACCTCGCGCATGTCGAGCCCGTCGATCAGCACCCGGCCCTCCTTGGGATCGAGCAGCCGCATGGCCAGGCGCACGGCGGTGGTCTTGCCGGCGCCGGAGGGGCCGACCAGGGCCGTGGTGGTCCCCGGCGGGGTCTGGAAGCTCACGTCGCGCAGGCCGACGGACCGGGCGTCGTGCTGGAAGCCCACGTGGTCGAAGGCGACGGCGGCGCCCTTCCCACCCGCCGGCGGCAGGTCCTGGGCGTCCGGCGCGTCGACGATGTCCGGGGCGATGTCGCGCAGGCCGATCATCTGCTCCATGTCGATGAAGGCCTGGCGGATCTCGCGGTACTGGAAGCCCAGCATGCCCAGCGGCGCGTAGAGGTTCCGGAGCAGCGCCGTGGCCGTATAGAGGCCGCCCACCGTCATGTCGCCGTGCACCACCCACACGCCGGTCGCCACGGTCATCACCGCCAGGCCGACCTGCATGATCAGGGTCTGGGCGCCGTTCAAGAGGTTGAGCGAGGTGTTGGCGTCGACGCTGGCGTCGACATAGTCGCCCATCGCCGCGGCGTAGGCTCCGCCCGCCCGGTCCTCGGCGCCGAAGGTCTTCACCGTCTCATAGTTGATCAGGGCGTCGGTGGAGAGGCCGGCGGCGCGGTTGTCGGTCTCGTTCAGCCGCCGACGGTGGCTGAGCCGCCAGTTGGTGATGCGGAAGGTGACCACGGTGTAGAGCACGATGGTCACCAGCGTGATCGCCGAGAAGGTCCAGCCGAGCCGGGCGGCCATGACCCCTAGCGCCAGCACCAGTTCGACCAGGGTCGGCCCGATGCTGAACACCACGCTGCGGATCAGGAAGTCGGTGGACCGCGAGCCGCGGTCGATGACCCGCGACAGGGTTCCGGTCTGCTTGGACTGATGGAAGTCGAGCGACAGACCCAGGACGTGCTGGAAACTCTCGGCCGCCGCGCGCGCCATGGTCGACTGCGACACCCGATAGAAGATCGCGTCGCGCATATAGGGCGCGCTGGCCGCGCCCAGGCTGAGCGCCGAGGAGCCGAGCGCGCTGACCACGAAAAGCGACAGCGAGGGCTCGCCCACCTTCGGCGCCAGGTGGTTGAAGGCGTCGCCCATCAGCACCGGCGACAGCACGCCCACCAGCTTGCCCAGGAACACCAGGCCCAAGGCCGCGGCGATGCGCACCCGCAGGTACGGCGCGCCGGACCGCAGCACCAGGCGGCCGAGATCGGCCATCGATCCCCAGAAGCTGAATTTCACCTGCGCCGGCGCCACCTCGCCTCCGAAGCGTCCGGCCATCGCGGAGTGGTGGAACGCCAACGTGGCTCCGTCAGTGAACGAGAAGGGTGGACTGCACGCCGCCGCCGGGTGTCAGCCAGTCGACCCGGAGGCCGGCTGAGGTGAGCTGGCTACGCAAGGGGCCGTCCGCAAGGGGCGGGCCGGCGTTAAGCTGCACGGTCGCCTGGTCGGAGAAGCCGTCGCCGAACAGCTGCATCTGGTGGGCGCCCGCCCGGATGGGCGTCGGCGAGCCGAGGCTCGCCTCATAGCGGCCGGCGGCGTCGGCGCGGCCTTCCGCGGCCTGGCGGCCGTCCAGCCGCAGGATGACGGTCGCGCCCGGCGGCGCCGAGGCCGAGACCTCCAGCCCGCCGCCCCGGTCGAAATCGACCGCCCGCAGGCCGGGCTGAGCCGGCCGGTCGATCCGCAGCGCGCCTGCGCCGGCCCTGAGCAGGGCCGCCTGCCCGGCCGGCGTCACCAGCACATAGCCCTCCGCCTGGGCCTGGCGCCGGCGGACGCTCGCGGAGAGGCCGAAGATGCGCGGCTGCTGGGCGGGCGGCAGGGCGATGGCCCAATGGCCCTTGGCGTCCACCGGGGCGTACATCGCCTGGCCGGACGGCGCCGCCAGCCGCACCTTGCCGCCGGCCGGGGCGGTTCCGGACAGCACCAGGCCGCCGGCGCCGGCGCGAACAGCCTCGACCCGCGGCGGCGCCAGGTAGCTGGTCTCCGCCGAGCCGGCGTCTTCGCCCTCGGCGACGTGCGCCGGCTTGCCGCCGCAGGCGCTCAGCGCCAGGGCCGCGAGGAGCCCAAGGGCCGTACGGACGTTCAAGGGCTTCGCGGCGACCACGGTTTGGTTGAAACTCCTTAACCCAGACCATAGCTAATCGGGCTTTCGCCACGCGCTCGCAAGCGCCGCGACCTTCCTGGAGTATCGATCGATGGGGCGTTCGCCCGACAGCCTGAAGTCCGTCTGCGTGTTCTGCGGCTCGTCCGACGCCGCCGCGCCCGAATATCTGCGCGCCGCGCGGGAGCTGGGCGAGGCCCTGGCCAAGGCCGACCTGCGGCTGGTCTACGGCGGCGGCGGCGTGGGTCTGATGGGCGCGGCCGCCCGCGGCGCGCACGAGGCCGGCGGCAAGGTGCTGGGCATCATCCCCGATTTCCTGATCGGCAAGGAGCGCGCGCTGGAGATCGTCGAGCACGTGATCGTCACCTCCATGCACCAGCGCAAGCAGATGTTCTTCGAAGAGTCCGACGGCTTCGTCATCCTGCCCGGCGGCATCGGCACCCTGGAAGAGGTGATCGAACTGCTGTCCTGGCGCCGGCTCGACCTGCACACCATGCCGGTGGTGTTCTACAACCCCGACAACTTCTGGGGGCCGCTGTTCGCCCTCTTCCAGCACACGGTGGACGCCAAGCTGACGCCGCCGGCCTTCATGGACGCCTGGACCGTGGTCGAGCGCGTGGGGGACATCGTCCCGGCGCTGCTGGCCGGGCCGAAGGCGGGGGCCTCGCCGATGCTGACGAGCGTGACCTGACCTTTTCCCTCCTGTTTAGGGGAGGGTGGCGCGGGCGAAGCCCGAGACGGGTGGGGAAACCGCGTTCAGGCGCCGACTCAGCACGCCTGCCCACACGTCCCCACCCGTCTCGCTGCGCTCGACACCCTCCCCGGAACGGGGAGGGATGATTCTTAGGGTACGTTGGCTTCGAGCTCGTCCAGCCAGACCCGCGCGGTGCCGTCCGAGGGGGCGCGCCAGTCGCCGCGGGGGGAGAGCGCGCCGCCGGAGATGACCTTGGGCCCGTTGGGCATGGCCGAGCGCTTGAACTGGCTGATCTCGAAGAAGCGGTAGAGGAAGACGCCAAGCCATTTCTTGATGGCCGCCAGGTCGTAGGCGTTGCGGGCGGCGTCGGGGAAATTCGGCGGCCAGGCGCCCAGGCCGGCGTCGCGCCAGGCGTGCCAGGCCAGGAACGCCACCTTCGAGGGCCGCAGGCCGTAGCGGGTTATGTGGAAGAGGCTGAAGTCCTGCAGCTCGTAGGGTCCGACCTTGGCCTGGGTCGACTGGATGGCGCCCGAGGCGCCGGCCGGCACCAGTTCCGGCGAGATCTCGGTGTCGAGGATGGCGTGCAGGGTGTCCTCGGCGCCATCGAACTGGCCGGTCTTGAGGGTCCAGCGGATCAGGTGCTGGATCAGGGTCTTCGCCAGCGAGCCGTTGACGTTGTAGTGGCTCATCTGGTCGCCGACGCCATAGGTGCACCAGCCGAGCGCCAGCTCCGAAAGGTCGCCGGTGCCCAGCACGAAGCCCGAATGGCGGTTGGCCAGGCGGAACAGGTAGTCGGTCCGAAGGCCCGCCTGGACGTTCTCGAAGGTGACGTCGTAGACCGGCTCGCCCTTGGCGAAGGGATGGTCGAGGTCGGCCAGCATCTGGCGGGCGGCCGGCTTGATGTCGACCTCCTCGCCGGTGACGCCCAGCGCGGTCATCAGGGCCCAGGCGTTGGACTTGGTCCCCTCGCTGGTGGCGAAGCCCGGCAGGGTGAAGCCGAGGATCTCCGAACGCCGCTTGCCCAGGGCGTCGAAGGCCTTGCAGGCGACCAGCAGGGCGTGGGTGGAATCGAGCCCGCCGGAGACGCCGATGATCAGGTGCTTCGAGCCCGTCGCCCGCAGGCGCTGGGTCAGGCCCTGGACCTGGATGTTGAAGGCCTCGTAGCAGTCCTGGTCGAGCCGCGCGGGGTCGTCGGGCACGAAGGGGAAGCGGTCGAGCGGGCGCAGCAGGCCCACGTCCTCGAACGTCGGCTGGTGGTCGAAGGCCACCTTGCGGAAGCTCTTCTCCGGGCGGCCGGCGGCGACGGCGGCGTTGTTGAAGGTGGGGGTGCGCAGCCGCTCCAGGCGCAGGCGCTCCACGTCGATGTCGGCCACCGCCATCTGGGCCCGGGCCGGGAAGCGGTCGGTCTGGGCCAGCCGGCGGCCGAGCTCGTGGATCGAGGCCTGGCCGTCCCAGGCCAGGTCCGTGGTGCTCTCGCCGGGCCCCGCGGCCGAATAGAGGTAGGCGGCCATGCAGCGCATGGACTGCGAGGCGCAGAGCAGCTCGCGGTCGTCGGCCTTGCCGACCACGATGTTCGACGCCGAGAGATTGCAGAGGATCAGGGCCCCGGCCAGCGCCGCCTGGGTCGACGGCGGCGCCGGCGACCAGACGTCCTCGCAGATCTCGGCGGCGAAGCTGAAGTCCGCCAGGTCGCTCGCCGCGAACACCAGGTCGGTCCCGAAGGGCGCGCTCTGGCCTGCCACGATGGTGGTCAGGCCGGTGACGCCCGCGCCCGGCGCGAACCAGCGATTCTCGTAGAATTCCCGATAGTTGGGGAGGAAACTTTTGGGCGTGACTCCAAGGATCCGGCCCCGCGCGATGACCACCGCGCAGTTGTAGAGCGCCCCGCCGTGGGCGATCGGGGCGCCGACGATCAGCACCGGGGCGAGGTCGCGGCTGGCCTTCGCGAGGGCCGCGATCTCGGCGTCCACCCGGGCCAGCAGGGCGTCCTGCAGGAAGAGGTCGTCGATGGCGTAGGCCGAGAGCCCCAGCTCCGGGAACAGCATCAGGTCGCAGGCCTGGTCGTGGCCCTGCCTGGCCAGGGCCAGCGTCTCGGCGGCGTTGAAGCCCGGGTCGCCGACCCGCAGCGCCGGGGTGCACGCGGCCACGCGCACGAAGCCGTGGCTGTGGATCGCGTGGAACGGCTTGGTCCGAGATTTCGTCACGGGCGGCTCGCCTCTCATCCCCCCGCCACTAGCGACTGATTTGCCGCCCGGGAGAAATGCTCACTTTGAGCATATATAGGCTGGAGCTGAAGATTTGGCAAAGCGCCATCCCTCCTCTTTAGGGGAGGGAGGAGTCGGCGCAGCCGACCTGGGTGGGGAAATCGGGTTCAAGCACAGAGTCGCAGCGTGAGGCGCGCACCCCCACCCGACCTCGGCTTCGCCTCGGCCACCCTCCCCTAAAGAGGAGGGAAAGGGCTAGTCGTCGCGGTGGACGCGTTCGCGGCGCTCGTGGCGTTCCTGGGCTTCCAGGCTGAGGGTGGCGATCGGCCGGGCGTCGAGGCGCGCGACGCCGATCGGCTCGCCGGTCTCTTCACAATAGCCGTAGCTGCCATCCTCGATCCGGCGCAGCGCCTCGTCGATCTTGGAGATCAACTTGCGTTGCCGGTCCCGCGTCCGCAGTTCGAGTGACCGATCGGTCTCCGACGACGCGCGATCGGCGAGGTCTGGATGATTCTCGGTTTCGCTCTGCAGATGCTTGAGGGTCTCTCCGGATTCCCGGAGGATGTCCTCTTTCCAATCGACGAGCTTCTGCCTGAAATACTCAAGCTGACGCTCGTTCATGAACACCTCGTCCTCGGAAGGACGATACGCCGGCCTCTCAGCCAGAACTTCGGCTGCCTTCATGGACACTCCGAACCCCCTACACACCCCGAGACACGCGGGGGGCTTATAGCAAACAAAACAGTGGTTTCAACTAACCCACGAAACGACGCGCCTTTAAGCCGCACGGCTCGCCTGCTCCAGCTTGGCCACTTCGACGGCGGCGCGCAGCTCGATCTCGTCGAGCACGGCCTCCAGCGCCGGGTCCTCGGTGCCGTCCCGCTCGTCGCGCACGGCGCGGCGCAGGCGGTCCAGCTCGGCCCCCGAAAGGTCGCCCTCCAGCAGCGCGACCTTCAGGTCGTCGAGCACGTCGAGGATCCGTCCCGCGCGGCGCACGGCGCGGCGCTTGCGTTCGAGGGGCGAGCCCACGTCCTGCAGGGCCAGCAGCGACTCGACCCCCATGACGCCGGGCGTCGCCGAGACCGAAGAAGCCTGGCTCGCGCCGCCGGCGGCGTCGGGCCGGATGATGCGGAAGCCGTCCCCGCCCCCGCCCTGCGCCGGGCGTGCGCCAGAGGACGATCCGATCCCGCTTGGGCCGGTGACCTTCATGCTGCGCGATTCAACCCCTGAAAACCGGAACTCTCGCCGCTGTTGTCGGCCCGCAAGCTTGAGGCATGGTTAATGCCGGGCAAAAACTGCCGACGGGAACCGGTCGCGGCCGCGGCAGCTTGTCGCTGACCGCTGTTTTCCTTGCGGTTTCCAGGACGCCGCGACTGGCACGCGGATCGCATAGGCACGGCGTGAAGCAGCTTCACCCGGGTCCCGATGCGTCAAACCTTCCGCTCCCTCTCCGTCCTCCTTCTGGCCGCCAGCCTCGCCATCGGCGCGGGCGTCGGTCCCGCGGCCGCCAAGTCGCGGATCAAGGACATCGTCGAGTTCGAGGGCGTGCGCGACAATCCGCTGATCGGCTACGGCCTGGTGGTCGGCCTGAACGGCACCGGCGACGCCCTGCGCAACGCCGCCTTCACCAAGCAGTCCCTGGAATCGATGATGGAGCGCCTGGGGGTCAACACCCGCGACGCGACGCTGAACACCAAGAACGTCGCCGCGGTGATGGTCACCGCCAAGCTGCCGGCCTTCGCCGCCCCCGGATCGCAGATCGACGTCACCGTCTCGGCGGTCGGCGACGCCAAGAGCCTGCTGGGCGGGACCCTGTTGGGCACGCCCCTGCTGGGCGAGGACGGCGCGGTCTACGCCATGGCCCAGGGCACCGTGCAGACCGGTTCGGTCAGCGCCTCGGGCGCCTCGGGCTCGACGATCTCGAAGGGCGTGCCCACGGCAGGCCGCATCGCCGGCGGGGCCAGTGTCGAAAAGGAAGTCGCCTTCCATCTCGCCGACCTGTCGACCCTGCGCCTGACCTTGCGCAATCCGGACTTCACGACCGCCAGCCGCGTCGCCGACGCCATCAACGGCCGCTTCCCGGGATCGGCCGCGGCGCTCAATCCGACCATCGTCGCCGTCCATCCCACCGACGGGCTCAGCATGGTGAGCTTCCTCAACCAGGTGGAAAACCTCACCGTCGAGCCCGACGCCCCGGCCAAGGTGGTGATCGACGAGGTCGCCGGCGTGATCGTCATGGGCGAGAACGTGCGGGTCTCCACCGTCGCCATCCAGCAGGGCAACCTGACCATCACGGTGCGCGAGAGCTCCCAGGTGAGCCAGCCAGCCGCCTTCTCCAAGGGCGGCACGACCGCCGTCGTCCCGCAGTCCGACGTCTCGGTGGACGAGGAGAAGGGCAAGAAGTTCGTCACGCTGAAGACCGGCGCCTCGCTGGCCAGCATGGTTTCGGGCCTGAACGCGCTGGGCGTCACCCCGCGCGACATGATCTCCATCCTGCAGAGCATCAAGACCGCCGGCGCCCTGCAGGCCGACATCGAGGTGCAGTAATGGCCGACCTGACCGCCGCCGTCGTCCCGCCGAGCCTGGCCCAGCCCCAGACCGCCGCCCAGAGCGCCGCGGAGCTGGCCAAGCGCGGGCAGATCAAGCAGACGGCCCAGAAGTTCGAATCCTCGTTCCTGTCGGTGATGCTGCAGCAGATGTTCGAGGGCTCCGAGGTCTCCGCCCCGTTCGGCGGCGGTCCCGGAGAGCAGATGTTCAAGTCCTTCCTCACCGAGGCCATGGCCAACAAGATGACCGCCGGCGGCGGGATCGGCATCGCCGCGGCCGTGCAGCGCGAGATGCTGAAGATGCAGGGGCTGCGCTGATGATGACGCCAACCCAGGAGGATGCGGCCGAGCGCGTCGAGCAGCTGATCCTGCTGACCGAACGGCTGACCGCGCTGGTGGCCGAGCAGGCGCAGTTCTTCGAGGCCCGCCGGCCGCAGGACGCGGTGGTCCACGTCGAGGAGACGGGGCGCCTGGCCAACCTCTACCGCCACGAGTCGGCGCGTATCCGCGCCAATCCCGGACTGATCTCGCAAGCCAGCCTCACCCAGCGCAAGCGCCTGGCCCGCGCCACCGAGGCCTTCGACGCGGTCCTCGCCCGCCAGGCCCGTGCCGTCGGGGCGATCAAGACGGTCACCGAGGGCCTGGTCCGGGCCATCGCCGAGGAAGTCGCCAGCCAGCGGCACAGGGGCTCGAGCTACGGCGCCGGCGGCCTGCAGACCCCCACCGCCGCGGCCACCGCCATCACGCTGAACAAGCGGGCGTAGGACCTTCCTTTCCCATTCATGGGAGAGGGGACCGTGCCGACCCCCGGCGACGGCCCGGGGGAAGAGCGGATGGTGGAAAGGGCAAGCCTCAAGCTCGGCGTATCCGCTCTCACTCTCCACCATTCCCTCTGCGGGGAACGGTCCCCCTCTCCCGCTTCGCGGGAAAGGAAGATTCAAACACTTGTTTAGGCGCTCTGATCGGGCCTAACCTGCGACCCGTCGCCGGAGGGTTTCCGGCGATCTACGTTCTCAGGGCGGGGTGGAAGTCCCCACCGGCGGTAATGCCCGCGGCGCGAGCCGAGGGACGAGCCCGCGGGCGCCCTGCAAGGCTCGCAGGAGCCGCGCAGGGGACAAGCAGACACCGGTGCGATCCCGGGGCCGACGGTCACAGTCCGGTTATGAGAACCGCTGACGGCGTCGGCGCGGCCTGGCCGCGGGGCGCCGGCGGCGCCTCCCTGAGTCGTGGTTCCTCGAACCCGCCAGGGAGATGACCATGACCCAAACCCACCCCGCACCGCCGGCCGGCTTTTCGCGCCACGGCCGCGCCAGCCCGCTCACCGTCCCGTGGGAGCCGATCTTCGCCCGCGAGACCGAGGGGGCGCTGGTCCTCGGCCTGTTTGTCGGCCCGGCCCACACCAACAGCCGCGGCTTCGCGCACGGCGGCCTGATCGGCGCGCTGGCCGACAACGCCATGGGGCTGTCCTGCCATCGAAGGCTCAGCGGCGACCGGCGGCTGGTGACCGTCAGCCTTTCGGTGGACTTCCTCGGCCGCGCCCTGGTCGGACAATGGCTGGAGTTCGACACGGTGTTCGTGAAGCCGGGCTCGACCCTGTGCTTCGCCCAGGCCTTCGTCACCGCCGACGGCCAGCCCTGCGCCCGGGCCGACGCGGTGTTCCGGGTGATGGAGCCCGAGGTCCGGAGGGCCGCGGCTTGAGCGCGCCGGTTCTGCGCGCGCGGGGGTTACAACCGCCGTAAATGCGCGCCTTATGCAACCTCACGTGGTGCGGGAGGTTCGATCCACATGACCCGGCAACTCGTCCTCCGAACGGGCTTTCCTCTCCTGGCGATCGCCGGCCTGTTGGCCCTTCCCCTCGCCGCTCGATCCCAGGGCGCGCACCCCGCCGCGCCCTCGCCGGCCGTGGGCGCCCCCACCCAGGCCCAGAAGGACGCGGAGGCCGCGCGCGCCCTGACGCTGGCGGCCTTCGCCCGGCCGGCCGCGGCCCCGCCGCCCGGCGGCGCGGTCGCCCAGATCATCGCCGAGACGGCCAAGGAAAAGGTCGCCGCGCCGCCGGAGCCCAAGCCGGAGTGGCTATCCAAGGACGGCCTGCGGCCCGGCGGCAAGGGCATGCAGATCAAGACGCCGTTCTGAGCCTGGCGCCGCCGCCCGCCGGTTGGCTGCGGGGCTGGCCGCGCCGCTAGAAGGGCGCTTGCCAAGCCGGTCGCGGCGGGGAACCCTGCCGGCGATGCCAAACGCCGCCCTCCCCGACTTCCCGGGCTTTCCGCCCGAGGCCATGCGGTTCCTCGGCGAGCTGCGCGACCACAACGACCGGGACTGGTTCGCCGCCCATCGCGCGACCTACGACCAGGCCATACGCGGACCCGGCGAGAGCCTGCTCGCCGCCCTGGAGCCGGCGCTCGGCGGCCTTACCGGCCGGCCGGTGCGCGGCAAGATCTTCCGCATCCACCGCGACGTGCGGTTCTCGAAGGACAAGCGGCCCTACAACGCCCACCTGCATATCGCCTTCCCCGCGCGCAGCGACGGCGGCGCAGGGGCCTGCGGCTTCTTCTTCGCCCTCGAGCCCGAGCGGGTCCTGCTGGGCGCGGGCGGTTTCGATTTCTCGGGGCCGGTGCTGGACGCCTACCGGGCGGCGGCCGCGGATCCCAAACGCGGCGCCGGGCTGGAGGCGATCCTCGCCAAGCTCGCGCAGGGCGGCCTGCGGGTCGAGGGCGCCGAGCTGAAGCGCGTCCCGCAGCCCTATGCCCAGGACCACCCGCGCGCGGCCCTGCTGCGCCGCAAGGGGCTCAACGCCTGGCGCGACATCGCCGACCCGCGGATCATCACCGGGGAAGGCCTGTTCGCCGAGACTCTGGCGACCTATCGCACCCTCGCCCCGCTGGTGGAGTGGCTCGCCGCTCTGTGAGCTGACCTCACGAAGCCTCGGCGCAGATGTCGTTTACCGTGACGCTTGCGCCCAGCTATACCGCGTCCGTCGCTTGTGAGCTGAGGTCACATGCCAAAACGCAGCCAGCTGCCCCTGACGGCCCTACGCGCGTTCGAGGCCTTCGCGCGCCTCGGCAAGATGAGCCTGGCCGCCGACGAGCTCTGCGTCACCCACGGGGCGGTCAGCCGCCAGGTCCGCAGCCTCGAGGCCCTGTGCGGCGCGAAGCTGACGCAAGGACCCCGCAACGCGCTCAAGCTCACCGACGCCGGCGAGCGCATGGCCCGCTCGCTCGGCCGCACCTTCGACGAACTGGAGGAGTCGTTCCGAGAGGTGCGCGCCGCCGCCGACCGCGAGCTGCACATCTCCTGCGTCGGCACGCTCGCCATGAAGTGGCTGATCCCGCGCCTCTCCGGCTTCCACGCCCGCCATCCCGATCTCGCGATCCGCGTCACCGAGGCCTATGGCCCCGTGGATTTCACCCGCGAGCCCTTCGACGCGGCCATCCGGCTGACCGAGAGCGTCGGCGGCGAAGGCCTCACGGCGACGCCGTTCCTGGACAACTACCACGGGCCGGTCGTGGCGCCCGACCTGGCCCGCGGCGGCCTCGACCTCGCGCGCACGCCGCGCCTGCACACCCGGCCGCACCGCCAGGCCTGGGCCGAATGGTCCGAGCACGCCGCGACGGCGGTGCCCGAGGCCAGCGAGAACCGCGAATACGAGCACCTGTTCTACATGCTGGAGGCCGCGGTCGCGGGCCTCGGCGTCGGGCTCTCGCCCTGGATCTACGTGGCCAACGACATCGCCGCCGGACGGCTCGCGGCGCCCTTCGGCTTCACGCCGACGCCGGCCCGCTTCCACCTGATCCTGCCGGGCTCGCCGCCGAAGCGCGGCCTGAAGGCTTTCCGAGAATGGCTGATCGAGGAGGCCGCCACCGCCCCGGCCCCGCCCCAGCTGGCGCACGCGCAAGCTTGACGGTGGCGCTCAGGGGCAGATCGTAGGCGCCGGGCTTCGGGGGAGCGGTCGCATGCGCAAGTCGGTCATCATCATGTTCGGGGTCCTGGCGCTGGGCGCCGCGGCCTGTTCGCCCAAGCCGGCCGCCACGCCGGCCGCGCCCAAGGCCCTGCCGGTGGAAACGGTCCCGGCGCCCGCGCCCGTCGCGGCCCCGCAGGCGGGCGGCGCGGAAGCGGCGCCGGTCGCGGCGGCGGCGCCCGTCGCCCCGGCCGCCGAGCCGCCCTACCGCTTCTCGGCGGGCGACTTCCCGCGCCAGGAACGCCGCATCGCAGCGCTGATCGCCAATGCGGAGACCCGCGACACCCTGGGCGAGACCCCTGGCGTCGCCGCCCAGGGCCGTCACGCCCGCGAACGCTGCGCGAGCCGCAAGTGCGTCGAGGCCGCCTACGCCGCCGAGGAGGCCCGGCTGCGCAAGTGGGAAGGCTCCAGCGACATCAGGTAGCCCGCGCGGCGCTGCGGATGGCCAGCGGCTTCAGGAGTTCTGCGAAGATCAGATAGGCCGCGACCACGCCGGCCAGGGCGAGGCTCAGCATGAGGCCTGGGGTCCTGAAGCCGAACCAGGCCCCGAGCGGCGAGAAGGGGATGATCAGCGCGACCGCCAGGGCGCCCAGGGTCGAGGCGGCCAGCCAGGGATTGGGCGCGTCGCGCCAGGGCCGCCCGCGGGTGCGGATCAGGAACACCACCAGGGTCTGGGTGGCGATCGACTCCAGGAACCAGCCGGTGCGGAAGACCTCGGGCCCGGACCGGAACGCCCAGATCAGGAGGGCGAAGGTCGCGAAGTCGAAAACCGACGAGAGCGGTCCCATGACGGCGGCGAAGCGCACGATGTCCTGTAGCCGCCAGCGCTGCGGCCCGGCGATGTCGGCGGGCCGCACGGTGTCGAACGGAATGCCGATCTCCGACAGGTCGTAGAGCAGGTTGTTGAGCAGGATCTGGGTCGCCAGCATCGGCAGGAACGGCAGGAACAGCGAGGCGCCGGCCATCGACAGCATGTTGCCGAAGTTCGAGCTGGCCCCCATGCGGATGTACTTCAGGATGTTGGCGAAGGTCCGCCGCCCCTCCTCGACCCCGTCGGCCACCACCGCCAGGTCGGACTCCAGCAGGACCATGTCGGCGGCGGCGATGGCGACGGCGGTGGCGCCCTGCACCGACAGCCCGACATCGGCAGCCTTCAGGCCGGGCGCGTCGTTCACCCCGTCGCCCATGAATCCGACGATCTCGCCGCTGGCGCGCAGCGCGTGGATGAGCCGCACCTTCTGGTCGGGGGCCAGGCGCGCGAAGACATCGGTGTGGCGGG
>Ga0105240_10001163_pt1 | contig 46129 bp, 42 predicted proteins | sample KBSC54metaG_FD_80426 | JGI IMG/M metagenome (GOLD analysis project Ga0105240, IMG submission 80426) | Corn rhizosphere microbial communities from Kellogg Biological Station, Michigan, USA - KBS C5-4 metaG | ecosystem: Host-associated > Plants > Roots > Rhizosphere > Soil | place: Michigan, USA... | reverse complement strand
CCCCGGCTTGCGCTCCGCCCGATCCGCGACTAGGTTCCGCGCCCTCGCCGTCAGGCGGTGCGCGCCCGTAGCTCAGCTGGATAGAGCATCAGACTACGAATCTGAGGGTCGGACGTTCGAATCGTTCCGGGCGCGCCATATTTTCAAATAGTTAGCGAAATCAGGGTGTCCCTCGTCCCCCTCCGGGGACACGGCTGGGGACACAACATCTTGTGGACACCACACGAGGGCCCCGAAATGTCGCTTTCCGCCCAAGCCGTGCTTTCGGAGTCACACGACACCAGGCTACCGTCTCGCGAGCGTAAGCGGCGGCTGATCGCGACGGGTGGGGCTAATGCGCGAAACCTTAGAGGAAGTTCTGGCGCTTCAGGCTGAGTGGACACCCTCAAGCGCCGCCGCTATCCTGATCTCTTGGCCGTTCAGCGTGTCGCGAACTGTCTCTAGGTGCGCCTTGCGCATAGCCGAGGACGGCCAACGCCTAGGGGGCCGGCAGCTAGTCGCTCACCGCCATTAGGAGCTGACGGCCGATGGATGTGAGGTGAACCCTCGTGAGCACTCCGGGCCGGATCCCAGGCTCAAGGCCGGTAGCGCCGATCACCTCTAACCGGAGCAGGTTCTCAAAAGACACCTCGACCTCATCTGCGCTCACCTGAAGGTGGCTGGCGAGGAAGTCCCGCGGGGTTGGCTGCATGGCCGCCGCGTCCCTGAGCCGTTGCAATACGAGGGCGTCCAGGGGATCGAGGCGCTGCACAATTTCGATGAAGCGTTGCCGCACGCGATTGGTGCGCGCGGGATCCATAGCGGCGGCCAACAGGCGAGCCCAAAGGTCTACAAGCTCCTGCCTGTCTTCATCTCCAGCAGCGTGCAAGAGGGGCAGGGCGAGAGAGAGGCTGATCGGCTGGGGCTCCAGAACGCCCCGAGCACGTAGACGCTCCTTGGCTTCGTGAACTGCCTTCGCCAGGTTTTCGGCCCGCTTGACTTTGATCCAGTCGCCACCAAGAAGCCCGACGATATCGTGCGGCGTCGTGCCGAGCACCGAAGCGACGTAGCCGCCGAATGCCTTCGCTAGGTCGAGCGACGTTCCCCCAAGCTTCAGAGCCTCCTGAATGGCTTTGGCCTGTTCGTCGGTGATCGGGATGAGGCTGTCGGACATTGCGGCTAGGCACCTCGACCACTTCGAACCGTTCGATCTGAACGGCCGCTAGGAGATGGCCGGCATCCGCCGCAGGATCAAGCCAAGCGGCCTATTCCAGCTCTTCGCCTTCCTCCGGCTCGGGCGTCGGGAGGAATGCTTCTCTCAGCCGTCCGGCTAGTTCCTCTTGGGTTCGCGCGGGCGCGAGGTGTTCGAGGAGCTGAGCATCGGTGAAACCGGTCATGTGATGTGCGTCCAGGGCAGGATTGCCCAGCCGGAGCATGGCGTCACGACCGCGGAGCCCCCATAGTCACGGCGTATCAGCCGATCAAAATCAACACTACCTACCGCAGAGCTACCAACGGGGAACCTGACACACCCGTTCGGCCCGGCGCCGGCCAGCGGGTCGGGACCTGGTGGAACACCTTGACGCCGAAAGGGCTGTCGTGCGTATTGTTGTTCCTAAATTGTTCCGCGGCGGCATGTATGAAAACGGCAGAGGCGGACTTTCGATTCCCGGTCCTGGGGTTCACGGCGGACAAGGAGATCTGGGGGTTCCAGGACCTGGATCGGCTCACAAAGTGCGGGCCGCGCACATTGAAGGAAAACAAGCAGCTCGGGATGGAGTTGATCGACGCGGGCGGTTGGCGCTGGATCGTGCGGTCATTCCGCAGGACCGGCCGGGCAGGATCGTTCCTCTCGCTTTTGCTGATCTTCGGGCCGCCTCAGTCACGCGTCGAGCACGAACTTGAGACATTAGGCCCGCTGTCGATCGAAGATGTCCGCCGTCGCGCACTCACAGCGATGGAAACGCACTCCATCAACTATCTTGAGGGCGACGATCCAGACCTCGAATTCAGGCCCCTGCTGGCGAAGGTGGGAAAGGCTCGGTCGGTGCAGCAGATATACGAACTGCTGCAGCCGGATACCTTCGAGCCGCACTGAGGGTTCAAAGCCGGGCGGGCCGCTGTGAGGATATGGGCCGCGGGCTGATCATAGCCGCCCTTGCTTCACGGCTTTCGCCAGCTCGGCGTTCACGCGGGTCTGCCAGCCCTTGCCGGTTTCGCGCAGATGTTCGACCACCTTCGCGTCGAGGCGGATCTTCACTTCGACCTTTGGCGACGCGGACTTGGGCCGGCCTGGCCGTCGCGCGCGCGCCATGAAAGCCTCGCCCATCACTTCGCCGGCCGGACGGGCGCGGGCGAAGAAGTCGTCGCCCAGTTCGGGTAGTTCATGATCGGTCCGTTCAGGGTCGGGCTTGCTCATAGCGCTCCACCTCTCTCGCATTGGCCTTACGGAAGCTGATCACCCGCAACCTGTCGCCGCGCATCGTGTAGGCCACGACGTGCAGGCGATCGCCGATAAGGCCCAGGGCTATGAAACGGTCCTCGCCGTAGTCCTCGCGGGTGTCTCGGGCGACCAGCGCGGAGTCGAAATCGAAGTCGGCCACGAGATCGAACGAGAGGCCGCGCAATTCGACGTTTTTCGCGCTCTTCTCGGGATCGAACTCGATTTCCATTCGAGGTTCTTGTACACCCAATAACTGGCCGACGGCAAGGTTTTCGTGCACCCAATAAAAGCCAAGCCGAGCGCGTACCCAAGGCTTGCTTGGATTCGCCCTTTCCAGTCCCGGCCTCCAAGAGGCTGATTCCGCAACATCTTTCCCCAGACTACGAATCTGAGGGTCGGACGTTCGAATCGTTCCGGGCGCGCCAATTTCCTCCACGAGACGCCTTGGAGACGGCCTGCTTCGAGGGCCTGGCAGCCGCGCGGGCGGCCTGAAACGCCGCGGCGTGATGTCGCGAGTGGGCGATCGCTACAAATCCTTCACCCGGCGCATCCAATGGTGGCGCCGCGCCATCAGGCTTTTCTCGGCGCGGGCGGGGACTCGCATCGTAATGGCCGGATCAGCGACCTCCAGCCCTCAGCGCAGCCATGCGTTCTTTGACGGCGAAGGCCGGCTGGCGGCATGGGACGACGGGTTCGCGCGTGAGTTTGCGGCCGCTGGCTCCAGGCTCGCGCTGGGCGCGCGCCTGGAGGACCTGCTTCAGGAGGCCTTCAGCAAGGATGGCGTCGCCCGCGGCGATACGGGCGCGCCCGAGGGGCCGCGCCCGGTCCCGGCGGAGCCGAGCGGAGGGATGCTGAAGGCGGGGACGTTCCGCTACGCCGACGGCGCACGGACCCTTCAGGTCGTGATCGATCCCGCGCCCACCGGCGGCTACTTCCGGTCCGCCGAGGAGGTTTCCACCGAATACCGGCCCACCGCGGTCTTCGAGGGCGCCGAGGAGCGATGGTCCACGGAGGGCGATCCGACCGCCGAGGCGGTGGTCGAGATCCGCGTCGGGCTCGACGGACGCCGCACGTTTTCGCCGATGGGCCAGGACGTGAGGTCGCTATGGGGTCTCGCGGACGACTTCGACCTGGGCAACCCCTCGGCCTTCTTCTCGCGCATCGTGCAGACGCCGGAACAGGCCGAACTGTTCAAGGCCACCATCATCCAGATGACGGTCAAGCTCGATCCTCACTGGCTGGACAACCGCGTTCGGGGCGGCGACGGGCGGCTGAGGTGGATCCGCTGCGCCATGACACCCTCGCGCGAGGGCGACGGGGCGACCCGCGTGGTCATGCGGATGCGCGACGTGACCCGCGAAAAACTGGGCGAGGATCAGCTCGAGCTGCTGCGCTCGGCGGTCGATCATGCGACCGACAGCATCCTGATCCTGCAGACCGCGCCCGACGGCGTCTTGACTACCGTCTACGCCAATCGCGCCTTTGGGGGCATGAGCGGTTGGGCGGCGGGTGAAATGGTCGGCCCGTCGACCGGATTGAAGGGCGGATGGGAAGGCGCCTATTGGCGCGACGCGCTGATCGCCGGCGAAGGCGGGGATGGATCGGGCGTCGAGTTCCAGGCGGCCCATCGCTCCGGTCAGGCCATCTGGATCGAGGCCAGCGCCAAGATCGTGGAGCGGCGCGACGACGGGTCGACCCGCTGGATCGTCGTCTCGCGCAACATCGACGAGCGCCGCCGCGCCCAGCAGGACCTGCTGGAAGCCAAGGACGTGGCGGAGGTGGCCAGCCGGGTGAAGAGCGAGTTCCTCGCCAACATGAGCCACGAGATCCGCACGCCGATGAACGGGATCCTCGGCATGACGGGCCTGTTGCTCGACACCCCCCTCGACGAGCAGCAGCGCAGCTACGCCCGGGCCGTCGAGCTGTCCGGCGAGGCCCTGCTCTCGATCATCAACGACATCCTGGACATCTCGAAGTTGGAGGCCGGCAAGGTCGATCTCGAGAGCGTCGACTTCGATCTGATCGAAACCATCGAGAACGCCGTGACCCTGATGGCCCCGACGGCGAGCGCCAAGGGGGTCGATCTCGCCATCGACGTCGATCCCGAGGCCCACCTGGCCCTCAACGGGGATCCCAACCGGATTCGTCAGGTCATCCTCAATCTCATCGGCAATGGCGTGAAGTTCACGCCGGAGGGCTGCGTCGCCCTGAGCGTCTCGGTCGTCGGCGGCGACGAGGACGGCCGTGCGATCGTCCGCGTGGAGGTGACCGACAGCGGCATCGGCATGGACGAGGCCGCCTGCGCGCGCCTGTTCCAGAAGTTCAGCCAGGCCGACAGCTCGATCACGCGCCGCTATGGCGGAACCGGCCTGGGATTGGCGATCAGCAAGCAGCTGGTCGAACTGATGGGCGGCCGGATCGGCGTCGCCAGCACGGTGGGAGCCGGCTCCACCTTCTGGTTCGAGATCCCGCTCGCCGCCGCGCATACCCCTAGAATCAGGTCCATGGCGGAGTCGCTGGGCAGCCTGAAGGGCCTGCGTGCGCTCGCCATAGACGACATCGGCCTGAACCTGGAGATCATCTCCCGGCAGCTTCGCTGCTTCGGGCTGGAGGTCACGCCGATCAGCGAGCCGTTCGATGGGCTGGCCGAGGCCGAGCGCGCCTGGCACCGCGGCAAGGCCTACGACATCATCTTCCTGGACCAGATGATGCCCGGCATGTCCGGGGAAACGCTTGCAGGGCGACTTCGGGCCATGCCGGGGCTCGCCGAGGCGAAGGTCGTGCTCGTCTCGTCGGCGGGCCTGGAGGGCGGTCGAAACGGCGGGGCTAGGCTGTTCGACGCCATCATCGACAAGCCCGTGCGACATCGCGACCTCCTGCAGTGCCTCGGGCGGCTTTATGGGACCGGGTCGGAGGCGGATCCGGTCGAGACAGTCCCCGGCGGGGTGGTCGGCGAGACGCCGAATCCCGCGCCTGTCGAGCCAGAGGCGCCGAGCGGGCCCGTCAGCCTGCGCGTACTCCTGGCGGAGGATCACAAGGTCAACCAGCAGTTCGCCCTGGCGGTCCTGAGCGCAGGCGGCCATGTCGCCGACCTCGCGGAGAACGGCCTGGAGGCCGTCGAGGCGGTCCGGCGCGTGGACTACGACGTCATCCTCATGGACGTGCAGATGCCGGAGTGCGACGGGATGGAGGCGACCCGGAGAATCCGCGCCCTGCCGTCGCCGAAGTGCGACGTTCCGATCATCGCCCTCACGGCGGACGCGATGAGCGGGTCCAAGGAGCAGTATGTGGCGGCCGGGATGGACGACTACCTCTCCAAGCCGGTCAAGCCGCTCGAGTTGCTCTCCAAGCTGGACGAGGTGGTCGCCTGGCGCCTTTCGCGCCCCGCCGCGCCTGAGCAGGACGCCGCGGCCGAGGCGCCGTCGTCAAAGCGCGCGGGCCGGTCGCGACGCAAGTCCGCCGCTGCGGCATAGGGCGGATGCCCGCCGGTCATCCGCAATGCGGGGCGCCGACGCCCCCTTCCTGTGATGACAACACTCTACCAATATGACAGCATTCACCCAATATCGTCGGATATCGATCGATGAGGCTCGGGACCGAATGACGCCAGCGGCCAGATGGGCTTCGAGGGCCGCGACCGCCGCCCTATTCCTGATCGGTCTCGCGTCCCTGCGCGTGGCGGCCGGTTTCATCCTCGCCCCGGACGCGGCGGCCGAGCGCATGGGGCTGACGCCGGTGTCGATCGCGGCCCTCGACGCCCTGCGGGCCCCCATGGGCGGCTTCCATCTGGCCATGGCCGGGGTGGCGGCGCTGGGGGTGGCGGGCCGTCTTCGCCGCTCGACCGCCTTGGCCCTCGTCGGCGCGATCCCGGCCACGATCGCACTTTTGCGCCTGGGGAGCGCGGCCATGCACGGCGCGGGGGTCCTCGGCGATCACGCCCTCATGGGGGAGGGCGTGGCCGTCGTCCTGGCCACAGCCGGACTGCTGGCCGATCGATGGGGTGGCAGGTCCGCCCGCCTAGGCCGCATAGGCCCGCAGGAAGGTGTCGACGGCCGCCTGTAGCCGGCGATCGGCCTGCCCGGGCCCAAGGTCTTCGATCACGCCCAGGAGGCGGCGCTCGTAGATCCCGAAAACGGCAAGGTCCATCAGGTGTTGCGCGGCCCCGGAACGGTCGGCGCGCCGCAGGAGTCCCCGCTCCATGAGCTCGCCAAGATAGTCCGCGATCCGCGCGGTGAGCACCTGCGGTCCGCAGGCGAAGAACGCCTCGCCGAGCTGTGGGAAACGCTCGGATTCGGCCAGGGCGAGGCGATGAAAGGCGAGCACGTCCGGCGACAGGAGGAATTCCAGCGAGACCATGCCGAACCGGGCGAGCCGCGCGCGCGGCGCCTCCTCCCCGCCCGGGGCGATGCTGCAGACCGATCGCCGCATGGCCTGGCACTGACGGCGGACCACCGCGTCGAACACCTCGTCCTTGGACTTGAAGTGGCCGTAGAGCGTCCCCTTCGATCCCCCCAGACGCGCGGCGATCTCCGACATCGATGTCGCGGCGTAGCCGCGAGCCAGGAAACACTCTTGAGCCACGTCGAGTATCCTCTCGCGTCGTTCCTCGAGTTTCCCCCTTCGCCTCGGCGGACCGGTCGTCATCGAGGTCCGCGCCCCGTCGCGGCTGTCGCCGCGGCGCCGCTCCGCTCGTCCAGCAGCCGCTCGATCGCCGCCGCGCCCGCGGCGACGCCGGAGGCCGGGAAGACGCCCGCGACATAGCGGTCCGGCCGCAGGAGGATCAGGCAATCCTCGCAACCCCGAAGCGCCGAGCCGAGCAGGTCGCCGACTTCGCGCACCATGGTCACGCCGGCCATAGCTGGGATGGAATCCCGCGGGCCCAGGACGGCGACCCGGCGCGCGCCCAGCCGGTCCCAGACCGCCTGATCGGCGGCCGCAAAGAGCGGTTGCGGACGAGCCGCGCGCGTCACCAGGACGAAGCCCTCGCCCAGCGCCTCGTCCAGGAGGACGGACGCGCCATCGCGGCGCTCGACCTGGGGCTGGGGAAGCATCCGGCCGACCAGCCTGCGGCCCGCGGCGGATGCGGGACGCGTCAGGAACCCGGCCTTGAACCGCGGCTTGGGCTTGTAGCGCATCTGGGCGATGTAGTCGTAGGCGGGACGATAAAGCCGCGAGACCTGGAAGATCGAGCGCACCAGCCAGGCCGCGACGGCGTTGGGAGGCGCGATGACCAGTCCCATGATCCGCGCCAGCTCGATCATCTGGCGCACGTGGTCGCGCCGTTCCAGTTCGTAGGTGGCCAGCAGGCTCGGACTTGCGACCCCGGTGAGCACGGCGGCCAGTTTCCAGGCCAGGTTGTGTGCGTCGCGCAGCCCGCTGTTCATGCCCTGGCCCGCAAAGGGCGGCGAAAGGTGCGCGGCGTCGCCGGCCAGGAAGACGCGTCCCCGGGACCAGCGGTCCGCGAGACGGGCGTGAAAGGTGTAGACCACCTTGCGTCGCACCGTGGCCGCCGGGTCCGCGCCGTGCGCGGCCACCAGGCGTTCGACCGCCCCCGGCGCCAGGAGATCGGCCTCCGACTCGCCGGCGAGGACCTTGAATTCGTAGCGCCGCGTGCGTTCCGGCCCGGGCAGGGTGATGCATGGCCGCCGGGGATCGCTGAACACCTTGGTGTAGCGTTCGTGGTTCTCGTTGTTCTCGAGATCCACGACGAGCCAGCGCTGGCCGGAGGTGGCGCCTTCGAGCGCGACGCCCAGGCCCTCGCGCACGGTGCTGCTCGCCCCGTCGCAGCCCACCAGATAGTCGCAGGCGAGCGTGGCCTTTTCGCCTGCCGGCCCGGTGAGCGTCACCGTGACCCCGCCGTCGACGGAGTCGAACCCGGTCAGCCGTTGGCCGAACACCGCCTCGACCTCGCCGAACCTGGCGAGCCCGTCGCGGAGCTGGGCTTCGAGGATCGGCTGGCGGAAGGCGTTGCGGCGGGGGTGGCCGTAGGGCTGTTCAGTGGGCTCGACGACGGCGAAACGCCGGCCGGACGGCCCATGGTAATGCGATCCGTACCCGAGCACCGTGCGGGTCATCACCTGTTCGGCCAGGCCGATAGACTGCAGGGTGCGCAGGGACTCGTCGTCGATCGAAACCGCCCGCGGCTCGCCGACGGTCGCCGGGTTGCACTCGACGACCAGCGTCGAGACGCCCGCCTGGCCCAGCAGGTTGGCCATCGTCAGCCCGGTCGGGCCGGCGCCGGCGATGATGACCTGGTAGCGCGCCTTCAATGGGGAGGGGCCGGTTCGTCGGCGATGGTGTTGACCAGCAGGCCGACGCCGGTGATCTCGACCTCGACCCGGTCCCCCGCCTTCAGGAACAGTTGCGGATCGCGCTTGAAGCCCACGCCGCCGGGCGTGCCCGTGGCGATCACGTCGCCGACCTCGAGGGTGGTGAAACTCGAGCAATATTCGATCAGACGGGCGACCGGGAAGATCATCTGGTCGAGGCCGGCCTCCTGAACCGTCTCGCCGTTGACGCGGGTCGCGATCCGCAGGGCGTCGAGATCGGCGATCTCGTCGGCGGTGACCATCCATGGCCCGAAGGCGCCGGTGCCGTCGAAGTTCTTTCCCGGCGTGAACTGCGAGTTGTGCTGCTGCCAGTCGCGCAGGGTCGCATCGTTGTAGCAGGCATAGCCGGCGACGTGGGACAGGGCGTCGGCCTGGCTGATGTAGCGACCGGGCTTGCCGATGATCACGGCGAGTTCGCCTTCGTAGTCGAGCTTGTCCGAGACGTGCGGGCGAAGGATCGGCGCGCCGTGGCCGGTCTGGCTCGCCGCCACACGCAGGAAGATCGTCGGATGCGCGCTTTCCGGCCGGCCCGTCTCGCGCCGATGGCTTTCGTAGTTCAGCCCGACGCAGAGGATCTTGTCGGGCCGCGGGATGACGGGCAGCCACTCGATCTCATCGATGCGCCGGCGGGGCGCGGCCTGCCGCGCCTGGTCGAACAGGCCCCAGTCGGCGAGCCCGATCGCCGCGCGCAGGTCCGGCCCGCGGTCGCCGATGACCGCCCCCAGGTCGACGATCGCGTCGCCATCGACGATCCCCCAGCTGTCATGTCGGGCGAAGCGGAAGCTTGCGAGTTTCATGTGGTCCCTCGGGGTCTAGCTGCGGAGCAGGCCCTTGCCCCAGCTGTTCAGAGTCCGTTCTTCGTGCGGCCAGCAGCCGGCGGGGCGATCGTCGGCGACCACCTCCAGTTCCGCGGAGATCTCGATCCAGTTGCCGTCCGGGTCATGGATGAAGGCGAACAGGTTGTTGCCCGGTCCGTGGCGGCCGGGGCCCCAGACCAGGCCCACCCGCTGCGCTGCGAAGTGATCGGCCCAGTCGCGGATCAGCGCCCAGTCGCCGACCTCGTAGCAATGATGGTCGAAACGGTCCTCGGCGGCCTGGAAGACCGCGAAGCTGTGATGTTCCTCGTCGCTGCGCAGGAAGCAGGTCCGCAGGACGCCCTCGGCGTCCCGCACCTCGTCGGAGACCCGCAGTCCGATGACCTCGGTGTAGAAGGCGATCATGCGATCGATGGCGCGGGTCGCCACGACCACGTGTTGCAGCCGCGCGGGGGGGCCGGGCAGGGCGGCCGCGCGGGCCCGCGGCTGGCCGAACACCAGGAGATTGCCGTCGGGGTCGCGCACGGCGACCGCACCCGGCGAGAACAACGATGTCGGAGACGCCACCGGTGCGACGCGGGCGGCCCTCAGCCTCGCCCTCAGGCCGGCGAGCTCCTGGGCGTCGGCGACCCGATAGGCGGCGAAGTCCAAGCGATTGGCCTCTCCGGGCGTGAACAGCAGGCAGCGGTCCGGACCCCGGCAGATCCAGCCGCCATCCCGCGGCGCGGCGGTCATGCTGAGCGTCTTCCCGTAGAACGACGCGAGCCGCTCGGGATCGCTTGACCGGATGGCGAGGTGATCGAGCCTCCCGCGCACCCTCAGGACCCCGTCGCGAGATCGCCCGGGCCCGCCGACCGGCGGGGGGTCGGTGTGAATGTCGCCATTCCAATTGCCACTCGAATTGTCACGAACTGCAGAAGCGCTTATTGACAGCATTCTGTCAATAAGCCTGAAGTCTGTCAAATCTTCGAACGGGCCGGCCGGCCGGGCGGCGTCGGTGACGCTCCGACGATCAGGCCGCGGCGTTCAGCGCGCTGGAGACCACGAATCGGACAAACGCGTCGTCGAGCGCCTCGCGGGAGAACCACCGCCGGTAGAACAGCGGCCCCATGATGGCGGCGGCGATCTTGGCGGGATCGCGATCGGCGCCGGACTCGCCTCGCTGACGCGAGCGTTCCACGGCGTCGCGAAAGGCGGCCGTCATGACCAGGTGCAACCGGCTATGGAGCTCGGCGATCTGGGGATCGCGTTCGGCGGCGTCGATGATCGACGGCAGAATCGAGGACCAGCGCCCGGTCCGCAGCCGTTGGGCGACAACCGTGGCCAGCACGGTGAGGTCGCCGGCGAGGCTGCCGGTGTCGGAAGTCGGCAGGCCAGGCGTCATCTGTGCGCAGGCGTCCAGCACCAGGGCCGCGCGGGTCGGCCAATACCGGTAGATCGTCGTCTTGGCGACGCCGGAACGACGCGAAACCTCATCGACGCTCACGCCGCCCAGCCCGCTTTCCGACAGCAGCTCGTGGGTCGCCGCCAGGGTCGCGGCGACCAGCGCCGCCTTCGATCGCCGCGCCCGATCGTCCGGGAGCCGCCCCACCGCCGTCCCACCAATCTTCGAGTCCACGGCGGCCCCTCTCGATACGATACGATGCCGTGCCGTAGCTTAACGCAACGGAAATTGCCGGGCGCCCGGACCCGCGCCGGTCTCTATCCGCTCCACGAACGCCTGGAAGAAGGCGATGGGGGAGATTCCCAGGCACATGGCGATCCTGTAGAACTCGAGCGTGTCGATGCGCCGTTGCCGCGCCTCGATCTTGCAGACGTGGGATTGGGAGCGGCCGAGCCGCGCCGCCAACTCGCGCTGCGAGACACCGGCGGCCTTTCGTGCGCTAGCTATGACGCCGATCAGGGCCGCGTACTCCTCGCTGAAGATCGTATTCGTCACGGCGCGACCTGTCTCCTTGGCCAGCACCTCGTCTGGGTCATCAGCCTGGCGTCGACCAAGCTTCATTGACAGCAAACTGTCAATATGATCACTACGCGTCAAATGACCACCGTGCCGAAAAGCGGGGGCGAACAACGGGAGGCCGGGATTTTCAAGTCACGCGATGAGGCGAATCCGCTGGTGGGACGAGGGCCGATCCGCACCCTCCTGGCCGCATCGTTCGTGGCGGTCGCGGCGCTGCAGGCCGGCGCGTCGCCGGCCGAGGTCCGGCCGGCCCCCCTCGACATCGCTGCGACGCCGGCCGCCCGGCCGACGAAGTCCGTCCTGCTGGCGATCACCCGGGCCGGATCGCGGCTGGTGGCCGTCGGCGAACGCGGAACGGTGCTGCTTTCCGACGACAGCGGCCGAAGCTGGCGCCAGGCGCGCGTCGTGCCGGTCAGCGTCGCCCTGACCGCGGTCCAGTTCAACTCGCCGTCCGAGGGCTGGGCGGTCGGTCATATGGGCGTGGCGCTCCACACCCGGGACGGCGGCGTCACCTGGACGCGGAGTCTCGACGGGATAGAGGCGGCGGCCGTGGTGCTGGCGCACGCCCGCGAAGCCAAGCCGGGGCCCGGCGCGAAGGACGAGCCTGCGCCGGCGGTCAAGTCGGCGATGCGGCTGGTCTCGGACGGACCCGACAAGCCGTTCCTGAATCTCACGACCCTTCCCTCCGGCGAGACCCTGATCGTCGGCGCCTACGGCCTGGCGCTCGTCACGCGCGACGGCGGCCTGACCTGGGCGTCGGCCGTCGACCGCTTCGAGAATCCCAAGGACCTCCACCTCTACGGCCTGGCGCGCCAGGGCGACACGACCTATGCGGCCGGCGAGCAGGGCCTCTTTCTGCGCTCCCGGCCGGACGGCGGCTTCGCCAAGCTCGCGACTCCCTATCCCGGAACCTTCTTCGGGATCCTGGCGCTGGGGAGCCGAACCGTCCTGGCCTTCGGCCTGCGCGGGACCATCCTTCGCTCCGACGACGCCGGCGCGCACTGGCGCACGATCCCGAGCGGGACGGCCGCCTCGCTCAGCTACGGACAGGCGCTTTCCGACGGGCGCGTGGTGCTGGCGTCGCTGTCGGGGCAACTCGTCGTCAGCCACGACGGCGGCGCGAGCTTCGCGCCCGAGGGCAAGTCTGCGCCGGAGCCGATCGCCGGCTTTGCGGAAACGCCGGACAGGGCGTTCGTGGTGGTCGGGCCGCGCGGCGTCTTCAGGATTCCGGAACCAGGTCCGGGCAAGGGAGCTGCGGCATGAACGTCGGGACGCCCGCCCCCGGCTTCGACGGCGCCGAAACGAGCCAGGCGCAGGGCTCGGCGCTGGAGCGGTTCATCTTCGGACATCGACGGCTGATCGTCGTGGTCTGCGGCCTGATCACCCTCGTCCTGGCGATCAGCGCGAGCCGCCTGACCTTCAACGCCAGCTTCGACGACATGATCCCGCGGTCCCACCCCTACATCCAGAACTACAAAGCCCATCGGCAGGACCTGCAGGGATATGGCGACACGCTGAGGATCGTGGTGGAGTCCCGCAAGGGCACGATCTTCACGCCGCAGTATTTCGAGACGCTGAAGCAGATCAACGACGAGGTCTTCCTGCTGCCGGGGTTGAACCGGCCGTACATGAAGTCGCTGTGGACGCCGGCGACACGCTGGCTCGCGGTCACCGAGGTGGGGCTCGAAGGCGGCACCGTCATCCCGGACGATTTCAACGGCTCGCCGGAGAGCCTGACGCAGGTCCGGGCCAACATCGAGCGGTCCGGAGAGATCGGTCAGCTGGTTTCTCCGAACTTCAAGTCCAGCATCCTTTCCGCGCCGCTGCTGGCGGTGGACGACACCACGGGCAAGGCGCTCGACTACGGGGTCCTGTCGGAACGGCTGGAGAAGATCCGCGCCAAGCACCAGACGGACGACATCCGCATCCACATCGTGGGCTTCGCCAAGATCGTCGGAGACCTGATCGCGGGCCTGAAGCAGATCCTGCTGTTCTTCGCGCTCTCGGTGGCGATCGCCACGGCCATTCTCTTCGCCTTCACCCGCTGCCTGCGCAGCACCGCGCTGGTGGTGACCTGCTCGCTGATCGCCGTGGTCTGGCAGCTGGGCCTGTTGCCGCTCTTCGGATTCAAGCTGGATCCCTATTCGATCCTGGTTCCGTTCCTGGTGTTCGCCATCGGCATGAGCCACGGCGCGCAGAAGATGAACGGGGTGATGCAGGACATCGGCCGCGGCGTGCCCCGGCTGCTGGCCGCGCGCCAGACCTTCCGGCGCCTGTTCATGGCGGGGTTCACGGCCTTGATCTGCGACGCCATGGGCTTCGCGGTGCTGCTGCTCATCGACATCCAGGTGATCCGCGACCTGGCCCTGGTGGCCAGCATCGGCGTCGCGGTGCTGGTGTTCACCAACCTGATCCTGCTGCCCATCCTGTTGAGCTATACCGGCGTCAGCGCCCGGGCCGCGCAGCGCAGCCTGCGCAGCGAGTCCGCCAGCGCCGAAGGACGCGCGAAGCATCCGGTCTGGAGCGCGCTCGACCTCTTCACCCAGCGCCGCTACGCCGCGGCGGTGATCGTCCTGGCCATCGCGGCCGGCGGCTGGGGCTTCTATCAGGCCAAGGACCTGAAGATCGGCGACCTGGATCCCGGCGCACCCGAACTGCGCGCGGACTCCCGCTACAATCGCGACAACGCCTACCTGACCAGCAACTACGCCACCAGCAGCGACGTGCTGGTGGTCATGGCGACCACCCGCGAGGGCGCGTGCGGCGCCTACACCTCGCTGGCCACCCTGGATGCGCTGGAAAACCGCCTCAAGCAGACCCCGGGCGTCGAAGCCACCCTGTCGGTCACCGACCTGGCCAAACGCATGACCGCCGGCCTCAGTGAAGGCAGCCTGCTCTGGTACGAACTGATCCCGAACCAGGACACGCTGAACTCGATCTTCAACCAGGCGCCGGTCGGCTTCTTCAATCAGAAATGCAGCATGCTGCCGCTCTACGCCTTCCTGCAGGACCATCGGGCCGACACCTTGCAGCGCGTCGCGGCGGCGACCGAAAGCTTCGCCGCCGGCAACCGCAACAAGGACGTGCAGATCCGCCTGGCGGCCGGCAACGCCGGGATCGAGCTGGCCACCAACCTGGTGGTCAAGCAGGCGAGCCGCACGATGCTGCTGTGGGTCTATGGCGCGGTGATGCTGCTCAGCCTGATCACCTTCCGCTCGGTGCGCGCCGTGGTGGTCGCCATCGTGCCGCTGATGCTCACCTCGATCCTGGCGGAGGCGCTGATGGTCAAGCTGGGGATCGGGGTCAAGGTCGCGACCCTGCCGGTGACCGCGCTCGGCGTCGGCATCGGGGTGGACTACGCGCTCTATGTGCTCAGCGTCACCCTGGTGCATCTGCGGGCGGGCCGAAGCCTGTCCGAGGCCTACTACCAGGCCCTGCTGTTCACCGGGAAGGTGGTCATGCTGACCGGCCTGACGATCTCGGCGGCGGTGATCACCTGGGCCTTTTCCCCGATCAAGTTCCAGGCGGACATGGGGATCATGCTGGCCTTCATGTTCCTGCTGAACATGGTCGGCGCCCTGGTGCTGTTGCCGGCGCTGGCGGCCTTCCTGTTGCGCCCCGCGCGGGTCGAGACGACGGCCGCGGCCTGATCGGCGGGGCCCGACATCGCGCCGGGCCCCGCGACCTCATCTAGGATCGGCGCGGCGCGAGGCCGCGATCCGCGGCCTTCATCGCCCAGCGCGCGCGCTCGGCGGCGTCCGGCTGTTCGACGGCGCTCATGATCACTTCCTCGACGGTCCGCTTGGCGATCACCCAGCGGCCATCCTCACGCTTCAACCGGTCGGTGATCAGCGCGTGGCCGATGATCGAAGGGGTGACGGCGCCGGGCCGCCGGCTGTCGGAGACGCCGACCACCACCAGGGCGCTGCGCAGGCCCGCGGTGCCGTCCGCGTTGGCGGTTACGATCTGGTTGACGCTGTTCAGCCGCACCCCGCGCGAATAGGCGAGAAAGCCCTTGAAGAAGGCCCGCACGCCCTCGCGATCCTCGCCGTGGCCGGCCGGATGATCGATCGCCCCGTCCGTGGCGAAGAGGGTCGCCAGGGTGTCGACGTCGCCGTCCTGCAGCGCCGTGGTGAAGCTGTTGGCGATGGCCAGGATGTCGAGGCGATCCTCGGCGGACAGATGCGGGCCTGCCCGTCCGTGCGCCGCGGCCGGCGTGGCGGCGCGGGCGCGGCCCCCGCCGATCGCGGCCGCCAGCAGTCCGGCTCCACCCGTCAGAATAGCCGCCAACGCCATGCGACGCTGCGGCCGGCGTTCGGCCGCCGCCGCCGACCCAACCCTGCCGTCCGTTCGATCTGCCTTCATCATCGTCGCCCTCAAGACTTTGGGAGGACGGAGCCGCCTCTCCCGATGTGACCGTCAATTCCGCGATGCGATATCGCATCTCTTATTGACAGAATGCTGTCATGATAGCAGAACTCTGTCGATGTTCGTAGGCGCAAATCGGATATGGGATGTTCCTGGCAGGCTCTGCGCGACCGGCGCGGCCCATGCGTGGTCCAGGTGACGGACGCCGGGGAGCATGACCGACCCCACGCCCATCACGATGCTCGTGGCCACCATGAGCGGAACCGCCGAAATGGTGGCCTACGAAGCGCTCGACGCCCTGAAACGCGCCGGGTGGCGCCCGACGCTCCTGCGGATGGAGAAGGCCAGTCCCGCGATCCTCGCCGCTGGCGGCGTCTTCCTGATCTGCTCGTCGACCTATGGCCAGGGCGACGTTCCCGACAACGGCCAGGCGCTCTACCTGGCCCTCACCGAGGGGCGGCCGGATCTGTCGGGCGTGCGCTACGGCGTGATCGGGTTGGGGGACATGACCTATCACGCGACGTTCTGCGGTGGGCCGAAGCGTCTCGACCGGCTGTTTTCGGACCTCGGCGCGCGGCGCATCGGCGAACTGCTCTGCCACGACCGCAGGTCGGCGGCCTATCCGGAGGAGGCGGCGCTCGCCTGGCTGGAGACCTGGCTGCCGCTCCTGAAGGACTCGCTGGCCGAAACGCCGATGGCCGGGGCCGCCGGGTGATGTTCGCGGACGGCGCCGCGCCGGCGCGCGAGGGGACCTGAACCATGGCCGGACCTGAAAACCTCAGCCTCAGTCATCTGGGCCTATACGTCCGCGACATCGAGGCCATGACCGCCTTCTATCGCGGGGTCCTTGGCTTCGCCGTCACCGATCGCGGGCGGCTAGGCGAGACGGAGATCGTCTTCCTCAGCCGGGACGCCCGCGAGCACCACCAGATCGTGCTGGTGGCCGGGCGCACGGGCGCCGCCGACGCGCAGGTGGTCAACCAGATCTCCTTCCGGCTGCCGGCCCTGGCAGATCTCAAGAAGGCGGCGAGCCGCGTGGCGTCGAGCCCCGCCACGGAGCTCGATCCGGTGCTGCATGGCGTGGCCTGGTCGCTCTATTTCCGCGATCCGGAGCGCAATCGCATCGAGCTGTTCGTCGACACCGACTGGTACATACCCCAGCCCTGCCGCATGCCGCTCGATCTCACGCTGAGCGATGACGAGATCTATCGGCTTTCCCATGCCTTCTGCCAGGTCCAGCCCGGCTGGCGGCCTCTCGCCGACTGGCAGGCCGACTTCGCGGCGCGCCTCGCCGCGCAGATGGATCCGGCATGAGCCTCGCCGCCCGCGCCGCCATCGCCACGGGCGCCTTGGGCGATCCCACGCTGTTTCGCCAGCAGGCCCACGTCGATGGCCATTGGTGCGCGGCCGACGACGGTGGGGTCCAGGACGTGACCGATCCCGCGACCGGCCAGGTCATCGGCTCGGTCCCGCGGATGGGCCGGTCGGAGACCCGCCGCGCGATCGAGGCCGCCGAGCGCGCGCGTCCGGCGTGGGCGGCCATGACCGCCGCGGAACGGGCGGCCGTCCTGCGCCGGTGGCATGGACTGATCCTGCAGGCGCAGGAACAGCTGGCCCGCCTGATGACCCTCGAACAGGGCAAGCCGCTCGCCGAGTCGCGCGGCGAGATCGCCTATGCGGCAGGCTTCATCGAGTGGTTCGCGGAGGAGGGTCGGCGGGTCTACGGAGACACGGTCCCGACGCCGGCCCGCGACCGACGCATCCTGGTGATCAAACAACCGATCGGCGTCTGCGCGGCGATCACCCCGTGGAACTTCCCCGCCGCGATGATCACCCGAAAGGCCGGAGCCGCCCTGGCCGCCGGCTGCACCATGGTCGTGAAACCCGCGAGCGCGACCCCGTTTTCGGCGCTGGCTCTTATGGCCCTGGCCGAGCGCGCCGGCGTGCCGCCCGGCGTCCTGAACGTGATCACCGGTCCGGCCGGCGCCATCGGCGCCGAACTCACCACCCACCCGCTGGTGCGCAAGGTCAGCTTCACCGGCTCGACGGAGGTGGGCAAGATCCTGCTCGCGCAGGCGGCGGGCACGGTGAAGCGGTGCTCGATGGAGCTGGGCGGCAATGCGCCCTTCATCGTCTTCGACGACGCCGACATCGGCCGGGCGGTCGCCGGCGCCGTGGCTTCCAAATTCCGCAACGCCGGCCAGACCTGCGTCTGCTCCAACCGCATCCTGGTGCAGGACGCCGTCCACGACCGTTTTGTCGAGAAGTTCATCGCCGCCGTCGCCGATCTCAAGGTGGGCAACGGCTTCGACGCCGGTTGCACGGTCGGCCCGCTGATCGACGCGGCGGCCGTGGAGAAGGTCGAGGCCCACATCGCCGACGCGCTGGCGCACGGCGCCACGGTGGTCTCGGGCGGAAGACGCCACGCCCTGGGGGGTGGCTTCTTCGAGCCCACGGTCCTGACGGGCGCCACGCCGGAGATGGCGGTCGCCCGGGAGGAGACCTTCGGACCTCTCGCCCCGATTTTCCGGTTCTCCGACGAAGCCGAGGCCATCCGCCTCGCCAACGCCACCGAAAGCGGCCTGGCCGCCTATTTCTACAGCCGCGACGTCGGCCGCGTGTTCCGGGTCGCCGAGGCGCTGGAATACGGGATCGTCGGCGTCAATGAAGGCCTGGTCTCCACGGAGGTCGCCCCCTTCGGCGGCGTGAAGGAGTCCGGCTTGGGCCGTGAGGGCTCCCGCCACGGCATCGAGGACTACCTCGAGCTCAAATACATCTGCCTGGGAGGCCTGTGATGGGTTCGATCGCAAAGCCGGCGGCGGCCGGCGACACGGCGCCTGCAGCGTATCGGCAGTTCATCGCCGGCGCCTGGGTCGCCGCCGACGGCGGCGCGGCGTTCGACGATCTCGATCCCTACAGCGGCGAGGTGATGGCCCGCATCCCGGCCGGCGGCCGCGTCGACGCCGAACGCGCGATCGCGGCGGCGGCGGCGGCGTTTCCGGCCTGGTCGGCCCTGCCGCCGAGCCGGCGCCAGGCCCTGTTCCTGCGCGCAGCGGATATCGTGGAGTCCCGCCGAACGGAGCTGGTGAGCCTGCTGGCGCGCGAGACCGGGACCGGCGGGCTGTTCGCCAACGTCCAGGTCGACGGCGCGGCCGCGCTGCTGCGGCAGGCCGCCAACTGGGGTTTTCTGCCCGTCGGCGAAGTGCTGCGGTCCGACGTTCCCGACGCCTTCGTCATGACGGTCCGACAGCCCCTGGGGGTCGTCGCCGGGTTCTCGCCGTGGAACGCGGCCAATTTCCTGGCCTGGCGCACCGTGGTCATCCCCATGGCCTACGGCAACACCGTGGTCCTGAAACCGTCGGAGCACGCGCCGATCTCGGCCGGCCTCGTCCTGGCGGAGATTCTGGAGGCCGCCGGTTTTCCCCCAGGCGTGCTCAATGTGGTCACCCACGCCCCTGGAGACGCCGGGCCCATCGCCGACGCCTTCTTCGAAAGCCCCGCCGTCCGATGCCTCAATTTCACCGGCTCGTCGGCCACGGGCGCGCGCCTGGCCGAGCGCGCGGGACGCCATCTCAAGCGGATCGTCCTGGAACTCGGCGGCTACAACCCCTTGATCGTGCTCGCCGACGCGGACCTGGAGCGCGCCGCCTCGCTGGCCGCGTTCTCGGCCTTCTGCCACCAGGGCCAGATCTGCATGAACGCCCGCAAGATCATGGTGGAGCAGCCGATCTTCGAGGCCTTCCAGGCGCTCCTCGCGGCCAAGGCCAACGGTCTCAGGCGCGGCGACCCGGCGGCGCCGGACACCATGATCGGACCGCTGATCAGCGACCTCGCGGTGGACCAGGTGCAGGGTCAGGTCGACGACGCCCTGTCCAAGGGCGCCCGCCTGGTCGCGGGCGGCCGCAGTGAGGGGCGGATCTACCATCCCACCGTGCTCGCCGAGGTGCCGCCGGGCGCGACGGCCGACCATGAGGAGATCTTCGGACCGGTGGTGGTGCTGCAGGCGGTGGCGGACGCCCAAGAGGCGATCGGCCTGGCCAACGCCAGCCGTTATGGACTGAGCGCCTCGATCCTCACCGGCGACAGCCAGAGGGGCGCCGACCTCGCCAAGCGCCTCGACGCCGGCATGGTGCATGTCAACGGCCCGACCATCTGGGACGAACCCCACCTGCCGGTCGGCGGCATGAAGGACAGCGGCTGGGGCCGGTCCGGGCTGCACGCCATCGAGGACTTCACCGAGATCAAATGGACCACCGTCGAGCGGCAGATCCGGGCGTTCCCGGGCTGAGCCTAGCCGGACAGGAGGAGGGGCGAACGATGCAGATAACCGCTGCGGTGGCGCGGGCGCCCAACGCGCCCTTCTCGCTGGAGTCGCTCGACCTGGCCGAACCGCGGGAGGACGAGATCCTGGTGCGGGTCGTGGCCGCCGGCGTCTGCCACACCGACATCGCCATGCGCGACGGCGTCTATCCCGTGCCGCTGCCGATCGTGCTGGGCCACGAGGGCGCGGGCGTGGTGGAGCGGGTCGGCCGGGCGATCACCAAGGTCGCGGTCGGCGACCATGTGGCGATGTCCTACCACTCCTGCGGACAATGCGCCTGTTGCCGGGAACATGCGCCGAACTATTGCGAACAGGCCTTCGCGCTGAACTTCTCCGGCGCGCGGCCCGACGGATCGAGCGCCCTCAGCCAGGACGGCCGGTCGGTGCACGGGCACTTCTTCGGCCAGTCCTCCTTCGCCACCCATGCCCTTTGCCACGAGCGCAACGTGGTCAAGGTCCGCAAGGACATGCCGCTGGAGCTGCTGGGGCCGTTGGGCTGCGGGCTGATGACCGGCGCAGGCTCCGTCATCAACAACATGAAGATCGCGCCCGGCCGATCGCTCGCGGTGTTCGGCGTCGGTGCGGTCGGCATGGCCGCCGTCATGGCCGCCAGGCTGGTGGGAGCCGGTCGGATCATCGCCGTCGACCTGACGCCGAGCCGGCTCGACCTGGCGGAGGAACTGGGGGCGAGCGATGCGGTCGACGCCACGCGAGGGTCCGTCGTCGAGACGATCCTGAGCTTGAGCCAGGGCGGGGTGGACTTCGCGTTCGACACGACCGGCGCCCCGGTCGTTCTTCGCCAGGCGGTCGAATCCCTCGCGCGGCGGGGGACGTGCGTCACCGTGGGGGCCTCGAAGCCGGGCGTCGAAGTCAGCCTCGACATGGCCCAGCTGATGACCGGCGGGCGTCAGCTTCGGGGAGTCATCGAGGGTGACGCCGTGCCCGATGTCTTCATCCCGCAGCTGATCGAATTCCATCGGCAGGGCCGCTTCCCCTTCGATCGCCTGATCCGCTTCTATCCTTTCGACCGGATCAACGCCGCGGTGGCCGACTCCCTGTCGGGACGGACCATCAAGCCGGTTCTCCTGATGTCGACGAACGCCAACTAGGCGATGACGCTGCGCGGCGCGCCATCTTCGGACAAGGCCATCAACCTCGTGATCGGCGGCGGCCAGGCCGGCGCGCGCGCGGTTCAAGGGATGATCGAGGCGGGCTTTAGCGGCCGCATCGAGGTGATCGGCAGCGAGCCGATCGCGCCCTACGAACGGCCGCCCCTGTCGAAGGACGCGCTGGTCGCGGCCGCGGAGCCAGGTCCCAAGCTCATTCTCGAGAATGACTTCTACGCCCGACATGGGGTGGTCATGGCGCTTGGCGAGGCCGCGATCGACCTCGACCCTACCCGCCGGATCGTGACCACGTCAGGCGGGCGCAAGACGGCCTACGACCGGCTGCTGTTGGCGACCGGCAGCCGACCTCGCCGTCTTCGCATCCCGGGGTCGGAGCGGACCGATGTGTTCTATCTGCGGACCTTCGCCAACAGCGTGGCCCTGCGCCACCGCCTGCAGGCCGGCTGTCGCGTGGCGATCGTCGGCGCCGGCCTGATCGGGCTGGAGGTGGCCGCGGCGGCGCGCCAGCTGGGCTGCGAGGCGAGCGTCGTCGAAGCCGCCGATCATGTGCTCAGCCGCGTGGCCGATCGCGCCGTGGCGACCTATGTCATGAGCCATCACCTGGCGCGCGGCGTGCGGGTCCTGACGGGCGCCGCGCCGATCGCGATCGTCGGGGACGCGGCGCCGATCCTGGAGCTGGCCGACGGGCGGCGCGTCGAGGCCGATGTCATCGTGGTCGGCATCGGCGTCGAACCGCTCGCGGCGGTGGCGGCGCGCGCGGGACTTGCCGTCGACGACGGGGTGCTGACCGACCCCTGTTGCGTGACCTCCGATCCCCACATCTTCGCCGCCGGCGACGTGGCGAGGCGCCTGGACCCGGCGCTCGGGCGCCATGTCCGGCTCGAGACGTGGCAGAACGCCCAGGACGAGGGCCTGGCGGCGGGGCGTGGCATGGCCGGCGCGCCGACGCCGTGCCGCGATGCGCCGTGGGCCTGGTCGGACCAGTTCGACCTCAATATCCAGATCGCCGGATCGGGGACCGCCGAACCGGGCGCAGACCTGGTGCGTCGAGGCGACGTCGAGACCGGGTCGTTCACGACCTTCGCCCTCGTCGCCCGCCGGCTGATCGGGGCGATCACCGTCAACCGCGGCCGCGACATGGCTATCGCCCGGCGGATGATCGGCCTTGCCCGGACCTTCGAGAGCGCCGACCTGGCTGACGAAACCCTCCCTTTGCGGCGGCTTCTCACGGCTGACGCCTTCGTGGATTAATTGACATAATGCTGTCAATTCGGGTTAAGACTGTCGTTTAGGCCAGGATTGCCGCCGTAGCGGTTCAAGCAGGATTCGCCCCGATGAGAGTCTCGTTCACGCCCTCGCCGGACCTCTATCCGTTCGAGTCCAAGTGGTTCGAGAGCAGCGTCGGCCCCGTTCACTACGTCGACGAGGGCGAGGGTCCGCCGATCCTCTTCTGCCATGGCAATCCGGCCTGGAGCTTCCTCTATCGGCGACTGATCCTGGAGCTCCGCAAGGACTTCCGCTGCATCGCGATGGACTATCCCGGGTTCGGTCTTTCCGATCATCCCGCGGGCTATGGCTACACGCCCGCCGAGCACGCCCGCGTCGTCTCGGCCCTGGTCGCGCGGCTCGACCTGAAGAACGTCGTGGTCATGGGACAGGACTGGGGCGGCCCGATCGGCGTCGCAGCGGCGCTTTCCGATCCGGCGCGGATCCGCGGCTTCGTGTTCGGCAACACCTGGGCGTGGCCCGCGAGCCTGAAGAACACCCTGTTCAGCCTCTTCATGTCGACGCCGCTGATGCAGCGGAAGATCCTCCAGGAGAACTTCTTCGTCGAGAAGCTGATTCCGTTCGGTGTCACGCGTGCGCTCTCGGAGCCCGAGATGGATCACTACCGCCTGGTGCTTCCGACGCCCGAGATGCGGAGCGGCGCGGCCATCTTCCCGCGACAGATCCGCGGGGCGCGAAAATGGCTTGCCGAACTCGACCGCGGCATCCGCTCCGAGCTTCGCCAAAAGCCGCTGCTGCTCACCTGGGGCATGAAGGACGCGGCCTTCGAGCCCAGTTTCATCCCGGGCTGGCGCCGCCGGTTTCCGGACAATCAGCTGCTGGAGCTGCCGAACGCCAAGCATTTCATCCAGGAGGACGAATCGGCGGCCATCGCCCAGGCGATTCGCGGCCGATTCGGCTGACGGTCACCTCGTCTTGCTTGACACTATTCTGGCAAAATGACAGTCTGCTGTCAGAAATTCCGAGAGCCGCGACACGGATCAATTGGACCGTCGGCCTCCTGCGCGCCCTGAGGAACATGCGATGACCGTTGCGTCCAAGCCCGTCTCCGCCAGTTCCGAAGCCAAGGCCCGGGCGCCGCTGAAGGTCAACATCTTCGACGTCATGACCCGCGCCAACACGGCCCTGATGCCGCTTTTCCCCTACCTCGAGCCGGGCTGTATCGTGCCGACGGGCAATGCGTTTCGCGGCGGACCGGGAAACGAGCTGAGCACCTTCGAGCACTTCAACACGGTGGACGAGGTGTCGATCTGCTTCGCCTCGCAAGGCTGCGGGCTGCGTCCGGGCATGGTTGTGGTGGGCGCCAAGCGCCACCGGGTGGGCGACTTCTTCCCGGATCCGCAGGACCCCGAGGCCTTCGTGCTCACCACGGTCACGCAGCGACAGGCCGAAGCGGGCGTGTCGCAACGCGAGGCGATGATCTTCACCTGCGCGAACTGCCAGCATCCCTTGGTGACGCGCGTCTATGACGCCATCCCGCGCATCGAGGCGGGGGTGATGCCGGAGGGCTATGAGCTCTACGTCGAAACCGTGGTCGAAGCCTCGCAGGGGGTCGACGCGCTCGAGGATCCGGCGCAACGCAAGTGCTCGGAATGCGGCCATGAGAACGAGCCCTTCCCGGGCCGCAACTGGGGCTGGCGGGCCTACGCCACCCAGCTCGCCCTCGCGCGGCAGGCCTGGGGCCAATATGCGGGCCTGGTCGGCGAAGACGCGCCCGACGCCGCGACGGCCTAGCCCGCAGCGTCCTATTGCAAGGAGAAGGCCGATGTTGGCGGCGCGTGCATATCGGGACGAGCAGCTGCTGCGCGTCGAGCAGATGGACACCCCCGAGATCGCGGCAGGCGAGGTGCTGATCCGCAACCGGGTGTCGGGCATCAATCGCGGCACCGTCTCGCTCTGGCGCCACAGCCCGATGATGTCCCAGCTGCCGACGGTGCTGAGCTACGAAGTCGCCGGCGAGGTGGCGGCGGTCGGCGCGGAGGTGGATGGCCTCAAGGCAGGCGATCGGGTGATGGCCCACACCCTGCTGAGCTGCGGCCAGTGCGAATATTGCCGCTCGGGCGAGGACGCCGACTGCCCGGCCGCGGCCAATATGGGCCACATCCACTATGGCGAGGCGGGCCTTCGGCTCTATCGTCGCTACCACAACGGCGGCCTGGCCGAATATGTGCGCGCGCCGGCCTCCAGCATCGAGCGGCTTCCGGATCCGGTGTCCTATGAGGTCGCGGCGCGGCTGGTGAGCTACGGGGTCTCGTACCGGGCGCTCAGCCGACTGATGCTGAAGCCTGGGGCGACCATCGCCATCAACGGCATCACCGGGGCGTTCGGCGCGGCGGCGGCCGAGCTGGCGCCCCTGTTCGGCGTCGCCCGGGTGGTGGGCGTCGCGCGAAGCGAAGAAAGCCTCGCGCGCATCCGCGCCCTGGTTCCCGCCAGCGTCGACTTCGTGACGCTCGAGAGCCTGGACGCCGGGTGGGAAGCCGGCGACGGCCTGCGCCAGCGGCTGTTGCAGGCGGCCGGCCAGATCGATGCGGCGCTGGATTTCACGCCGGCCGGCATCGCGGCCAGCCAGCAGACCCTCGGCGCCTTGCGCAAGGGCGGGGTCATGGTGGTGGTCGGCGGAAACTATGAGCGGTTCGAGCTGCCGTACCTGTTCCTGATGCAGAATTCGCTGACGCTGCGCGGCTCGCGAGGATCGGGACGCAGCATCACCCGCACGCTCCTGAAACTGGCGGCCGCCGGCCGGGTCGACTTCACCCGGCTGGTCAGTCACCGCTTCGAGCTGGCGTCGGTGAACGATGGCGTGCGCCTGATCGACGACCGCGCCGAAAAGCCGATGTTCATCTCGGTGAACGCCACCTAGCGACCCTCGTCGACATCCCGGCGATGTTGACAGGATACGATCATAATAGCAGTATGCTGTCATAATAAGCCGCTCGATGGGAGGCGCAGGAAGTGGAAATCCGGGTCGGAGCGGACGAAGCGCTGGACGCCTATGTGGCCACGCCGGCGCGCAGTCCCGCGCCCGCGGTCGTGGTGCTCCACGAGATCTTCGGGATCACGCCCTCCATCAAGGCGGTGGCGGATGCGCTCGCCGCCGCAGGCTTCCTCGCCGTCGTCCCGGACCTTTTCTGGCGGCAATCGAAGGGCGTGGTGCTTTCGGAAACCGATGACGCCGATCGCGCCCGCGGGATGGCGCTGGGCCAAGGCCTGGCCGGCCCGCAGGTCCTGGACGACATCGCCGCCGTCGCCGCCCAGGTGCGCGCGCTGGAGGCCTGCAACGGGCGGGTCGGGGCGGTGGGTTTCTGCCTCGGCGGGCGGCTCGCCTTCCTGGCCGCCTGCGCAGGCGCGGTGGACGCCGCGGCCGCCTACTACGCGACCGGCCTGCACACCGTTCTCGACGCCGCCGGGACCCTGGACAGGCCGGTCCTGTTGCAGATCGCCGAACAGGACGCGCTTTGCCCGCCCGAGGCCCAGGCGGCGATCCACGCGCAGCTCGGAGACCACGCGCAGGTCACGCTCAAGACCTACCCCGGCGTCGGCCATGCCTTCGCACGGCCCGGCAGCCCGGCGCGGGACCCGGCCATGGCCGACCTGGCGAACGTCACGACTGCGGCGTTCCTGAGCGCCCACCTGGCGGGAGCCTGAAGATGGCCGAGTTCCTCTGGATCACCGAAGCCGAGGTCGCCGATCTGCTGGACATGGGCGAGGCGATCGCGGCCCTGGAGTCGGGGATAGCGCTCGAGGCCGACGGACGGGCCGAGAACATGGTCAAGACCCACGCCATGTGGGGCGACCACAATACGCTGCACGCCATCGGGGCGGTGGCCCCCGAAGCCGGCCTCGCGGCCACCAAGACCTGGGCCCACACGAGCGCCGGCGCGACGCCGCTTCTGATCCTGATCGACAGCCGCGACGGATCGCTGAAGGCGGTCGTCGAGGCCTTCGCGCTAGGCCAGCTCCGCACCGGCGGCGTGAGCGGGGTGGCGACGCGCTGGCTCGCCGCGCCGGACGCCGACGACATGGCGCTGATCGGAACCGGCAAGCAGGCGATGACCCAGCTGGCGGCCGTGGCTGCGGTCCGGCCGCTGCGCCGCGTCCGGGTGTTCAGCCCCAACGCCGAACACCGGGAGAGCTTCGTCGCGCGCGCGGCCACCCAGCTGGATATCCCGGTGGAGGCCGCGAGCTCGGTGGAGGCCGCGACCCGGGACGCCTCGATCGTCACCCTGGTCACCCGGGCGACAGCGCCGTTCCTGGACTCCGGCATGGTCGCGCGTGGGGCGCATCTGAACGCGGTCGGGGCCATCACGCCGGAACGCTGCGAGATCGCCGCCGACGTCCTGGCGCGTTGCGGGGCGATCGTCGTCGACAGCCCGCCGCAGGCTCGGGTGCTCTCCCGCGAATTCATGGACCTCTTCGGATCCGACGAGGCGGCGTGGGCGCGGGTGCGGCCCCTGTCTTCCGTCCTCGCGGCGCGGGAGCCGCGGCCCCGCGACGGCGACCTCACCCTGTTCAAGGCGATGGGCATGGGGCTCTCCGACCTGGCGCTGGGGATCGAGATCCTTCGCCGCGCCGGGAGCCGCGCCGTGGGCCGCCGCCTGCCGCATCCCGTCCGGGCGCAGCTGAACCTGGGCGCCAAGCGCGCCGAACCCGCCTGAGTCCTCGGATGGGCGCCGACATCCCCCGGCTGGAAATGGACGACCTGGACCCGGTCCTGGCCGGGATGCTGGCCGCCCGCGTCAAGCGTCTCGGCTACCTCGGCGAGTTCTTCAAGGTCTGCGGACACCAGCCGCAGTCGCTGATGGCGTTCATGCAGCTGACCGATGCGCTGAAGGAGGCCCTGCCGGACCGGCTGACCGAAACCGTCGCGCTCAGCGTCGCCACCCTCTGCGGCAACGCCTACGAACGCCACCAGCACGAGCGCCTGAGCGAGAAGCTCGGATTCGGGCGCGACTGGATCCTCGCCGTCATGGCGCTCGATCCCGGCGGCGCAGGGCTGGCGCCCGACGAGGCGGCGGCCCAGCGACTGGCCGTGGCGGCGCTGCGCGATCGCGGCCACGGCGCGGCCGGTCGGCTGGCGGAGCTGGCGGGTCTCGTGGGCCACGCGCAGGCGATCGCCGTCCTGATGCTGGTCGGCCGCTACGCGACCCATGCCCTGATCGTCAACGCGCTCGAGCTGGCGCCGCCCGTGCCTACCATCTTCGCTCCCGAACCCGCGGGGGCGCTCGCCGCGAGGACCCTCCAGCCATGACCCAGTACCGTTTCCTCGACCGCACGGACCAGGCCCCCGCCAAGATGGACCTCTGGCCGCCGGTGGTGATCCCGAAGGAGGCCATCGACGCCGAGATCGCACGGCTCGCCGGCCTTCCACGACCCGCCAACGGCCGGCGCCGCGCGCTGATCGCCAATCCACGCAGCGACGCCGGCGACGGCCTGGCCCCGGGCATCCAGGTCGCCCTGGACGTGCTGCTGCCGGGCGAGAGCACCACGCCCTATCGTCAGAACTCCACCCAGATCAACTTCGTGATCCGCGGCGCCGGCCATTCGACGATCGCCGGCCAACGCTTCGACATGAAGCTGCACGACGTCTGCAACACGCCCTCGATGGCCCATTACAGCCACGCCGCGGACGGCGACGAGCCCTTCGTGCGGCTGACCTATTCGAACGCCGCCCTGCTCGAGAAGATGAACATCCATTTCGTCGAGGAGGCCCCGACCGAGGCGCCTGCCGCGGCCGAGCCGGAACCCTCCGCCGAGGAGGCGGCCCGTCGGATCAGCCCGTTCGGCACCTTCCAGATGACGCCGGAAGGCGCCTTCCTGATGCCCTATGAGGTGCTGATCGATCCGCCGAGGGTGGAGTCCAAGGCGCTGTACTGGCCCTGGGCGCAGGTGAAGCATCACCTCGACAAGCTCGAGGCGCTGGGCGCGGACTACGTCGGCCGGCGCCTCTATGCGCTCTACAACCCGATGACCGGCCGCACCAACGGCATCACCCCGTCATTCTTCGCGACCTTCACGATCCGGCCGCCGAAGATCGTCGATCGGCCGCACCGGCATTCGTCAGCGGCGATCAACTACTATTTCCAGGGCTCCGGCCGCTCGACGGTCGAGGGCAAGACCTATGAGTGGAAGGCCGGCGACCTGATGCTGACCGCGCCCGGATGGGCGGTGCACAACCACGCCTCCTACGACGAGCCGGTCTATGAGCTGACGGTGCAGGATCAGCCGCTCAATCTGGCCATGGAGAGCCTGCTCTGGCAGGAGAGCTTGAAGGCGCCGCTGGCGCTGCTCGGGGTCCAGGAAGGCTTCTCCACCAATCGCGCCGCGGCCGAGTGAGCCGGTGATCAAGCTTTCCGAGACAGCCCTTCGCGGCTCCTTCCCGCCCCTGGTCACGCCGTTCAAGGATGGGGCGGTCGACTACGAAGCCTATGCCCGCCTGGTCGACTTCCAGGCCCGCGAGGGCTCCCATGGCGTGGTGGTCACCGGCACGACCGGCGAACCCTCGACCCTGACGGCGCAGGAGCGGATCAGGCTGCTGCAGGTGGCGGTCGAGGCCGGGGCGGGCCGGTTGCAGATCGTCGCCGCCAGCGGCGGTCAGAGCCACGCCGAGACCGTCGAGATGACCACGGCGGCGGAGCGGGCGGGGGCGGACGCCGTCCTGGTGGTGACGCCCTACTTCATCCGGCCGCCCCCGCGGGGCCTTGTCGAATATTACCGGGACATCGGCGGGCGGACCGGCCTGCCGCTGATGATCTACCATATCCCCGGCCGCGCCGCCGTGAACATGACCTGCGATACGATCGCCGAGATCGCCGAGCGCCTGCCGACCTTGGTGGGTATCAAACATGCCGTGAACGACCTGGCCCTGGTCAGCGAACTCCTGGTCCGCCTCGGGACGGAATTCCGCATCCACGTCGGACTGGAGGAGCTTTCGTTCCCGATGCTGGCGATCGGCGCCTGCGGCCTGATGAACGCGGTCGGGAACCTCGCGCCGCGCAAGGTGGCCGATCTCTATGAGAAGACCCGCGCCGGCGACATGGCGGCGGCCCGGGCTCTGCACTTCGAACTCTACGAACTGAACGGGGCGGTGTTCTTCGACACCAACCCGATCCCGATGAAATACATGATGAAGCGGATGGGGCTGCTGGCCAACGAAGAGCACCGGCTGCCGATGGTCCCCGCGACGCCGGAATTGGGACGGCGCCTCGACGGCGTCCTCGAGCGCGCCGGCCTGATGGCCATGGCCAAGGCCGGCTGATGCATCGGCGCCCCGCGGCGAGCCGTCGCGCGGGCGGCCAGCCCGCGGCTCCGCAGATCGCCCTCGTGGCGCAGGACGTCGAAACGGATGTGATCGTGGCGGGGGCGGGCCCGGTGGGCCTGGCGCTGGCCAATCTGCTGGGATCCTACGGCATTCGCGTGGAGCTGATCGAACGGCGCGAGACCACCGGGCTGGAGCCCCGCGCGGTGCTGATGGACGACGAGAGCCTGCGGTGCGTCCAGGCGGTGGGCCTGCACGAACCGATCCTGGCCAACACCCTCTCGGGCTATGGCGCGGGATACTATTCGCAGGCCGGGGGCCGGTGTTTCGCGCGCGTCGAGCCGGGTCCGGAACGGCTCGGATTTCCCGCCCGCAATCGATTCCATCAACCCGACCTCGAGAGGGTCCTGCAACAGGGCCTCGACCGCTTTCCGAGCGTGACGCGCCGGTTCTCGACGGAGCTCCTGTCCTTCTCGCAGGACGGCGCCGGCGTGGCGGCGCGGCTGATCTCGCACGATGGCGAACGCCAGGTTCGCGCGCGCTATCTGGTGGGCTGCGACGGCGCGGCGAGTGCGGTTCGCGAGAGCCTCGGCGTCCGGCTCGAGGGCGAAACCTTCGCGCAACGATGGCTGATCCTCGACCTGGTGGAGGCCGACCAGCCGCCGCTCGATCACACCGCCTTCATCTGCGATCCGCGGCGGCCCGCGGTGATCGTGCCGGGCCCGAACGGCCGCCGGCGCTTTGAATTCATGCTGCGTCCCGGCGAGTCGCCCGAGGCGATGCTGGCGGGAGATTGCGCGGCCCTGCTCGAGGCGCACGGCCAGCCCCGGCCTCACCAAGTGGAGCGCAAGACCGTCTATGCCTTCCACGCGCGCATCGCCGACGCCTGGCGCGTGAACCGCGTCTTCCTGGCCGGCGACGCCGCCCACCTCATGCCCCCGTTCGCAGGCCAGGGCATGAACACCGGGATCAGGGACGCCGCCAATCTCGCCTGGAAGCTCGCCGTGGCGGTCCGCGAGCCGGGCGCGGCCTCGCTCCTGGACAGCTACGAACGCGAACGCAAGCCGCACGCCGCCGAGCTGCTGCAATTCAGCCTGATGCTCGGCCGTGTGGTGATGACGCCGGGTCCCGCGCGGGCGGTGCTGCGCGATCTCGGGTTCGGCGTGGCGGACGCGCTGCCCTGGGCGCGCAGGTTCATCCGGCGCCAGAATTTCAAGCCGCGGCCCCGCCATCGCGCGGGATTCTTCCTCCGCGGCGCACCCGGCTTCGGTCCGTCCCTGGTGGGTGCGATGGCGCCGCAGCCCTGGGTGCGGTGCGCCGACGGCGTCCGCCGCCGGCTGGACGTCCTGCTGGGCCGGGGCTTCGCCCTGGTGGGGATCGACGTCCCGCTGCCGCCCGAGGCGCTCGTCAGGCTGAGCCCGGGGCTCCAGGCATTGGGCCTGGCGCGGGTGAGCCTGCGCTCGAGCCGGACGAGGACCTGTCCGGAGCCCGAAGATGCGGCGGTCGGGCTGCTCGATCCGGAGGACCCGGCGTCGGCGGAGCTTCTCGCCCATGCCGGCGCGCTGATGCTGGTGAGACCGGACCGCTATGTCGCGGCCTGCATCCGGCCGGGTCAGATCCTTGGGTTGCTCGCCGAGCTGGAGGCCCTGCTCGACCGGACGGCGCAGGCCCCAGACCATTCCAGGGTCGCATGACCCCGATGTCCGAGGGGTCTCGCGGGCGGTCTTCGGCCTTCATCGGGGTTGCGCCCAACGGCGCGCGCCGCCAGGCGGCCGACCATGCCGCGATTCCGCTTACCGCGCAGGCGATCGGACGCGCCGCGGCCGTCTGCGCCGAGGCGGGTGCATCGTTGTTTCACCTGCATGTGCGCGACGAGGCGGGAGGCCATTCGCTAGACCCGGACCGGTATCGCGCGGCGATCCGCGAGATTCGGCGGGAAGCGGGCGGCCAGCTGGTCGTCCAGGTCACGACCGAAGCCGCGGGACGCTTCAGTCGCGAGGAGCAGATGGCGACGGTGCGCAGCCTGCGCCCAGAGGCGATTTCCGCAGCCTTGCGCGAGCTTGCGCCGGAAGGCGCCGAGGGCGAGGCGTCGGACTTCTTTCACGACCTGCGGGCCTCGAACATCCATGTCCAGCACATCCTCTATTCGGCCGAGGAGCTGACGCGCCTGCATGAGCTGCGACGGCGCGGCGTCGTTCCGGCCGGCCCGGTTTCCGTCCTCTTCGTCCTGGGCCGCTACGCCGACCAAGCCGCAGCCGCGCCGGCCGACCTTCTGCCCTTCCTGGCGGCGCGCTCCGAGAGCGAGCCCGTGGACTGGATGGCCTGCGCCTTCGGACCCGACGAGTGCGCCTGCGCAACGGCGGCGATCGCGCTTGGCGGCGGCGCCCGGGTGGGGTTCGAGAACAACCTGTGGCTGACGGGCGGGGCGAGCGCCCCGTCGAACGCGGCCCTGGTGGAGCAGCTGGTCGTCTCGATCGGAACGCTGGGTCGGCGTGCCGCCACCGCCGACGAACTCCGAGCGTACTGGATGCTCGACTGACGCGGCGCCGGCGCCGCCGGACCCATTGTTGACCTCTCATTGAATGATACGATACGGTGTCGTAGCGTTACAGGAGATGGAAACGATGGCGAAAGCCCGCGACGCAGACGCCTACGACGTGGTGATCCTGGGCGCCGGATATGCCGGCATGATGGCGGCGATGCGCCTGCACGGCCGAAAGCGGGGTCCCAAGCGGATCGCCCTGATCAGCGAATCCGACGTCTTCGTCGAGCGCGTCCGCCTGCAGGAAGGCATCCTGGGCCCCGTCGGGCTGCGGATCCCGTCCATCGCGCGAATGGTGGCGGGCACCAACGTCGAATTCGTCCAAGGCCGCGTCGAGGCGCTCGACCCCGATACGCGGCAGGTGAAGGTGGCCGGCGCCGATGGGGCGCGGACCCTCGTCTTCGAGCGCGCCATATTCGCCCTGGGCTCGCACATCGACGTGAGCCGCGCCGCCGGCGTGGCCGAGCACGCCTATCGCCTCGATCCCGGCGATGGCGCGCGCTCGGTCGCGGCCTTGTGCGAGGCGCTGCGCCAGGCCGGCGATCGCCGACCCTTGCGCGTCGTGGTGGTCGGAGGCGCGGAGACGGGTGTGGAAGTGGCCGGCGAGATCAAGACGCAGTGGCCCGCCATGCACGTGACCATGCTCTCGCAAACCCGCTGTTGCGACTTCAAGGGGCCCAGGATCGAGCGGGCGATCCGCTCGGTGCTGGAAGGTCTTGGCGTCGAGCTCCGCGACCGCGCGGAGGTCCGCGAGGTGCGCGCCGACGCCGTGGTGCTCGCGGACGGCGACGTGCTCGCCTGCGACCTCTGCGTCTGGTCGGGCGGTCTGGCCGGCTCGCCGGTCAGCCGCGCCGCCGGCCTGGCGGTCGATGCGCAGGCGCGCATCTGGGTCGATCCGATGCTGCGCTCGCTGACGCATCCCCACGTCTTCGCGGTGGGCGATGCAGCCCACCCGATCGCGCCCACCGGAGCGCCCTACAGGATGTCGGCCTTCGTGGCCCTGAACACCGGCGCCTATGTCGCCGACGCCATGCTGAACGACCTGGCCGGACGCAAGCCTCGCCCCTTCGCCTTCTCGACCTATGGTCAGGGCGTCGCGATCGGCCGCGTCGGCGTCGGCTTCACGACCTATCCGGACGACAAGCCGATCCTGTCCCTGGTGACCGGACGCACGGGCATACATGTGCGCAATTTCTTCGTCTGGCTCGTGGTCCAGTTCCTCAAGATCGAGCGGCGGTTCCCGGGTTTCTATTTCATCGCCGGACGGCGACGGGTGTCCTGGATCCGCGCCGAGGCCGCCATGCGCCAGGCCCAGACCGGCGCCCCGCTGCCGGTGTCGTAAGAGCACGGCGCCCTGATTCCTGGGGGATTTTTTGCGGCGCGTCTTAATCCGGCGTGCAGACTTGAGGCCTAAAGCTCGTCCGCAGGTGATGCGCCGCCGCCACGCCCCGACTGGCTGGGCGAGGCGGGGCCAGACGCCGTTCCATCGCCTTGGCGATCGCGCCAGACGCAACCGAATCGAACACTAGATCCGCGACCGCTGTTGGTCGCTCGCGACGCTCCTCTTCTATCTCAAGTCGAGTGTAAGAACGCGTTCTACACGTTCAGGTCGTGGCATGACGTCACGACCCAGCTATAGTTGACAGCTACCTGTCGAAATGACAAAACACTGTCAATATCGTTCAGCGCAGATTGAACGGGGGGAAACATGAAAATGAAACCGTCGCCGGCCGTCCGGGTTTCACCGCGCCCTGCCGCGAGCAAGCGCGCAGCGCGCCGAGCGCAGCCAGGCAGGCTGGGTATCGGCGCCCTGGCGGGACTGGCGCTCCTGGCGCCCGCCGTTGCGGCCTCAGCCGCGGACGTGGCCCCCCAGTTCGGGCTGGGCCCGGAATGGACCTTGCGGGTCGACAACACCGTGAAGCTCAGCACCTCGGTCCGGACGACGTCGCCCGACAATCAGCTGCTCACCCTCAACGGTGACGATGGCGACCGGAACTTCCGCTCCGGCTTCATCACCAAGCGGGTCGACCTGCTCACCCAGTTCGATATCGCCTACCAGGGCTTCGGGTTCAGCGGCAGCACCGCGGCCTGGTACGACGCCGCCTACGACGGGACCAACGACAACAACTCACCGGCGACGGCGAACGTCTTCTCCGTCCCCTTCAACCGCTTCTCGCACGACGCGCGCGACCTGCATGGCCACAGGATCGAGATCCTCAACGCCTTCCTCTACGGCAAATTCAACCTCGGCGAGACGCCGCTGAACGTCCGGGTCGGCCGGCAGACCTCGATCTGGGGCGAGAGCCTGTTCTTCGGAACCAATGGCGTGGCGAACGCCCAGGCCCCGATCGACGTGGTCAAGGCCCAGGGGGTCCCCAACACGCCGTTCAAGGAACTGCTGATCCCGGTCGGCCAGGTCACCGCCACCGCCCAGCTTTCGAGCAACCTCAGCCTGTCGGGCTTCTATCAGTTCGAATGGCGCAAGACCCGCATCGCCGCGGCCGGCAGCTATTTCAGCACCTTCGATGGCGTCGGCGACGGCGCCGAACGCATCCTGTTCAATCCGGGCCTCGGCGCGGCGGCCCGCGGCCTGTTCCGCGGCCACGACATGAACGGCAAATCGGGGGACAATTTCGGCGGCGCCGTCCACTACCAGCCGACCCAGAATTGGGACCTTGGGGCCTATGCGGCGAACTACACGGACACCCAGCCGCAGGTCTACAGCCACCTCGGCGTCAATCCGAGGACCTTCCAGGTGCTGGACCCCCGGATCGTCAACTTCGGCATCGGCAAGCTCGGGGAGTTCTTCCTCGTCTACCCGCGGAACATTCAGGTCTACGCGCTCAGCGCCTCGACCAGCTTCGACCATCCCCAGGTGAACCTGGCGGCCGAGGTCGGCCTGCGGCGCAACGCGCCCCTGCAGAGCACCTCCACCGCGCTCACCTTCTTCACCGGGACGCCGGCCGACGGCGACCGTAACCCGCTCTATGCGGTCGGCGACACGCTGCACGTCAACGTCTCGGCCATCCAGGTCCTGCCGGCGACCCCGCTCTGGGGCGCGGCGACCTGGACGTCGGAGGTCGCGATGTCGCACGTCCTGAACGTCACCAAGAACGAAGCCGCCTTCAATCCGGCCCGGGACAAGACCTCGCTCGGTCTGCGGACCGTGTTTTCGGCCAGTTATTTCCAGGTCCTGCCCGGCCTCGATGTCAGCGTTCCCATCGGCCTGGGCGTGAATTTCATGGGCCGCTCGCCCACGACGTCCACCTTCAACAACACCGGCGCGGACCGCGGCGGCGACGTCAGCATCGGGGTCAACGGGACCTACAAGGCCGTCTGGCAGGGCGGGCTCAGCTACACCCACTTCGTTGGGCCGGCGACGCGAAACGCTTTCGCGGACCGCGACTTCCTTTCAGCCAACGTCCAGTATTCCTTCTAAAAACAACGACAAGCGACCTCAAGGGAGGGTCCGCACATGACACCGACCAAGTTCATTCAGGCGCTGTTGGCGGCCACCGCCATTCTGGCTGGAGGCGCGGCGGCGGCGTTCGCCGGGGTCTCCGCCCAGGAGGCGAGCGCCTTGAAATCCACGCTGATGCCGCTGGGCGGCGAGCGGGCCGGAAACAAGGACGGGACGATTCCCGCCTGGGACGGCGGCTACGCCAAGGCGCCGGCGGGCTATGTGTCCGGGCAGCCCCGGGCCGACCCGTTCGCCAACGAGAAGCCGCTGTTCTCGATCACCGCGGCGAATGTCGGCCGCTACCGCGATCACATCTCGGACGGCGCGGCCCTGCTGCTGAAGAAATTCCCCACCTTCCGGATGGACGTTTACGCCACCCACCGCACCGCTTCGGCGCCGCAGTGGGTCTATGACAACACGCTCAAGAACGCGACCTCGGCCCAGACCTACAATGGCGGCCTGGCGTTCAAGGACGCCATCGGCGGCGTGCCGTTCCCCATGCCCAAGGACGGCTTCGAGGCGGCCTGGAACATGGAGTTCGTCTGGCGCGGGGTGACCTATTATTTCCCCGCCAAATCCTATGCGGTGACCAGCAACGGCGAACCGATCCTGGTGGCTCAGGTGAAGAACTGGGAGCAGTCGCCCTATTGGGCGCGCGGCGGGAAGTTCTCAGGGTTGGCCGAGATGTACCGTTCACGGACGATCGGACCGCCGCAGAAGAACGGCGAGGAGCTGGTCGGGCGGCGCAAGTTCCCCGACGGCGCATCCGATCAGAGCTGGCAGTACCTGCCGGGTCAGCGCCGGGTCCGCAAGGCGCCGAGCATCGGATACGACGAGCCCAACTTCTTCCTCTCCGGCATCGGCCAGTTCGACGAATACCGCGGCTTCAGCGGGCCGCTCAATCGCTACAACTGGAAGCTGGTCGGCAAGCGGGAAATGTACATCCCGTACAACAACAACCGCTACTACCTGCAGAAGGACGCCACCGTCATCGGTCCCCACCACATCAATCCGGGCTTCGTTCGCTGGGAGCTGCATCGGGTGTGGGTGGTCGAGGCGACGCTCGCGACGGGCAAGCGCAACGTGGTCGCCAAGCGGCGGTTCTATCTCGACGAGGATACCTGGTACCCGGTCAATATCGACGAATGGGACGCGCAGGGCGCCTACTGGCGCTTCCTGATGGATCTGCCGATGGTCGCCGCGGAACTGCCCGGCGTGATCGCGCCGAGCCAGGTGCTCTACGACTTCAAGCTCAACGAATATGCGCCGTACTTCCAGATCGGCGAGACCGACAAGCAGGTGCAGTTCCTGCCCCTGCTGCCGGAATCCTTCTTCACGCCGGACGCCGTGGCCAGCGAGGCGGTGCGCTAAGGTCGTGGGGCTGGCCGCGGGACCGGCTCCGGTCCGCGGCCAGCGAAGGTCAAGCGGCTTCGGGCGGTCCAGGTTGACAGCCCCAGGGCCGCCTGACAGCATCCTGCCAGATCGGCGGAGACTGCTCGTCTCGTGGAAGTATAGCGAGTTGAATACGTGAAAAGGAAGCCGGCCGCCGACGTGTTTACAGATCTAGTGTTTGAAGTTTTCCGAATCAACGGCCGGATATTGGGCGCCGGCGAGCGCCTCACAGTCGAATTCGATCTGACCACCGCGCGATGGCAGGTGCTGGGCGCGGTGGGCATCGGCGGGCCCCAGACGGTCGCGCAGATCGCCCGCTACCTCGGGCTGCAGCGTCAGAGCGTGCAGCGGACGGTGGACCTCCTCGCCGAGGAGCACTGTGTCCTGTTCAAGCGCAACCCCAACCACGCGCGCGCCAAGCTGGTGGAGATCACCCTGGACGGCCGCCAGAAACTCAACCAGATCGGCAAGCGGCAGATCGTCTGGGCCAACCGGATCGTCGGCGACATGCCGGCGCAAGAGATCGCCGACGCGGTGACCGTGCTGCGGGCGCTCCGGGAACGCCTGGAAAACGACGAACCCGCCTGAGCGGCCGCCGGCTCGCCCCGCCGGCTTTCAGAAAACCCGCGGAGCCGAACCTCAAACGTCGAGGCCCGGATCCGCCTTGACAATACCCTGCCATAATGACAGTAAACTGTCATATGTGAAACTTGATCGCGTGAGGTTGCGCGCGGCGAGGTGAGTGCGATGCGCAGGCCCTTCGATCCGGCGCACGGCGGGATATCGGAGACGGCAGAATGGCGCGCAAACGGATGTTGCAGACCTTTCGCGAGGCCGAACAACGCGGCCCCTATGACGAGTATCCGGTGCTGCCGCAGGACGTCGATCCGCAACTGCACCTCAGCCGCAACGACCGGCCGCAGCCCTTCCACCTGGTCTGCGAGAAGGACACGGTGCTGGTTCAGATGTCGGGCCGTGGACGGGTCGAGTTCCGCGACTCCTCGGTGCGCTGGTTCACTGCGACGCCCGGCGATTTCATCTATGTGCCCGGCGGGACGCCGCATCGGTTCCTGCCGGACGGGGTGGCTGCGCAGTACCGCTACAAGGCCGCCGTCGCCGGCCGGGAAGAGGTGCGCTGGTATTGCGAGGCCTGCGACGGACTGCTGGCCAGCGACAGCTGGGACACCGCCGTCGAGCTGCCGCAGGAAGGCTATCTGCGGGCCACGCGCGCCTTCAACGCCGACGCGGCCGTCCGGACCTGTGCGGACTGCGGCGCGGAGCATCCGATGGTCGACCTCACTCCCTATCGCTGGGGGGAGATCGCCGCCGAGATCCGCGGCGAAGCCGAGAGCGCCGACTAGACCGCAGCGGCCATGCCTTGGCCAAGGGGAAGCAAATGAACGGACCGACGATCGCCGAGTCCATCGATCTTCGCCTGCGCGGCGACTGGGGCATGGCCAATTTCCACCGCGTCTGCGGCTGGCTGAGCCAGGAGGCCGGTGAGCGGACGGGCCCCAATTCGAAGTTCCTCATCTCCAATGGGCATGGCGGGTTCGACGCGGCCCAGGCGCTGGCGTCGCGCGAGGTCGATCTGGCGATCACCACGCCGTCGGTGTTCGCGCGCATGGCGACCCAGGGCCTGGGTCCGTTCGAGGGCAAGCCGATCCCCGAGCTTCGGGCCCTGGCGGTGATCCCGCAGCGGGACCGCCTGGTGCTGGCCATCGACGCCAGCTTCGGGGTGACGTCGTTCGAGGAGCTTCGGCAGGCGAGGCCGCCGTTGAAGATCGCGGTCTCCTGCGACGATGGACGCAACCACATCGGCTACGCCACCATGCGCCTGATGGAGGCCGCCGGCGTCGGGCGCGAGGTCCTGGAGAGCTGGGGCGGCGCCTTCATCGAACGCCAGCGGCCCGATCAGTGCGTCGCCGTCGCCCAGGCCGGCGAGAGCGACGCCGTCTTCCAGGAGGCGATCATGACGCCCTGGTGGCGCGAGCTCCTGGCGTCGCGGAACATGACCCTGATCCCGGTGGAGGACCAGGTGCTCAGCACCCTCCAAGCCCGCTATGGCTGGGCGCGCGCGGAGCTGCCGGCCGGATATTTCCCGCAGCTCTCGGAGCCCCTGGCGACCCTCGACTATTCGGATTTCGTGGTGATGGTCCGCGAAGACATGCCGGAGGACCTCGCCCATCTTCTGACCTGGTGCCTCGTCGAGACGCGGGAAGGCCTGGAACGCCAGTACCGGCACATGCCGCCGGATCGCAGCCCGGTCACCTATCCCCTGGAGCCGCGCCGCATGGCGATGGCGGCGATCGATCTGCATCCCGGCGCCGCGCGCTATTACCGCGAGGCCGGCCACATCTGACGACGCCGGCGAGGCGGCTCCCGTGGGGCGCTCGGCCCGATCATCGCGATGGCGCGCGGCTCGCGTCCAGCGCCTGGGCCCTCAGGAAATCGACGAAGGCCTGGAGGGCCGCCGGCGTCTGGCGCCGGCTGGGATAGTAGAGGAAGAATCCCACCGAGCGCGGGGCCCAGTCCTCCAGCAGCGGAATCAGCTGACCTTTCTGGATGAAGGTGTCGACCGAACTGATCGGCAGGCGCGCTATGCCGACGCCGTCCAGGGCGGCGCGGACGGCCAGGTCGCCGTCGCTGACGATGAGGGGTCCATTGACCAGGACCTCCAGGTTCTTCCCCGGCTGTTCGAACACCCACCGCAGCAGGGCGCCGCTCGCGAACCGCTGGCGGATGCAGGCGTGACCCTGGAGGTCTTCCGGCGCGGTCGGCGCGGGGCGCCGGCGCAGGTAGTCGGGCGAGGCGACCACCGTGGGGCGCGCATCCTCGCCCACCCGCACGGCGATCATGTCCTGCTCGAGGCGATGCCCCGGACGGATGCCGGCGTCGAAACGATCGCGGACGATGTCGGTGAGCGCGCTGTCCGTGATGATCTCCAGGGTGATCGCGGGATAGGCGGCGAGGAACTTCGACAGGATCGGCTCGATCACGACCTTCGCCGCCGGGCGCGGGACGGACAGGCGAAGATGTCCCGCGGGTCTGTCGCGGAAGACATTTATGGACTCCACCGCCGCCTCGAAGCTGTCGAGCGCCGGCCGCATCTCCGCCAGCAGGCGTTCGCCGATCTCCGTGAGGGCGACACTGCGGGTCGTCCGGTTGAGCAGGCGGACGCCCAGCTTGTCTTCGAGGTTGCGGATCGTCTCGCTGAGCGTCGAGCGGGACACGCCGAGGTGGCTCGCGGCCTTGGCGAAACTCGAGCGTTCGGCGATCGCCACGAAGGCGTTCATCTCGGCAAAACCAAGCTTCCGCATTGATCGGATTCTCCGACTGGGTCATCCGGATAATGTTGGATTGTTGAACAAACTTCCAGGACTTACTTCGAGGCCAGACAATCGAGCGCCTGGGTCGCATCGGCCGCCCGGGCGACGAGACTCTCCCGTTCCACGGAGGTCCAGATGGCCAGAGTATCCCGATATCATCCCTTGCTCGTGGCGCTGCATTGGCTGCTCGCCTTCCTGATCATCGCGGCCTTGGCGCTGGGCGCGCTGGTGATGGTGAAGATCCCCAACAGCAGCCCGATGAAGCTCGAGGCGCTGCGAAGCCATATGAGCGGCGGGGTCGCGATCCTGGCGCTGATGCTCATCCGGTTCGTCGTCCGTACACGGACCAGCCGTCCGCCGGCCGCACCGACTGGAAATCCGATCCTGGACCGGGTGGCCTGGGCCTCGCACCGGATGTTCTACGGCGCCGTGCTGGTGATGGCGGGCAGCGGCGTCTTCATGGCGCTGCAGACGCACCTGCCGGAGATCGTCTTCCTGCGTCACGGGACCTTGCCGGCCAGCTTCTGGGTCTATCCGGTCCGCACGGTTCATTTCGTGGCCTCGCGGGTCCTGATGGCCCTCATCGCGCTCCACATCGCCGGCGCGCTCTATCACACCGTGATCCTGAGGGACGGGTTGCTGCGGCGGATGTTCTTTGGCCGACGCACGGCGCCGGCGACCGATCCCGCGCCGGCTGGGGCCCAACCGCTCGCCAGGCTCTGGCCATGAATTTCCTCACCCCCGGCGTGGCCTCGACCGGCGCCTCGCTGCACGCCATGGCGCCCGCCCAGGCCGCCACCCAGCTGCTGAGCCTGGTCGTGCTGGGCGCGATCGCGCGATGGTACGTGGTCCCGTGGCTGAAGCGTCAGCCCCGCGCCGACGCACTGATTGCGCTGCTGTGGGTGCAGGTGTTCCGCTATGTCGCCCTGCAGGTCTTCTCGGCGCAGCACGACGGCTTCCCCATCTCGCAGACCGGGGCGATGGAGATCGTGGTCGGCGATGTCCTGGGCGCCGTCATCGCGTTCGCCGCGATCGTCCTGCTGCGCCACCGAATGCGCCTGGCGATCCCCCTGGCGTGGCTGCTGGCGGCGGAGACGGCCTACGACACCTTCGCCAATATCCGCGGCGGCGTGCGCGAACACCTCATGGGCGCCGCCAGCGGCGTGACCTGGCTCGTGCTGGGCTTCTTCGTGCCGGCCGTGGTGGTGAGCTGCATCCTGCTCGTCTGGCAGCTCTACGCCCGACGGCGCGAGGCGCTCGGCCCTGCCGCGCGGCGCGGCGCGCCCGCGATCGGAACCCTAGCCCCGGAGCACCCGCGATGACCGATACCGAGATCAAGGCCGCCGACCCTCATCCGCGGCGTCGCATCGGCGTCCTCGATTCCGAGATGAGCTACGTCGACACGGGCGGGGACGGCGATCCGATCGTCTTCCTGCACGGCAACCCGACGTGGTCCTACCTGTGGCGCAACATCATCCCCTACGTCAGCGATCACGCCCGCTGCCTTGCGCCGGACCTGATCGGCATGGGCCAGTCCGGCAAGTCGCCGGCCCGGGCCTATCGGTTCGCGGATCACGCGCGCTACCTCGACGCCTGGTTCGAGGCCCTGGGCCTCACCCAGGATGTCACTCTGGTGGTGCACGACTGGGGGTCCGCGCTCGGATTCCACCGCGCCTTCCGCCACCCCGACCAGATCAAGGCCATCGCCTACATGGAGGCCATCGCCCTGCCGCGCCGGTGGGAGGATTTCGCGGGAGAAGCCGGCGGCATCTTCCGGGCGCTGCGTTCGCCGCAGGGCGAGCACATGGTCCTCGACGAGAACGCCTTCGTCGAACGGGTGCTGCCGCGAAGCGTGATCCGGACGCTGAGCGCCGAGGAGATGGCCGCCTATCGCGCGCCATATCTCGAACGCGAGGATCGCTGGCCAACGCTGACATGGCCGCGGGAGATCCCGATCGACGGCCAACCCGCCGACGTGACCGCCATCGTCGAGGCCTACGGCGCCTGGCTCGCGCGGAGCGAGCTTCCGAAGCTGCTGATCCTGGGCGATCCCGGCGCGATCATGACCGGCCGCACGCGCGACGTTTGCCGAACCTGGCCCAACCAGCGCGAGGTCACGGTGCCCGGCCGGCACTTCCTGCAGGAGGACTCGCCCCATCAGATCGGCGCCGCCCTCGCCGAGTTTGTGAAGGCGATCGGCGAACCGGCGGACGTCCCGGTTTCCGAAGAGGTCTAGTCGCGGGTCAGCGGCAGGCGGTGTCGCTCGGTCGCCGGAGCGGTTTCCCGGCCTTTTCTGGTTCGCGGCGGAATGCAGGGCGGCGCGTCCGTCACGGGCGGGATCACCGTCGCGTGCGTCGGGCAAAGCCTTGCGAGATAGGCGAGCGCCGCCCGGCTGGGCGCGAAGAAATAGCCGCCGCCCCGCACGTCGACGAAGCTCTGCATCCGGTCGAGCACCAGGGGGCCGGCCGCCGTGGGGATGGTGAACTGGCGGGGCGCCCCGAATTCTCGGCGGCTGTGCGTCGAGATCGGGTCGGGCTCGTTGGTCAGGCCGTGGAACGCCGGCGAGCCGGACCAGGTCTGCTGCACAAGTTCGAACTGGCGCTCCAGGTCGCTGCAAAGGGCGACGAAGAGCAGGCCGCGCTCGGCGTCCCCGCCGGGCTCGCAGGTGGAATATTCACCGCGGCCGGGGTCGTAGAAATAGCTGCGACCGCGGCGGATCAGGGCGTGACGCCGGGTGATCAGCTGTTCCAACGGATCCTCGGGCTCCAGGCTGTCGCGCGGATTGACGCGCCGGATGTGGGCGCCGAGCGGACAGGCCTGGCCCCGCGGGTCGTCGCGGCCAAACAGGAAGTCGTTGTCCACTTTCGCGCCGTGCACCTGGGGCTCATGCGTCGGGTTGCCGACCAGCGGCCGCCCGTCGCGCCAGCGACCGACCAGCTTGGCCGCGACCCAGTCCTGGGTGACATCGTCGCCCACCGTCTGCTTCAGGGCGCGCGCATCGAAGTCACGGTTGAGCGTCTCCGCGCAGCGGGCGGTGAAGCCCTTGAATCCGTCCACGTCCTGCCGCAGTTGGCGCACGACGACGTAGAAGCCGTTGCGGCTGAAGTCGCGGGCCTCAAAGGGCGCGTCGGGATCGTCCTGGAAATCGGCGAAGCCGGAAGTGGTGGCCGCCGTGGCCGCCGGAAGCGTCTGGAACGGATCGCTCGTCGACGGCGCGACGACGCTGGGCGCCACATAGCCCTGGTTGTTGTAGTACCCCAGGATGAACTCTCCCGGCTCGACGACGTCGTGCGGATTGGCGCCGGGCGTGAACTTCTCGTTGCCGCGGATCACCGGCGAGGAGACGCCGTCGCGGAATCCGAAGTGTTCGTAGCTGCCCCGCGCATCGCGCGCGTCGGTGATGATCTTCCCGTCCTGATCCAGGGTGACGGTGCGGATCGGACCATGAAGGATCTTGCCGTGCACGCGGCCCAGGTCCCGGATCGCATTCTCGATGCCTTCGTCGAGGGCGCGGGGCGTCGGGGCGTAGATCATCAGTACGCCGTCGGCCGCACGATCCTCGCCGGCGCCTTCGTGCGCGGCGTCCTGCCACAACCAGGGTTCGGCGGGGTCGGTGGGCGCGGCGTCGCCCAGGATGCGGCCGCGGTTGGCCATGCCCCTGGTGAAGGCGCCCGGGAACTGGGCGAGCAGGTCGAGAAGCTCGCCGTCGCGCTGGGCGTCGTCGACGAAGGTCTGCAGGCCGCGGGCCGACAGCGCCAGGTAGGTGGCGTGGTCCTCCTCGGGGAACTGCCCGAAGGACAGGCGGGGGGTGAGCTCGGCCAGCCAATCCGCGCGGCCGTGTGCGGTGGCGGGCAAGCGGAACGGCAGCGTGCCGACGAACAGCGCCCGCTTCAGGCCGCGGAACACCAGGGACTGGATCTCCGGGGTCTCGAGTTCGTAGGACTGGCGCGGCGCCGATCCGAACAGGTCGAGCCAGGCGCGGGCCTTGGTGTCGGTGTTGGCGTGCGCGAGGCCGGCGTGGACCAGCTTGTTGCGGCGCATCTCCTCGGTCGTAAGGGTCGGGAACCGGCTGTACCAGAAGGCCGTGGGGATCTGCTGGCGGCGCACCCAGCGCTTGAAGCGGTCGCCGTCCTGGGCGCCTTCCCCGATCAGCCCCTTCGATCGCGGGAAACCCTTGCCGTTGCTCCAGGCGGCGGTCTGGCCGGTGTGGGCGCGGGTGATGAAGTCCTCCAGATAGCTCTCCCAGCTGCCGTCGTAGTTGGCCTGGAAGATCAGCTTGTCGCTGCCCGGCAGGCGGAACCACTTGGCGAAGTGGATCGTGCCCATGGTGATCACGAAACCGGGCCGGAACCAGTTGAGGCTCTGGCGGATGCCCCAGAGCGCGAAGGCGAGGCTGAACCGGCGCACCAGGCCGGTCTTCAGCGGGGTCACGGCGATGATGTGATTCTGCCGGGTGTCGGGATCGTTCTCATGGGCGATATTGGCGGCCAGCGCGTCCGGATCCGGCGGCCGGTCGTCGGTCGCCTCGCGCGCCTCCACCCACAGGAAGACCTGCCAGGCGCCGAACAGCAGCAGGCCCCAGCCCGCCACGGCGCCGAGCAGGCCGACGAAGACCGCGGTGACCCAGGCGGCGAACTGCGACAGCGGCGCGTGGCTCCAGGAGAACCAGGCGCCCACGCGGCCCAGGACGCCGGCTGCGCGATCCGACTCCAGGCCGGCGTGGACGACCAGGGCGGTCAGCCCCCAGGTCGCGACCAGGACGAGCGCGACCTTCAATCCAAACAGTGACGGAAGGACCTTGGTCCAGAGCGGCGCCCAGAAGCTGGAGGGCGCGCGCCAGCGCGTCAGCGGGTCGTCCTTGTCCGGCTGGACGAGGAAGGCGTCGAACTCCGGGTCGCAAGCGACCAGGCGGGCGCGCACTTCGCGCAGCGTCTGGAGGGCCCGATGGCTCAGGCTGGGCGCCTGACCCCAGCGCACCTGGAGGGATTGCCTCAGGGCGTCGTCGGTGGCCGTGCGCAGCCGTTCCTGACGCTCGATCTCGGCCACGGTGAAGCCCGGGAGACCCTGGAAATTCAGGCCCGTGACACCCCACGGCCAGAAATGCAGGTGCAGGGCGCAGTCCTTGAGCATCTGCGCCACGTCGCGGCCGTCGTCCGGGCGCGCGGCGTGCAAGAGGTCCGTCAGCCATTGGGCGCCGTGGCCGGCGATGATGTCGATCGCCGCGTCGCGGGGACCGTCCGCATTGAACTCCAGCACGAGCCTGTAGTCGTCGCGCTCCGGGTTGGCCGCGACCACGGCGCCCGAGGCGAAATAGACGATGCTGGTCGCGTGCAGCGCATCGGCGAGGCTGCCGCTGAACGGATCGTCGGGCGGGCCGCGGGGCGCCGGATTGCCGAGGTCGCGCAGGCGTCGGTCGACGATGTCGGCGATCTCTCGCGAGGCGAGGGGAACGTTGCAGACGATCAGGCTCTGCTCTGCGCCGGGGCTGTCGTAGAGGAGGACCAGGCGCTTGGGAAAAT
>Ga0105240_10001162_pt1 | contig 46146 bp, 40 predicted proteins | sample KBSC54metaG_FD_80426 | JGI IMG/M metagenome (GOLD analysis project Ga0105240, IMG submission 80426) | Corn rhizosphere microbial communities from Kellogg Biological Station, Michigan, USA - KBS C5-4 metaG | ecosystem: Host-associated > Plants > Roots > Rhizosphere > Soil | place: Michigan, USA... | reverse complement strand
GAGCAGGTATGCACCGCCGTGCAGCTCCGGGTCGAGGCGTCCACGGATCCGCCGCGCGGCCGGCCGAATCAGCAGCCCGCCGAGCTTGCCCGTGGTCGTCGCGGCGATCTCCTCGCGCAGCAGGTCGAACAGCTCGACGATCGTGCCCTCGAGCGACGAGGCGTCCTCGATCGGCTCGCCACCCGCGCCGGCTCGAGCAAGCGAGCCCCAGGCGCGATCCCGGCGATCTCAGCCCCGCGCGCCCGCGGCCGCAGACGCAGCGGTTGCCGCGGAGGCAGCACCAGTTGCGGCGGTAACCCCAGCCGCTACCGCCTCACGATTCCCATCATCCAAAGCTCCGTCACCGCGGCGCGCGCCGGGGGCAGCGCCCGCGCCGGCAGCGCCCGTAGCGTCTGCAATCGCATGCGTCCGCATGATCTCCTCCAACATCTCCGCATTCACCGGCTTGATCAGATGATGATCAAACCCGGCTTGACGCGAGCGCTCTCGAGCCTCGGGTGTCCCATACCCGGTGAGCGCAACCAACATCACCGCATCCGCTCCGGGCTCGGCGCGAAATCGGCGGGCGATCTCATACCCGTTGAGGCCGGGCAGGCCAACGTCAATCACAGCGATGTCCGGCCGGCATTGCTTCAGCAGCTCGAGGCCGCTGATGCCTTCCTCCGCTTCGATGACCTGGTGCCCGGAAAGCTCGAGCATGATGCGAAACATCTCCCGCGCATCGCGGTTGTCTTCGATGATCAGCACGCGGCGGCTGAAGGGGTTGGGGCACTCGTGGTGCCTCGAGGACTCGACATGCTGCGGCACGGCCGCCTTAGGCAGCCTGACGGTGAACACGGTGCCGCGCCCCGGCCCCTCGCTGAACGCGGAGACTGTGCCACCGTGGAGATGCACGAGCCGACGCACCAGTGTCAAGCCGATCCCCAGCCCGCCCTGCGCGCGATCGAGCGTCCGCTCACCCTGCACGAACAAATCAAACACCCGGGGGAGCAACTCCGGCGCAATACCGTAGCCATTGTCCTCGACCCGTAGTACGGCATCCGCGCCTTCGACGCCCACGCATACGCGAATCGTTCCGCCCGAAGGGGTGTACTTCACCGCGTTGCCGACGATGTTGTTGACGATCTGCTCCATGCGCACGAGATCGCCTTCGATCCAAACCGGTTGGGCTTGGATTTCGAGCTGTTGGTCGCTACGGCGCTCGGTGCAGACTGCTACGGCTCGATGCACCAGGTCGGCGAAATCGATGACGCGGCGATCCAGCACGATCTTGCCTGTCACCACGCGTCCGACCTCGAGCAAATCGTCGACCAGGCGCGCCAGGTGATTCACCTGGCGGCCGATAATGGAGCGCGCGCGCAGCGCAGGGGTATCCTGGCCGTTGCTGGCCTCGAGCACCTGGACCGCGGCGCTGATGGCGCTCAGCGGATTGCGCAACTCGTGCGCCAGCATTGCCATGAACTCGTCTTTGGCTTGATTCTCCTGTTCCGCCCGATCGCGACCGCTTTGCGCATCGAGCAGGGCGCTCAGGTCGGTCACGATCAGGTTGAGTCGCTCGATCTCTTCGTCCGCTTTCGAGCTCGATAGCGAGAGGAGGACCTCGGTCGCCCGACCATCGGCGCCCAATAGCTGGGCTCGGCATTTGCCGCAGCCTGTCTTTCTGAGCGCGGCGAAAACCGCGCGATCGGCAACGCCCAGGAAGCGGTCCAGCTCCCTTCCAATCAAATCCTCCAATGGAACTGCAGCCATGGCCGAGAATTGGCGATTGCAGTAAACGATGTCACCGGCCACGGTCAGAATCGCGGCGCCTTCCTGCATTTCCTCGACGAGCGTGCGGTACGGCTGTTCGGGGCTGCGTAGCGTATAAACCTGCTCGCCGAGCGGGCCCTGGACGACGAATGCATCGATTTCCCCCGCGCGCACGGCGCGCAACGTCTCCTCTGCTTCTTCGAGGCGCGCACTGAGCTCCGCGATCCTCTGCGGGGCGCTCGCGTCATCTACCACTGACTTCTCCGCTCCCGTTTTCATCAATGGGGAATAATGTCCAGTCCGACGAGCACGCGTTCTTCGTCGGACATGTCACCGATGAGCCGGCGCAATGGCAACGGCAGTCTCTTGATGAGCGTGGGTATCGCGACGACCTGATCCCGTCGCGCCAGCCCGGGTTGCTGGTACACGTCGATGATCTGCAACTCGTAACGGCCTGTCAGGTGTTTCTCGCAGATCCCCTGCAAGCTCGTGATGGCGCGGGACGACCGGGAAGTCATTCCTGTGATATACAATTTCAGGATGTAGCGCTCCGCTGTCTCCACAGGAGGATCTGCACTCGACGCCAATGGTGTTTCTCCCGCCTTTGCCACGATATCTGTCAGGTGTTTGACCGGCGGGACGGCTGCAGGTCGAGGCCGACCAGCACCCGTTCGGTGTTGGAAAGATCGCCGATGATCTTTTTCATCGGCTCCGGCAGGCGGCGCACCAGTGTCGGTACGGCGAGAATCTGGTCGCCGCGCGCCAGCTGCGGGTTCTGCAGCAGGTCCACCATCTCGATGTGATAACGGTCGACCAGGTATTCCTCGCAGATCCGCTTGAGGTTGGCAAACGCACGGATGCTCTTGGGCGTCTGGCCTGCCACGTACAGACGCAGAAGAAAGGTCTCGCCGCTGGTGACCGCAGGCTCGGCTATATTCGGGTATTGCACGTTCCTACACTCCAGCAGCTCGGGCGGGCCGCGCAGGCTCGCCGTCCAGTACCTGCAAGCCTTTATCCGTCAGCGCATATTCGCGCACGGTGTTGGAATGGGCCATACCTCGGGATTTCAAAACCGAGAGCCAACGACGCCGATGACGGTTCTCTTCGCTGATAGTGAGCACGATCCAGGTGTCCATGAGGGACGAGATGCCGGCTTCCGTCTCTTGCAGCTCGGTGCTGCCCGGGGTCAAGCTGGTGAACAGGCCTGTAATACTCTCCTGCTTCAGATAGTCGATGACGCGCGTCAGCATCGAGCGCACGTCGCTCTTCGAGCCGACCGCTAACAGGTTGGTCACAGGGTCCACCACCGCTACGCTCGGCTCAAACCTACGGATAGCACGCTGCATGCCTGCAAGGTGGGTTTCCAGGCCAAATCGGGAGGGGCGGTCTGCGTGGAATTCCAGCAGTCCCCTGTCAACCCAGGGCTGCAGGTCGATCCCGATGGACTGCATATTGCGCAAGAGCTGCTGCGGTGACTCTTCGAAGAGAAAGTACAGGCACCGCTCGCCGCGCCGGCATGCCGCGTGCACGAAATGGGCTGCCAGGCTGGTCTTGCCGGTGCCGGCTGTCCCGGACAGCAGGATCGTGCTGCCGCGGTAATAACCTTGGCCGCTCAACATCTCGTCGAGGCGGTCGATGCCGGTGGACACGCGTTCCTTGAGCGCCGGATGGCATAGGCCCAGCGATGTAACGGGCAACACGGACAAGCCGTCATGATCGATCAGGAAGGGGTACTCGTTTGTTCCGTGGTGCGAGCCACGATATTTGACGATGCGCAGGCGCCGTGTGGAGACCTGGTCGTGTACCCGGTGGTCGAGCAGGATCACCGCGTCCGATACGTATTCCTCCAGACCCTGCCGGGTGAGCCCGCCGTCGCCGCGCTCACCGGTAAGCACAGCTGTCAGACCTTTGTCTTTCAACCAGCGAAACAGGCGACGCAGCTCCGAGCGGAGGATCGCCGCGTTGGACAATCCGGAGAAGAGTGACTCGATGGTATCCAGCACGATGCGCTTGGCGCCGACCGAGCGGATGGCGTCGTCCAGCCGGACAAACAGCCCCTCGAGGTCATACTCGCCGGTTTCCTCGATCTCACTGCGCTCGACCCGCACGTAATCGACGGCCAGTTTCCCTTCTTTGGCGAGCTTATCGAGGTCGTAGCCCAGCGATTTCAAGTCGCTGGCCAACTCTTCGGCGGTTTCTTCGAACGTCATGAGGACGCCGGGCTCGCCGAAGCGAATCACCCCGTTCAGCAGAAAGCTGACCGCTAAGAGGGTTTTACCTGAACCGGTACCACCGCAAACCAATGTCGGACGTCCCGATGGGAGTCCGCCGTTGGTAATTTCGTCCAGTCCCTGTATGCCTGTCGGAGACTTTGCAATTTCTTGCCTGGGAGACACGCGGATTGACTTGCATCATTAGATTCCACCGGCGACTGCAAGAAACGTTCCTATTCCCGCCGGCCACTCGGAGTGTTCAACTCGCGGCAGCCGTGTGCGCCACGAACGATTTGAGGATGGCCAGCCAACCTCCATCGGAGCCGATGGCGTCCCGCACACGGCTAGCCTGGTCGCCAAATCGCTCCAGGTTACGATGCTCGAGATCGATGCGGGTCTCGTTCGCAGTGAGGGCCGTGAAGGTGACTTCAACTTCGGTGATGAGACCAGGGTCGTACTTCCAGTTGGGGTCCAACTGCCAGCCCAGAATGAATCGGGTCGGGGGCTCCCATAGCAGGATCTTGCCCCACTCGCACTCGGCACCGTCGGTCCCGAGTTCGTAGCAACGCCCACCCGGGCGCTTTTCAACGATCACGTCCACTGGAGGTGTTGATCCGATTGAATGCGTGCGCGGCCACCAACGGCCTATATCGCCCGTAAATGCGCCAAAGGCGCGCTCGAGACCGACGTTGACGACGACGCTTTGGCGTACCGGTGCTACACGGATCTCGAGTTTGCTCATTGAATGGCCTTACTCTTTTGGTTTGCTATGGCCTGCTTTGTCATCGTCGCCATCGCTTTGCAGCCCGGCCGCGAAACTTTGCAACGCGCCGCCCCACATCTCATCCAACCACGCGCGGATAGCCCCGAGTCCTTGCGGATCGATTGCATAGACGCGCCGTGTGCCCGAGGCCGTGTCCCTGACCAGTCCGGCGGCTTTCAGTACGGCGAGATGCTGCGACACCGCTGGCCGCGAGACCGTAACCCCGCGCGCCAACTCCCCCACGGCACGCGGCCCCGAACGCAGCCGCTCAAACAGCTCGCGCCGGGTTGGATCTGCAAGCGCAGCGAGCGCGGTGGCAGCGGAGGGGGTCTGTCTGCTCATATGACGCCAGCGTCAGTCTAGACTTACAGTAAGTAATTACTTACCGACTGTCAACGGCTGCGCGGAGCCGGTTAGCGAGCTCAGCCCCGGCTTTGTGGTCGAAGGCTTGCTGAGGCCAGCCGACTCCCAGGCCCTGTACGGCATTCGGCTTGGGAATGATGTGGAAATGCACATGCGCAATCGCCTGATGGGCGGCCGAGCCGTTGTTCTCGAGCACGTTGTATTGCTTTACCCCGGTGACGGCGATGACTGCGCGGCACAGCCGCGGAAGCACCCGTCCAAGCGCTGCCGCGGACTCATCGGACAGCTGATCCAGGGTCTCGGCGGCTTCCTTGGGAATGACCAGGGTATGGCCGGTGGAGAGCGGATTGATGTCCAGGAAGGCCAGGACTTTCTCGTCCTCGTAGACCTTGTGGCAGGGGATTTCACCCGAGAGGATTTTTCCAAAGATGGTCGCGACCATGTTCGTTCTCTTCAGCCGAAGGGGTTCCCCCATTCTGGCTCAAGGGCACCACCGCGCGTAAGCTCGGGTGAGAGGCGGAACATGTACCCCGCGAGAGCGTCTATCCAATGTAAAGGTGAGCATGAGGGCGTGCGTGTTACAGAGCCTCGCGCATTATTTTTCGCCATTCCACATGATGAAGGACGTGAGTCGCGGGACGTTCGAGGAACGCATGGCGGCTTATCGCCACAATCGGCGCATGCGGGGCTTGCTGGCGGCCTGCATCGTCCGTTGGGCCCTCAGCTGCAGTGGCGCGATGGCCCTGACTGCGCTGTTCGATGCCCTTGGCGGCGGCGGAACCGGGCCGCTGAGCATCTTCGTACTGTTGGCCGCGGCCTGCGGAACCTTCATCGCATGCGGCATCTGCATGCTCTGTGTGATGGGTTACACGTACGTCTACCTGACCCACCACGATTGGTAGCTAACGGCGCGCCGCCTGCCTCGCCGGAAACGAGATGTCCAACCGCCGCATCTTGCGGTAGAGCGTATTGCGCCCGATCCCTAGCTTCTGCGCCACGCGGCTGATGTTGCCGTGGTGGAGGTCGATCTCACGCAATAACGCGGTACGCTCCGCTTTTTCCAACGGGTTGAGCGATTGTGCTTCCGTCGAGGTTTCCGGGACATCCGGATCCGTTACGGGTTGACCGATACCGTAGTCCGCCGGAAGGCACGCGCTGTCGAGACGATCATTCGTGCGCAACGCGATCATGCCCCGCAAGACATTGCGCAGCTGTCGGATGTTGCCCGGCCAGGAGTACGCGCATAGCGCATCGATGAGATCGGCACTCAACGTGACGTTCGGCGTCGCCGCGCTTTCTTGCGAGAAAATGTGTTGGATCAACGCCTGTTTGTCCTTGCGGTCGCGCAAGGGCGGTAGCGTCAGCACGAGGCTCTGCAGCCGGTAAAAGAGATCCTCGCGAAATTCGCCGCGCCGGATCTTGTCCTGCAGGCCCGCACGCGCCGCGCTGACCAGGCGGATATCGACTTTGACGGCGGTTTCCGCGCCCCTGGGCAACACCTCGCGTTCTTCGAGCACGTGCAGGAGCTGTCCCTGGAGCTCGAGCGGCAGGTCGCCGACATCATCCAGGAAGAGGGTGCCGCTGTTTGCCTGCACGATCCTGCCGCGCTCCTCCTCGGTGACGCCGCCAGCGCGGCCAAACAGCTCGTTGTGCATCAAGGCTTCCGGCAACGAGCCGCAGTTGACCGCCACGAAGGGTTTGTCCGCCCGATCGCTCGCCGCGTGCAGCGCACGCGCGAAAAACTCCTTGCCGGTGCCCGACTCGCCCAGGAGCAGAATCGGAATATCGCGCGATTCGAGCCGCTTCGCCGCCTGAATATTGCGGGCCAGCATCGGATCGCCGAGGTCGAGCTCGTCGAGCACGCTACGGCCCGCCTCCGGCACGGCGCGCTCGTCCGGCGGCTCGATGCGTTGCTTGTTGGATAGTGACCGCTTGGACTGCGGCGCCTGAGCCACGGCGAAGAAGCGGCCGCCGTGCCGGGTCTCGTAGATCGGCAGCGGATGGAATGACTTCTTTTGACTGCGGCCGGCGAGGGCGGGGAGCGAGATGTTGAACAGACGCTCGAGCGGCGCGCCAACGAGCTCGGCGGCGCTCTTGAAACCGAGTTGGAAGAGGGCGTTGCGATCGAGTGCCGCAATGGTGCCCGAGGGCTCCATGGCGATGATGCCCTCGCTCCAGGTTCCGACGAGCTCGGGCCGGCTGTGGAAGCGCACCACGAAACCGTCCCGGAAGCGGTTCAGGAAGAGCCGGTTCTCGATCATCTGCGCCGACATATTTACCAGCACGAGCGTGTGCTGTTGCGCCCGATCCGACTCGCCGGAAGCATCCAGCACCGCGACCAGCTCGCCGCGATAGTCGAAAATCGGTGCCGCACAGCAAGTGAGCCCGATGTTGCGGGAGAAGAAGTGCTGGTCTCTATGAATAATGAGGGGCGCGCGCTCGAAGAGGCACGTGCCCATCCCGTTCGTCCCGCCATGCTCCTCGCTCCAGACCGCGCCAAGTACCAGGCCAGTGCGGAAGGCGGCATTCCGGAAGCTCAGATCGCCGTAGTAGTCGAGGAGGACTCCGTCGCGATCCGTCAAAATGATGGAATAGCCCGAGCCCGCAAGCTGGTGGTAAAGATGCGCCATCTCGGCGTCGGCAAAAGAGACGAGCTCGAGGTTGTGCTCCTTGCGCGCGAGGCGTTCCTCACGGGGTAGAACAAACGGTTCGCGTTGGGATTGCGGGTCGAGGTGGTACTGACCCAGGCAACGCAGCCACGAGCGCTTCACGTACTCCGGAGTACTGGCGCTGTCCTCGCGTGCCGTACCCCGCAGGACGGACTGGATGTAACGGGCATGACTACCGATCTGCTGGAGCATGGCCTCCCCCTCATATATGGCGGCGCTCCGAGAGCCAGGTGTTCGCTCTCCGTACGATTATGCCATGGTCGCCAAAGTGTCACGCGCACGAGCCTCGGTTTCGATACACGCCCGCCCTCGAGTGTTCCGTATTGGAACACTGCCTCCCCGCGGCGCCGCACGCAGGGCAGCGGCCGCAACCGGCTGTATTAATTTCGCTTTCCCAGCGGGTAGACTGGCGCCCGCTTGCCACGCTCGGGATCCAAGCCCGCGCAATTGTCGCAATGAGGGTCGCATGAAAACGAAAGCTGCAGTTTGCTATGCGGCGGGAAAGCCGCTGGAAGTGGTCGAGGTCGACCTGCAGGGGCCGAAGGCCGGCGAGGTTCTGATCGAGATCAAAGCCAGCGGTGTGTGTCACACAGATGAGTTCACGCGTTCGGGCGCCGATCCAGAAGGCTTGTTCCCCGTCATTTTCGGTCACGAGGGAGCCGGTATCGTGGTGGATGTCGGCCCTGGAGTGACCTCCCTGAAGAAGGGCGATCACGTGATTCCGCTCTACACACCCGAGTGCCGCCAGTGCAAGTCGTGCCTCTCGCGCAAGACGAATCTGTGCACCGCCATCCGCGCCACTCAGGGCAAGGGCGTGATGCCTGATGGGACGAGTCGCTTCTCCATCGGCAAGGAAATGGTCCATCACTACATGGGGTGCTCGACTTTTTCCAACTTCACGGTGTTGCCGGAAATCGCGTTGGCGAAGATCCGCGAGGATGCGCCGTTCGAAAAGGTTTGCTACATCGGCTGTGGTGTAACCACCGGAGTGGGCGCCGTAATCAACACGGCGAAAGTCGAGCCCGGTGCCAATGTCGTGGTATTCGGCCTGGGCGGTATCGGCTTGAACGTGATTCAGGGCGCGCGCCTGGTTGGTGCGAACAAGATCGTCGGTGTCGACATCAATCCGCGGCGCAAAGCGCTCGCGGAGAAGTTCGGGATGACACATTTCGTGAACCCCAAGGAAGTGGGGGGCGATCTCGTGCAGCATCTGGTTGCACTCACCGACGGCGGCGCCGACTACAGCTTCGAATGCGTCGGTCATGTCGATCTGATGCGTCAGGCGCTCGAGTGCTGCCATCGCGGCTGGGGTGTGTCGGTGATCATCGGCGTGGCCGGAGCCGGCCAGGAGATCAAGACCCGGCCGTTCCAACTGGTCACGGGCCGCGTCTGGAAGGGAACTGCCTTTGGGGGCGCCCGCGGCCGTACCGATGTACCGAAGATCGTCGATTGGTACATGGACAAAAAAATCAACATCGATGACCTCATCACACACGTGATGCCGGTGGAGAAGATCAACGATTCGTTCGACCTCATGCACAAGGGCGAATCCATCCGCTCGGTCGTCACGTTCTGATCGCCGTCATAACAACGTCATACGCAACCGCTGAAAGGAAAACATCATGGCTATCTCAATTCATCCAGCCGTCGATGGCGGTGTCAAACCGGGAGTTCCCAACTTCGCGGGGGGCACGCTCACCTGTAAATGTGCATCTTCTCCGGTGACTGTGAGCCTCGGTGGCGATGTCGCCTACAACCACGTCTGCGGTTGCACGAAGTGCTGGAAACCCTCGGGAGCCACCTTTGCGCAGATCGCCGTCATCGGACGCGACAACGTGAAGGTCACCGCGAACGAGCAGAAGCTCAAAATCGTCGATCCGAGCGCGGCGATCCAACGCTACGCCTGCACCGGCTGTGGTGTTCACATGTACGGCCGCATCGAGAACAAGGGCCATCCCTTTCATGGCTTCGACTTCGTGCACACCGAGCTGTCGAAGGACAAAGGCTGGTCCGCGCCGACTTTCGCGGCGTTCGTTTCATCGATCATCGAGGCGGGCTTTCCGCCGGCGCAGATGGGCGCGGTACGGGCGCGACTGAAAGAGCTGGGCTTGGAGCCCTACGACTGCCTGTCCCCTGGCCTCATGGACGCGATCGCCACGCATACGGCAAAGCAAAAAGGCGTACTGGCCGCCTGAGCTTGCGATGACCGCAGCCGGTCGCGCCGCTGGAGCGGGAACTCCCGGCGCGCACCGGCCCTGGCCCCTCGATCACGCTCCCGCTAAAGTGGCCTTTCTCCGGCCCAAAACGACGGGAACTCCACTCCATGCGCAGGATATCTGGTCGGCTGATTCAACTCGCCGCAGGCGGCGTCGTGCTCCTGATGTTGGCCCAGCTGGCCCTCGCGATTCCGGCCGCCGCGGAAGGCGATTACATCATTCAGAACTTCCAATTCACCTCCGGGGAGACTCTCCCGGAGCTGCGCATTCACTACCGCACGTTAGGTAAGCCGGTTCGCGATTCGAGCGGCGTCGTCCGCAATGCCGTGCTGATAGGGCACGGCACTGGCGGCACGGGTGAGCCGTTTCTGCGGCCCCAGTTCGCCGACGAGCTGTTCGCTCCAGGGCAGCCGTTGGACGCAGCAAAGTATTTCATCGTGCTGCCCGACGGTATCGGGCACGGCAAGTCGAGCAAGCCGAGTGATGGCTTACATGCGCACTTTCCGCATTATGGCTATACGGACATGGTCACCGCCTCCTTTCGGCTGTTGACCGAGGGACTCGGGGTGAACCACTTGCGGCTCGTGATGGGCACCTCCATGGGAGGTATGCAAACGTGGGTCTGGGGCGAGCAGCACCCCGAATTCATGGATGCGCTCATGCCGCTGGCGAGCCTGCCAACCCAGGTGGCCGGGCGTAATCGGGTGTGGCGGCTGACGATCATGGAGGCGATCCGCAATGATCCCGACTGGCATGGAGGTGACTACAAAACACAACCGCCATCGCTCCGGACAGCAGCGGCGATGTTGTGGCTGGTGAGCAGCAATCCCGTGATACGCCAACAGGAAGCTCCGACGCTCGTGCAGGCCGACCGCCTCATCGAGGCCTACGTTGCCGATTACGTGAAGACGGCCGATGCCAACGATCTCATCTACCAGCTCGATGCCTCACACGACTACGACCCGGGCCCCGGACTGGAGAAGATCCGCGCGCCGCTGCTGGCCGTGAATTCCGCGGATGACCTGATCAATCCGCCGGAGCTGGGTATTCTGGAGCGTGAGATCAAGCGTGTCCCCCATGGTCGCGCCATCGTGATTCCCTACAGCGATCAGACCCGTGGGCACCAGAGCCACAGTTATCCGGCGCTGTGGAAGTCCGATCTCGTCAACCTGCTGCGCGAGTCAGACACGCCGCACCATATGGGGTCCAAGATCAGACAATGAGTTGACCCCCAGCTGCCCCATGGCTCGGTCCATCTCAGTGGTGAGAATCTCGAGTGCGCGGTCGACCCCGCGCTCCCCATCGGCGGCCAGGCCATAGAGGGTGGCGCGACCGGTCATTACCGCGTCCGCGCCGAGGGCAATGGCTTTGATCACATCCGTGCCGCGCCGGAAGCCCCCATCGACGAAGATGCTGATCCGCTTGCCCACCGCTGCGGCAATTTCCGGCAGCACGTCCATCCCTGAGACGCAGTAGTCGAGCTGACGGCCGCCGTGGTTGGTCAGGACGATGCCATCACAACCCAACGCCGCGGCGCGCTCGGCGTCCGCAACACTCAACACGCCTTTGATCAGCACCTTACGGGGCCAGAGGCGGCGGATCCAGGTGATATCGTCCCAGGTGATAGTCGCTTCGAAAAGCTTCGGGATGATCGTGCTGCCACCCACGGCGCTCACGGCACCCGGGGGCAGGAACGCCTCCAGGTTGCGGAAACGCGGGATGCCATTCTGCAGGAGCACGGTTTGCAGCCAATTGGGATGACGTAGCGCGTCGAGCTTGGAGCGCAACGTTGGCTTTCCGGGCGCCAGATAACTGCGGCGATCCCACTCACGGCTGCCAAACACGTTGGCATCTGTTGTGAATACGAGCGCCTCGTAGCCCGCGGCGGCCGCGCGGCTCATGATGTCCTCCGCAACCGCCCGGTTTTTCATCACATAAAGCTGCATCCACAAGCGGCCGCCCGCTTGTTTGGCGACATCCTCGAGCCGGGTTGTCGACATCGTGCTCAAAGTGAACGGAACGCCGAGTCGAGCCGCCGCGCGCGCCAACCCGATATCGCCGTCCGCGTGCAGCATGCCATTCAAGCCCGTGGGGCCGATGATGAGGGGCGCAGGCGCCGGGCGCCCCAGAATCCCCGTTTGCAGGTTACGCTTGGAGGTGTCGACCAGGGTTTGTGGAATCAGCCGCAGCGATTCGAAGGCGGCCCGATTGGCGCGCAGAGTCGACTCTTCTTCCGCGCCCCCTTCGACGTATTCGAACACGAAGTGGGGCACACGCCTGCGCGCAACGGCACGCAGGTCCGCAATATTCAGCGCGCGCGCGAGCTTGCTGCCGCTGAAAGGGCGCCGCTTCCAAGGCATGAGAGCCTCGCTTCTTTGTTATTTGACGTTGATTGTCACACCGGTGGCGGTAAAAGTCCCGGTGGTCGGATCATACTGGCCTGTCGCGACCAACTTGATGGCCGGGTTGGTGCTGTTGACGACAGATTGGACCTGGGTAGCGAAAGCCGTGGGATCGCTGTAGAGGCTGGCTCCCGTTGCGACGCTGCCTACGCCGAAGAGCGGCGGCTCCTGGGAGTTGGCCGTGTTGTAGGCGATCGTCAACTGACTCCCGGTTGCCGGTGGGGTGGTCAGCAAGTTGACAGTGGGCACCGGGCCGATGCGGATCTGGGCATGGCCGGCTGTGAGAGCGGCGTCGGCGAGATTGACGACGATATTGCTGCCACTGACGGTTGTGAACGGGCTGCTGCTACCGCTGCCGGACCATTCGAGAATGAGCTGGGCGTCCAACTGGCTGGGGAGAGTTATGGCGCTCGCATTGAAATAGGGCGGCCCGCTGCCAAAGGACGTCGGCATGCCGTCGATTTTCAGGAGGGTTCCCGCCGTCGCCGTACTGAGCGCGGTCGTGTCGAGGGAGCCGGTGTTGACGACGTAGTTGCCCACATTGGCATCGTTGCCGCCCACCCCGGTGCCAGTGAAATCGACCGCAGTCGGCTCGTGGTTGTCGATATTTGCGATTGCCACGGAGAGGCTGGTGCCGGAAAGCGAATTCAGCGTGCCGTAGAGGGTCGAATTCTGTAAGCGCGCTTGAGCGCCCCCAACGACAGCTCCGGTGGCGTCCAATGCGCTGGGATTGTAAATGCCACTCGCATACAGGGTTGCCGTGGCCTGTCCGAGGACAGTGATGAATTGGCCAACCGAGATGGAGCTGATGGTGGGCGTCACACCAGGCACCGCATCCTCGCTGATGATGGTGTTAGGTCCGAGAGTGACTGGCAGGCTCTGGGCGTAACCGAGATCGCCGAAGTGATCTACGTAATTGGCTCGCTGCACGGTCACCACATTGCCCTTGACGGCGGACACAAATCCGGTCACCTGGTCCTCGATGGTGCTTTCCAGACTGCTGCCGACGTAAACCGCCGTTGCCAAAATCGAGGGCTTGACGGTCGACAGGTCGCCAAACGGGGCGGCGCTGACAGCGCCAATGGCGGCCACCGACAGGTTTGCATACGTGCTCTGCAGTGCCGAAAGAGCGTTGAGGCCCGGCGTCCCCACGTAGGTCGCACCATTGATCTGGTAGTACGTCTGGTCATTGACGTTGACCGTCAGTGCTCCGAAAGGCGAGTTCACGACATCGTGCAGCGGGCGCACGTTCATGGTGAAGCTTTTGTTTGAGCCGTCGGTAAGCACGTAGAGGCCACGCGCAAGGATCGGCTTTTCGTACACGGGCGTCGTGGTTGCCTTCCAGAACGGTTTCACAATCGTCTGCAAAGTGCCGTCGCTGGCAATCCCGACGATGTTGGAAGCTTCCAGGTCGATATCCAACGCGACCGGCGTGGAGTTGTGATCCTTGATGACCAGGGGGTGGTTGGGGTCGAACTTGACCGTCACGGAAACCACGCCTGCCGCCGCGGAGGTAGACGGATCGATGGGGTTGACCGTAGTCGCCTGGCCGTTCACGTCGACCGTGATATAGGAGCCGGAATAGTTGAGCTCGAATGTCGCCGACGTATACGTCCCCACTTCGATAGGGGAGAGCGTGTAGATCCCGATGTTGTTCGACAAGGTCGCGAGGTCGACGTGCTGACTGACGGCAGGCAATATCGCCGTCGTGCCGTCCTGGCGTGTGAAGTAGATTTGATCGATATAAACGATATAGCTGTCGAACCGTCCGGGCTCCGCCTTGAGGGTCGCGACCGGCGTACCCGGCGTGAACGTAGTGTTCCCGCAGCTGGCGGTCAGCAAGCCGAGGAGCAGGGCCAGCCCGCAAAGCAGATAATGTAAGCCGGTCCCAGCGCCCGAGCGGTTGCGAGCGCGAACATCAGTCATCAAAGGTCTATCCCCCTTATTATGCGGGTATGGGGCTGACGAAAACCCCTATGGTACCGCGTTCCTGCATGGCGCGGCAGCGGGTCGAGCGGGAGCTCAGTTGATCGCGACCTCGGAGGTCGCGTCGCCACTGGCGAGATTGACCGGCGCGGCGATCGATTCGTACCGGAAAGTGGTCGGATCGGTCGATTTCCCGACAATGACCGAAAGGTAATAAACGTTGCCGGTGGGTAGTCCGTTGACGGTGGCGTTACCTGTCCCGCCATTCTGCAAGGCTTTGCTCAAATCTGCGGTACCAATGACGGCCCCATCATGGCTCACCAGGAGCGTTCCGAGATCATCCCCCTGGGTGTCGCTCACCGTTGCCTTGATGGCAGCGACCCCCGCTGCATTGGCCGGTTGCAGGGCCGGCACGGCCGGGATGTCGATCGGCGTCGTGTCATTGGCTGCAGCAGTCCCCATGGTGGAGGCGGGTGCAGTCACGAGATATGCGCTGGAGGGCGCGCTGTCGGTGTACAGCGGAGCTGTGGCGCCGACGTAATAGTTGCCCATCTTTTGCGAAGGCGTGTTGGTTGTCAGGGTAATGGTGCCGCCGTCGCTGCTGTAGGTGCCCGTGTCTATGTTGGCAGCGGCCAGCGGCTCTGCGGTCACCAGCTTACGGTTGATCGAGTCGATGCCGACTTCGTCGATCGCGTAGGGTACTTCGTTGTTACCTTGCAAAGTTTGATAGAAGGTGAGGGCAGCTCCCGGCGGCAGAGTCCCTCCCACGGTGGGCTGCAGGCTCACGAGGTAAGAGAACGCCGGGTGCGGAATGAGAGTGCCGACCGACACGGCGCCACTTGCCGTGGTCGTGGCGAGCGCGCCGGCTGTGTTGGCCGCACCGGTAGTGCTGGGTGTGGTGGTCTTCACCGATACGTTTTTTATGATGATCGTCTGGATGTTCGGTCCGTGGATCACGACGTCATACGCAACGGGGTTCTTCGAATTCGACGGCAAGGGATAGATCGTAAAGGTGCCATCGCTCTGCACCGGGGCGCTGGCGACGATGACGTGATGCTGGCCATCCGCACTGAGCGATTCCGCACTTGCCTGGATGGCGGTGCGGCCTGAATACGGGTTCGCGATGGACGGATTGGTGGTCACGTTCGTGATATTGGTCAACGAGAGCGTGCCGGTAATGCCGCCGCTGGCCGAGAGATCGGCGGCTGTGGGGCTCGAGCTCAGCAGCACCCCCGTGAGGCTCGCCGAGCTCCCCGGGAAGTTGAAGTTGAACATGTGCAGGTCGCGGTTGCCCTCGAAATTCACGCCAAACAGCACGGTCGTCGTGTTGTTGCTGTTGCTGTTGTTGTTGGTCAGAGTCCCCGTCGCCGTGTTGGTCGGGGTGACTGTGGTCGGCGAGCCGAACAGGGTGTTTGCCGAGTTGGTCGTGCCCGTATTGGTACCATTGGTGCCGCCGAGCCCGATGCCCCCCTGGGTGGCAGTGCCGACCGGGACCTTCAAGGCCCCCCTGACAATGATGCCTTTTTCGGGGTTCGGGATCGTCAGCTCCACCGGATGGCTGCCGCCATTGGCATCGGCGTAGTCCGCTTCCTGGTTGTGCTGCGCCCCAAGCGCTTGTGCCGAGGCGGTAGGCTCGAGCTTGGGATCCACAGGCAGCAATAGAATCGAATTGTACGTTCCCGGCGAGACGTGCAGATCCCGTGCGACCTCCCCGAGGGTGCCATTCGACTGCTGGACCAGGTCGAAGGTAACCGGGTCTTTCAACTGGAATCGCGACCATCCCGAGTCATCGGGACCCGCGGTTTTGCTGGTGTTGAACCATACCGCTTGAGCGGTAATGAAGATGTGGGTGTATTGGGAGGGTGTGCTCCCGGTGACCTCGACATTCGAGCGCGTGGAGCAGCCGGCGAAAGCGGCACAAAGCGCCATGACGATGCCGCCGGTGGTTACGAATCGTGTCGTCTGAGACATGTGAATCCCTGTCGAGGCTGGGCCAGGTCCGCGCTGTAGCAGAGACAGTCCGGACGCCGCTTGGGTTCCGCCGATCTTCTCCGATGCTCGTGACCGTCGCAATTATCGCGTACCTGCGTTGGTCGGGCGAGACCCCCGCCCGTCAAAAAAGGTGTCACGGATTGGCGACAACGGCGGCCGCCTACGGATTTTTTAACAATTGAAGTCCTTCCAGCGCTTCCCAGCGCGCGAATTTGCTGAGCAGCAGGTCCTCGATCTCTGCCATTCTCCGGCTATCGGCCCGCAGCTGATCCCCGCCGCCCTGGCGGTGATAGTCCGGCAAGCTCATGCGCGCAGTGAGATCCGCTTGCTCGCGCTCGAGCGCTTCGATCTCCCGCGGTAACGAGTCCAGTTCGCGCTGCTCCTTGTAGCTGAGTTTGTTGCGGGACTTTGCCGCTTGGGGAGCTATCGCCGGTGGCGTTCGGGTGGCGGTGCCTTTGGTCGCTCCTCCCGCTGGAGCGCGCGTGCCCCGTTGTTGCAGCCAATCGCTATAACCTCCGACATACTCGTGCCAGAGGCCATCGCCCTCCGCGGCGACGGTCTGGGTTACCACGTTGTCCAGGAAACGCCGATCATGGCTGACCAGGAGCAGGGTGCCTGCGTAATCCTGCAGTTTCTGCTCCAGCAGCTCCAGCGACTCGATGTCCAGATCGTTCGTCGGCTCGTCCAGTACCACGAGGTTGGCTGGGCGTGCGAAGAGGCGGGCGAGCAGCAGCCGATTGCGCTCGCCGCCGGAGAGCATCCGGACGGGCGATTTCGCTCGCTGCGCGGGAAACAGGAAATCGCCGAGATAGGTGATCACGTGCTTGCGCTCGTTGCCGATCTCGACCCAATCCGATCCGGGACTGATGGTCGCGGCCACCGTAGCTTCGGGATTGAGCTGCGCGCGCAGCTGGTCAAAGTAGGCGACCTGCAAATTGGTGCCCCGCTTGACCGTCCCCGAGTCGGGCTCGAGGGTTCCCAATATGAGCTGGATGAGGGTCGACTTGCCCGCGCCATTGGCGCCGATGAGGCCGATCCGGTCACCGCGCATGATCCGCATGGACAGGCCGCGGATGACCGTGCGATCGCCGAAGCCTTTGGTCACGTCTGTCAGTTCGGCGACGAGCTGACCCGACCGCTCCCCGGTGTCCAGGCTGATCTTGATGTTCCCGAGTCGATCGAGCCGCTCCGCGCGCTCCCCTCGCAGCCGCTCGAGGCGCTTCACCCGCCCTTCGTTGCGGGTGCGGCGGGCCTCGACTCCTTTGCGGATCCAGACTTCCTCTTGTGCCCAGAACTTGTCGAAGCGGCGCCGCTCGACTTCTTCGGCCGCGATCTCCTGGTCCTTGCGCTCCTCATAAGCCGCGAAGTTTCCCGGGTAGGAGCGCAGGATGCCGCGGTCGAGCTCGATGATGCGAGTCGTGACTCGATCCAGGAAGGCACGATCGTGCGTGATGACCAGCACGGCTGGCACCTTCAGCAGCAGCTCCTCGAGGCGCTCGATACCATCGATGTCCAGATGGTTCGTGGGCTCATCGAGGAGCAGGAGGTCGGGTTGTACGGTCAGCGCGAGCGCGAGGGCTGCGCGTTTGCGCTCCCCTCCCGAGCTGGTTCCGGGCGACCGGGTCTCATCGAGCTCGAAGCGATGGAGGAACTCTGTCAGACGCGACTCGAGCCGCCATCGCTCGCGCTCATCCGCGTGCAAGTCGGCGTAAACCGACCCGTTCGCGCCTTTAGCCGTGCTAGCGCGCTCGAGTAGGCTTTCCCGCAAGGTCGCGGCGGGTGGCAGCTCGGGTTCCTGCTCCACGAATGCAACTCGCAGCCCGGTGCGCTGCTGCAGCTGACCGTCATCGAGCTGTGCGAGGCCGGCAATCACGCGCAACAATGAGGACTTGCCGGTGCCGTTGCGGCCGATCAGACCGAGCCGCTCCCCGCTTTCCACGGCAAGCTGTGCCCCATCCAGCAGGGGGCGGTCTCCGAAGGCGAGGTGTGCATCGAGAAGTGTGACGAGCGCCATGCCGCGATTGTCCGGATTGGACGGCCGAAGGCAAACACGATAGAGTGATGAGGCTCAAACAGGCGCGCGGTCAGCACCTGTTCCGCTCGCAGTCTGTCACTTCCGGCGCACTTCGATTCATTTGTAACCCTTGCCTCGCCTCTGACCGCCGCAGTCCAAGCGCTGCTGTGCGAGCTCCAATCAGAGGTTTTCATGTCATTTGAGCTTCTCGGGCTCCGGTCCGAGCTATTGCGTGCCGTGGCCGAAAAAGGCTATGCCACGCCCAGTCCCATTCAGTCCCGGGCGATTCCCGCGGTTCTCTCCGGTCGCGATCTCATCGCGGGCGCACAGACCGGCACGGGCAAGACCGCCGCTTTCATCCTCCCGATGCTGCAGCGGCTGACCGAGGCCCCCTCCAACAGCCGCGCTCCGGGCGCGCTCGTATTGACTCCGACCCGCGAGCTCGCCGCGCAGGTGGCGCAAAGCGCGCGCGACTATGGCAAGTATCTGCGTGTGCGGACCGCGGTCGTGTTCGGCGGCGTCAGCATCAACCCGCAGATCGATACATTGCGGGGCGGCTGCGACCTGTTGATCGCAACGCCGGGCAGATTGTTGGACCTGGCGGAGCAGCGGGTGTTGGATCTGCGCGAAGTGCGGCATTTCGTGCTCGACGAAGCCGACCGGATGTTGGACATGGGCTTTATCCATGCGATCCGGCGGGTGTTGAAGCTGCTGCCCCCGCGGCGGCAGAATCTCATGTTCTCGGCGACCTATTCGGACGAGATTCGTGAGCTCGCGCAGCGCTTCCTGCGCGATCCGGAGGTCCTGGAGGTGGCGCCGCGGAATGCGACCGCCGAGCGCGTCGACCAGGCCGCATACCGGGTGACGAAGGATCACAAGCGGCACCTGTTGGCGCATCTCATCCAGAGCGGAAATTGGCACCAGGTGCTGGTCTTTACGCGCACCAAACATGGAGCCAACCGGCTGGCGCAGCAGTTGGAATCCAGCGGCATCCGCTCGGCCGCGATCCACGGTAACAAGAGCCAGGGGGCGCGCGTGCGCGCTTTGGCCGACTTCAAGGAAAACAGGGTGACGGCACTGGTCGCCACGGAAGTTGCCGCGCGCGGTCTCGATATCAAAGAGCTGCCCCACGTGGTGAACTACGAATTGCCGAATGTTCCGGAGGACTACGTCCACCGCATCGGTCGCACCGCGCGGGCCGGCGGCACGGGCTCGGCCGTTTCACTCGTCGCGCCGGACGAAATTCCTTTGCTGAAGGACATCGAGCGCTTGCTGCGGCGCGCAGTCCCTGTGATGCCCTTGCCCGAGTATCCGGTCAATGCGTCATCCGACGGGCAGGGCAGTGGCCGGCAGCAGCAGAGTCGTGAGCACCAGCATCAGCCACGCCGGTCTCATGGGCCAAGCCGTGAGCAGCGCGACCACCGTGGACACGCGCACGGGCAACGAGGCCAGAGCCATGGCCGCTCCAATCGTCAGCGCCGCACCGGCTCTTGATCAAACCCCGTCGAGAACGGGAACCACCACCTCTCTTTCGGATTGATGTCAGTGCGCGCCGTCATTCGCGGCGCGCACTCTCATGCGGAGGAGAAGATGGCAACCGAATCAACCGAGCCGGGGCTCGGGCAAAGGCCCCAGTTCCGTAGTCAGACCACCGCGCCCTCCGAGAGCCTCACGGGGACGCGCCCAAGTTATCGCCCCTATCCGCGTCCGATCCGGATGCCGAGCTTCGACATGCGAGGGCTCGCGGATGGCCTCGGTTGGTTCAGTATCGCTCTCGGCACTGCTGCTTTGTTGACTCCCCGAGGCCTTGGCACGCTGAGCGGGGCGGGGCGGGGTCACCCTGGGCTGACCCGCGGTGTCGGGGTCCGGGAGCTTGCGGCGGGCATGGGGATTCTGGCGCAACGCAACCCGGCGCCCTGGCTCTGGTCACGGGTGGTCGGCGACGTGATGGACCTGGCCATGTTGACCACAGCCTTGGGATCGACGAATCCCCGGCGCGGCAGGGCCGCGGTCTCTTTCGCGGCTGTCGCGGGCATTCTGGCTGTGGATGTGTTCGCGGCAACCCAACTCACCCGCCACGCAGGCAATCCTCTCATCTCGGGGGTGGTGGGCCCCACCGACCTTTACTTCGAGACCAGTATCGCCACGACCAAGTCGCCGGAGGAGTGTTATCGCTTCTGGCGCAATCTCGACAACCTGCCCCGCTTCATGAGCAATGTGGAGTCGGTGCAGGCCTTGGACGAGCGGCGCTCACACTGGGTGGCGAAAGGTCCTGCCGGGCCTCGGCTCGAGTGGGACGCCGAAATCACGGAGGACCGCCCCGGAGCGGCGCTCGCTTGGCGGACGCTCGCAGACGCGCAGGTGTCGCATGCCGGATCGGTGATCTTCGAGTCTGCCAACGGTGGCGGCACGATCATTCGGCTCAGCATGCATTACAGCCCGCCCGGCGGGCGTGTGACGGCCACCCTCGCGCAGCTCTTGCGACAGGATCCGCAAGCCCGCGTACGGGAGGATTTGCGCCGTTTCAAACAGCTGTTGGAAACGGGTGAAATCGCCACGACGCATGGGCAACCCACGGGACGGCGCAGCCTGATCGGCCGTGCGGTACACCGCTGGCGCCTCACGAGCAGCAACTAGGCGGAGATCGTATGAAAGCAAATGTCTGGTACGGCAAAGAGCAGCTGCGTGTCGAGGACGTCCCCGATCCACGTATCCTGAATCCGCGGGATGCCATCGTCCGCATCACCTCGACCGCGATCTGCGGGTCCGATCTGCATATCTACGGTGGTTTCATTCCCGGGATGTTGGCTGGTGACATCATCGGCCACGAGTTCATGGGAGAGGTCGTCGAGGTCGGCTCGGGAGTGCGCAACCTGAAGGTCGGCGATCGCATCGTCAATCCCTTTCCAATCTCCTGCGGGAGTTGTTTCTTCTGCCAGCGCAAGGAGTTCTCCCTGTGCGAGAATTCCAACCCCAACGCCTGGGCGGCCGAGAAGCTCTGGGGCCATTCTCCCGCCGGCCTGTTCGGCTATTCCCACTTGCTGGGGGGCTACGCCGGGGGGCAGGCGCAATACGCCCGCATTCCCTTCGCCGACGTAGGTCCCATCAAGGTGCCGCAAAGTCTTCCCGACGAGCAGGTGCTTTTCCTGTCCGACGTCTTCCCAACCGGATACATGGCGGCGGAGCAATGCAACTTGCAGCCGGGTGATACGGTAGCGGTCTGGGGCTGCGGGCCTGTGGGACTGTTTTCCATCAAGAGCGCCTTGCTGCTGGGCGCTGGACGGGTCATCGCCATCGACCGCTTCCCTGAGAGACTCCGCAAGGCAACCGAGGCAGGTGCCGAAGGGCTGAACTACGAGCAGGTGGACGTGTTGGAAGTTCTCAAGGACCTGACGGGGGGGCGCGGACCGGATGCATGTATCGATGCCGTCGGGCTGGAGGGTCACTCCCACGGAATGTTCGGCGTCTATGATCGAATGAAGCAAGGTCTCATGCTGGAGACTGATCGTCCGCCCTCGCTACGCCAGGCTCTCAAGGCTTGCCGCAATGGCGGTACGGTCTCCATCCCCGCCGTGTACGGCGGTTTCCTGGACAAGGTCCCGTTCGGCTCGATTGTCAATCGCGCGCTGACCCTCAAGTCGGGCCAGACGCACGTGCAACGTTACCTGGGCCCGCTGCTACAACTCATCGAAGAAGGCAAGATCGATCCGAGCTTCATTGTGACTCATACCCTGCCGCTGGAGCAGGCGCCCGAAGGCTATCGCATGTTTCGTGACAAGGAAGACAGCTGTGTCAAGGTGGTATTGAAACCGTGGCTCGAGCCGCCGACTTTGGATGCGGAGCCGCAACCGAAGACACACCTGCACTGATCCGGCGAGGAATACGTCGCCCTCAGGACGTGCGTGGTTCCACGCACGTCCCTTTCGTTCGCCCATACGGGCCTGCGGACGTGCCCGGCGACAGTCATTTCGGCACTCCGATTGCCTCCTGAGGCGAGCCAATCCGTTGGTTTTGGATGCGCTTGCCGTGGGCGGAGCGGCATTTCTGCCCTGGAGATCAGTTTCCGCTTACGATACGAGGTGAGGCGCGAGCTCGCGCCGTGTGTACTACTGTGGTCAGGAGGCACGCTATGCGGCAAATAAATTGGGTTGGTGCGTTGCTATTGTTACTCTCGGCGGGCGCTGCTCTAGGTCACGCGCACCTGCAAAAAGCCGTTCCGGCGAACGGTGCGGTGCTGAATGACTCGCCCAGCAATATCGTCCTGACGTTTTCGGAGCCGGCGAAGCTGACAGCGTGCTGGCTCGAGAAGACAGGCGAGCCCAGCATCAAGATCGGCGGCCTCCCGGAAAGTCCGGCGCGCGAGGTCTCGGTCCCAGTGCCCCAGCTGAAGCCGGGGGCCTATGTCCTGAGCTGGCGAGTAGTCGGTGATGACGGCCATGTGATGGGCGGCCAGCTCAAGTTCAGCGTCGCCAGTCCCGCGCCGGTCCCGGCGCATTGACGGCCCTGCCCGACATCCTGTCGGCGGTCCTGCGGGCGATCAGCTTTGTGCTGGTGCTGCAGGCGGCAGGCATGGTCTTTTTTGCCGCGGCGTTCGGTCCGGCGTTGACCATCTCTTTGGCGTGCGTGCGTGCGTTGGCCCGAGGGACCGCCTTTGGCGGGCTCGTCATTACTGCCGGACACTATCTGATGGAAGCCGCGCGGATGGCGGGCGACATGTCCGGCCTGTTTGATAGCGCGCTGCAGGCCATGGCTTGGAATTCGACCGCCGGCGGTGCGTTCGCGGTCCGAGAGCTCGGCCTGCTCCTGATCGTGGCGGGTATGCAATCCCCCGCTGTGCGACTGATGTCGGATGGCTCGTTCAAATCTTCCGCGAGCCTGTCACCAACGCTTTGGCTACGACGGCTCTCCTCGCACGGATTCACTGTTGTGGGTATTGCGGGGGCGGTGCTGGTCGCCTGCTCCTTCGCTCTGACCGGCCACACCGCTACGAGCTCCTGGCGGGTGATTCTGGCACCGCTGCTGTTGACTCACCTTTTGCTGGTGTCGTTTTGGCTCGGCGCTCTGTTGCCGCTCTACCTGGCGACGTTGCGGGAGCCGCACGAGCGAGCAGCCCGGGTCGTGGCGCTTTTTTCCGCGGCGGCGTTCTGGTTGGTTCCGCTGATCGCGTTGGCAGGGATCTCGATCGCAGCACTGCTGCTGCCCAACGTAGAGGCTCTGAGGCAGCCGTACGGCGAGATCATAATTGCCAAAGTGGTGCTGTTCGCGGTGTTGATGGCGCTTGCCGCGCTCAACAAATGGCGCTTCGGACCGGCGCTTGCAAGGCCGGAGCTGTCGGCAGGTCAGTCGTTTCGTCGTGTGGTCATCGTGGAGTACGTGCTCATCGTAGCGGTGCTGGCGATTACGGCGGTGATGACGACGTTCTATTCGCCGGAATCCCCGCTGGGGACGTCACCGCTGACGCGGCTCCAGTGAGCGAGCTGCGCGGCTGCATGATCGACTGACGCACTTGCGCCAGCGGGGCGTCCTCAAGGAGTCGTACGGAAGCTCCAACTGGTTCCACACCCAGCTTCCGCCAGAGGTCCATCAGGTCCGGCGTCACCGGAGCATCCTTCATGCGGGTGTAGAGATCTTCCAGGACCGGAACCCCTACGGCGGTGTCTCCCGTTTTCAGTACTTTCTCGAGCGGCCAGTCAGCCACGAGCCCGCCACTGTCGCGCGCAATGGCTCGTACAGCATCCTGGAGTCCGAACCGATTCTGCGTGCGGCGATGGATCTCGACATCCGCCAGCAGGCAAAACATGGCGCCGCCCCAATAGGTGCGCCCCCATGTATGGGTGTGATCGAGGCCACGGTCTCCGGGCTGCGGCAGTCCACGCGGCATTGAGCGAATCTCTTCGCTCCAGACATCCGACTCCGTACGGTTGCCAGCCTGGACCCGTGCCACACCTTCGATGTAGACCGCGAGGCCTTCCGACAACCAGAGGTGATCGTCGCCAACCTCGGGAAGCGCGAGGTGGATCATCTCGTGAACCAACACCCAATCGTTCCGTAACTGCTCTTCGGTGACCTGGCGTCCAACCATCACACGAATGAAGCCGCCGTTGTATCCGAATGTCTTACCGCTGCTGACGCCGCCTCCTTCCTCCGGAACCACTCTTACGCGTAGCGCATGCGTCGGAAATCCAGCGTAGTAACCGACCACGATCCCCGCCGAGCGGGTGACCCACGCCAGCAGGGGGGCGGCTCCGTTGCGAAAGGCGCTTGCGTCGATGTCAGCCCGGATGTCCGCCCCCGCGACCTTGATCTCGGTCACCGCCGCCGCAACGTTTCGAAAGCAACACAATGCAACTCCGGCATAAAGCAAGGCCAAGCAGGCTGTTCTCATGTCTTTCATATCCCTAGCTGCGGCGTGCCATGGACTTAGGCGGCAAGTCTCCTACCGCCTTCGCAATGATCTGCGCGCCCTGTTCGAGCAGGAACGTGCGGAACGCGGCCGGTATGGGCGCCAGCTGCTTGTCGCGCAGATGAATAACATACCAGTCCCGCACCAGCGGCAGGCCGACCACGTCGAGAATCACGAGCTTACCGGCCGCGAGCTCGAGCCCCACGGTATGTGAGGAGATGAAGCTGATGCCCATATTGGCCATCACGGCTTGCTTGATGGTCTCGTTGCTGCTGACCTCCATGGAGACCCGGATTGGAACATCATGCTCACGGAAGACGCGCTCCATGGAGGCTCGGGTGCCGGAGCCTTCCTCTCGGATGAGAAAGCTTTCGCATGCCAGCTGACTCAGCTTGATGCGGCGCTTTGTGGCCAACGGATGAGTGGGTGAGGCGATGAGGACCAGGGGGTGCTTGGCAAACGGCAGGGCGACAGTCTCCAACTCCCTGGGCGGTCGTCCCATGATCACCAGGTCGCTCTCGTTGTCGGCGAGCTGTTGAATGATCTCTTCGCGGTTGCCCACCGTGAACTGGATCGAGACTTCCGGATAGGCCGGTCTGAACGTGGAGAGCAGCGAGGGTGCGAAATATTTTGCGGTACTGACCGCGCCGAGTTTCAAGACGCCCCGCTTCAAGCCGCGCATCGCCGCCAACGACTCGCCGGCCTGCCGTAACAGCTCCATCGCCTCATCCGTGTAGCGCAGCAGCTCCACGCCCGCGGGCGCGAGATGCACTTTACGTCCGATCTGTTCGAACAGCGGCAGACCGACTTCCTCCTCCAGCAGCTTCACTTGTTGTGAGACCGCCGGTTGTGTCAGGTGCAGCTCGCGTGCCGCCCGCGTAAACGACAGGTTGCGCGCGACCGCCGCAAACACTCGTAATTGCCGGAGGGTGACGTTTCGCATCTATAAGAGAACCTGATGCAGAGGCGAACAATATCTAACTAGACCTAATGATAAGCAAGCGGGACGATCCTCCTCATCGGGTTTTGCTGTTGACGGGAGAGGATATGAAAGTCATCGACGAGCGTGCGGGCGCCAAGACTGCCAAGACGGGTGCCGCCCGCTACAAGGCCGGAGTCCTCAAGTACGCGCAGATGGGGTACTGGAATCCGGACTATGTACCCAAAGAGACCGATATTCTCGCCCTTTTCCGCATCACCCCCCAGGAAGGAGTGGAGCCGGAGGAAGCCGCTGCGGCGGTGGCGGGCGAGTCTTCCACCGCAACCTGGACGGTGGTGTGGACTGACCGGTTGACCGCGTGCGATCGCTATCGCGCCAAGGCGTTCAGAGTCGACCCGGTGCCCGGATCTGCCGGGCAGTACTTTGCGTACATCGCCTACGACCTGGATCTGTTCGAGCCGGGCTCGATCGCCAATGTCAGCGCTTCCATCATCGGTAACGTCTTCGGTTTCAAGCCGCTCAAGGCGCTGCGCCTGGAGGACATGCGCTTCCCCGCGGCCTACGTGAAGACCTTTCCCGGCCCACCCACCGGGATCGTCGTGGAGCGTGAGCGCTTGGACAAGTTCGGCCGGCCGCTGCTCGGGGCGACCGTAAAGCCCAAGCTGGGCCTTTCGGGCAAGAACTACGGCCGTGTGGTGTACGAGGCACTGCGCGGCGGCCTCGACTTCACCAAGGACGACGAGAACATCAACTCCCAACCTTTCATGCACTGGCGCGATCGTTTTCTCTACTGCATGGAGGCGGTCAACCGTGCGCAAGCGGCGACCGGGGAGGTGAAAGGCACCTATCTGAACGTGACCGCCGGAACCATGGAGGCCATGTACGAGCGGGCGGAGTTCGCCAAGGAGCTCGGCTCAGTGATCGTGATGATCGATCTGGTGATCGGCTACACGGCCATCCAGTCGATGTCCAACTGGGCACGGCGCAACGACATGATCCTCCACCTGCATCGGGCTGGACACTCGACCTATACGCGGCAAAAGACCCACGGTGTGTCTTTCCGGGTAATTTCCAAGTGGATGCGTCTGGCCGGCATCGATCACATCCATGCCGGTACGGTGGTGGGCAAGCTCGAGGGCGATCCAAATTCGGTACAAGGTTTCTACAACGTGCTCCGGGAGGAACACAACCAGGTCGATTTGCAACGCGGCATCTTCTTCGATCAGGACTGGTGCGGGTTGCGTGGTGTGATGCCCGTGGCCTCCGGCGGGATCCATGCTGGCCAGATGCACCAGCTGCTGCACTACCTTGGGGAGGACGTCGTGCTGCAGTTCGGCGGCGGCACGATCGGGCACCCGATGGGCATCGTCGCTGGTGCCGAAGCGAACCGGGTCGCCCTGGAAGCGATGGTGCTGGCACGTAACGAGGGCCGCGATATCTGGAACGAGGGGCCTGACATTCTGCAAAAGGCGGCGCGGCACTGCGTTCCTTTGCAAGCGGCGCTCGACGTGTGGGGTGAGATCACCTTCAACTACGAAAGCACCGATACCCCCGACTTCGTTCCAACCGCGACCGCTGCGGCCTGACTATTTGTGGAGAGCGGTATGAGACTTACACAAGGCACTTTCTCGTTTCTTCCCGACCTCACCGACGAGCAGATCGGCGCGCAGGTGGAGTATTGCCTGCGCAACGGCTGGGCGGTCGCCATTGAATACACGGACGACCCCCACCCGCGCAATTCCTACTGGGAGATGTTTGGGTTGCCGATGTTCGATGTCCGCGACGCCGCCGGCGTGATGACCGAGTTGCGCAGCTGTCGTCAGGTTTTTCCGGAGCATTACATCAAGGTGAATGCATTCGATTCGAGTCACGGTCGTGAGTCGTTGCGGTTGTCCTTCATCGTCAGCCGTCCGGCCCGGGAGCCGGGGTTCAGGCTCGATCGACAGGAAGGCCCTGGCCGCACGATGCGTTATTCGACGCACAGCTATGCGACCGATCGTCCCACCGGCGAACGCTATTGATATGAATGCATCAATCGACGAACCCGCGGACCTCGAGGTCGCGGTCCGTGATTCGCATGTGGGGGAGGTGCTGGATGAGCTCGATCGCGACCTGGTCGGGCTCGTGCCGGTGAAGAGTCGCATTCGCGATATCGCCGCGCTCTTGTTGGTAGACCGCTTACGCACGAGCCTGGGGCTTTCCGCGGGTGCGCCGTCCCTCCACATGTCCTTTACCGGCAACCCCGGCACTGGCAAGACGACCGTCGCCTTGCGCATGGCGCAGATCCTCCATCGGCTCGGTTATGTCCGGAAAGGCCACCTCACCGCCGTGACACGCGATGATCTTGTCGGCCAATACATCGGGCATACCGCACCGAAGACTCGCGAGGTCCTGAAGCGAGCCATGGGAGGTGTGTTGTTCATCGACGAGGCGTACTACCTGTACCGCCCGGAAAATGAGCGCGACTACGGCCAGGAGGCGATCGAGATCCTGCTGCAGGTCATGGAAAACCAACGCGCCGACCTGGTGGTGATACTGGCGGGCTACAAAGAGCGGATGGACACCTTTTTCCGCAGCAATCCCGGCATGTCTTCCCGCGTTGCGCATCACATCGATTTTCCCGATTACACGGCAGAGGAGTTGCTGGCCATCTCGCGCCTGATGCTGGAACGCATGCAGTACCGCTTCAGCCCGCAAGCCGATGAAGTCTTTCGCGAGTACATCGAGCGGCGCAAGGCGCGCCCTCACTTCGCCAATGCGCGCTCGGTGCGCAATGCACTCGATCGGGCGCGTCTACGCCAGGCGAGCCGGCTACTCGGCCGTACAGACCGCAGTTGCGTCTCGCGCGAGGATCTCATGACTCTGGAGGCGGCCGATATCACGGCGAGCCGTGTCTTCTCGGATGCGTCAGTTGCTGCGGCGACGCCAATGCACCAGGAGCGGTTATGACCAGTGCCATGAAAGCGACCAACACCAAGACACTCACTCGGTTCCTGATCGAGGAGCAGCGGCGCTTGAATGCTGCCGGCGGGGGCGCGACAGGCAGCTTCACCGCTCTCGTCAATGACGTACGCCTGGCGTGCAAGCGCATCGCCACTCTCATCGGCAAGGGCCAGCTTGCCAACGCCCTGGGAGATGCGGGCTCCGTCAATGTGCAAGGCGAGACCCAGATGAAGCTCGACGTCATGGCGAACGACATTTTCGTGCGCACGAACGAGTGGGGCGGTCAGTTGGCCGGCATGCTTTCCGAGGAGCAGGAGGCACCCTATTCGATTCCGGCGGAATATCCGCGCGGGAAGTACCTTCTCCTGTTCGACCCTCTGGATGGCTCCTCGAACATCGACGTCAACGTTTCCGTTGGCAGCATCTTTTCGGTACTGCGCTGTCCTGATGGGATCTGCGAGCCTGCCGAGAAGGACTTCCTGCAGCCTGGCTCGACGCAGGTGTGCGCGGGCTATGCGATCTACGGTCCTGCGACCATGTTGGTGTTGACCACGGGCTGCGGCGTGAATGGTTTTACGCTCGACCGGGAGATCGGCGAGTTCATGCTGACCCATCCGGATTTGCGTATCCCGGCGGAGACCAGCGAGTTCGCCATCAACGCCTCCAACTCCCGCCATTGGGAGCCCGCCATCAAGCGCTATGTCAACGAGTGCCTGGCCGGCAACACCGGTCCACGGGGACGCGATTTCAACATGCGCTGGATCGCATCGCTGGTAGCGGAGACCCATCGTATTCTGATGCGCGGTGGAGTGTTCATGTATCCCCGCGACCGTAAGGACCTCACCAAGGCGGGGCGTTTGCGCCTGCTGTACGAGGCCAATCCGATCGGCTTCATCGTGGAGCAAGCCGGCGGCCGCGCCAGCACGGGACAACGGCCGATCCTGGAGGTTGTGCCCGATAGCGCCCATCAGCGGATCAGCTTTGTTTTCGGGGCCCGAGCGGAGGTGGAGAGAATCGAGCGCTACCACCGCGATCACAACGACTTCGAATTCGACGCCCCATTGTTCGGTACGCGAGGACTCTTTACGACCAGCCACGCCTGAAGAGGCGCTGTTTGCGCGAGGTGTTTCCCATGTCGGCCAGACATCCCGTGATTGCGGTGACCGGTTCCTCGGGCGCCGGCACGACCTCAGTGAGCAAAACGTTCGAGCAGATTTTCCGCCGCGAGCACATCCGCGCGGCGTTTGTCGAAGGGGATAGCTTTCATCGCTTCAACCGGGCGGAGATGAAGGAGCAGATGGCCCAGGCGGTGGAGCGCGGTGACCACCACTTCAGCCACTTCGGTCCGGATGCAAACCTCTTCGTCGAGCTGGAAGAGCTGTTCAGCGGGTATGGCGAGACCGGCCGTGGGCGCATCCGCAAGTACTTGCATGATGAGCCGGAGGCGGCCCGCTACAATCAGAAGCCCGGAACGTTCACCGCGTGGGAGGACATCCCGGCAGATACCGACTTGTTGTTCTACGAGGGTTTGCATGGCGCCGTGGTGACCGAAGAGGTCGATATCGCGCGTCACGTGGATCTCCTGATCGGTGTCACGCCGGTCATCAACCTCGAATGGATCCAGAAGCTGCATCGGGACAAGTCCACCCGCGGCTATTCGGCGGACGCGGTCACGGATGTGATCCTGCGGCGCATGCACGACTATGTCACCTATATCTGCCCGCAGTTCTCGCGGACCCACATCAACTTTCAACGGGTGCCGGTCGTCGACACGTCGAATCCGTTCGTGGCGCGCTTCATTCCGGCGCCGGACGAGTCGTTTCTGGTGATCCGCTTCGCGAATCCGCGCGGCATCGATTTTCCCTACCTGCTGTCCATGCTCCATGACTCCTTCATGTCGAGGTCCAACACCATCGTCTGCCCCGGCGGTAAGATGGACCTGGCCATGCAGTTGATCTTTACGCCTATGATCTGGCGCCTGCTGGAGTGCAAGAAGGAGTCCCAGGCGCGCACGCTGGTGGGAGTGCACTCATGAGCACAACCGCCTTGCGGAAAGCGGCACGCCACGAGTCGTCCGCGAATTTCCGGGCGCTCGTGTTCGATGTGGATGGCACCCTCGCCGACACCGAGGAGCTGCATCGGCAGGCGTTCAACGAAGCTTTCTTCTCCTGTGGCGTGCAGTGGCGCTGGGGGCCGGCGCTCTACGCGGAGCTTCTCCAGATCACAGGCGGCAAGGAGCGCATCGCGCACTACATCAGCCGGCAACAGCTCCCCGCCGCAGAAAGGGGGCGGCTTTTGCGGCTCATACCGCAAATGCATGCTGCCAAAACCCGTCTGTATCGCGAGCTCATCGCGCTCGGCCAGCTGCGCCCACGCTCCGGGGTGCTGCGTTTGATGGCCGAGGCGCGCCAGGCAGGTGTCAAGCTCGCGATAGCCTCTACCACCTCACCTGAGAATGTTGAATCCCTTTTGCTTGCGAGCTTCGGGCACGACGCGCCGCGCTGGTTCAGCGCTGTTGCCACGGGCGACATCGTGTTGCGGAAGAAGCCCGCGCCCGATATCTACAAGGTCGCCCTCGAAATGCTGAGGATGCCTGCCGAGACGGCAGTTGCCGTGGAGGACTCGGAGCTGGGCGCGCGGTCCGCGAAGGCCGCTGGGCTCTTTACCGTGGCGACCCCGAGCCTGTGGACCATCGGGCAGGACTTTTCTTCTGCCGACCTCGTCCTGACATCCCTGGGCGATCCTGACAAGCCCCTGTATGCCATTGACGAGCTGCGCATCGGCGCGAAGTACCTGGGACTCGAGCAGCTGGGCAGGCTGCATGCAGCCTCATTCGCTGGTGGGGGTGAGCGATGAGTGCGCTGCCTGAACCCGGTCCCATACCTGGAACCAAGGCGTCGCGACGTGATGTCATCAATGTACTGCGTGTCCTTGCGATGGATGCGGTCCAGAAGGCGAGCTCCGGACACCCCGGAATGCCGATGGGGATGGCAGACATCGCGGCGGTTCTCTGGCGACGTCATCTGCGGCACAACCCCGCGAATCCGCGCTGGGTGGACCGCGACCGGTTCGTGCTCTCCAACGGCCATGGCTCGATGTTGCTGTATGCCCTGTTGCATTTGAGCGGCTACGGCCTGCCCATGGAGCAGCTCCAGCGGTTTCGACAGCTCCACTCCCAAACACCGGGTCACCCTGAATACGGCGTTACGCCGGGAGTGGAGACAACCACCGGTCCCCTCGGGCAGGGTCTTGCCAATGCTGTGGGCCTGGCGCTTGCCGAGAGGCTGCTGGCCGAGGAGTTCAACCGGCCCGGATTCGAGATCATCTCCCACTATACGTATGTCTTTGTGGGTGATGGTTGCCTCATGGAAGGGGTGTCGCACGAGGCTTGCTCGCTGGCCGGCACTCTGGGGCTGGGAAAGCTCATCGTTTTCTATGATGACAACGGGATCTCGATCGATGGTCGTGTCGAGGGTTGGTTTACGGACGATACGCCGCAGCGATTCGAGGCATACGGCTGGCATGTTGTCCGCGATGTCGATGGCCATGATACTGAAGCCATAGAGCGGGCGATCTACACCGCGAAAGCGGCACGCTCGCAGCCATCCTTGATCTGCTGCAAGACGATTATTGGCAAGGGCGCACCGACGAAGGCGGGTAGTCACGAATCCCACGGCGCTCCGTTAGGTACTGCTGAGATCGCGGCTACGCGTGCGGCATTGGGTTGGCCTCATCCGCCGTTCGAGATTCCCCGGGAAATCTATGACGCGTGGGATGCGCGGGAAGCCGGCGCCAACGCTGAAGGCACTTGGCAGCTCAGAGTTGGGCAATATACCGAAGCCTACCCGCAGCAGGCGCGGGAGTTGCGCCGCCGCTGGCGCGGTGAGCTACCCGAAACGTTCCGCGAGCGAATCGGCGAGTTGCTGACTAGAGTGCGGGCGAAAGCGCAAAACATCGCGACTCGCAAGGCGTCCCAGGACGTGCTCGAGGGATTGGGCCCGGTGATGCCCGAGTTGCTCGGTGGCTCGGCGGACCTTGCAGGCTCGAATTTGACTCTATGGTCCGGCTCCCGCGCGGTCACGCGAGACACGCACGGTAACTACATCCACTACGGCGTGCGTGAGTTTGGCATGGCGGCCATCATGAATGGCATTGCCCTGCATGGCGGGCACATTCCTTACGGCGGCACCTTCCTGACTTTCTCCGACTACTGTCGCAATGCCTTGCGCATGGCGGCCCTCATGAGGATTCGCTCGATCTTCGTGTTCACGCATGACTCCATTGGCCTGGGGGAGGACGGGCCGACCCATCAGCCGATAGAGCACTTGGCCAGCTTGCGCCTGATTCCGAATCTAGACGTATGGCGCCCGTGTGATACGGAAGAGTCGGTGCTTGCGTGGGCGGCGGCATTGGAGCGGCGCGAGGGTCCAACCTGTCTGGTCTGCAGCCGGCAGAACCTTCCTTTTCAGAAACGCGCGGAGCATCTCATCGGCGAGATACGGCGCGGCGGCTATGTGCTCGTGGAGCCGACGGTTGCGCCTCACGCCGTGATCGTGGCCACGGGCTCGGAAGTATCGCTGGCGGTGGAGGCGCAAAAGCTGCTGATGCTGGAGGGTATCCCCGTTCGAGTGGTCTCGATGCCCGCCACGACAGTATTCGATCGGCAGGAGGCGTCCTATCGGGACAGCGTGCTACCGCAGCGCCTGCCGTGTCTCGCGGTGGAGGCAGGAGCAAGCGACCTGTGGCGCAAGTACGTGGGGTCTACCGGCGGGGTGTTGGGCATCGACCGATTCGGCGAGTCCGCGCCCGCCGGGGAGTTGTTCGAGCTGTTTGGCTTTACTCCCGGGCGGATCACGAACGCGGTAAAGGCACTGCTTCTGTAGGCGGCACATTCCATGCTGGAGTCCTGCTCCCATGAAAGTGACTGTCTGCCAGCTTCACAACGCAGGCGGCGCGTTTGCCGCCGACTGGGACCGTCTGACCGCCCATGTCCGGTCGGAACGCAGCGACCTGGTTCTGCTGCCTGAGATGCCGTTCTACCCTTGGTTCCCGACTTCGCGGCACTTCGATGCTGAGGTTTGGAAGGCTGCGCTCGATGCCCACGATCTGTGGGAGAAGCGCCTGCCGGAGCTTGCGCCGGCCCTGCCTTTGGCAACGCGCCCCATCGACTTCGGCAACGTGCGGTATAACGCCGGCTTCATCTGGCAGGAGGGCGAGAGCCTCATCGAAACCATTCATGTGAAGTGTTGCGTTTCGAGCCAGGAGGGCGCCTGGGAAAGCGTGTGGTACACGGGAGCCGTTCCGGATTTCGAGACAGTCAGCGTGGCGAGCGGCAGGGTTCGCGTGGGGATGCTCATCGGGTTGGAGCTGTGGATGCCTGAGCAAGCGCGGCTTTATGGCCTCGATGGCGCGCAGGTCATTGCAATACCGCGGGCGGATAGTTCGCCGGACAAGGATCCCGAAGGTGCCAACGAATGGCTGAGTGGCTGTATTGCCGCCGCGAAGGCCGCTGAGGCCTATTGCATCTCATCCAGCCGCGGTATCCACGGCAGCGGCGTGGGCGGCCCGGGTTGGGTGATCTCCCCGCAGGGCGAGGTGCTGGCGACAACCTCGGGCAAGCGGCCATTCTCGACGGTTGAGATCGACGTGGATGCGATGGCTCAACGGGCGAGGGTGCCTTCGATCAAGACGGCACCCTTGGGATAGGCTCCACGGCAACCAGCAGATCTGCCATATCATCGGCGTGCTCTTCCTCCTTCGCCAGGATCTCCTCCATCATGATCCGCGAGGTGGGGTCTCGGTCTCCGAAGAAGCGCACGATCTCCCGATAGGTCTCGATGGCGATGCGCTCCGCAATGAGATCCTCCCGTATCATGTCCGCGAGCGAGCTCCCCTCGCGGTACTCGCTGTGGCTGCGCTCTGTCAGAATGGCTGGATTCATATCCGGCTTGCCGCCCAGTTGCTTGATCCGCTCGGCGATCCGCTCGGCATGCTCCTGCTCTTCCGCCGCGTGCTCCTTGAACTCCTCCTTGACCGATTGGGAATGTATGCCCGTGGCCATCAAGGAATGGAAGCTATAACGCAGCACACAGACGATCTCGGTCGCCAGCGCCTCGTTCAAGATATCGATGGCCTGCTTGCGGTCGAGCTTGTAGTCCTCGGTAACAGCCCCTTGCGTGATCTGTTTCCGGGCGCGCGCGCGGATTTCCTGTAACTGACTGATGTGACTCATAGCTCCTCCTGGGTGCGACCCGTCGGGAAGAAGCAAATTGCGCGCCTGCGCTCTCGAGGGCGTGCATGCGCCTTGCAAATGGCAAACACTTCGCCGCGGAGCGCTGGTGTGCCGAAGGTAGACGGGTCGATTACGTGGGAGGTAATTGGTGCCGCGAAGGACCTGTACTACGATGCTTTTTATGAACACCTCCGCCGCCAGTCTCAGACCAAACACTTCCGCAGTCCCGGTGGGCGCGTTGTTACGCACGTGGCGCGAGCGACGGCGGCTGAGTCAACTCGAGCTGGCGGGAGCCGCCGCTATTTCCGCCCGGCACATCAGCTTCCTGGAGACGGGACGCTCAACACCGAGCCGCGGAATGCTGTTGAGGCTTGCCGAGCGCCTGCAGATTCCCCTGCGGGAGCGCAATACGTTACTTCTTTCGGCGGGATATGCGCCCATGTATGCGGAACGCCGCTTGGATGATCCAGCGTTGCAGCAGGCCCGGCGCGCCGTCGAGCTGGTGATTGCCGGCCACGCACCTTTCCCAGCATTGGCGGTGGATCGTCATTGGACACTTGTCTCGGCGAATGCCTCGGTCGATCTGCTCCTGGCTGGCGTAGCGCCGAGCCTGCTGGAGCCGCCCGTGAATGTTCTGCGCCTGGGGTTGCACCCTGACGGGCTGGGACCGCGGGTCGAAAACTACACTCAGTGGCGGGACCACACGATCACACGTCTGCAACAGCAAGTGGCCGCGACTGCCGATCCCATTCTCGAGGAGCTGCTCGCCGAGCTGGAGTCATATCCACTGATCTCCAGGGGGGAGGGGACAACGGACAACAGTCCCAACGAAGCGGGTTACGGGGGTGTGGTCGTGCCATTCCGCGTACGTACCGACCTCGGCGTGCTTTCTTTCATCAGCACCACCACCGTGTTCGGCACGCCACTCGACATCACGCTCGCGGAGCTGGCGGTCGAATCATTTTTTCCCGCGGACCCCCAAACCGCTGAAATCCTGAGTCGTATCGCCCGGTAGCGCGCGGCGCCTTCCGATGGTACAAACCGTTCATGCCCGAACGCACACTTCAGTCCGATGACCGAGCGGTTAGCGAGGGAATCCCCGGTGGGGAAGTCGTCGACCGATTGACCGATGCCGGTTACGCCTTCCTTTCCGCCTCTGAGGCGGCATCTGTCTTCGGTCTGGACCTGGCTCGTCTGAGTGCGCTGCGCGAGACCTGGTCTCGGCTCCCTCGCGACACCTATCTGCGCGATGGTGGGACCTATCGCTCACGGCGACACAGCTGTTTTGTGGAGAACCTACCCGCAGGTGTTCTGTCCGCCATACCCCGGCGGCCCCATTGGCAGCCAACCTCCTACAATGCCCTGCACGGCGGTATGGAGCGCTGGTTCGAGCCTATCGAGCCGGAGGTGTCGAGCGCCCCGGTGTGGTGCCAGTTGGTCGCAGCCCTCGGGTCCCTTTTCGGCCAGCGCCGGCCAGTCAACCAATGGTTCATCGAAGCGCACCAGTTCCGCATCGATACCAGCAACGGTATCGGTCGCCCCACCCCCGAAGGCGCTCACCGGGACGGTGTGGACTTTGTCGCCGTGATCCTCGTCAATCGCCGCAACGTGCGTGGCGGTGAAACCCATGTGTTCGATGCCTCCGGCCCATCCGGAGTTCGTTTCACCATGCAGGAGCCCTGGTCCATGCTCCTCATGGACGACGCTCGGGTCATCCACGAAACCACCCCCATCCAACCCGATCGGGATCAAGGGTTCCGGGACACCCTCGTCATTACGTACCGCGCCGAAGGCTTCCAGGCCGCCCCTACCGGGGCGTGAACGAAGGCGACGGCTGACCGTCGATCCACGTCTCCAGGACGTTGAGCTCTTCATCCGCCAGCACCAGGTTGGCGCGGAAGCCTGCCCGGATACGGCCGATTTCGTGGGCGAGCCCAAGGAATTCGGCCGGATAGCAACTCGCCATCCGAACCGCCTCGGCAAGTGGGAGCTGCAGGAGCTTCATGGCATTGCGCACGCAACTGGCCATGTCGATGTTGGAGCCAGCCAGCCGGCCGTCCTCGTCGACACAAACCGTACCGTTTACGGCGATTTTCCGGCCCTGCAGATCGAATGATGTGACGTTCGTCCCCACACTGGGCATCGCATCCGTCACCAGCATGAAGCGGTTGTGCGGCTTGCAACGCAGGGCGATGCGTAGCACGACAGGGTCGGTGTGCTCGCCGTCAACGATGATGCCACACCAACTGCCCCGATCGTCGAGCGCCGCGCCGACTACTCCGGGCTCGCGCCCGGTGAGTTGCGACATCGCATTGAACAGGTGAGTAAAGCCGGTCAAGCCATGTCGCAGGGCGGTTGCGATTTCCTCGTAAGTCGCATTGGTATGGCCGGCCGACACCACCACGCCTGCCTTGACGAGCTTCTGAATGATTTCCGGTGTGGTCATTTCGGGAGCGAGGGTGACGAGCGTCTTGCCGCCGCGCAGAGAGATCAACAATCCGACCGCGCTGGTATCCAGCTCGCGCAATTTTGCGGGGTCGTGGACGCCCTTGCGTGCGACATTGAGGAATGGCCCCTCGATGTGAATACCCAGCACACCCGGCACGCCAGCCTGGATCGCACCTTGGACCGCGGCGATCGCCCGGGCCACCACGTCCAGGTCCGCGCTGATGAGTGTTGGGAGAAAGCCTGTTGTGCCGAATTTGCGATGCGCATTACCGATGGCGCGGATGGTTTCGACGCTCGGAGCGTCGTTGAAGAGCACGCCGCCACCGCCATTCACTTGTGAGTCAATGAACCCCGGCAGCAACAGGTGACCCTGGAGATCCTGGCGCTGCGCAGTCCTGCAGCGCGGATCCGACTCGGGTACGACATCGATGATGCGGCCGGCTTCAATGAGCACGCACCGGCCTTCCACCAGGCCATCGTCTCCGAGTACCTTCCCGTTGACCAATGCGACAGCCATCAGACGGTCTCGGTCACTTTGTTCAAATAGGGCGGCCGGTCGGGATTGAGTCCGCGCGCGAGCGACAGGGCATTCACCATGCGGTAGAAACTCTGCACCAGCAGCATTGGCTGCAGCACGCGGTTGGCTGTTTGCGTCGGCAGAATGAGCGCGCGCGGGACTTTGGCGCCTGCGACCATCACATCGGCGCGTCGTCCCGCAAGCTCGGTGGCCAGAGATTCGACTCCGGCATGAGTCGCGTCGTCCTGCGCGAATATCAGAACGGGAAAGCCGGCACGAATGAGCGCCATGGGGCCGTGCCGGACTTCCGCGGAGCTCACCGCCTCGGCGTGCAACCCACAGGTTTCCTTGAATTTCAGTGCGGCCTCCTGTGTCACGCCGAGACCCAGCCCACGCCCGAGAACGTACAGATCGGAAGCAAGCCTCAAGCGGGACACGGCAGGTGACCAATCCAACTGCCACGCCTGTTCGAGAAGTACTGAAGCCTCTTGCATGGCTTCGAGCAACTCCGCCTCGCGTGCCCAGCTCCCGACGAGTTGGATGATGGCAGACAACGAGGCGATATAGGACTTCGTCGCGGCTACACTGCGCTCGATTCCAGCGCATAGCGGCACCGTGAAATCCGCAGTGAGCGCGAGAGGGGAGTTTTCCGCGTTGACCAGAGCTACGACGAGCGCGCCGGCTTCTTTGGCCGCGCGCACGGTCGCCAGGAGATCGGGGCTCGCGCCTGATTGCGAGATGGCCAGAAACAGGGTGCCGGCGAGGTCAGGGGTCGAGTCGTAGACGGAGCTCACGGAGGGCGCCGCCGACGAAGTCAGAATATTGAGGCGCGTTTCGATGAGGTATTTCGCGAATGTAGCTGCGTGATCCGAGCTACCGCGCGCGCAAGTCACAACGGCCCGCGGCGCAAGGTGACGCAGTCGCTCCCCTAGGCGCCCGAGTCGCTCCGCATTCGCCGCTAGCTGCTCGCGAACCACCTGCGATGCCTGTTCGGCCTCGCAGTACATCTGCGTTGAATTCTCTGGCGGGTTCACGATGAGATACTGAGCTCGGCGACGAAGTCGTAGATGTCGCCCCGATAGTAGGATTGTGTGAATTCCACAGCGCTGCCGTCCTTGAGAAAGCCGAGGCGTTCGACCAGGAGCCCCGCATCTTTCTCCTTCGCTTGCAACAGCTCCCCTTGATCCGCAGTAAACAACACAGCGCGCAGCCTTTGCAATGCGCGCACGGGCCGATTTCCGGCACGCTCCAGCGCCTCGTACAGAGAGGATTCGACGGAGTCCAGGGAGGGCAGCGCGGCAGCCAGAATGGTCGCGTACTCGACGGCCATCGGCGCGTCATCGGCGAAGCGGATCCGGTGAAACCGAAAGACCGGAGTGCCGGGACTGGAGCGTAACGTGAGAGATTCCTCGGGAGTCACCGTTCCCGCAGATCGACGCAACCAAACACTGCGCGGGTTGCGGCCACGGGCCCGCATGTCTTCCGAGAACGATGTCAGTTTCGAGAAGTTCTTCTCGACACGGGCGCACACGAAGGTGCCGGAGCCTTGGCGCTTGACCAGCATGCCTTCGTGCACCAGTCCGTCGATCGCCTTGCGCACAGTGATGCGCGATACGGAGAACTCGCTCGCGAGGTCGCGCTCGGGCGGCAACGCGTCATCCGGACTGAGAATCCGGGTCTCGATGGCCTGGCGTAGCGCACGCTGCAGCTGTTGGTAGAGGGGGAGGCTGCTCGATTCATCGAGCCGGCCCACGGCCTGGGACAGGGGCGTCAACGGCATATTCCAGCCTTGTTGGTTGGCAGCTCTCATATTACCAATATCGTACCACTATGTTGTTGGAAGCATACAGGTCTCTTTATATACCATTGATCTATAAGAAAAAATACTTTGAAAGGTATATTGGTCTACACGGGTATAGCTTTCGTGAGCAACTGGTATTATATTGGCACTTAACTGGTCCCAGGCATAGTATGTCCGCGCGGCGCCCGACAGAAGAATCCATGGCCTCGCGGTAATGAGGGCACATGGCGTGGGTCGCATCGACGACTAACACAAACCATCAGGGGTAATCGGTACATGAGAATTGCAAGGTCGACGTTGATTGGAACCGCGGTAGCTTGGGCCTTGTTCGGGCCGAACGCCCACGCCGCCGATGGCCCCGCAGGAGCTGCGCCCGCAACGAGCGATCAAGGCGCCTCCAATCTCGAAGAGGTTGTGGTCACCGGCATCCGCCGCTCGGTGCAGGAGTCGCTGGACGCCAAGCGCGACGCGGTGACCGGGCAAGAGGTGATCAGTGCCGAGGACATCGGCAAGATGCCCGACAAGAACGTCGCCGACTCCCTCGCGCGCATTCCCGGTATCACGACGAGCTCCGCGGGCGCCAACGAGGGCGGCTTCGATGAGAACGACCGTGTCAGTATGCGCGGTACGAACCCCAGCCTGACCCAGACTCTCGTCAACGGACATAATGTCGCCGCCGGCGATTGGTTCGTGCTCGACCAGACTGGAACTGTCGGACGCAGCGTCAGCTACACCTTGTTGCCCTCGGAGATTGTCAGCCAGGTTGTGGTGAACAAGACCTCGAGCGCTTCGTTGGTCGAAGGCGGGGTAGCCGGTTCTGTCAATATCGTCACCCGCAAGCCCCTCGAGTTCACAAATCCGCTGACCCTGCAGGGCTCGGCCGGCGCGGTGTATGCAGCGTTGCCCTCCAAGGCCGATGGTCAGTACAGCGCACTCGGCAACTGGAAGAACGATGCCAACAATTTCGGCATCATGCTGCAATTGTTCTCCGAGACGCGGCATCTGCGTCGGGATGGCGTGGAGATCCTCGGTTACGACACGATCGCAGCCAAAGATGCCAAGGGCAACCCGACCCCGATCGTCGCAGCACACCCGGATCTGGCGAACGTGCAATATCCGACCATGATCGGCGCGGCGTTCTTCGAGCAGAAGCGCCAACGTAATGGCGGGCTGCTCGACATCGAATACAAGCCCAGCGACGATGTGACTCTCGACCTGTCGGGGTTCCACTCGAAGCTGGCCGCCGGCAACATCAACCGCAACTATCTGATGTGGTCGACGCATTTCGTGGCTTCGGGTACGGGCCAGGCGCCCGATCCGGGCTACGTTGTGAGAAACAACACCATAGTGTCAGCTAGCTTCGCGCCCGTTGCCGGGACCGCCTACGGAGTGTACGACCAGATTGCGCGTCCCGATGAGTCCGCGACTGCGAACTTCGTGAATCTGGACGGCACCTGGAATGCCAGCGATGCGCTGAGTTTCCTGGGCCAGGTCGGCTACTCGTGGGGTGACGGCAAGACCCCGACCCAGAATGTGTCCGAGACCAACCCCGCGGTAGGTGCAGGAGCCGCCTATACACTGCACGGGCTCAACAGCGCACCCAGTTTCAATCTGGGCGCCACCGACAACACGACGCCATTTCCTGGCGGGGCGCCGGTCGCCTTCGGCTGGATATTCGGCGATCAGAACATCGATGTGCAGGATCGGGAGCGCTGGGCCAAGATCGACGGCGACTACAAGATCCACGACAGCGCGTGGACCGATTTGAAGTTCGGCGTGCGCTATGAAAAGCACGATCGCACCTCGAACAACGTGATTGGTCAGGGTCCCACGACGGCCGGGCAGAGCCCGGCCAACTATCCGGCCACTTTTGGGCACTATCCGTCGGACTTCAACAGCTTCGGCGGCTCCATCCCCTCCAACATCTGGACCTGGAGCCCCGAGCAGCTCGCCGTTTACGACGGGTCCGGCCATGTCAACCGCGATCCGATTACACGCCTCGACTGGAACTCGATGTTCGGGGTGCACGAGAAAGACACGGCTGGCTATGTACAGGCCGATTTCAAGGGCGAGCGTTGGGCTGCGAATGTCGGAGTTCGATACGTCCGCACGGAAGAGAGCATATTGACCTATACAGGTGTGGACGCGTCCACTCCCGGGGCGATAACGACCTCTGCCTTTGGCCCATTCATTCCGGTTAACACTGAACACACCTACAACGATGTGCTCCCGAGCGCCAACCTGAAGCTGGATCTGACGTCAGATCTCGTAGCGCGCTTTGCGGTTTCCGAGACGATGACTCGCGCGGACTATTCGGCGTTGGCCGGCTTTACATCGCTGGGCGCGCCGCCACAGGGAGGTGCGGTGGGCAGCGGCTCGGGCGGTAACCCTGACCTCAAGCCCATTCGCTCGACCAACTTCGACGGCGGGCTGGAGTGGTACTTTGCCAAGCGCTCGCTATTGGCGGCGACGCTGTTCTACATGGACCTGCGGAACTATGTCGCGTATGGAACGGTGAACAAGAACGAGTTCGTTTACGGCGCTGGGGTCCCGAACGGCGGCCAATCCCTGCCTTACGCGTTGACGACGCCGATCAACTCCAAAGGCAGAGTAGAAGGCCTGGAATGGGTCTATCAGCAAGCCTTCACCGATAACTTCGGCTTCATCGGCAATTACACCTATGCGGACGGCAAGCAGACTTCGCTGGTCCCGGCCGGCGGAGATGCGCGGCTGGTGGGTACATCAAAGAACACGTACAACGTGCAGGGATACTTCGAGACGCAGCACTTCAGTGCCCGCATCGCATATACCTACCGTTCGGCGTTCTACAGCGGCCTTGATCGCAACACCGCGTTCTCGCAGGACGCGATCGGCTCCCTCTCGGCATCCCTCGGCTACACGATCAACGACAACTTTTCGATCACTTTCGACGCCCAGAATCTGAACAACCCGACACTCAGATACTACGCACTCAATCAGGATCAACCCCGTGCGTTTTACAAGAGCGGGTCGCAGTACTACCTGACTGTGCGCGCGAAGCTGTGAGAAGGCGCTGCGGCCGCCGGGCCTGAGGAGGCCTGGTGGGCGCGGGGTCACGGCTCATGACGACCGCGACGCTATTCAACTATTCCTACCGGGCGCAGCGCGGCAGAAACCTGCCGCCTGCGCCTGCAAACATGCGGCGTATCGTCATCGTCGGGGGTGGCTCGGCGGGTTGGATGACAGCACTGACTTTTGCACGCTCGCTGCTCGAGCGCGGCGTGCAGATCACGGTGCTCGAATCCCCCATGGTTGGCACGATCGGAGTAGGCGAGGGCTCGACACCCTGGCTCCGCGGTTTCTTCGACAGCCTCGACATCGAAGAGGGCGAATGGATGCCCGCGTGCCATGCGACCTACAAGTGCGGCATCACGTTCGCCGGGTGGTCGACGAAGCAAGGTTTCGAGAGCTATTTTCATCCCTTCGCGTCGATGTTGGACAACTTGACGATGACGCAGTTTGTCCATAACGTCGAGGCACGCATCGGTGGCGCGAACGTGTACGCGCACCCGGATCGCTTCTTCATTGCCAGCCGACTGGCTGCCACGCGGCGCGCTCCAAAAGCACCCGAGAGCTTCCCGTTCGACGTGTGGCACGGCTATCACTTCGACTCCGTGTTACTCGGGCAGTTCCTCCAGCGTAAGGCTCTGGAGCGAGGCGTTCGCTACAAAAGCTGTCATGTAACTCACACGACGCTCGCGACCGATGGGGCGATCGCCTGGGTTGGGACGGACGAGGGCGAGCGTATCGATGCGGACCTGTTCGTTGACTGCACCGGGTTCGCGGGGCTGCTGATCGACAAGGCGTTGCAAACTCCGTTTGTGAGCTTTGCCAGCAATCTATTCAACGACGCCGCCGTGGCGCTTCCCTCGCCGATCGGCCAGGAGAAGATCTCCGTAGAGACGGTCTCCACGGCTTTGCGACACGGTTGGGCGTGGAAGATTCCGCTTACCAGCCGCTACGGCAACGGCTATGTCTATAGCACCCGGTTCTGCTCGCCGGACGAGGCGGAAACCGAGCTACGACAGCATCTGGGTCTGCTCGAGTCGGACGCTCCGGCGCGACACCTCAAAATGAAGATCGGTCGAGTGACCCGGCACTGGAACAAGAATTGCCTGGCCGTTGGACTGTCGCAGGGCTTCATAGAGCCTCTGGAGGCGACGGCGCTGCTCTTCATCCAACAGACTGCCGCCCTGTTCGTGGAATTCCTCGAGCAAGCGGATCTGGGCGAAGAGGCGCACGAGCGCTTCAATCGACGCGTGAACGATCATTTCGAGGGTACGCGCGACTACATCGTGACCCACTACAAGACCAATAGTCGCCGCGATACGGAATACTGGCGTGCCAACGCCGCGAATCTCGACCTCTCGGATGACCTGAAGAAGCTTTTCTCGGCGTGGATGGGCGGGAAGAGCATTGTTCCAGGGGTGCGTGAGCAAGTGATCGGCAGGGGGTATCCGCTCTTCTCCTGGTACGCCATCATGGCCGGCATGGGCATTTTCCCCGACGCGGATGCACTGCGGCCGCCAACCCCGCGGGAGGCTCGCTACAGTATGGCGGAGATCGACAATCTGTTGGAGCGGAGTGTCCGCAATTTCCCGGACCACGCGGAGGCACTCGCCCGCATCGCGCCGCGACGGAACGAGGAGTCCTTGCAGATCTACTTCTGGTAGAAGCCTTGGTCGCAGCACCCATTCAAGAGCTGTCCGCGTTGGATGATGAAACCATCCGGCGTGATGTTCTTACGGGTGAGCGCCCCGCGGTGCTGCGGGGGCTCGTCAGTAAATGGCCGGCCGTGACGATGGGCTCGCCATTGGCGGTCGTAGAATATCTACGGCGGTTCGACACGGGCAGTCTGGTTGACGCCATCATGACGCCGCCGGAGATCCAGGGAAGGGTTTTCTATGATAGCGCCATGAATGGCTTCAACTTTGTACGCAACCGGCTGCCCATCAGCGCGGTGGCCGAGCAGGTGTTGCGTTATTCCGGGTTCGAGCGGGCGCCAGCGGTTGCCGCGCAGAGCGCGCTCCTGCGCGACTGCCTGCCTGGATTTTCCGCCGAGAATGTCTTGACGGTCCTCGATAGCGCCATCCTGCCACGCATCTGGCTGGGCAACGCCATCACCACTCCCACTCACCTGGACGAATGGAACAACATCGGGTGTGTGGTCAGCGGCCGGCGCCGGTTTACTCTCTTTCCCCCCGAGCAGATCGCGAATCTCTACATTGGACCGCTCGATTTCGCGCCGACCGGCGCGCCAATGAGCCTGGTGCCACTTCACGACCCTGACTTCCAGCGCTTCCCGCGATTCCGAGCAGCGCTGGCGGCGGCAGTCAGCGCGGAGTTGGGGCCGGGAGATGCGATCTACATTCCGCCTCTCTGGTGGCACCATGTCGAGTCGCTGGAACGTTTCAATGTGTTGGTCAACTACTGGTGGCATGGCGCCGGCGGTCCTCCCGCCGGGGCGCCCGCTGGTTTTGACACGCTGCTGCACGCGATAGTGAGTCTCCGGACGCTACCGCCGGCCACGCGCGAGGCATGGCGGGCGATTTTCGACCATTTCGTGTTTGGCATGCAGGTTGGGGTGACCGAGCACATCCCTGAGCATCGCCGCGGCATCCTGGGCAAGTTATCGCCCGCCGAAGTTGCCAGCTTGCTTGCGCACCTGGTGGAGCGTCTGAAGAAATGATCGTGGCGATCGACCCCTCAGGTGTAACCAAACGCCGTCATGAGCGGTTGCAGACGTGTTCGGTAGGGCTTCAGTTGCTGCGCGTAGTGCCGGTGCCGGTTGAGCGAGCGGTCATGGAGACCCCCGGGCTTACGCCCATCGTCGGGAAGGCCTATGTACTCGAACAGCTTGCGCGCTTGCCCGGCCGGATCGGCTATGAGGGCTTCGTATTGCACGACGTAGTCGCCCGGGTCCAATTCGCGCCGATAGTGCTGGAACAGATCGAACATGGCCGCGAGGTGATGGACGGTATCCTCGATCCGGTATGCACAGTTGAAGCCCTGCGTGACATGGTTGGACAGCATGGAGACACAGATGTCCAAAGGATGGCGCGTCACGTAAACGATCTTGGCCTGTGGAAAGGCTATTTTCAGCAGCGGCAGGTACAGCTCGCCGAGCGGTGCCCGGTCGGTGAAGAAATCTCCGTCACTTTCCAGCGGGACGTTGTGTTCGGCGCGCGCCAGGTAGGCGTCGCGCAAGAGAGTACCCAGATGGCGCTGGTCCGCGGTCCAGCTCAATGCAAGATTCTCCGGGAAGGACTGGCTCATGGGTCCACCGGGCTGGCCCATCGGTCCTCTGACCGAGCGGCTAGCGAGGGAATCCCCAACGGGGACGGGCTGGCCCATGGGTCCCCCGGGCTGCTGTGTGGGGAGCGAATTCGCCACGAGTTGGCGCAAGTGCGGCAGAAGACCCAGCTCGCCGCCGCGCGCCACGCCGGGATGGCTGCAGATGACCTGTTCCACGAGCGCTATACCGGAGCGTGGAAAGCCCAGGATGAAGACCGGCTG
>Ga0105240_10001161_pt1 | contig 46154 bp, 42 predicted proteins | sample KBSC54metaG_FD_80426 | JGI IMG/M metagenome (GOLD analysis project Ga0105240, IMG submission 80426) | Corn rhizosphere microbial communities from Kellogg Biological Station, Michigan, USA - KBS C5-4 metaG | ecosystem: Host-associated > Plants > Roots > Rhizosphere > Soil | place: Michigan, USA... | reverse complement strand
GCACCAAACCGTAGTGGCGGCTCCCTGGGGGATAGTCTTCAGATTTTTTTCCACTTCCGGAAAGATATTTCCGTTGGCATCATGCGTTCCCATTTGCCGGAACAATTCCATAGGCGCTTCACGGCCCAGGTCGGTGCCGTTCACAGCCCCCGGATGCAGGGAATAGGCCCGGGGCCCGAATGCTCTACTACGGTGATCCAGTTCTACCGTAAATAGATTATTGGCGGTCTTCGATTGTCCATAGCCTTGCAAGGTCTGGTATTCCCTTCGTTCGAAATTAGGGTCCTCAAAATCGAATGGCGCTATCTGATGACCAAAAGAGGATACGGTCACCACTCTTGCGTTGCCGGCTTTTTTTAAGGTCGGCCATAATCTCGCCGTAAGCTGAAAGTGCCCCAGGTGATTGGTGGATAGCTGCGACTCATTGCCCCGACTGTCGCGGCGGAGCGGCACCCACATAATGCCTGCATTGTTCACCAATATATCCAGGTGGTTGTGGGCTGCCAGGAAGGTATTGGCGAATGCGTCGATAGAACGGGGATCCATCAGGTCCATGGGAGTAACGACTGCAGACGGAATATTTTCCAGGTTTTTGCGGGCTTTTGTAATGTCCCTGGCAGGTACCCAGACCCTGGCCCCGGCTTTTACAAAAGTTTTTACTGTTTCCAATCCGATACCGGTGTATCCCCCGGTGACGATCGCGATCTTACCCGCGAGGTCGATGCCTTTGATAACTTCGTCGGTGGTGGAGGCGGACGAAAAACCTGATCCGAGGGGCGTTTGCAATGCACCGTCGTAGTTGTCTATGCTTTTTAGCTTTTCCATTTGTGTTGTATTTTCACAAATGTAGAGCGACCTGCTTCAGGCGACTTTGTTCAGCATGTCAATTTTACTTTGTTTAGCGTGTCATTTCATTTCAACATAATAGATGTCGCCCAAGCCGTTGCCCGGGCTATGCATCCTCCCTTCAAAGGTCTTCATCTCTTCGCGCTGCGGTAACGTATCGACGATCTTGTTCCTGCTGCTGCCGAAGAAGAAAAATTTACCATCCCTGGTTACTTTGCCGCCCCATTCCGTTGCAGAAGAGTTGATAGGTTCAGGCAGCTTTTGGGCCAAACTCCAGTTCCCATTGACCCGGTGGCTGATGTAAAAGTCGGCATTCCCCAGCCCGTTCGGCCGCGTAGCCATAAAGATCAGGTAGCTTTCGTCAGGGGCGATGTAAGGTTCGTATTCATTGTCGGCGGTGTTGATGGAGTCGCCCAGGTTCTCGGGTGGAGCGTATTTGCCATCGACCCACCTGGAGACATAGATATCTGCCCTGCCTTTGCCGCCTTTGCGTCCCGAACCAAAATACAGGTTACCATTGTCAGCCAGGGTGGGAAAATATTCGCTGCTGCTGGTGTTGATGGTGCTGTCCAGGTGTATGGGTTTGCCCCAACCGTGGACCATGAGTTCCGTTTTCCAGATATCCCAGTCGGGTTTTGCCGGTTCACCTTCATGCACCGGACGATTGGAGACAAAATACAGTGTCTTCCCATCTTTGGTCACAAAAGGGTCTGCATCTGTATATTGACCCGAGAAGGGGGCGACCTGGGGCGTCGACCATTTGCCGTGGGTTTTATAAGAAACGCAGATGGAAAAGAATCCTGCGTCGGGAAGTCCTTTTAAAAAATACAGGGTATCACCGGTAGGTGAAAATGCGGGGTGGGTCTCATAATCGCCGGTGGAGATGATCCCTTCCTGAAATATTTGTACCTGTGAGATGGCGCTTTGACAAAAGCATTGCAATAGAATTAACAGCGGTAGTGTGACTATTTTCTGGTCCATAGGGGAATTTACAAAAAAAATGTAGATTTGGTGATCAAGGTATCTCACCATGTATTTTACACAGCTGCCTGACCACACCGATCCGGGTTTTGATGAACCGTTACATTTCAGCAGATTTGGGCAGCAGAACATCATTTTCAATGCGGTGTCGAGCAAAAGCCATTGCGATCGTCATGTAGGCTGTCTTTCGATAAAGACAATATGGAGCGGGGAGGAATGGTATGGGGTAGGTGGCCGCCGGCTGGCTGTAAGACCGGGGCAATTCCTGATACTGAACAATGACCAGGAATATTCCTGCAGGATCGATACCCCCGAAAAAGTCCGTGTCGTCTCTGTCTTTTTTAAAAAAGAATTTGCTTCTTCGGTGTTCCGCGACGTTCTGTCGGGAGAAGAAACCTTGCTGGACCAGCCGTCGGATACGGGCGGACAAACGCTGGAGTTTTTCCAGACCCTTGGCGAGGTGGATGCTGCGCTACAACAGCGCATCATGCGGCTTATCGCAGCGCTGGATGAATATGGATATGATAAGAACACGGTGGATGAGCACCTGATCTTTTTACTACATCATTTGATTCGTGCGCATAAAACAGAGGCGGCCCGTGCCAGGCGGGTATATGCGGTCAAGCCCAGTACCAGGGTGGAGATCTACAAACGGTTATGTATCGCCAAAGATCTCATGCACTCATCTTATATGGACAGTCCGGACCTGGAGGCCATCGGTAATGCGGCCTGTCTGTCCACGCCTCAGCTGGTGAGGCACTTTAAGGCTGCTTTTCAACATACGCCCCATCAGTACCTGGTCCGGATCAGGTTAAACCACGCCGCGAAGCTGTTACGACATACTTCCCTGCCCGTTCATGAGATCACATGGAAATGCGGTTTTGAGAATACCAGCGCCTTTTGCCGTGCGTTCAGGATGGAATACGGCGTTACGCCTACGTTTTTCAGGATGGCCGGTTGATGGAGTGGCTAACTGACGGAGTAGCCGTTCGATAAAATTGAGAATTTCTGCACATACCTTTTCTCCGGTGGATGTTAGATTCGGGCAAAAAAAGTATGATCAATAAATGGTTTTATGCGCCCCCGAGTCAGCTCGATCGGGGCCTGGATATCGTCCGTATTGCTATTGCGCTTATCACGCTGGTGCATCCTGTCTGCCGGATCATCGAAGGAGAGGTTCATGGGTTCGGCGTATTCCTGTCTTCGGATGGCTTTCCTCTTGGCGTTGCGCTTGCCTGGTTTATTACGCTTTTTCAGGCGGCGGCTTCTTTGGCAATGATCGTTCGCCGTCTGATCGTGCCTGCCTGTATCGGCAATATCATCATCTTTATTTTCGGGATCGTGCTCGACCATGCGCGCAGCGGCTGGTTTGTCGTGGGCGGTGGGACTAACGGAATGGAATACAGTGTCACGCTGATAGCTTGTCATGTTGCGCTCCTTTGGGCATATTGGCCGCAGAAGGAGTGAGGGCTGTGATGTTTTATTTGAACCTGTTCCAGCCCTCAATCTCCCTGTAGGGATGGGTTAAAAAATCCATTACGACCTTATTGAACTGATCCCTGTAGGTGATCGGCGTGGCATGACCCGAATTAGGCAATATCCATAAATATGAACGAGGGATCGACTGGGCGATCAACATGGTATGCCGGGGGCGCACTACATCATGGTCGCCGCCGATCACCAAGGTAGGACATTTTATCAACCCCAGGGCATCGGTACTGATGTGAGGTTCAAAAAGCAGGAGCCGGAAGACCTTTTTGTCGTTCTTAAGCTGTGGCGTCAACGGCAGCCGTTGCAGGCTATCCCAATCCGACAATACTGTCTTATAGACCCAGGTATCTACTGCGGTGGTATCGGGCCACAGATTCGCCCCTGTCACAGCCAGCTTTTTTACTTTTTGAGGGTGCCTGATGGCCAGCAGCAGTCCGTTGATGCCGCCATCACTCCAGCCTATCACATTGCAGGAATCGATCTTCAGGTGATCCAGCAGTGCGCTAAGATCGTCTGCCATCATTTCATAGGAGAGGGAGTCCCCATCGTCCCGGGAGTTGCCATGGGCCCGGCTGTCGGCAAGGATCACCTTGAATTTTTTTGAAAAATAGGGTACCTGATAAAGGAATTTGCTCATCCGGTCTGCATTGCCATGTATGAAGAGAAGGGGATCGCCTGATCCATAGACCTCATAATACATCCTGAAACCCCTGACATCGGCATAGTTGCCGGCGCTTTTGTTCCTGCCGACTGTCGTTGTATCCCAGGGGTTTTGAGGATGGCCTGTGACGGCGAGCTGCACTGCTGCGAAAAGGAGGATGACGGTCTTTTTCATGATCTAAAATTATATCCGTTTTTATCCTGTATGGACACGAGTTAGGCAACGGCGTATGGGGGAAGGGTATGGCAAAGGCAGCCTTCCTGCTGCTGAGCAACCTTACGACCAGGCCGTCGTCTCTTCGATCAACGACTGCATCAATTGCCCCGCTTTTTTATGCTTGAGCAGCGGTGCAATCTGCCCACCCCAGAACAATACCATATCCCATTTTTCCTTATCAAGGGCTGCCTTTCTTAGGGGTGACATAAATGTGGTCTGTAGAGGGAAGGGCAGGAAATTCTTTTCTCCACCTGACAGCTCTCTGGCTATCCTGCTGGTGAGACCACGGCCCAGCCTGCCGGTGAATGCCCGTGACAGGGTGGTGTATCTGGCCGCGTCGGAAAACAGCATTTGTCTGTGGATGGGCAGGGCGCCCGATTCATCACAGGCGAGGAAGGCAGTACCGATCTGCGCCGCATCCGCCCCCAGTGTCATGGCTGCTGCTATCCCCCGGCCATTGGCGATGCCTCCTGCGGCGATGATGGGCGTTTTTACTTTTTCTTTTATTAACTGCAGCAATACAAAAGTTCCGGTGATGGATGATTCTGACGAAGCCAGGAATGACGGTCGATGTCCTCCCGCCTCGAAACCCGAAGCGATGATCATATCCACTCCGGTAGCATCCAGGGCGATGGCTTCGTCAAGGGTGGTGGCGGCGCCGACGGTTGTGATGCCGCGCTTACGGCATTGTTCGAGGATGTCGGCGGACAGGATGCCGAACATAAAGCTAAAAACCCTGGGACGGATGTCGAGGATTACCTGCAGCTGGTTTTCAAATCGCGACTTGAAAGGCGCGGGCTTTTCGGGTAAGGGTATGCCAGCTTCATCAAAGTAAGGTTTAAATACCTTTTTCGCCTGCTCATATTGCTCATCTGTGACAATGCCGCCGGGTGCATCGGTATCAGACACCCACAGGTTGAGGTTATACGGCTTGTCGGTGGCTGCCTTGATCTGTTTGTCCAGGTCATAAATTTCCTGCGGGGTGAGGGTATAGGCCCCGTAACCACCCAGTCCACCGGCATTGGATACAGTGGCTACTAATTCCACGGAGGAGAGGCCGCCGCCGAACGGCCCTTGCAGGATGGGATAATCAATGGCTAACAGTTCTGTCGCTTTTGTGTTGTACCACATAGTTGTAGTTAGGATACAAAAATACTTATTAGTGTCCAACCGGAAATGGCCGCTATGGCTCGAGGATCTCTTTTAATTTGGCAAGCGCTGCAGTCCAAAAACCCTGGGAATGTTCAGCAAATGTTTGCCCTTCTTTAAAAACGGAGAAATCACCCTGCTCGACGCTGACAGTAGTTACCCCTTCAGAAGCCGACTGAAGCCTGAACACGACCGTATTGTAAAAGGCGGATTCGTCCGGGTAACCATATCCCGGGTAATAAAAAGTAAACTGCAGCTCCTTGTTCTCCTCCATTACCGTTATAATACCTCTGGCGTTATCGTTGGGTTTTTCTTCATGTCTGCCTATCCAGCGCAGCTCAGCACCTTTTTCCCATGTCGAAACGGGCTTCATACCCAGCATAAATGTCTGCACTGTCTCAGGGGTAGTTATCGCTTTCCAAACCTTTTGGACAGGTGCATTGATGGTGATGTCCCCTTTTGCTATGATCTTGTTTTCCATGATTGTCGAATTTGAATATTTTTATATCGATGGAACAAAGCTACTACGGCTGATAAAGGCGGATATAGCAAATTTCAAAACAAGAATTGCAAAAATCAAAGGTTGGCTTTCCGGTACTGGGCGGGGGTCAGCGACGTATTCTTTTTAAAAAGGTTATTGAAATGCGCTGGTTCTTCAAACCCCAGCCGGAAAGCAATCTCTTTCACCGACAAGTCCGACTGGAGGAGCAGGGACTTGGCATGGTGAACCAAAAGATCAAGTATCAGCTGTTTGGCTGTTTTGCGGGTGGCCCTTTTTGCCATGGCATTCAGATAATTGGGATGAATATTCAGCTGTTCTGCATACCAGGCGGGCGAGAAATGAGCGGAGCTTAGATCCTCTTTTTTTGAAAGGGTGCGTTCGATCAGGGATTGATATTGGGCGATGAGATTGATCTCTGTCTTGTTGCGGGCGTCCGTGCCGCTAAAGCTGATATCCGCCACTTCTCTTCTGATCAGGTGCAGCAATAGGTTCAGATAGATCTCTATTAGCTTGAATTTGTCTTTTTTACCGGACTCGAATTCGGTGAGGATATTCCTGAACACCGGAAGCAATTGGTCGACGGCATCATCTGACAATTTTATTGGATGCACATTATCCAGTCGCAGAAATGGGAAGTCTTCGAGGAAATCGGCTCCAAAAGTGCATTGGTCGAGAAAATCCTGGCTGAATAAGATATAATAACCTTGCCAGTTGCGGTCAACTCCTTCGAATGAGAGTACCTGATAAGGCGAATAAAAGATCAGGTTGGCATCAAAAGGTTGTCCCAGATGCTTTTTAGCAGTACCTTTTTCCACCAGTCCGATGCCATAAAATTCAACCCTGAAGGGCGCCATATTGAAAACAGGCAGCTGGGTGTGCTCCTCTTCATAATACTGTTGAAAAGACCGCACATCGAAATTCTTTGCCTTGGGTGGAGTATGGCCAAAAGTTTTGTAATATGCTGCAATGGTTTCAAAATACTGCATGATACAATTTACAGGAAATGCAACATTCCAGCTGAAAACAAAACCTTTTAAACAGATCTGTATAATATATTATAACTATTGATAATGAATTTAAAAGCACCTGCCACCAGGAACCTCTGGGTAGATTATCTTCGCAGCGGTATCACTGTCCTGGTAGTGGCCCATCATTCGGCGCTGGCTTATACTACTTTTGCGAGGTTCGATAAAGTGGCCTACATCAGGTCCACTCATCCTGTCGTAGATATAAAAAGATGGGTCGGGCTCGATATCTTCGAGAACTTCAACGACGTGTTCTTTATGTTCCTGATGTTCTTCATCGGGGGATTGTTCCTCCCGAAGAGCATCGAAAAGAAGGGACCGCCGACCTTTATCAAAGACAGGGTTTACAGGCTGTTGATCCCTTTTTTATTGGGAGGCACGCTATTGATGCTGATCGCTTACTTTCCCTCTTACTATCTGGCGCATAACGATGCGGGTATCGTCCGCTATATAACGGATTTCTTTTCGGTGGAACGATGGCCTGTAGGTCCGCCCTGGTTTATCTGGGTGCTGTTTGCATTCAACCTGGTCTTTGCGCTTTTGTATCCTTTTGCCGGACAATGGCTGAAATGGCTGGGGAAGGCACAATGGTTGCAGGGACGAGGCAAGACGACGTTTGTTCTGACGGTATATATCATGACCTGGATCTTATATGTACCGGTAGCTTATGCCATCGGAGCGGGAATCTGGACGGGATGGGGGCCTTTTGATTTTCAACTGAGCCGGGTCCTTGCCTACTTTGGCTATTTTATGCTGGGTGTTCTGGTGGGATATACAGATTTCAATAACGGTGTATTTAGCAAAGATGCGACACTCGTTAAGCGCTGGAAAAGCTGGGTCTTGTTATCGTTGCTGCTATACACAGCGTTGACATTGAATAACAGGCTGCATATGTTGAGCAAAATGGGGTACTACTCGCTTTATGTCGCGAGCTGCACGGCTAGCTGTATCGCCTTTATTACCTGTTTTCGAAGATTTGTAAGTACGCCTGTATATTGGTGGGATTCCCTTTCAGAGAATGCCTATTTAATTTATCTGATCCACTATGTTTTCGTCACGTGGATTCAATTTGCCTTATTGGATCTGAATATACCGGCCTTTGTAAAGTTCCTGGTTGTATTTCCTTCTTCTTTGATGCTGAGCTGGGGTCTGAGCATTTTATTGAGAAGGATAAAATTGGTCAGGAAGTACCTGTAACAAAATCGTCCCGCCCGCGACCAATCGGGTATGCTTAGGATCCATAATACCCATAAAAAGTACAACAATGAGCCCGTTCTGGATATCCCTTCCCTGCAGTTGGAGAAGGGGATCTATTGGCTACAGGGGATCAACGGTTCGGGAAAGACGACCTTGTTACGGATGATCGCGGGTTTAACTCCCTTTGAAGGAGAAATTCTGATCAATGACATCAGTAGCCGTAAGAGTCCGGTTTATTACCGGCGGCAGGTAAGCTGGGCGGACGCTGAGCCTTTATATCCTGCCTTTATCACAGGAAGGGAGCTGGTGGACTTCTATGCCAATATCCGGAAGGCTTCGGCCCGGCAGCTGGACGATCTGATCACGTGTTTTGGCGTGCGATCTTATCTGGCGAACCCGATCGGCTCATATTCCAGCGGCATGGTCAAGCGGTTGTCATTGCTGCTGGCCATGGTGGGCGATGCATCGCTTATTTTGCTGGATGAGCCGCTGGCGACCCTGGATACGGATGTGGTGCGACTGCTGCCTGCCCTGATGGAACAGCGCCGGAAGGAGCTTGGCGTCAGCTTCATTTTCAGCTCGCACCAGGCATTTCCCGAAGATGCGCTCGCGGTCGACAGCAAACTGGTGGTGGCCTCAAAGACTATTCAATTTGTGGATTGATATGAAAAGAACGGTGCTATTTAAAAGCCTGGTTAAGACTTTTTACAGACAAAATGCGGGACAGCTGGCCTTTCTGTTCTTCTTTATGGTCCTGTCGGTCGGCAGGGCAAATGATGTGGGACTGCTGGAATATCATTATTCATTGATAAAGGGAATGCTGACCAATCCATCTTTCTTAGGCGTCGTGCTGCTGGCGTGGTGTATTTATGCCTGGAAGTGTGTCCGGTTTGTGGCATTTATGCTGCGACGACCGGAATTTTCGTTTCTTAGTTTGTTGTCATTACCGGATGGCTGGCAAGTCTATTGGTTGTTATTGTTTGTGCAGGGTCTGCTGTTCCTGCCCGTTAGCCTATATGCGGTGGTCATGCTGGGGGTGGGTTTTCATGAGCATTGGTATGGGTCTACTGCACTGGTAGGCGTGTTTATTTTGGTTGTCTGCTGCATAAGCGCCGCCTGGTACCTCCATCTTTTGCGTATACCGGGAATGGCCATCCGGAGTTTACGTTGGGGCAGGCCGTTCCTGGGACGACAGCAGTCTTACGGGAAATTCCTGATCCGGTATGTCCTGAGCACGCGCAAGGTGCTGCTGGTGGTGATCAAGCTCTATAGCTGCGGGATTTTGTACCTGATCCTGCGCGGCAATACTCCGGATCGCTATGATCTGCAGATGGTCCTGCTATTTTATAGTTTTGGATTGCTGGGGCATGGTTTGCTGATCCATCTTATGAAGGGAATGGAGGCGGCCCGGCTGGACTTTTACCGGGGTTTGGCGGTATCGCTATGGGGGCGATTTGGCCAGTATGGGTGGTTCTATCTGATCCTTCTTGTTCCCGAGATCCTTACCATCGCATCGCTGACGCCCGGGTCCTTACGTTATCGGGATGCGGTCCTGCTGGTTCTTTGGAGCTATAGCATATTGTTATTGCTAAACAGCCTTCACCTGTACCCTTTTCCCCGTATGATGGATTACCAGAAGGTAATAGGATGTATCTTTTTTGTGATCTACCTGGGAGTGCTGATGGGGATATGGGTTTGGCTGACACTACTGTTTTTAAGCCTGGCGGTTGCCATTTTTTTCGGAAGGTATTACTCTCCACGGGCAAATATTTAGCGCAGCATTTGGGATCGAGGTTATGTGTGAACGGGCTCTCGTAAGATCGTCCTTAATTTTTCCGGCGACGTTTTTCTAAAGTCAGAGAGATAGATCTCATGGTGAAGACCGTTTTTGGACAGTCCTTTTTCAGTTATAAACTCGCTGACTTTCTGCAATGTTTTGGGCTCTTCCGAAAACGGACCGGTATGGAGTATCTGCACGCAGGTCCCTTCGGTCATGGAAAAGAGCTGGACATTACCGGCCTCCTGTATCCCCTTTTTTAAGATCACCGTATCTATAGCATCCTCGGTCATTTCATTAGTGACAAATTCCGGCATACGGATCAGCAGCCTGTATTCCCACTTACTCCTGGGCACCCTGAGGGGCGCCTCGGTGATGGAGAGGCTCCCCAGCTCTTTTTCGTCAAACCACCACAACCCCTCCAGTTTGGAGACGATAAAGTCTTGTTTTAATGATTTGCACATAAATTTTATGGTATAGGCCGTGGCGTACAGCGTCTGTATCGCCTGCGTAAATTTTTCATCCGAAGGGTCCCCTTTGCCGGCGAGAGACAGGAAGGAGGCCGGTCCTATCTCTATGATCGTGGGGTTGGGCTTTGCCGAAAAATATTCTTTGTGCAATTTTGACAGATCCATTTTTTCCATCTTACATGATTTTGATGATCATGCTGCAAGATGGAGGGGCGTAGTGACAGCCTTATGTCAGCAGACGCTGAAAAATGTTCCCGGGAGGAAGGCTGTCAGCGGTCCCTGAGGACGACAAAACGTTGTACCCGGGAGGCGGCGCCGGAAGATAACCTGGCATAATAGATCCCGGCCGGAAGCGCTGGAGCGAAATAAATGGTTGCCCCCGACTGGATAGAACTGGTATGGGCTACGACGGCGCCCAGGTTATCGAAAATGGTAAGGGCATATCCTTTACCTGAGGCGATATCGCTCCTGGTGGTGAGCGATCTTCCATCTGAAGGGTTGGGGAATAATATAAATCCCCGGGCCTGATCCTGACCCTGGTCTTGCGACTGCTGCCCGTTGGATGATCCCGGCGACTCCGGCAACAGGGGCAGGGTGGTCTGTGTGGCATTGGTAGAGCCCCAATAAAAATTATTGGAGAGATTGGCCACCGAGAGTGTGCTCCTGTTCACCTGTGGATTGGAAGGTGTTCCGGCATTGGTTGCACCTGCGCCTGGCGCCGCAGCCGCTGCCAGGGTGAGCCGCAGGTCTGAGGTTGACCATACCAGTCCCATGCCTGTGGCTTCGGTACGAATGGAGAAGGGTGTCCCGGTGCCGCTCATCCCATTTGCCGTCGAAACGGTCCAGTAGGAGTTGGATCTCACCTGTACGGGTGTACCTGCATCCGTAAACGATACGGCTGACGAACCGGAGATGCTGGTGTGACCTACCTTAATGGTGCCGCCGGAAGTCAGGCCTGTGCTGGCGAAGTAAATGGGCCGGTAATTTACAGAGTCCCCGATAGGAAAAAGGCTGGCGCTGGTCCCCTGGACGATGGCGGATGTGGGAAACCAGCGCTGCATGGTACCGCCATAAAGCCAGCTGCCGGTGGAATAAGACAATGTTCCTGTGCTGGTGGCGGAAGTTCCAAGCGTAAGCGTATACCCATTCAGGTTGACCTCTCCCGATGTCAGGGTGAGATTGCTGTTCACGGCCAGGTTGTTGGTAGTGATATTTATAGCAGGGGCGCTGGAGGTGTTATTGATCGTAAGATTATTGAAGACGCCTGAGGTCAGGCCATTTATTTGCTGCTGGGCGCCACCGGACATTTTGACCCCTGCGTTTGCGGCGGTGGAGTTGTCGGTAAACTTCCCGTTGTTGGTAAAATCACCCTTAATGCTTAGAGACGATGTCGCGCTTGCAGCGATGGTAACCGAAGAGACCGGATAGGTGTTGCTGATAGTAAGATCCCGGCAGAGGGCTGCTGTCCCGGCATTTATGGACGGCATGTTGATGTTGGCCGCGGTGTTCGTTATGACGACATCGGTGCTGCTGGTTGGTACGGTATTGCTGCACCAGTTGCCGGCTGTGTTCCAATCAGTGCTGGTCGCGCCTGTCCAGCCGCCGCCCGGCAGAACAGTGAACTTAATGGCTGCGGAAACACTGGTGCAGGAGCTGCCGGTTTTCACCTTCACCTTATACCAGGTGGTTTGTGTCAAAGTGGGCGTTACATACGTGGAATTGGTGCTGACGCCTGACGCGTTGACGTAGGTGATGTCATCGGTGCTGCTCAGCCATTGATACGTCGGAGAGGAGGCTGTATTGACAGATGTCAATGTACCTGCAGTGCTTCCGGTACAAATATTCCTGCCGGCAGGAGTGATCGAATTGGAAAAAGAACAGACCAGGGCTGTGGCCGAGCAGGGACCGGTATTGCAGTCATTGGTAGTGCCAAAGATCGTAGAGCCGCCGGTTGACGTAAGCGTGCCGGTGGTATTGATGGTGCCGGTGCCTCCGACGGTGATGCTGCCTGTCGAGTTTGCAAAATCCCCGTTGACGATGAGCGCTCCGTTGACATCGAAAGTGCCGCTATTATTCTTGTTGGTAAGGTCTCCGTTGATAATGAGGGTTCCGCTGGACTCCACGATGATATTCAGACTTCCGCTGTTGTTCAGCTGTGTATAGCCAAGGATCAATGTACCATATACTTCAATGGTGCCGCTGGTGAACACATTGGGTGTGCCCGATGTGCCTCCTTCAAAACTGACGGTTACATTGGAATCGATGGAAATGGTATTGCTCCCGGCAGCCGGATTGAAAGTATAGGCCGTTCCTCCCGGCTGATCGATAGCGTTGCTCTTAAAGTCCCATGCGCCCGTGGGCGAAAGACTGGCATCCAGCGTCAGGGGATTTTTTACGTTGACAGTTCCACTTGCTGCAGGCACTGCTCCTCCGGACCAGGTGGTGGGATCGCTCCAATTGCCGCTTGTCATTGTATTCTGAGAGAATGAGACGATCGTGACGATCATGAGACAGGAAAAAATGAGGGCTTGTTTCATAAGAGTAACTGGATTTCTTTGAATTGAGATGAAAAGCGTAAAAATATTGCCAGTTTATAATCATATGAATATCAGGCAGTAATAAAGATTATTTTTGGGAATACAGTTTCAAAACAGGAATGTAGTTCCCATTTTGGGTCATTGATAGATGAAAATCTGTAGGAAAAACTAAGTGGATCTTGAGTTGCCTGTCTATCACTGAGCTGGGACTGCTCCAGTCACGCCGGAGGCATGTAAATGCACGATCAGCCACCCGCTATTCTCCTTTTTAAGGACGATCGTACGTCTTCCGAGAAGGCCTGGATCATTCAGCAGAAATGTCACAATAGCCACGGTCCCCAGCATTTGAATTTTCAATTCTTTGGGCTCTATGATGAGGTAGGGGGGTGAAGATCTTTGTGTTCGCGCATGCTCAAACACCCGGCTGAAGATGTTGAGGATCTCTGTCTTGTTGCCGGCCCTGTAGGGGAACCTTGCGGAAGGGGGAAAGAAGGCGGTAGCGCTATCTGCAAAACATGATGTAAATTTCGTCCAGTCGAGATTGGTGAAGGCTTGCAGGAATACATCCATGGTGTGAACGACGGCCATGGAATCGCTCTGTCGGTCTTGTGCGGAAGAAAAAAAGGGCTTGACAGCCAGCAGGATGATCAGCCCGGTGATAAAGGCGCTCTTCATGACTATAAATATAAACCTTCCGCCGGTTATTTTGTTAAAGATCGGCATGGTCATAAGCTATAAGGTCAAGTCGGACAGACCGGATCCATCCCTGACGGTGTTTGAGGAGACGCTCTCTTTCCGGAGCGGTTTCCGGCAGGTGGAGATCCCTTCCTCTGTAGGGGAGGGCAGGTTGATAGCCCTGCATTTTGGCGACGATTTTCATGTCAATTTCCAGTTCTACCGTCTCGATGTGCCCCTGGAAGTGATCAAGGAGCATTCGCATGACCCTCACGATCTTGTCTACATCATTTTTTATCAGCTGGATCTTCCGGAGACAGCCTGGTTTCGTGGAGAGGAAGTAGTCTATGAGCAGGAAGGAGTGAATATCTATACGCAGTCCATCGATGTGACATTGAGCTTCCCGGCTCATACCCGGCGCAATGTCGTCTGTCTCCGTATATCCCGCAAGCTCCTGCAGGGGCTGCTGGGTAATCATGATGAGGATTACCTTGGCGAATTACTGCGTCCCTCCAACTCTTTTTTTATCAATGAACGGCTGACGACGGAAATGCGTAGCGTCATAGGGGAATTACAGGTGCCGCCGGCTGTGAGAGGTTTAGAGCAGCTATTCTATCACACCCGCGTTTTACAGCTGATCTACCTGCTCATGGAGCAATTGAATAAAAGGGCCTTTCTTCCCAACAGGAACGACGATCCTCTGCTGATAGCCCGTATCTTTAATGCCCGCGCATTGCTGGTGCAGGATCTTTCTTCACCGCCTACCATCGCGAGCCTTGCACGTCATGTCCTTCTCAGCGAGTCCCAGCTGAAGCAATCCTTCCGCGAAATGTTTGGCGTGAGCATCTACCAGTATTTTCAACGTATGCGCCTGGAAAAGGCGCGGCTGCTGCTGGCCGGAAAAGGCCGGACGGTGAAAGAGGTAGCCTATGAGCTGGGATTTACTAACATAGGGCATTTTTCACGTCTTTTTGAACGGGCCTTCCATGTCAAGCCAAAAAGGTTCCAGCTGGACAGACCCGGCCAGCCTCTCATTTCCGCCTGATTCGACACTTTTTACATCGTTCCGGGCAATTTCTCCTCGAATCGAGCATGTTTCTTTGCAGAAGATATGGAGACAGGCTTTAGAAAATGGATCATCACCATCACGGTGATCATCTCGGCTATCATCGAACTTATCGACACTACCATCGTCAACGTTTCTATCAATACGATGAGTGGTAATCTCGCGGCTTCCCTGGAAGATACTGCCTGGGTCATTACCTCCTACGCCATCGCCAATGTCATCATTATCCCTATGACGAGCTTTCTGGCGGAGAAGATCGGGCGTAAGCAATATTATGTGGGATCGATCATCCTGTTCACGGTGACCTCTGCGCTGTGCGGGTTTTCGGGTAATCTCTGGGAGCTTGTCGCTTTTCGTTTTTTGCAGGGGCTTGGCGGCGGCGCGCTTTTGTCTACCTCTCAAGCCATCCTTTTCGAAACCTTTCCACCCAAGGACAGGCCGCTGGCCAGCGGGATATTTGCATTGGGTGTTATCATCGGTCCGTCCATCGGTCCTGTCATGGGCGGCTACATCGTCGACAATGCCACCTGGCCCTGGATCTTTTTTGTCAACATCCCCATTGGGCTGGCCGCTACGCTGCTGTGTATCTATTATCTGCGGCCTACCCAGCGCTCACGGGACGGTAAGCCTATAGATTGGCTGGGCATCGCTTTGCTGAGTGTGGGAGTTGGCTCTTTACAGGTAGTGCTGGAAAGGGGAGAGACGGATGACTGGTTTGCCGCCAGCTACATTATTTTTCTTACGGCCCTTTCGGCGCTGACCTTGACCATTTTTGTATGGTGGCAGCTGCAGGCGCGCTATCCCGTCGTCAATCTTCGGGTGTTGAAGAGCGTTACCCTCTCCGTTTCTGCGATCATGACCTTTGTCCTGGGTTTTGGGCTTTTCAGCGCGATCTATGTTTTTCCCTTGTTTGCGCAGCGTATCCTTGGGTATTCTGCTTTTCAAACGGGGCTCATGATCATGCCGGGAGTGCTTATGGGGGCAGCTATCTCTCCCTTCCTGGGTAAAATGATGCAAAAAGGCGTTCGTCCGCAATACCTGGTCATCCTTGGATTTGGATTGACGGCTATCTTCAATTTCTGGATGTCCCGATCGAACCTGGAATCCGGCACCGGCGATTTTGCACTACCGTTGATCTTTCGTGCGCTGGGGGCGGCGCTGCTCATCGTACCTCTGACGGCGCTGGCAGTCTCCGAACTGGCGCCCCGGGATATTCCCCAGGGTGCGGCATTGAATAATATGATGCGACAGATGGGCGGGTCTTTTGGTATCGCGCTTATCAATACCTATATTGCTCACCGTGTGGCTTACAATCGGACGACGCTGGTATCGCATGTCGCCATTGGCGACCGGACTACCGGGGAGTGGCTGCGGCAGGCGGCAGGCCGGATGATGGCCCATGGGGCGACGGTCCTCGAGGCTTCGCGCAGGGCGTTGGCGGCGCTGGAAGCCACGGTAGTAAGGCAGACCTTTCTGCTAAGCTATATGGATGCATTCCTGTTGCTGGCTCTGCTCAATGCCTGCTGTATCCCGTTGGTGGTGATAACGATCCGCAGGAAAAAGGCGGCGGGTGCGGCGCCGGCTGCAGCGGGAGCGGGTGCGTCGACCGGAGGGGGTGCGAGTGCCAGGGAGGAGCCGGCTGCCAGGATTGAGCTGGAAGCGCATTGAGCGGTAGGGATTTTGAGGACCTAAGCCGGTTTGATAGGCAGGAACATAATTTTGTCGATCTAAATAATGTTCACCCAAATAAAGGTACGAAGAAGGATTGCCTGCTCGGATTTTTCTCCAACCAAATACACAGCGATTTGAGGACAGCGATGATCCTGGCCATCTTTATATCCTGCATGGGGTTGTTCGGGCTGGCGCTGTTCACCGCACAAAGGAAGACGGCGGAGATCAGCATCCGGAAAGTGTTGGGCGCCACGAGGGTGGATATCTTGGCCTTGTTGAATAAAGGATTCGTGGGTCTGATTCTGTTGTCGCTCGTCATTGCCTCGCCCATCGCCTTTTGGCTGACCCACCGCTGGCTCGAGGAGTTCGCTTATAGACGGCCGATCGACTGGTGGGTGTTCCCGCTGGCGGGTGCGGGGGCGATCCTGATCGCTTTGATTACGGTAAGTTCTCAATCGATAAGGGCGGCGGCGACCAATCCGGTAAAGGGTTTGCAGTCGGAGTGAAACCGACTTCAGGTTTGTCAGATTAGCTGTTTACTCATATCTGCTATTTGTCGGTTCAAGTAGTGGCTATTACAACTTATTACCTGGCCGCTCAGGAAGCTGCCTTCAAAAAAAATATCATCAAAGTGACCCGGATTGGACAATTTCAAACCGGGTCTTGGAGGAATTAAAGCCCCTAACACAAATTGCCGGACATTGACTAGTGATCGTTATTAGTAAGCGGAACTTTGCAAAAAATATTAGTCAATTTCGTCAGTCCTTCGGAAGCCGATTCGGGGTCTTGGTTCCCGAGGAGGGTTGATTAACTTCTCCAATGCAGTATATACTTCCTCGAATTGTGCATCATATTGGCTTCGCATCTCGATCATGATTTCCAGGACCTCCTTGTAGTTGGATGCTATTTTCCGTAAAGCTACAAATGCCCGGATTATCGCTATATTCATTTCTATAGCGGTCTTGCTTTTAAGCACACTGGATAGCATAGCAACCCCAGTTTCAGTAAAAGCGAAGGGGTTGGCACCGCCCAGGTATTTCTTATGTGGTATCACATTTTGTGATACCACTACATCTATCTCATCCTCAGTTAGTTCAAACATAAAGTCGTCAGCAGGGAACCTTTCCATATTTCTTCTGACTGCCTGTTTTAAAGTCCTTGTTTCGACCCCATATAATTCAGCAAGGTGCACATCCAAGATAACCTTTTCGCTGCGTAGAACGACTATCTTCTTAAGAATTGCCTCCTCGATTATTGTAACTGTTTCTGTAATAAGATAAGTTTTTAGGCATAGCTATTCGCTACACCGCAATTATCAAATGTCAATTGTTTTTGTAAAATCGGTCTGGAAGAACAGAAGGACTACAAATTGATTTTTTAAAATTTTAAAACTTTTCTTGCAGCCGTTCGTCGATATCGACCTGATTGGATTCAAACCATGAACTCAATGGAAGAGAGGAAATTGCAAAATGAGGTATTTCAAGGCGTCAAACTTTCAAATACAAAAAACCCGCTACTAGAGCGGGCTCTTTATTTTCTATGCTTTGTTAGTGACCCGGATTGGACAGATTTCAAACCGGACTTTGTACGATTTGAGACTGATATCGGATATCTAACTTAGCACCAATATCGTCAGTCAGTTTCGTCCGCTCTACGGAAGCCAATTCGGGGCCTTGGTTCATCTGGTGGATTAAGCATTTCCTTTAATGTCTCAAGGATCACCTGTATCTCTTCCTCGTGCTCATTCATCCTTGTATCTTGCTGAAGAAGATTCTTCTCTATCTGCTCAAGTTTTATCATTATATCCTTGTGGTTTAAAACAATTTCCCGCAGCTTTGTGAATACCCTTATGACCAGAATATTAACAGCTATAGCTCTTTCACTGTTCAAAATGCAGGATATCATGGTAACTCCTTGCTCCGTAAAACAAAAGGGCGGATATCTTAAACCTTGCCTGTCCTCCTTGGAGGTCACAAATTGTGACCTCCAATTATCCAGTTCTTGTTGGGTCATTTCGAACATAAAGTCGCTGGGAAATCGGTCTATATTTCTTCGAACTGCCTGTTTTAATACTTTTGTCTCAACACCGTATAGATCCGCCAGGTCCCTGTCTAACATCACTTTCTGACCTCGAATGAGGTAAATTTTACTAATAACAGTCTCTTCTGGTACTGCTATTGATTTAATTTCTTTTGGCATAAGATAAGCTTTAGATATGGCTAGTAGCCATACACTATTAAAAAAAATGTTAATTATTGTATGATAATTCGGTCTGGAGGAACAGAAGGGCTTCAAAAATAAAAAAAATAAACTTTTCAATTTTAAAATCTTTTTGCCGTCTTTCCCGGTATCAACCCGATTGGATTCAAACCCGGAAGCCCACACATTTTCAAGACTTTATATTGCGCATGTTCTGACAAGTGAAAAGTTCAAACGCAAAAAAAACCGCTACTAGAGCGGGCTCCTTATTTTATATGCTTTGTTAGTGACCCCGTCAGGATTCAAACCTGAAACCTTTTGATACCTAGCCCTACTCGGACAAGAGGACGCGATAGCGGTCAATATTAGAAGGGCCACCAATGCGGACAGGCATCACTCAGCCCTTAAACTTTCCACCGGATTAGCCGCCGCAGCCTTGAAGGTCCGTAGGCAAAGAATGGCAAGCGCTATGAGCAGCAGCATTCCTCCGCCGGCAGCGAAAAGCCACCAGTCCAGCGGAGTACGATAAGTAAAGTTCTCCAGCCATTTACGGCTGCCCCACCAGGCGATAGGCAGAGCGATCAGAATAGCGAGCCCGATCAATTTTATGAAATCCCGCGAGAGCAGGAAAATAAGCTGGGTCACCGTGGCGCCGATGACCTTACGGATACCGATCTCCTTTGTACGCTGGTTGGTAATAAAGATCACCAGGCCAAGCAGCCCGAGACAGCTTATAAAGACGGTGAGGGCTGTTGCCCAGGTCAGCAGACGTGCGATGTCCTTTTCCGCTGTATAGAATTTGGCAATGGTCTCGTCGACAAACTTGTAGTCGAAGTCATCGTTGGGATACACTGATTTAAACGCTTTTTCAATGGAAGCGATGGTGTGCGGCCAGGTTTCTGGGTTTTGCGGTAGCAAAGCGATATTGAAGGTAGTGGCATCTTTGATGCCGTTGGCAATGACCAGCGGTTTGATGGACTCATGCAAAGAGTGCTGATGGAAGTCGGCGACAACGCCTACGATACGCGGATTGCCGTTCCATTCTATCTGCCGTCCGAGGACGTCCTTCGGATGCTGAAAACCGAGGATATGCATATAGGTTTCGTTAACCACGACGGCATTGGTGGTATCACTCTGTGAAACACCGGTGCCGGCCAGCAGGCGGAAGCCGTACATCCTGAAATAATTGCTGTCGGCAAGCTTTACTTCTACGTTTTGACGGATCTCATTTTTACCGTCCTTGTAGGTCATGGTGCTTGACCATGTGCTGTTGTTGGAGGGTGGGTTGCTCGACTGGCTGATCAGTACGATACCAGGGAGGGCTTTGAGTTTTTGCAGCAGGACGGCCCTTTTTTCGGCAGGTTGAGCGTAGTTAGTACGGAAAGTGGCGATGGCGTCCTTTTTAAAACCAAGGTCTTTATGCAGTGCATAGCTGATCTGCCGGGAGACAAGCAAGGTAGCGATGATGAACACCTGGGCAATGACAAACTGGGAGACGGTGAGGGTCTTTCTCAGCCAGGCGGACCGGGTCTGGGAAGAGGCGGCATAAGCCTGGTTCTTCAACACCAGGACAGGTTTATAGCCTGAGAGCACGAAGGCGGGATACAGACCCGAGAGCAGGCTGACCACGACTATCAGCACCAGCAGGAAACCGATGATCTCCGGCTGCCGGATGAGACTGAAATGAAGGTCTTCCGGAATGAAATCGGCGAATATCTTTAGCAGGGTGGGGGTAAGGATGATGGACAGGAGAGTAGCTATCAGGGTTAGCAGAAAGGTTTCGACCAGGAACTGGAAGGTCAGCTGCCGGCGGTGACCACCCATGGTCTTACGGATGCCAATCTCTTTTGCCCTTTGAGACGCCTGCGCTGTGGTCAGGTTGATAAAGTTGATACAGGCAAGCAGCAGGAGAAAGGCGGCTACGGCCAGCAGTCCATAGAGCGTAGGCTTATGTGCCTGCCGGCTTTCATCAAATACTCCATAGTTCGTATTGAAATGAAGATCCGATAAGGGCTGCAGGTGACAGGTCATTATGCTGTGATCTTTGGGATTGGGCGGATTGTATTTGTGCAGCAGTTGAGTCAATTGCGTACTGGCTGTTGCGACTGCCGTGCCCGGCGCCAGGCGGACAAACAGCTGATTGGCCGAGTTGGTGGTACCCCAATCCCCGAAATCCGATGGTTTGAGACGGCTCAGGTAGAGGGTTGACCGTGATATAAAGGTGCCGAAATAAAAATCAGTATTTTCTTTGATGTCTTTTATGATGCCTGTAATGGAGGCGTTTATCGTGTCGTCAAAGGCAATGGGTTTTCCAATAATCTCTGTATAGCGCAGTCCGGGATAGTACAACCGTGCATTCTTTTCTGTCAGTACAACCTGGTAGGGTTGAGCTAATGACGCAGCAGGAGATCCTATGAGCCAGTTGTATTTGATCAGGTTAAAATAACTGGCATCTGTATAGACAAGGTTTTTCTGTTTTTTGAGCACCAGCGGACGGCTGGCGTCGGGGTAGGGAATGGTCACCCTTAGCTCATCGGCTGTGCGGAAGGGGGCTACCACTTCTATGCCTGTGAGCTCTTTCTGGATGGCTGCTCCCATGGGTTCCGGAACATCATTGATGTAAGATTGCTCTCCATTGCTTTTTTGGTCGGCGATTACCCGGTAGATATGCGCTCCGTCCTTTTCGAACTTATCGAACGAGAAGTCGTAATGCACCAGCAGGAAGATGATGAGGGAGACGCTGACGCCGATGGAGAGACCGAGTATATTGATGACGGAAAATGTTTTGTTTCTCCAAAAGCTGCGGAGAGCGACCAGGAAGTAGTTCTTAAGCATAGATGTTAATTTTCGTTTTTTTATTCCGACGCGGGCAGTTCTCATTCAGCCCTTAAACTCTCCGCCGGATTTGCTATGGCCGCTTTGACAGCCTGATAACCCACGGTGCAAAGCGCAATGACGGCGGACAGCAGACCGGCAAGCGCAAATACCCACCAATGAAGCGATATCCGGTAAGCGAAATTCTGTAGCCATGCATGCATAAACCACCAGGCCACCGGCACGGCAACGACCATCGCCCCCGCCACCATGATCAGAAAATCCTTTGACAACAGATAGACGATGCCCTGGACAGACGAGCCCAGCACTTTCCGGATACCGATCTCCTTTGTCCGCTGTAAGGAAAAATAAGAGATGAGCCCTGACAGACCCAGACAGCTGATGATGATGGCGATCACGGCAGTAGTATCGATCAGCTTGTTGATGAGATCCTCTTTGTGATAATAAGTGTCGATCTGTTCATCCAGGTAATGGTATTCGAAAACATCGGAGGGATAAACGGTCTGCCAGGTTTTTTGTATGACATCCCGCGCCTTTGCCTGACTTACTCCCCCCTGCTGTGCCTGGCCTCCGTCCCCGAGCTTGATGGCGACGTATCGGTACCGGCTTTGCAGTGTGGTGACCAGCACGGGTTCTATGTCGGCATTTAAGGGCAGGATATTGAAGTCCTTTACCACGCCTACGATGGTCCCGGGATGATCGTCGAGCCCGCCGGCTGTGGCCTGGTGACCGATCACCTGCCGGGGATCGCTGAATCCGAATTTATGGACGAGGGTCTCGTTGATCAGGAATTCGCGGACTGTATCGCTCTGCTGCAAAGGTCTCCCGGCTACCAGCTGAAGCTGAAAGGTTTGTTGGAAATTTGCATCTCCGATGACGGTGCGTCCTACAAACTCTTCCCAGTTACGGCTGTCAAATTTGACGGATCCTCCCAGGTTGCCTTCGGCTAATGGCGCCTGGTAGCAAAAACTAAAAGAACGAATATCCGGCTCGGCCCTGAGACGTTGCTCCAGCATGGACTGTTTGTTCCTGTCGGTGTTGGGAATGGGGATCATCAGTACGGCATCTTTGTTGAAACCGGTGTCGGCGTCCTTCAGATATTTTGTCTGCAGCGCTATGATGATAGTGGAGATGATCAGCACCTGGACGACGACATGCTGCATGACGATCAGCACTTTCCGGAACAGCACCGATCTTGTGTCGGATACTTTATTTTTCAATGCGGTGATGGGCTTCCACCGGCTCAGGACCAACGAGGGATAAAACCCTGCCATCCCTGTGACGGCGGTGATCAGCAGTAGTAAGAATAGTGTCAGCTCCTTGTCGTGGAGGATATTAAAAGGCAGCCTGATCTGAAGCCAACGGTCGAATATGGGAAGGGTGAGCTTGATCAGGACCAGCGATAGCGCGGCGGCTGCGAACACCAGGCAGGCTGTCTCTGTCATGAATTGCCAGAATATGGCGGCGGATGTGCTACCCAGCACTTTCCGGGTACCGACCTCCCGGGCCCGTCTCGCACTCTGCGCGGTGGCCAGGTTGATAAAGTTGAAGCAGGCTATCAGCACGAGGAAGAGTCCTACGATGGCCAGTGTAACGAGCAGGGACATTTGCATGGTGCCGCCAAAACGGACATCGAAATGGAGGTCCTTCATGGGCTGCAAATGAAATTGATATACGGCCTGCACGCTGCTGTCAAAATGCTGCTTTTTGAGACGGACGATGGCAGCCTCTGCCTTATCCCTTGCCGTGGCATCTGGCAGCCATACGAAGGACTGCGTGGTAGAGTTGATCATACCCCAGTTTGTTTGCATTTCGGCATCGAGCGCGGGATTAAAAATGCCGAATGTAGCGCGGGATATGAACATATCGATCTTCAGGTCCGTATTGTCAGGGTAATCTTGTAACAGACCGGTGATGGTCACGGGGAACTTGTCGTTCAGCCGGATGGTTTTTCCAATGGGATCATCTTTCCCGAAATACTTGTCTGCCAGCCGCCGGGTGATGACGGCGGTGCCGGGTGCGGTCAGTGAGGTCGCCGGGGAACCCTTTATCCAGGTGTAGTCAAATAAATTGAACCAATGCGTGTCCGCAAAAGCGGCTGTGCCGGGTTCGGAAAAAAATTTGGGACGGTCAGGGCTGCCGCCGTTGCTGCCGGGCACGCCGACGGTGAGGCTGCGCATTTTTAAAAGTACCGAATGGTCTTTGACCTGGGGCACCTCTCCCTGAAGGGCCGCTGTCAGGGGGACGGGGGAACCTTGCTCATGAACGACGGACTTATCATCCAGGTGCAATTCGGTAACCACCCGGTACAATTGTCCGTCTTTCTGATGATAGCGGTCAAAACTGAGGTGGAAACGGATGAACTGGAAAAGAAGCAGCCCTCCCGCAATGCCGAGCGACAGACCGAGTATATTAAGGGCGGTATAGAACCGCTGTTTCGACAGGTTGCGGTAGGCGATCCTGATGTAGTTGTTGAGCATGGGCTGGCAATTGGTGTCGAAATACGCTGCGTGTTTGTACCGCCTTTTACCGCCGCCAATAATATGCCGGAAGTCTACTGATTATCAGTCAGCTTGTTATGTATGACGGCTGTCCGTGACTGTTCGTTTTTGATACGGGAATGTCCGGGTCTGCCCGGCATCGGGCGGCGTCCAGGTGCGGCGGGCCTCTTCGCTCATCAGACGGTCAGTGGGATAGAATTGATGTATATACTCTCTTGCAAGAAAGGGCTGCTGCAGGAATAGGCCGACCACTTCGTCCGACAGTTCTGTTATGGCATTTGCGATCAGGTAGTGGGAGATGGTAGCCATATAGAACAACGTGATCGTCTCATGATACCCTGCGGTATCTGAATTAACGCCGCCGATGCTTACGTTGTAAGCCCTGATACCAATCCTGATCTTTTCGACCGCCTCAGGTAAAGGGAAATATACGCAATACCAAAGCGCGACTATGCAATGAGCGGTATGTGTCCACTGTTCTTTTGGCAAGGTGTGATCTTCGAACCGGTACACCAGCCGGCTTGTCTGTTCCAGTGTCATGTTAAAATGTTTTTGGGTTTATTTCCTCTTTGGAGCTGCTGAGTATGATGGTGGTGCTTGTCCGCGTGACGGCCTTTATCGACTTTATTTTATGTACCAGCAGCTCTTCCAGCGCTGCGGTGTTCTTTACCAGCACTTTCAACAGTAAGTCGAAATCACCGGCCACATGATGACATTCCAGCACTTCATTCAGCGCAACGATCTGATCTTGTATGTTGACATTTTTTGTATGGTCGATCCATACCTGGACAAACGCGAGCAAATGCAGGGAGAGCTTTTCCCTGTTGATCTTTACGGTGTATTTGTCGACAACGCCGGACCGGGTGAGCTTGCGTAGCCGGTCCGTAACGGCGGGCAGCGAAAGGTTTACTTTTCTGGCAATATCCGCCCCGGTCATACGGGCGTTCTGCATGAGGAGCTTTAGTATTTTGCTGTCAAAGGCGTCCATGTTCCGGAGATTTGTTGGACAAAATTACCGGATTGTTTATTTAATCAGGAGCAATCGCACAAATACAAGAGAATATTAAGTAGTATAGTTTAAATGCCTAATAATAGCTCTATAAATGGCCAGGATCGTGGTGGTGATCTTTATTTATTTTTTGCCAGCCAATCCTGTTCCTGTTTGGTGAGGCTGCCCGGGTCGGGTGTATAAGTCGGATCGGGCAGATACCATGTCTGTTTTGTATAATAGGCGGCGATCTCAGGGGATTTGAATACATATCCCCTGCGTGCAAAAGGGAGATTGTGCAGGATCTTTTTGGACAGCTCGTCGACGGGTGGATAGATCCCATCCTGATCATCTATCGAAAAAGGCAGCCTGGTCGTCCTGCTGTCAAATTGCTCGGGCGAGCCGCCGCCTTCGGGTCTGTCCGCACTCCTGTAATAATAACTGTTGAAGGAATGCATTTCCAACTCGCCCTTGGGTTTGAAATTCAGCTTTGTAAAAACGATCGCCCCTTTTCTGATAAAGAATCGTGACATGTCAGGTTGATCTTTGTCGCCGGTCTTAACATCCATGCTTTTTATTGTGCTGTCCGTCTTCCACTCGGAGACATTTTTAAAAAAGGTCGGCTCTATGCTGAGATCCTGGAACTCGCCCATGTCGATCTGCAGGGTAAAATTGTCTATCTGTCTGTTGGCCCATCGCCTGGCGGCCGTGAGAATATAATCGAGGCTATAGTGTTCGCCGACGGAATTGGAAAGGTCGACGATATATGAATGACGGATGATATTTAACCCCTGCCTGAACGAAGCGCGGAAGTGATAGACGTAAAAGAAATCTACATAGTCCTCCTCGCTCTCTTTATTAGCTTGTGCCAGGGAGATGGCCTTATATTGCCCTGCTCTGTAATAGAGCTTATCGTGAACGATGGCGACCTTATAGGGTATGGATGCTTCATTCAAGGTCACGGTGAACTGTCTGATATAGGGCTGATGACCATCTTTGGTGGGATAATGATCCACGTCACCTGAAGGGGAAACAGCTTCAAATCCGACCTCGAGGATCTTAGCATCCTTTGGATTGAAAAATTCATAATATACTTCCACCCGCGCCTGCTTTTCATTGATCCTTCGAATAGTAAGGATCTCCTTTTTTACGGAGATATCGGTCTCGTACATGGGAATAAGCTGGTTGCCTGAGGCACGGAAGGCGCCGTCGTTGGCAAGGGAGCAGATGGACAGCAGCAAGAGGAGGAAGGGGATGAATGCGTATTTCATGAATGAGGATTAAGGGAAACCAGGGTGAATATAATAACAATTTCCTAATGCCGCTAAACTGTCATTGATCGCCTCTTGTCCGTTTTTTGTAGAAACTCGAACGAATGACTTCAGGGATGATATGTAAGAAATTGCAATTTGTCTGCATCTTATTATTAGCTATCAGCGGTACTGCATGGGGGCAGCCTGTCGCCAGTGCTACGCCGGGACAGCCCATTGCCAGTCTTACCGACGGGGTCTGGCTGAAGGGGGAGCTGCATATACATTCCAGGCACAGCAAAGAGTCTTCGAACAATCCTGTTTCAAAGATCATCGCCTTCTCTACCTCCGTGGGGATGGACTTTGTCTGTATCACGGACCACGATAACCATGTGCAGGGTGACGTTGCCCATAACACTTGGGCGGACCCTGAATTCAGATCGGATTCTCTTTTGTTGCTGTATGGCGCGGAATGGACCACGGTACGCGGTCATGGCAACGTCTTCTCGGCGAAGCCATATGATCACCAACGGTTATATGATATCCGTGATCAGCGTGACACTGCGGTAGGTCGTGTGGTAAGGGAACTGGGTATCCATCTCTCGGCCAACCATCCCAGCGGGAAGGATCATTTCGGCTATTCCTATGATATGGTCAAGTCCATCGAGGTCTGGAATTCCTGCATCTGGTCGAAGAATGCCAATGCAATCATGATCTGGGACGATATGCTGTCTTCCGGTCGCAAACTGACAGGCAGGGGCGGCAGCGATGCCCATCATGGCGTCCCCGACTCACCGGACAAGGCGACAAAGAACAGCATCCAGGTGAAGGCCAATTACGTCGGAACGCCGACCACCTGGGTATATGCAACGGCAAGAACATCGCAGGCGGTGGTGGACGCTCTTACGAATGGGCGGGTTTGCGTCACCACCAATCCCTATGCGCCGCGCGTAGAATTCTATGCGGACCTCGACCAGGATGGAAAGATGGACATGATGATGGGTGACAATGTCAAGGCGACGGGCAAGGCTCCCTTTGTGGAATTCACCGATACGCCCGCGACCCCTGGACGCACCTATTATCGTGTGGAGGTCCAGGGGCCGGTGACGCCATATCCGCAGGTGCCTGAGTCGATGGCATTGAGTGGGAATATGGTGGGGTTATCAAACCCGATCTGTTTTAATTTTGATCCAAATTTTTAACCAAAGCCGCTACAAGAGCGGGTTATTCGCGCGACTATTGTTTTTCAAGCGTATAGGTCAGCCTATCCCCGGGCTTTATCGCATTTTCTATATAATAGACCATTGTTTTACAATCCCAGCTGGCAATAGTGCCGTTGAGCTTACCATCGCTGGTCAACGTATTGCCGTGTAGCTGCCAGGTGCCCTGATCTGCTTCATCAGTATCACAAACGGTGCCGGCATCATCTTCTTTGTAGGTGCCGTCACTTTTTAAGTTGAGGATATTATCCTTTTCACAGTCATCCATATAGGCTAAATAATCCGCAGGAGCTGCATTTGCGCTGGCCTTGTATTGCAAGGCGGTAAGTTTGTAGGCGCCGGAAAGATTTTCCATCGTAACAGGGCATCCGGGGGTGTTGTCTTTTTCCTTTTTACAGGCAAAAAGTGTGCTCGCTGCCATTACTATTAAAGCTCTTTTCATTGGGGTTGTGTTCATAACGTTCATATTTGTTAGTAGTACCCGCTCATTGGCCCGGATGGTTGGGTAAAATGGAAAAAAACTTTTTTTTGGACTTCCCCAACCTTTAGCAAAAAAAGAGGGTATTGTATATTTGAGGCATTTAACAATAACATGAAGAATTCATTATTAATGATTTGTGCGGCCTTTTGGGTAAGTTGCGGCACTTCCATAAAGCTGACGATACCGGAGACTTTTAAGCAACAGGCCACTATGCAGCATGTAGAGGGGGCAAGAGGCAATAAAATGAGGTTTGCTAATTTTAGCACTTCCAGGATAAAAAGAGGTATGCATACAAATACGGAAGGATGGGGCCGCGGTTTTTACCTGGAAAATCTTCTTTTGAACCAGATAGGTATCCAAAAAGATGAAACAGTAAAAAGAGAAAAGGCGAAGTTCCGTTATACACTGACGGACGGTCGGCATAATGTGGAAGTGTATGCAAATGAACTGGCTGTGTCGGATAAGATAGATTATGATGCCTACAACAGCACAAGCCTTTTTAATAAGGTCAGCCAACTGCAGCAATACTATTATGTATTCTCGGCTATTATCAACGCCGATACGGCGGCGGCTCAGGAGGGAAAGACCTGGGAATTGCTGATGACGAATATTTACGAAAAAAAACTGGGAAAACCGGTGCCACCGTTTGTTGTCATCAGACCGGATTACAATGGGCTGGCGACAAATGGGACTGATACTATTTTTATAAAAGCGATCAATATAAAAAAAGCGCAAATGTCAAACGGCAGGGAGGGCGTGCTGCCGTTTGAGCTACTGTCAGGGTATGAATTGAGCACCAATGACGGAGTGATCGCCATTGTCGATCTGATAGACCGGAATATCTGGTTCTACAACGAACTGGAAGATGCGGAAAAATTGAATATCAGCGGAATCGCAACGGCGATATTTGCAAGAAAAGTAGTCGACGAAAAGTGGTAATTGGAACAGGATCTTACTAACATCATTCTTGATTGCCGCAATGGCAATAGAAAGGCGCAGGAACAACTGTACCGGCAGCTCTATGGCTTTGCCATGTCTATTGCTATGCGTTATGCCACTGACGAACATGAGGCGGCTGATATCCTGGGCCATGCCTTTGTAAAGATGTTCAGGAGTATCCAATCCTACGATGCAACAAAAGGAAATTTTCACGGCTGGCTGAAGAAAATAGTCATCAATGAGTCGCTGGACCACATCAAACAGCGCAGCAGATTTACAAGCCTGGAGCTTGACACCGTAGAAGAGCCCTTTATCAACAGCAACATTATCGAAACAACAGATGCAGCCGCCATCCTTCAGCTGGTAAGGCAGCTGCCGCGGGCTACCCATGCGGTGTTTGTATTATATGCTATCGATGGGTATACCCATAAAGAGATCGCGGCCCAGCTAAACATCAGCGAAGGCACCAGCAAATGGCATTTGAGTGAAGCAAGAAAGATCTTACAGCAAAAAATAAATGCGTTAAAAATTTAGTGAATTCCACCACACCATACGAGCAATTAGTAGCATCCAAGCTGGATCAGGTGCCTGTGCCGGATATGGCAGACAGCATCTGGGCAAGTATTGAGATGCAGTTGGATGTGCCTGCCGATGCGCCGGGAGAAGGGTCGGGTGACGGGTCAGCTGATGCGCCGATGGGCAAAAAGCCTTTTTCTGCTGGTAAGGGCATTGCTCTGTTCGGTCTTGCAGCGGTGGTGGCGGTCATTGCTTTGCTATGGTGGTATTATGGTCATAAGGGGCATGCGCCGGTGAATGTACCGGCGGCGCCAAGGGCCTTGCCGGCGCCGGCGACCCAGGCTCCGCCGCCTGTTGCGCCGCCGCGGGTTGCGCCATCCACTGTCGAACCGCCGGCGCCCGTCAAAAAGTCTATTCCGGTGATACCAGGTGCGATCAAAAAAGATACGGTATTGTTCCATGCACCTCCAAAAGACAGTGTCCGTGTCGATTCGGTGGTTAAGCAAATCCCGTCCCCGGTGAAGATAGACTCATCGTTTTTACAAAAGAACAGGGTGCCTGCGCCTGACGATGATCCCGGATATATTCCACTGGCTCCGCGTCCAAAAAAGCCAAAAGGTGTGAAAGGGATCACCAGTGATGATTATAAGATATCTGCCGGTAAAGATTCAGGAAGAAAGAAAAATTGATCTATGAGGTTAAAATTGAAGTGCCCCCAAAAAGTGTCTAACTTTTTGGGGGCGCCTTTTTAATATCCCGGATTCTGCTTCAACTGCGTACTCACATTCAACACATTCTGCCCGATAGGGAAAATATCGGTATGATTATCCGCATCGGGTTTTTTATCCCACCAGGTACCGGTGCTGAACATCCCCCAACGGACGAGATCCGTACGCCTTCTGCTTTCCACGAGGAATTCACGCCCCCATTCATCCAGCATCTCCTGGTCGGTAAGCTGGCTGCCGTCGGGATTGTAGAGACTCGGTGAGCCGGGCGGATAATTCCTCGCTCTCACGGTGTTGAGCAATACGGCTGCACCAGCCTTGTCGCCTGCCCTGTATTTGCATTCGGCAAGAGAATAATAGATCTCCGCCAGCCGTATCTCGGCATAGGCGGATGCGATCTTGTTGGGATCGTCGCTGGGATAATAAGGATACTTGACGGGAAAGACGCCTGAATTATGATCGGCATGGTTCATATCGGATTCCTTATCCGCGATGACTGTGCCCGGCGTGGCATCCAGGAACATCCCTACCTGGTCGCGGAAGAACAACGGATAGGGACCCTTGTTGCCTCTCACGGTGTCATCGTTCCCATCCTTGTTGACATACGGCAGATAGCCATACAGGAACATGCCTTCCCTTTTGCTGTTGCCGAGGTTCTTGTATTTCACCAGCCTGTAATCGTCAGGATACTTTTGGAACTTGATAAAAGGCTTACCCAGGGAGAAGCTATATTCCACGCTGTCCACATTCCTGCCGGGCTGCATCGCATATTTCGGATTGGCGTCGCCGAAGTCCGAAAACCCAAAATACCGGGGCGCCTGGTAGGGCAGCATCCACCAGTACATACCGCCATCATATTGCCAGTGGGTGAGGCCAAAGCTGCCGGGAAAGCCGAAGATGGTTTCCTTCGATGCGGCATTGTTATAGTCAAAAGGCGCATCCCATCTTGTCTCCAGGGCATAAGAGCCATATTTACCGCCGATGATATCCTGGCAAACGGTGGCGCAATCGGCAAATTTGTCCACGCCGGTATATACTTTAGCGTTGAGGTACAGTCGTACCAGCAGAGCGGCTGCGCCGGCCTGCGTCCATCTGCCGATGGCGTTGGCGCCCAGGTCTGCTGCCACATGCAGCTTGGGGATGGCTTCCTGCAGCTCCTTTTCAATAAAATTGAAAGTCTCCTGTGGCGTGACTTGCGGTCCACCCTGTGTTTGACCCTTCACCTTTGTGACGATGACAATATTCCTGTAGAAATCAAATGCTCTTAATGTCAGCCAGGCCCGGAGCACTCTCAGCTCTGCGATAAAATCGTCGATATCGGCCTGGGTGAGGCTGAACTTCCCGGGGTCGTTGATAGCTTCCATATCCTCGATGGAGTTGGTGGCAAGATTGATCCCCTGGTAGAAGGCGTTCCAGGCATCGTTGGTATAGCCGTCATTGGGTGTCCATGTATGATAATGGACCCGCTGGTATTGCCCGCCGTCATACCAATCCCCCTGTCTGTTGGGCGTCATACATTCATCGCTGCTGTTCTCCTGTAGCATAAAGGTAGAGCCTCCCTGTATGCTCCAGTAAGAATGCTCGAAGGCTCTCAGGAAATCCCTGATGACATCATCTTTTGTTTGCAGGAAATTGGCGGAGGTGATCCTGTCATACAGCTGTTCATCCAACTTGGTACAGCTGCCGGCTACCAGCAGTATGGTAAGCAGCGCAGCACCGGTGGCATGTTTGAAAGAATTCATATGTAAATAAAATTGATCTTAAAAATTAAGTTGCAGCCCCACCAGCAATTGAAGGGTGGAAGGGTAATAGGACAACGAGTTATTGACACCGGGATACAGGCCATTCACCTGTATAAGATCCGGGTCTCCTCCTGTAAACTTTGTGAACGTATGCAGATTTCTTCCCGTGGCATACAAACGTACGGAGCGTATGTATTTTATAGATAGCGGCTTCGTATATCCCAGCGAGACATTGGCGATCTTTACAAAACTGCCGGATTCGAGGAAATAATCGGATAATACGGAATAGGTGGATGCATTGGTAAGCCTGGAATACTTACTGCCGTTATACGCGGACGTCAGTACATTGGCATTTTGCTGTGTAACGGGTGTACCGAGATAAAAAGCCACGGTATTGAACAGGCTATAGCCAAAAGCTCCCCTGAGAAAGATGCTCAGGTCCCAATTCTTATACGCGAAACTATTACCCAGGCTGGCAGTGAATTTTGGGAGCCCGTTGCCTACAAACCGTCTGTCGTCGTTGTTGGCTTTGTCCGCCGTGATGACCTCGCCCTTTTTGTCATACACCAGCAAAGCCCCGCTGTTGTCCACGCCTGCGGACTTCATCATATAAAAGCTCCCGACCCGCTGATTTTCCTGCAGCCGCTGGATATTGCCGGGGCTGCCGGGGCCGGGCATACTCACCGCATCGCTGTACTTCTGTCCCTGGAAGAGGTCATTGGAGAAAGAGACGAATTTGTTATTGTTGGTGGCGCCGACAAAAGAAACGACATAAGAGAAATTCTTCCCGGTGACGGCCTGGGCATTGAGCTGGATCTCCAGACCGGAATTTTTCATGGTGCCCACGTTGACGTAGGTCTGTCCCTGTACATTCGGCGGATTGGGGACGTTATACCATCCGAGCAAGTCTTTATTCGTGCGGATATAATAATTAAGGCTGCCGGATATCCTGTTGTCCAGTACGGAAAAGTCGGCGCCTATATTGAAATTTTTAGCCTTCTCCCAACGAAGGTTGTAGTTGGTGTTCTGGCTGGGACCCCACACCTGGTAGGTAGTGCCGTTATATACATAATATCCATACCCGCTATAGGTGTCCAGGGAAAGATAGTTGCCAAAATCCTGGTTACCCGTTTCTCCATAGTCCGCCCTCAGTTTGAGCTCATTCAACCAGGAGACGCCACTCATAAAGTTCTCGCGGTTGATCCGCCAGGCCACGGAAACGGCGGGGAAGTTCCCCCATTTGTTGTTGTACCCGAACCTGGAAGAGCCTTCCCGTCTGATGCTGGCCGACAGGTAATACTTCTGATCGAAGTCATAGTTCAATCTGCCGAAGAAGGCGATGAGCTTTGAGCTGTTCTTGTAGGAGCCGACACCATTTTGACCGGCCTGCAGGTTCCACAACCCCGTACCCAGGTTATTGTATGTCAGGGCATCGGACGGAAACTGCTGATTGGAGGCGCTAAACCCGGAAGCGGTAAAATATTGATAGGAGTAGCCGGCCAGCAGCTTGACACCGTGTTTGCGAACGCTCAATGAATAATTGCCCAGCCATTCGAAGCTTTTCTGATCGTATTCATCCAGCGACTGCGATCCGGAGTTGCGGCCTGTGCCTCCATTCCTTTGCTGCACCCAGCTCACGGTGGAAGGCGTAAAACCCTCATTCCTGTATGAGGAAGAGACCTGGCCAAGAGTTACGACGGTATTCAGGTTGTTCAGGATATTCATCCTGAAGGAACCGTTGATGTCGAGTAATTTTATTTCCTGCTGGTTCAGGATCGTCTTTGCCACTTCCACGGGGTTGTTGGCAAAGAAGCCGGTGGTGATATAGGCGTATTTGCCTGTGCTGTCAAGAACGGAGAGCGTGGGGTTGAGGGTCAGGGCATAATTGAAGCCGCTGTAATCCGCCAGGTTAGTGTGCGCATAGCGGGGGGCGACATTCATGGATATATCGAAGAGGTTATTGGCGGAATGGTGGTTGAGGTTGATACGTCCTCCATATTCCTCTTTGGAGGCGCGCAGGTCGATGCCTTCCGCTCTTCTGTAATCGAGGGAGGCTATGTAGTTGGTCCTGGCGCTGCCGCCGGAGAACTGTACAGTATGTTTTTGAGAAACGGCGGGATCCCTGCTCACGGCCTTTAGCCAGTCGGTGTTGCCGCCAAAGTCTACGCCGCGATTGTGCGCCAGGAACTGATCTCTCGACAGCACATGCAGCTTGTTGGTAGCGAAGTCAAAGCCGGCATAGCCGTCATAGAATACGCGGGATTCGGAACTCCCTTTTTTCGTGGTGATCACGATCACGCCATTGCTGCCCCTGGTGCCGTAGATGGCAGAGGCGGCTCCTCCTTTCAGGATGTCGATGGATTCTATATCGTTTTGATTGATATTGTCGAGGTTGCCGCCGGGTATGCCGTTGATCACGTACAAGGGACCCAGACCGGCATCACGGGAGGAAACACCTCGTAGCTGGATGCTGGGTGTGGAATTGGGGTCTGCGGCTGCTGTGTTGGTAATGGAAAGCCCTGCCACTTTGCCCTGGAGTGACATCAGCGGGCTGTTGGAACCCACGGTCAGCAGCTCTTTGGCGGAAAGATGTGTGACGGCGCTGGAGATCTCTTTGCTGCTGAGGGTGCCGTAGCCCACTACGACGATCTCGTCCTGCTGGGTGGCTTTTGTCTTAAGGGTGATGCTGATCTGTGCCTGGTCTGAGACAGTAAGGTCCTGGGTCTCCATACCGATGGAGGAAAATATCAGCACGTCGCCTTTGTTGGCATCGATGGTGAATTCTCCCGCGGCATTGGTAGAGGTCCCTTTGGTGGTGCCTTTGACAGAAACGCTTACACCTGCCAGCGGTTCGCCTTTTTCATTTTTCACCAGGCCTGTGATGGGCCTTAGACGGCCTTCCCCGCCTGCATCGACGAGGATGACGAGGTCCTTTTTGTTGACGCTGTAGGTAAGACCGGTACCTGACAGCACTTTATTCATCACTTCGTCGAGACTGGCGCCTGTGACGGAAAGGGTGATCCTGTTCTTTTCAAAAATGGGGTTGTCGTTGTATAAAAACCGGTAATCGGAGTGCTTTTCTATCTGGGTCAGCACATTACCCAAAGATTCTTTTCTGGCGTTGAGGCTTATCGTCTTTTGCGAATAAGCGAATGCCGCCATATGCAAGCTGAAGATCGTGGTGATGAAGAAAGAGATTCTCATAATCCATCTCATCGCGATGGGGAAAAGAGAGCCTTCCCAACCGCAGTTAGCTTTAAAAAAAATCATACCTTTAAAATTGTTAGGTAATAAATAAAGGGCCTTCTTTCATACGGTAGACCCTGGTTCCTGACATACTAGGGGAGGTGTTGCAAGCATCTTCCCTTTTTTGTTTGCCGCCCTTCAGGCAGCGGAGTTGTGCTCCGTTTATTTTTTACTCATGTGTTGTTTTATTGGTTAATTAATCGGGTTTATTTTTTTGCTGATAGTGACGACGCTACTGTCAATCTGATAATTAAAAGGTGTCAGCTGCCGCAGGGCATCCAATGCTTCCGTGAGGTTCTCTTTTTCCAGCGATCCTGTCAGGGACAGCTGTTCGGAGATCCTGTCCTTGAATCGGATGCGGACCTGGTACCATCTTTCCATTTTTTTCGCCAGGCTGTAAAAAGGCTCCTTGCTAAAGACGAGCTTATCCTGCACCCAGACGATCTCGTTGATGCTGCTGTCGATGGGGTTGGGCTGTATCCGGTTCATCTGGACAAAGGTTTGGGTGGGCTTATGGATCTGAACGTTTTTTGCGTCGGCAGAAGAAGGGGGCGGGATATTGTCCTTGCCGAAGATGATCTTTTCATTGGGGCGCATACGTATCGCTCTTTCGGGGTCATCGGATGAACTGACCTCGATGCTTCCCCTGATCAGGGAGGTCTCGATGATGGAGTCTTGCGTATAGGCCCTGACATTGAAGGCGGTGCCCATGACCCTGATCCTTACAGGACCGGCGACCACGGTGAGGGGAACAGCTTCATTTTTGGCGATGTCGAAATAAGCTTCTCCCGTGAGGCTGATCTCTCTTTTGCTCATGCCGAAATCCTTGTTGTACACGAGCTTGCTTTGTCTGTTGAGGATGACGGTAGAGCCGTCGGGCAGCTGCACTTTTGATTTCGATGTGCTGGTGGCTATCTCGTTCTGTTTACCCGGGGTAGCGGGCTGACCGGACTGCTGCCGGGCAAACCATATGCCCCCGATGATGAGGGCACAGGCCGCGGCCCACAGTAAAAGTTTTTTGCGTGGCCGGGAGGGGGGAGTATCCCTGCCAGGATATTCCACTGGCACCGCCAGCCGGGCGGCGATAGCCAGCCGGCTCCTTTCCTCATCCACGGGAGTAGTGAGGGGCTGTACGGGCATATCTTTTAGCCGGGAGAAGGTCTCGTTCAATTCGAATACATCCCGGTGATCACGGAGCAATTGCTCCAGCTCATCCTGCTCTTCTGCGGTTAGCTCGTTGTTATATTTCCGGGACAATAATTCCCATAGCCTTTTTGAGGGCATATTTGATAAATGTATGGTCTATACGGGAAGGAGACATGGATGGGGCGGTTACCCCCAAAGGGATGGGAAATTTTTTTGGATGCCCTGGGCGAGGATAGGGAATTGTTATACCAGCTTGAACAGGGCGGGAGTTTGTTATGCCAGCTTGAACAGGATGGAGGCGCTCAGTTTTTTCAGGGCAATGGCCATCTGGTTCTCCACGGTCTTTTCAGAGATCTCCAGCAATTCGGCCACTTCGCGGTATTTCAGATTATTTTCTTTCACCAGCCGGAAGATCATCCTGCATTTGGGCGGCAGGGCGGCGATGGCGTCGTTGATACATTTCAGCATCTCGCTGCTGATGAGCAGCTCATAGGGATCTTTTTCCAGCGCACATTCGATGTCCCGGATCTCATCCAATGACTCGAAGGTCAGCGACTTCTTTTTCAGGTGCCGGATGGCTTTGTTCTTTGCGCAGACGAACAGGTAGATCTCGGGTCTGGTTACATTTGCCAGCAGATGACGTCCCTGCCAGATGTCTACGAATATATCATTGGTGATCTCTTCGGCGGCCTCTTTTTGCCCGATGATGACCAGGACGTAGGCGTAGATGCGGTGGAAGTAATGTGCGTGTAATTGCCATAGAGCGGCCTGATCCGATGTGTTGGATAAACGTCTGAACAGCGAAAGAAGGTCTTCTTCGGATGGTGTAGTAGACATCGACAGCAATCAGTTTACGATGGATAGCTGGATTAAAGGTATTAAAAATAATGGATAAGAATCGTATCTTGATCCTATGAAATTTTCCCAGACAGGACAGTTTTATGGCGTAACCAACGACCTCATCCACCTGGATGGCATCACACTTACGGACACGGAATATTTACAGGACAGGGTGCCCTGGCATTTTCATGAGAACAATTATTTCACCTTCATATTGGAAGGCGGCATGATAGAAGCAAATAAAAAGGAGGTCTATGAATGCTGCGCCGGGGACCTGCTATTCCACAATTGGCAGGACGCCCATTATAACATCGCATCGGGCAGGTTCACACGTGGCTTTCATGTCGAGGTGGGATCAAAATGGTTCGAGTCCCTGCATCTGAAAAATGATGTTACCGAGGGCAGCATAGGGATCACCGATCCGGTGGTAAAAACGCTGATGTATAATATCTTTTCAGAAATGAAACTGGCCGGCGGCAACGGACAATTGGGGATCGACGACTTACTGCTGCAAATATTCGGCCGCCTTGGAAAAATGAGGGGAGGCCATGAAAGGAAAAAACCTAAATGGGTAAACAAGGTCGAAGAGATGCTGCGCACATCTTCGGAAGACGCGACCCTTGCCGGTCTGGCAAGGCTGGCGGATGTTCATCCTGTCCATTTATCGCGGGAATTCTCCAGGTACTTCGGTATGACGATGGGGGATTATGTCAGGGCTATCAAGGTGCAGCGGGCGTTGACATTGTTACCCGACAGAGCACTATCGTTGACGGATATCTCCTTTACATGCGGATTTTCGGATCAGAGTCATTTTATCCGCAGCTTCAAGGCTTCTTATCATATCACACCGTTACATTACAGAAAATTATTGTTAAAAAAGGAATGATGTTAAGATCATTCTATTTTTAGCCGGCGGCCTGTGATAGATTTGGGCCCATGAGCCAACGGTTTATTTTAGCTGCATATTTTTTATTATGGATGTGCGGACTATCCGCCCAGGACATCGTCAAAGATCAGGGCATTACCTCAGCCCTTCACCAGGCCAATACAGGCCGGATCGTTTTTACTTCACAAGAGGTCCCGTTATCCAGCCTGACAGCCCGTGAGTTTTTACAGAACTACGAGCTGACGAATAAAAGTAACCTGTTCATTACAGCGTTCATGGGTCATTCATTGACAAACTATATGCACCGGCTGGCCCCGGAACTGTCCATCGACACGCTCCATAAGGCGGGAGGCTGCCAGTTTTCCCTGTTCATAGACGGCCGGCTGATATACAGGAGCAATATTCTGGGAGCGCCGCTGCCAAAGGTCAGGGACACGGGGACGATCATCAGTAAGCCCCTTATCGATAATGAAAATGAAGGCGTATGGTGGAGCCAGTTCTTTTGGGGGCGTTTTATGTACAATGGGGGCGACAGTGCATTGACGGATGGACATCACCTGCTGAGATTGGAGATCCGTCCTTATGTGCGGCAGATGACGGGGGATGTCATTGCCGCGGGCGAGCTGAGCATGCTGGTCAACAGGCATCCGGCGATCGACCTGTCGAAAGTGCAGTTAAGTCCGGTGCGGCCATATAATGGTTTTGCTGTTTCGACGGAGAGCTTCGACAGGGATAAGATAAAGATGTTGAAGGGACACATCGGATCTGGCGAATTCAGGAAGATCAACGGCATCGTCGTGATCAGGAACGGTAAGCTATTGATAGAGGAATATTTCAATGGCGAGAACCGGGACTCCCTGCATGACCCGAGGTCGGTAGGCAAATCGTTCGCTTCGACAATGGTCGGTATTGCCGGGAGCGAAGGCTATCTGAAAGGCGAGGAACAGACACTAAAAGACTTTTACCCGGTGCGTTCATTTGCCAATTACTCGCCGGAAAAGGAGAATGTTACGCTAAAAGACCTGCTCACGATGAGCTCGGCTTTTGACGGGGATGACAATGATGGAGATTCGCCGGGTAATGAAGAGAATATGTACCCGACGGATGACTGGGTGAAGTGGACACTGGACCTCCCGGTGAGCCCTACACGACCCAGGGATCAATGGCATTATTTTACGGCGGGGGCCATGCTGTTGGGCGATATATTGAACAAGACGGCGCCCGGAGGGCTCGAAAAATATGCCGATGAAAAACTTTTTGACCCCCTGGGAATCAGGCGCCAATGGCAATATACACCGCAGCATGTACCCAATACGGCAGGCGGCATCCGGCTGAATGCGTTGGACTTTGCCAAGTATGGACAGTTATATAAGAACGGAGGTAAATGGAATGGCAGGCAGATCGTTCCGAAGACGTGGATCGATAAGACGTTCACCAAATATCGTGCGATACCCGGCCGGCCGGGTGAATTTTATGGGTATCTTTTCTGGAACAAGCAATACGAGGTAAGGGGTAAACGATATGAGACCTGGTATTGCACCGGCAACGGGGGGAATAAGATCTTTGTGTTTAAGGATCTGCCATTGGTGATCGTTATAACGGCCAGCGCCTATGGACAGCCTTATGCTCATCCGCAGGTGGACAGGATGATGAGGGAGTATATTTTGCCGGCTGTGGTGCCGAATTGACCTTACAGGGAATAACTTATCACTTTCTTCGTAGCCGGATCGATCCAGAAATTCGCACCCTGGGTCGTAACCTGCCTTTTTAAATACATTTTGAAATAGATGTAGGTTTTACCGTCTTTTTCGTCCAATCTAAAGCCTTTTGCATCTTCACTTTGTACAGCGCCCCATTTTTCATCCGCTGCTTTCAGCTTATCTGCCAGGGATGAGAGCACCGAGTCACCGGTCATGGAAGTGTCACTATAATAGCGTAGCGAGTCGATGTTCATAGTCTTCAGTGCACCCAGATACCCGGTCACGGTATTGCCACAGTCATCCACCTGCTGCAGCTGGGCGGGGGTATACCGGCTGGTATATTCTTTTCCCTTCATTTTTACTACCACATCGATGTATTTATATGACTTTCTGTCGGCGATGGTGTCTTTATAAAACACATATGCCGGGATCGAGCTTGCCAGCAACAGATTGGTCTCTGTTTGAAGACTATCGGCCAGCCCTTCAATTTCGATCTCGAAATTGTTAAAGCTTCCTTCGGAGGTGCTGCGGGTGGTTGTCACGGTTAGGTTGACCCGGGCGCCACCTAGCATGGAGGACATATTAGTGGCGAAATCGGTTTGCTTTTTAGAAAAAATAAAGGAATGGCACGACATAATGGAGAATAGGATGAGGACGCATAATAAGAATCTGAAGGGGGTCATAAGAAAGGGTTTGTTGGTGGAAAACGAGGCGAAGGAGGCTATTATTGCATCGTCATCGCATACACGGCAAAAGAAGCCAGCCAGTGTTCTCCCATATAATTGCCACTGGCGACATGGGGCAGGGCCATGGAGAGATGCCGGTTGGCAACCTTATACAATTGGGCCTTACCCGCCGGAAAATGCCGGGCGATACCGAAGAGGTCCCAGGCGCGGCTGAGGTTCAACCCGTCCAGGTGGACCAGCTTGCCGTCAGTTCTGTCCTTTACCACACCGGGTTCGAGGTCGAAGCTGCTGCCTGCAATGCCGGGAAGGAATTTGACGAGCCAGCGTTGATAATCTGCTGCCGGCAGGATCCTCCACATGAGGTCGGCCTCTTCCAGCCCGGGGCTCAGGAAATCATTTCCACCCGGCTCCCAGGAGAGGGGGTAGTTTATGTCGTTTTTATAGAAACGCAGCGCCGTCTGTATGATGCTTTGCCTGAGCGCTGTATCCTTTGCCTGCTCTGCATAGTCGAATGCCAGCCGTAGCCCAAAAGCCAGGTTGGAATGCTCTCCGATCCTTATGGGATACTGCATCCTGGGTAGATATTCGATAAACATCCTGGAAAGCTGCTGCGCCAGCGGAGCTACATTGTCCCGTAATTTTTTCGCAAAAGGGTCATCCCATTTTAATAATTCATTTTGCAGCTGAAGGAGCCAGGCCCAGCCGTAAGTACGTTCGAAGCTTTTATTGTCGGTCATGGCAAAGACCTTCATTTCCGCCGTGATGTTCTCCGCGGTCAGGTTCTCTTCCAGCTTTTGACGGATCTCCGCCGCCCGGGGCATGGTGGGGAATAGTTTCAGCAGACGGATCAGCATCCAATGTCCATGTACGCTGGAATGCCAGTCGAAGCAGCCGTAGAAAGCGGGATGATAATTTTTGGGCTTTGTCACGGCCAGGGTGCTGTCGGAGAAAGCGATCCCTGTTTTGTAGGGGAATTCCCGCTGCATACAGGACAGGGGCAGGTCGGCAAAATGAGAGGCGCCGGAGACGGTCAACTCGATCTTGTTTACTTTTGTCGTGATCTGTGGGTTGCCCTGGGCGAGGGTGTTTGCGGTATATAGGATGGCAAGGAGGATGGTCAGGAAGGTAGGGCGAAGGAGGGGAAGCTTTGCCATGTGATTGCGTATATTTAGTAAAGCCATTTATGTAAATATACTTTGAAATACATTCCGATGTTAAATTGACGATAGGTCGATGAAACATTCATGGATCGGGTGACAGGAGATGCGCCATAGGGCTGCTGCGTGATATCCGTACGGAAAGAGTACGGAGAATAGAAAAAATCACCTACCGCCCCAGCTTCGAACTCGGTGGGTTTGTCCTTAAAATGAAATCGCCTGCCTATCTGCAGCCGGGGATGGAGGCTGTATTGATGGGAAGGTGTATTGGTCTGTCTGACAGTATAATTGATGAACTGATTGCTGCCTCTTTCCTTGAAAGTGGATGAATAATTCGAAAAGACAGTGTCTTGCTTTTCATACCCGAGGATAAACTTCGGTTCCACGATAAATGACCCCCAGTGGATCCTGTACGCGATGCCCACCGCCGGGCCATAAAAAATAGAACTATTCGAGGGACCGGTGGTATAATAGTAATGCGGGAATTGGGCTGCCATGTACCTGTGGTAGGCAGTCATATCGACATCTCCGCCAAAGCCTTCGAAATAAAATTCCAGGCCTATCTTATCCTTATAATAAGCGGCGATTATCCTGACGGTAAAGTTCCTGACCATCGGTGAAAAGGAGGATTGTATCGGGTATAGATAGGTATCCATCCCATAGGGGAGGGCGAGGAATTTTTTGTTCTTTAAGGGTATGCTGTACTTTGCTTCCACCTGTGGAAGTTCCAGATGGATGTCGTGTAAAAAGCCCTTTTCCCCATATGTCTGTGCGTGTATGGAATGGATGCATGCTGCAAACAACACAAAAAGTATCAGTTCTCTCATTATTTCAGGGTTATGGATATACTGTCTTTGAATTGGGTGTTGTCGGCAAAAGCGATATCGATGACAAAGGTCCGGTAGCCTGGAATGTCCGGGGAATGCATTAAAAGCAGATAGGCCTCGCTCGTCCAGGGTGCGTTGAGACCGTCGAAACTGGTGCCAGTCATAAAAAAGCGCGCCGATCTTACAACGGCACTGATGGAGTCGGAGGCATTTGCCTGGACGATCCCGTGATAATTTGTCGTGCCGTAGAGAAAATAGTCATTAAGGGAAGCGCCCGCGGGGTGTTGACCATCAAAATCCGACAGCGAATAGATATTCACCCGGTCAACCTTGTTTTCCAGCGAAAAATGGTTCTCATCGGCATCGCTGGAGGTCGATCCTTTAATTTGAGAGGTGTATTGTAATCCTATCGCATAAGCTTTGGCATCGACAATTCCCGTAGTCGCATGGATGGGTAGACTGTCTGTATTGTCGACGTTGTAGAGCTGTATGTCCGTTATATCATATTTAAAATAAGCAGATTTGATACAACCCCCAATGGCAAGGATGAGTGGCAGGCATAGGATCGACAGCCATTGTAACGCAGCAGATTTACGTATAAGGGTCATTTAAGGATATTGACGATGGCTTTTAAAACGGCCTTGTCGTTGGATCTTATAACGTTGATGGTCCTGCATTTATTGAATCTTCCAAAATCCCTGATGGCCTCGCTGACCTTTTCAATCATTGGTTTTGTGAGCTTTAGCTTCTCAAAATGAAGGTTGTGGATGATCAATGTTTTTTCCTTCCTGTCGGCCTTTGAGTCCATCCTGGCGACAAAAGTATCTCCGACCAATATGGGTAATGAGAAGTATCCGTATTTCCTTTTGGGTTCGGGAACAAAACACTCTATCTGGTAGTCGAAATCAAAGAAATCCCTTAAACGATGTCTGAAGACATTCAGGGGGTCGAATGGCGAAAGGACAAAGGCGTCGCCGGACAGTTCGATCTTTTTGTTTTTATAGCTGGGTAACATGTAGATGGGGGCAGTGGTCTTGAGGCCTTCAACGACAACCTTACAAATTTCGCCTTCATCTGCCATCTTTTCCAGCTCCTTTTTTACTACGTTATTTTTTATATAACGGGCGCGCCAGGCTATCTCTTTTGCGTAGGCGATACCGTGGGCCTTTAACGAGCGCCGGATGACATGTCTTGCAAATTCTTCGGGTGCAGGCATTGTCGTATCGATGTCGTCCGGGATTAAATTTATAGGCAGGTCGTATATTTTCTGGAAGTCTTTTGTCCGTGTGATCATCAGCCTTCCGTCCAGGTAGAGTCTTTCCAGCGCGATCTTTGATGGCCGCCAGTCCCACCATCCTGAGCTTGCTTCTGTCCTGTCATTCTCAAAATCCTTTACCATCAGGGGGCCTTCGCGTGCGATCCTGTCCAGCACTTTGTTCATGAGGTTGATCTCGGCCTGTGTCAGGGGCTTTCTCCTGGCTACAAAACCTTCCTTGACCGGGAGTGAGAAGCGGAAATTGTACATAGGGAGGTATCCTGAGTCGGAGGTAAAGAATTCAAAGATCCTGCCGTCTGCCTGCAGCTCGTCGAGCCATTCCAGCTTGTAGTCGGGTACGCGGGATGCAATGGTATGGTGATGGGCGCGTTCAACGACGTAGTTGGTGTCGAGCTGAACATAGCCGAGATGGTCGATGACCTTGTAGACGGCTTCGCGACCTTTTCCAAATTGGGCTCGTTTGGACAGGCCTGCTGCGTGGAGGATGATCTTGCGGGCTTGTTGTTTGGTGAGGGTGAGTTGGTTCATTGATTAATGGTTCTTTTATTTTCCTGTTCCTCTGTTGTCGCGACAGCGGCATGGAATTTTGCGGCAAACCCATCGTCAACACCATATTCGCTGAATTTTTTTACGGCCCAGTCAAAAACTGTTAGCCCGTAGCCGGAATTCTTATGTACTATGATCGAATTGAAATAAGGAACGGAATACAGCCACCCAAACTCTCCGGTGTCTTCGAATAGTTGCCCCAGCATTGCGCCAAACTCGCAGACTGAAACAAGATAGGCATTTGAGAAATCCTTTGGATCGCTTTCCCTGATCAGGTTTCCTATCTTTTCCCGGTCATAGTATTTATCGACTGCATCCAAAACGTCAAGACTGAGCTTGTCAGAAGAAATAATATGCTGATAATCTCCCAAAGCGGCATTTACCATTTTGGCGACCTGATTTTTTTCTTTCAGCAGTTGATTGCCGGAGAGGTATTGTAATGCGTCCAAGTCCAATGGTTGTCCTTTATAACCCGAGATCACGTACATGTCCGGGCGAGTCATGTTTCTGGCGTACTCATCAGGGCACCATGGGTTCATATATTTGGCAAAAAGCTCATCGCAGTGAGGTAACTTTTTTCTGAAAAGTTTAAACATAGTATAAATTATATAAACTGTTAATATTTGTGATTTGGGGGATTATTAAGTATTCCCGCCCAGTCATCCGATTCCGGCTTAAAAGTAACAAAGGACAATGTTTTGTCTTTTTGAATAAGTATCCTTCCACAGCCTTCACACTGGTATATTTGTTTACTCACGTCGGCGTAATGCCTGAGAAACAGATCACGCATCATGCTGCTGTTGCTCAGGTCCCGAGGATAGGACTGATCAAAATATTTGTCGATCCATTCCTTTTTTTTACCATTCTGTATCGCGTCTGTAAGTGTGTCTACAATATCATCCAACCTGTCGAACAAAGGATACAAGGCAGTATCGGGAATAATATCAGCTTTATATTGTAAATTGTCAGTTTGATCCACAATTACGTGACCACATTCACATCTTATTTTGCTCATGAAGCATAATTTTAGATAGCTCAGGAAGATACTTTAAAAATATATGTACACCAAACTTTACTGGCTTTACAAATCCGATAGTAACGCCCGGCTTGCCATTATGGCAAGGCCAAGGGGCGGGGAATGGCTGGAAGGTGAGATCGTCCAATTCAAAAAACAAAACATTGGTGTTATCGTCTCTTTATTGGAATTCAGTGAGATCGTCGAACTGGGTCTTACCAGGCAGCAAGAACTTTGCTTGAAACATGGCATTGCCTATATTAATTTCCCCATCCCCGACAGGGATATCCCCCGGTCAAAGGATAAAGTGGAGGCACTTATCAGAGGGCTGAAGGCGAAGCTCGATGAAGGAATATCCACCGTCATCCATTGCCGCATGGGAATAGGAAGGTCGTCCATTATCGCTGCAGCCGTACTGCTACAGGAAGGCGGCAAGGCAGATGACATCATCCAACATATAAGTAAAATAAGGGGTGTGAGCGTGCCTGATACAAATGAACAAGTAAGGTGGCTATATGGTATAAAATAGTATATTTAGCTATGAATGTGAATAAACAACCAAAGCGCCTTTTGTACATCCTATTGGTGGTGGTGTTATGCTGCAGTATGCTGCTCACTGCCGAAGCACAGCAAACGGCCCAAAAGTATACTTTCACCATGGACTATTTACTGTCCCTCCCGGATGGATATAATAATGACACGACACAACACTGGCCGCTGGTGCTCTTTTTACATGGCAGTGGCGAAAGAGGTACGGATGTAGAGAAAGTTAAAACGCATGGACCTCCCAAGCTCGTGGCGGCAGGCAGGAAATTCCCCTTTATCCTTGTTTCTCCACAGGCTGCGCCTGGTTTTGGGTGGGAGGTGGACAACCTTTACCATTTATTGCAGGATATAAAAAAGACATACCGGGTGGATGATAACCGGATCTATCTGACAGGACTTAGCATGGGTGGTTTTGGCACATGGGCTTTGGCGATGAAACACCCGGAGGAATTTGCAGCCATTATACCCATTTGCGGCGGCGGCGATACGGCTGATGCCTGGCAGCTGCGGCATATCCCGATCTGGTGTTTTCACGGAGCGCTGGATAAAAATGTACCTGTTGCCCAGGACTCACAAATGATCAGGGCCGCAAAGGAATATAACCCGGACGTTAAATTTACGGT